>Ga0247770_1000309_pt1 | contig 47920 bp, 14 predicted proteins | sample UWRJL136409B6_FD_179943 | JGI IMG/M metagenome (GOLD analysis project Ga0247770, IMG submission 179943) | Plant litter microbial communities from Arlington Agricultural Research Station in Wisconsin, United States - UWRJ-L136-409B-6 | ecosystem: Environmental > Terrestrial > Plant litter >...
GAAGCTCCCTGTGTGTGGGGAGAGCACATGATCCAAGGCCCCTGCGCTCCAGCCAAGCCTGGAGCGGTAAGGCGCCTGCGCGCCTGAGCGCCAAGAACTGCCGCTGCAGTTCGACATAACACTATCCGTGTCCTGCCTCAAGGTACCGCTGCTTTCGAGAAACTTATGCCTCGTTCCGTCTCCACGGTAATGTGCCTGCCGAACTAGTGTAAATCTAACGATAACCCCAAGCAATGGGGCTCTGCAGTCCTTCTCACCGAGAAGCGCGATGTAATTTACGGAGACATTCATACATATTAAATCATGACATAAGACTGGCTCCAATTGTTTTCTCTTATCGTCATTTCCTTCTGGCATTGCAACTGCAAAGAGATACCCACTGACCGACCCAGTCCGCTGTTTTACGCCTGCACAGAGTCTCCCCAGTACCCAAAATGGCTCACAAAGAGAACAGCGAGTCTGATTCTCTCCGAAAATCATACTGCCATCCACGAGCCCTCGAGATTTGGAGTCAGGAAAGTCAGGAGGAATCCCGGGCCTTGGTCAGGATGCATGGATATTGAGGATAATATCCCAGTCGATAATGGCCTCCTCCGCCCCCACGCAGAGTCCCAAGGCCTGCTTGCCACGCAATGGCATGGCCTGGGGTGACCACGACCTCAGCGCCAAACGAGGTCCGCCCTACCATTCTTATCATGTCCATATGGAGTGAGTCTTCACCTCCATAGATATTGCTGTCGAGATGATTGCCGAGGACTGCAGCGTCTGCACACCCTCTAGCAACGGAATCCGCCTCTGTGCCCGTGATTTCCATACGGTCTTGCGAGGGTTGGTCGACCTTGCAACCAATATGGTGAAAGAGGGCCGCTAAATGGGCTGGACCTTTGACGAGCTCGGCTTCATGTTCCTGGTTGGTCAGGCTCGCGACCATGAACATCACCGGGATCAGCACCCAAATAGGGGTTGCCGTAGACCTTGCATCTGTCGAAGTTGAGCTAGATGTTTAGAGCTAAGTACAGTAAGGTTATTTCTAACTTCAATAAAGGCACTGTTACTGAAAAGAGGGCCTTTTTAAAATGTTACTAACAAACCAGGGTCTATGGAATAACCGAATCTAACATTAAAGCCGGTTAGAAAGCTACAGGCCTTTAGCCAGTTAACTGTGACGACCCCGCAGGCCGTCACTTGGGCCGGGGCGGCCCGACGAATCCCCCGTAGAAGGAACAGTGCGGGAAGACAGTGCACACCGTCCAAGCGCACTGGGCCAGGGGTGCAAAGACCCGAAGCCCCTACGACTAATGAGGTGCTGCTTGCGGCATGCCGAGTGCTCGCATTACGAGCAGGAGAAACCTCACGAGCAAAGTGCTCACGCGGTGCAAAGTACTCGCACAACAAGCACTTGCGACACTATAAGCAAAGTACGAAGTACCTCCCAGTTAGTTAGTATAGATAGCTATAGTTATACCCACAATTACCGTAAAGGACTCTAGTTCCTTACGTTAATATTTAATTATTCATTTATATCTTACTATTCAGACTCACCTTTATATATTATAGTGATAGTGACCTATAATGATATTAAACCCCTATTTAAAAGTGTTAGCTTAATAAGCCGTCTTCAGAACGCCCCTTACCTATTAGCGTCCTGTTATACATTCTGTCTTAACCTGCGCTAGTCCTCTTAAAGCCTGTGTTAGGTGCAGGTTGTAATATAATATTAACGTTAAGTTTTAAACGCTGTTTATTAAATTCCTAGACACTACCTCTCTCTTACTAATATGTTAACCTCTGGAAAAGGTAAGAAGATTAAAGGGGTATAAACTTAACCTTAACTCCCCACTATTAATAAGTTAACTATATACTTTAAAGACTTAAACCTTAACTAGTAAGGACTGGTTAAGGAACTTAATAAAGTTTTCCCTAGAGATATTAAGAGCTGTATCGGTCTTATTAAAAAACTTTAAGCTTAACTTAACGTTATCGAGCTAGAGAATAACGACTTTTAGGGCTTATAGAAGAAATAAGTGAAGCTCCCCTTACTGTTACGCTTTAAGGGAGACTTTACGTAATTAGAGTTTTAAATAGCCTAACTCTAGAGTTATATTACCTATTATAATAAGTAGTTCTTTAAAGAAGAAGGAAAGGTTAAGTTCGTTAGAACCTTATTAGATAAAATAACCGCTTATTAGTATAAACCTTATGTAAAAATAATTAATAACCTTTTTATAAACAGAGTATGTAAAAAGGCTCCTGAGACTTAAGCCCTTTTTAATAACTTTAACGTTTTTATTAACTAACTCTAGATTAAGTTTAAAGAATTAGACGCCTTTAGGTAGGTTAAGTAACACCTTATAACCTTAAGGTAAATGTCTTTAATCCTTAAGTTCTCTACATGTTTTAAATTAGAAATAGTAAAGATTAAGCTTAGTTAAAAGGCTTTAATAATACTGTTCTAAAGTAATCTAAAGGAATACGTTATTAGAGACCTTTATTAAGAAGATTAACTGGACTGTCTTTAAAAATTAGTTAAGATAGCTATTAAGGCTAATAATTAGTATTATGATTATTATTACTGGAAGAGCTTTTAGAAAGAACAGACCCCTTACTAGCTAAGTAAGCTTAAAAAGGGGAATTAGTTAATTATAATAAGTTACCACCCTAGACTAATAGATATTAGTATAGTAAATTATTAAAATCGACCTAACTGTAATAAATCTTAACGATAATAATAGTAGAAACAGCTTAAGGATATGTCTTAAGTTTAATGTTTTAACTGTAATAAGAAAAGTTATATAGCACGATAATACCTGTTATTAAAGTAAGTTAATTAAAAACCCGTTTTAAAAGGAGGAAAACACATTAGGTTTAATTTAAGAGATATTTATGTCAGGATAACAGGTAACGAAGAAGACTATACTTAAATAAATAAGTATAACTTAAGAGATAAGGAAGAAGAGAAAGAACTTTAAGATATAATATATCTAGTCCTTAAGGGTATTTAAAAAGAGTTAGCTATAAAGGTGTAAGTTGTAAAAGACTGACTTTAAGGTGGAAATTTAAAATTACTAAAGGTGTAGGTTATAGAAGACCGACTTTAGGAAGAGATGTTCCAGTTAGTAGTTACAGGTTTTAAAAACCTTACCCTGTAAGCTTAAGAATTAAGGAAGTCTAAAAAGGACCCTAATTTAGAAATTATTAAGATAGTAGAAAAAGTTAAAGAACTAGCCCTTTAAGTTACCTAAACAGTAAAGTAAGCCTTAGAAGGTAAAAGAGAATAAGTTAAGAGAATTAAATTAGAGAAATAGAAGTTTTTCTTAACAGTACCCCTTAAGACTTTTAAACACTTTAAGCACGTTAAATGGATTAACACCCTTATCTCCCTAAAAGAAGGATAGCTTAGATAGCTACCTTATATTAGAGTTAATATGCCTTAGACTGGTACCTTAAAGGTCCCCTGAGAAGGTATAAAGTAAGTATATTAACGAAAGGTTTAAAAGTTAAAGGAGAAATATTAAAAGTTAGTAGATAAAGTAAAAGACTTATAAGTTAAAGGTCTTACTGTAATGTTTAAAGACAGAGTAATGGAAATTAAGTTATAACTCTGTAATAAAGTTTGCTTTACTAATTAACTTAAATACTAACTTATTAAAGAAAGTTATTTTATAGAAGAATAAGTTAGGTTATTATTACCTAAGTTTTAGAAGGAGGTTTAAGAGAAATAACGTATATAAAGGTAAGTGGAAGAAGAAAAAGAATAAAGCGCCATTACCCCTGTTCCATACTTTATAACTGCAGCACCTATAGTTAACATTAACTACCTTAATTATAAGGATATACTGTGGATCGATTACGTGTATAATAACTATACTTTTAGCTAACATTATAGACCTAAGGCCCTTTATAACCACTTCCCTAATATATGGAAATAAAATTACGTTATTATTAAAGTAAAGTTAAAACTAGCCTATTACTAAGTCTCTTACTCTTTAATAAAAGAATTTAGTAATAAATAGAAGGTTACTGTAATTAACTAAGCTCCCATTACGTGTTAGTGAGAAGAAGTACTTAATAACTACCTAATTGTAACGTACTTATTACATCTTAATGGAAAAGTTAAAAAGTAGTAAAAATAAGAGGATTACTAACGGATTTAAGAGTAGAAGGATATTACTGTGATCCAGTCCTGTAAAGTGTATTATTAACTTATTAAGGATTTTAAAAACATTAAACCGTTTAAAGTCAACTGGATATTACAGTGTAAAAACTTAAGAAAGGTTAATTATTAAGTTTATTAAAGTTACCTGTTTTTCTAAAAGGAATTAAGAAAAGGCTGTAAGCCTTTTAGAAAGGTTAGAAACTAATAATTTACTAATTAATAAAAACCCTGAGAAGAAGGAGAGGTATTTAAAGGTTAAGTTAGATAAGACCTTAAGGATAAACGATTACTATAATTTAAATATTAAAAGAGTATAAGTATTATTTTATTAATATTAGTATAATAGATGGAAAAGGGAAGTTATTTAAGGTAAAAGTAGTAATTAATAACAGGAGTGCTTCTAACCTAATGCACCCCTTACTAGTTAATTAAAGGAAACTCCCTAATAAAGAATATAAAGAGGCTATTCTTATTTAAAACGGAGAAGAAGGCTTATATTAATATAATAACAGTAAAGTTACCTATTACTTACTACTCCTAATTAAAATAGATAAGGACGAATAATAAGTGGACTTTAACGTTATATTAATTACAGGATATAATATAATCTTAAGTTTACTTTAGCTGGAAAAGTATAACCCTGTAATTAACTGGAAGAGTAGTTACCTTACCTTTAATAAATCCCCTAATTATAATTACTGTTTAGGGAAAGTTAAGAAGGTATTAAACCGTTTTAAAGATGCACGAAGCACTTAAAAGCACGTTAAACCCTTAGAATTAAATATAGTTTAGGTTAGGTTTATTAAGACGGTTAAAGGACTAGAAGGTCTATTATACTGCCTAAATAACAATTTAGAAGGTAAAGGAAAGTAAAAAGCTAATTTACAGATAAGTAAGGAAATTAACTTATCTAAAGTACTTACAGAATACAGGAAGTTTACCCTGTTTTAAAAAAAGATACCGTAACTGCTAGACTACAGACTGTAAGATTATAAAATTAAGTTAAAGCTGGGAGTGAAGCTTTATAACTTTTAGCCCTACTACTTAAACCCCTAATAGGTTAAGGCCTTAAGGGAATATATTAATAAGAACCTGAAGAATAGGTTTATTATAAAATCCCAGTCCTTAGTAAGGTACCTAATACTATTTGTCTTAAAGAAAGGAGATAGTAAGTTATATATAGTTATTAATTACTAAATGTTAAATAAGGATATAATTAAAAATCGTTACTTACTGTTACTTATTACAGAAATGCGAGAACAGATTATTAAGGTAAACTGGTTCTTTAACTTTAATTTCCTTATAAGATTTAACTACATTAAAATAAAGGAAGAGGATAAGTATAAAATGGCCTTTCGGACTTATAACGGGTATTACTAATACTATATTATACTAATAAGGTTAATAAACACCCTTATAACCTTCTAAGACCTTATTAACAGTATTCTCCACCCCTTCTTTAATAAATTTATCTTTATATATTTAAATAACGTTTTAATTTACTTTGAAATTTTAAAAGAATATTGAAAATATATGTAATAGGTTTTAACAGCTCTTAAAAAAGCAAAGCTGATAATAAACTTAAAAAAGAACCACTTTTATGTTTAAGAGCTAAATTATTTAAAGTTTAAAGTAACTTTTAAAAAGCTTAAAATGTAACTAAAGAAGACAGAGGTAATTAGGGATTAGCCTACTTTAAAGAATTAGAAAGAGTTATAAGCCTTTATTAACTTTGTGAACTTTTATTACTATTTTATTAAGTATTTTACGAAAATTGTAAGATTACTTTACAAACTTACAAGTAAGGGAAAGCTGTTTAAATAGATTAATAAATAGTAAAAGGCATTTAAGGACCTTAAGTACACCTTTATCACAGTATTAGTCTTAGCCCTCCCTGATTTCTTAAAACCTTTCTAAGTCGAAACAGACTCCTTAAAGTTCGTAATTAGTGGAGAACTTAGCTAAGTCTAGGATAATAAGAAATATTACTGTGACGACCCTGCAGGCCGTCACTTGGGCCGGGGCGGCCTGACAAATCCCCCGCAGAAGGAACAGTGCAGAAAGGCAGTACGCACGGTACTGCGCACTGGGCCAGGGGTGCAAAGACCCGAAGCCCCTACAACCAATCGTTATTTGCTCACTCTGATCTCGCCAAGACCCAGTGATTAAGGTGAGTAACCCTAAAAGGTGATTACTCTGCTTACTACCTTTTAACGAGAGCACAGTGATTAAGGTATAAGGTACCTCTTAGTTAGTTAGTATAGATAGTCATGGTTGTGCCCATAACTACTATAAGGGACTCTAGTTCCTTACATTAATATTTAATTATTTATTTATATCCTACTGTTTAGACTTACCTTTATGTATTATAATAATAGCAACTTACAGTGATATTAAACCTCTGTTTAAGAGTGCTAGCTTAATAAGCCGTCTTTAAAACGCCCCTTACTTATTAACATCTTATTATACGTTCTATCTTAACCTGCACTAGTCCTCTTAAGGCCTATATCAGGTACAGGTTGTAATACGATACTAGCATTAAAGTTCTAAACGTTATTTATTAAACTCCTAAATATTACTCCTCTTCTATTAACATATTAACCTCTGGAAAAGGTAAGGAGATTAAGGAGGCGTAAACTTAGCCTTAACTCCTTACCATTAACAAATTAGCTGCACGCTTTAAAGACTTAAACCTTAACTAGCAGGGACTAATTAAGGAACTTAATAAAGCTTTCTCTAGAGATATTAAGAGTCGTATCAGTCTTATTGAGAAACTCTAAGCCTGACTTAACGCTGTTAAATTAGAGAATAATAACTTTAAAAGCTCGTAGAAGAAACGAGTAAAGCTCCTTTTACCCTTGCGCTTTAAGGGAGACTTTACACAGCTAGAGTCCTGGATAGCCTAGCTCTAGAGTTATATTACCTATTACGATAAGCAGTTCTTCGAAGTAGAAGGAAAGGTCAGGTTCGCCGGAGCCTTACTAGACGGAGTAACTGCTTACTAATATAAACCCTATATAAAGATAATTAATAACCTCTTTGTAGATAGAGCGTGTAAAGAGGCCTCTAAGACTTAGGCTTTTTTTAACGACTTTAACGTATTTATTAATTAACTCTAGATTAAGTTTAAAGAACTAGACACCCCTTAACAGGCTAAGTAATACCTTATAACTTTAAAGTAAACGTCCTTAATCCTTAAGTTCTCTATACGTTTTAAATTAAAAGTAATAAAAACTAAACTTAGCTAAAAGGCCTTAATAATACTGTTCTGGAGTAGCCTAAAGGAACACGTCACTGGAGACCTTTATTAAGAAGACCGACCAGACCGCTTATAAAAACTGGTTAAAATGGCCATTAAGGCTAATAATTAGTATTATAATCACTATTATCAGAAGAACTTTTAGAAAGATTAAGTCCCCTAGTTAAGTAAACTAAAGAAGGGGAATTAATTGACTGCGACAGGTTACCATCCCAGGCTAATGGATATTAGTATAGTAAACTACCAGAATTAACCTAACTGTAATAAGCCTTAACAATAACAGTAATAAAAGCAGCTTAAGGACCTGTTATAAGTTTAATACTTTAACTGTAATAAGAAAAGATATATAGTATAATAGTGCCCGTTATTAAAGTAAGTCAGTTAAAGACTTATCCTAAAAGGAGGAAAGTATATTAGGTTTAACTTAGGAGACGTTTATATTAAGATAGTAGGTAATAAAGAGGATTACACTTAGATAGATAAATGTAACTTAAGAGACGAGGAAGAAGAAGAGGAACCTTAAGATATGGTGTATTTAGTCCTTAAAGGTGTCTTAAAAGAGTTAGTTATAAAGGTGTAAGTTATGGAAAACCGACTTTAAGGTAGAAACTTAAAACTACTAAAGGTGTAGGTTATAAAAGACTAACTTTAAGAAAAGATATTCTAATTAGCCGTTACAGGCCTTAAAAACCTTACCCTATAAGCCTAAAAATTAAGGAAGTCTAGGAAAGACCTTAACTTAAAAATTATTAAGATGGCAGAAGGAGTTGAAAAACTAACCCTTTAGGCCACTTAAACGGTAAAGTAAACCTTAAAAGGTAAAAAAGAGTAAGCTGAGAGAATCGAATTAAAGAAACGGAAGTTCTTCTTAATAATACCCCTTAAGACTCTTAAACACTTTAAGCACGTTAAGTAAATTAGCACTCTTACCTCCCTAGAAGAAGGATAGCTTAGATAACTACCCTGTATTAAAGCTAGTATACCTTAAACTAATACCTTAAAGGTCTTATAAAAAGGTATAAAGTAAGTACATTAATAAAAAGTTTAAAAGTTAAAGAGAAAACACTAAGAGTTAGTAGATAAAATAAAGGACCTACAGGTTAAAAGTCTTACTATAATGTCTAAAGATAAAGCAGTGGAAATTAAGTTATAACTCCGTAATAAAGTCCGCTTTATTAATTAGCTTAAGTATTAACTTATTAAGGAAAGCCACTTTATAGAAGAATAAGCTAAGTTATTATTACCTGAGTTTTAGGAAGAGGTTTAGGAGAAATAACACACACGGAGGTAAGTGGAAGAAGAAAAAGAATAAAGTGCTACTTCCCCCGTTCTGTACTCCACCACTATAACACCTGCAATTAACATTAACCACCCCAACTATAAGGATATATTGTAAATTAACTGTATATATAATAACTACACTTTTAACTAGCATTATAAACCTAAGGCCCTTTATAACCACTTCCCTAACGTATAAAGACGGGACTATACTGTTATAAAAGTAAAGTTAAAACTAACTTATTATTAAGTTTCTTACTCCTTAATAAGGGAATCTAGTAATAAGTAGAAGGTTATTATAGTTAACCAGGCCCCTATTACATACTAATAAGGAGGGGTACTTAATAACTGCCTAATTACGATATATTTATTATATTTTAACGGAAAAGTTAGGGAATAGTAAAAGCGGGAAGATTATTAACAGATTTAAGAGTAAAAAGACATTACTGTAATTTAAGCCCATAAAGCGTACTATTAACTTATTAAGGACTTTAAAAACATTATACCGTTTAAAATTAACTGGACGCTAAGGTGTAAGAACTTAAGAAAAGTTAACCGCTAGGTTTATTAAAGCTGCCTATTTTTCTAAAAGGAATTAAGAAAAGGCTGTAGGCCTTTTAAAAGGGCTGGAAACTAATAGTTCGCTAATTAATAAAAACCTTAAAAAGAAGGAGAGGTACTTAAAGGTTAAGCTAAATAAGACCTTAAAGATAAATAGTTACTATAACTTAAATATTAAAAAAGTATAAGTATTATTCTATTAGTATTAATATAACAGACGGAAAAGGGAGGTTATTTAAAGTAAAAGTAGTAATTAATAACGGGAGTGCTTTTAATCTAATACACCCCTTATTAGTTAACTGAAAAAAACTCCTTAATTAAGAGTATAAAAAGGCTATCCTTATATAAAATGGTAAAGGAGGCCTATATTAGTATAATAACAGTAAAGTTACCCACTACTTACTACTTTTAATTAAAGTAAATAGGGACGAATAATAAATAGACTTTAACGTTACACTAATTATAAGTTATAATATAATCTTAAGTTTACTTTAATTAGAAAAGTATAACCCTATAATTAACTAAAGGAGTAGCTACCTCGCCTTTAATAAGCCCTTTAACTGTAATTACTATTTAGAGAAAGCTAAAAAGGCATTAAACCGCTCTAAAGTTATATAAAGCACTTAAAAGCACGCTAAACCCTTAAAACTAAGTACAGTTTAAGTTAAGTTTATTAAGACAGTTAAAGGACTAGAAGGTCTATTATATTACCTAAATAACAATTTAAAAGGTAAAAAGAAGCTAAAAGCTAATTTACAGATAAGTAAAGAAATTAACTTATTTAAAGTACCCGCTAAATATAAGAAGTTTACCCTGTTTTAAAAAAAGATACCGTAACTACCAGATTATAAACTATAAGACTACGAAATTAAGCTAAAGCCAGGAGTAAAGCTCTATAATTTCCAGCCCTACCACTTAAACCCCTAGTAGGTTAAGGCCCTATAAGAGTATATTAATAAGAACCTAAAGAACAGGTTTATTATAAAGTCCTAGTCCCTAGCAGGGTACTTAGTGCTGTTTATCTTAAAAAAGGGAGACGGTAAGTTATATATAGTTATTAATTACTAAATGTTAAATAAAGATATAATTAAGAATTATTACCTATTACCACTTATTACAGAAATGCGAGAACGGATTATTAAGGTAAATTAGTTCTCCAGCCTTAATTTCCCTATAAGGTTTAACTATATTAGAGTAAAGGAAGAGGACAAACATAAAATAGCCTTTTAGACTTATAACAGGTATTACTAATATTATATTATGCTAATAAGATTAATAAACACTTTTATAACCTTTTAAAGCCTTATTAATAGTGTCCTTTATCCTTTCCTTAATAAGTTTATCTTTATATATTTAAATAATATTCTAGTTTATTCTAAAACTTTAAAAGAACACTGAAAACATATATAACAGGTTTTAACAGCTCTTAAAAAGGCGAAGCTAATAATAAACCTAAAGAAGAGCCACTTTTATATTTAGGAACTAAACTATTTAAGGTTTAAAGTAACCTTTAGAAAGCTTAAAATATAACTAGAGAAGATAAAGGTAATTAGGGACTAACCTACTTTAAAGAATTAAAAAGAGTTATAAGCCTTTATCAGCTTTATAAACTTTTATCACTATTTTATTAAGTACTTTACGAAAATTGTAAGATTACTTTATAAATTTACAGGTAAGGGAAAGCTATTTAAGTAAACTGATAGATAATAGAAAGCGTTTAAAGACCTTAAACACACCTTTATTACAGTGCCAGTCTTAACCCTCCCTAATTTCTTAAAACCTTTCTAAATCAAGATTAACTCCTTAAAGTTTATAATTAATAAAGAACTTAGCTAAGTCTAAGACGATAGGAAACGCCACCCAGTTACCTTCTTATTAAAAGGAATCCACAGCCCAGCCTTATAATACCTAATTTATAATAAGGAACTAATAGTAATTATTTAATACTTTACTAAATAGGCACCGTATTTAAACAGTATAAAAAAGCCAGTCTAAGTCTTTTCAGACTATAATAACCTCTAGTACTTCTTAACGAAGGAACTTAACCTATAGTAAGCATAATAGGCAGAATTAATAGCCCCATTCCACTTTTAAATCCACTACGTTAAAGGAAAAGATAATAAGTAAGCCGATACTCTTAACTAGAGATAAGACTATAAAGATATTAATCTAATCCTAATCCCCGTTATTATATTTAATAAAACTAAGAACAGTATATTAAAGTATACACTATAAGTGTCAGATAATTAAACACCAAAACAAATTATTAAAGTTTATATAAACTTATAAATAAAATATAACATCTATTAGTAATAATAAGACTTTTAAGTAAAAAGGCTAACGGAAGGCACTTATAAGTATAAGTACCCTTTAGGAGACTTTTTAGGGTATATGTAAAACTGTAGGAAGGAGTGCCTAATATATCTAAATTACGATAAAACTAGTTATTAGTTAAAACAGCTATTAAAAGGTGTAAACGGCACGTTTAAACCAGGAGTAAGGCTTTAATATTAAGAGAAACCGTATATTTATAACCTAGGAAAGCGGAAAGAGTATGTTTAGTAAGTTTATAAGTCTTAACTTAAAGGATATATAGGTTAAGTTAAAACTCTTATATAAGCTTAGTAAACGTATACTTTCCTAAGAATAAAAAAGCTAGTTAAGGAAGTGGTTAATAACTATAATATCTGCTATTAAAAGCAGAATTAACACTATAAGCCTTATAGGCTTCTTAAACTACTCCCTGTACTACAGGTGCTATAAAGTTCGATCTCGCTTAATTTCGTTACCGGGATCTTAAAGTCTAAGGACCTTATTACAGGAGTTACTTATAACTAGATCTTTATAATGGTTAACAGATTAATAAAATAGGCTTACTTTCTACTAACCTTAAAGAACATAATAGTGGAGTAACTTACTTATATTTTTAAAAAAGAGGTGGTTTTACAATACCTTTAACTAAATAACATCGTTACTAATTAAGATAAGCTAATCGTGTCGAAGTTTTAATAAAGATTAATATAGAGAATAAGTGTGAAAAGTAAGCTTTTAACAGCTTTCTACTTATAAACAGATAGCTAAATGGAGTAAATTAATCAGATACTTATAACGTATCTCTAAGCTTATATTAACTTTAAATAAAATAATTAGCTTAAGCTATTACTAACAGCATAGATAGCTTATAACATAATATTAATTAAGTTAACAGGTGTGTTACCGTTCTTCACTAATTACAGTAAGGAGCTTAAACTCCATTAAGGCCCACTTATTAACGCCCCTTAAGCCGTAATCTATATAAATTAAATGTAAGAACTATATAACCACTTATAAGCTAAATTTAAGTTTATATACGAATAAATAAAGAAGTTTATTAATAAACACTAAATTAAGTAACTAGTATTTAAGAAAGGACTCCACTACAACGGTAAACGAGTTAAGGGATTAACTTTTCAAGAGGGGGATTATATCTACCTTTTTTCACAAAACCTACATTTGAAACGACTTAATAAAAAGCTTAACTTTAAAAGGTACAGACTGTTCTAAATTAAGAAAAAGGTCGCTACCTTTAATTATAAACTAAACCTACCTATTAGTATAAAGGTGTAAATTAAGGTTTTTCACATCTTACTTTTAAAACTTACTTTAAAGGGAGTTCCTCTGGAAAAGAAGATTAAGGTTAATACTAATAAAGACAAGTATAACGTTAAGGAAGTTATAGATTTACAAAGGGGAAAGAATATATTTAAATATCTTATTAAGTAACTAGACTACAGCCCTAAAAGTAACTTATAGGAACCAGTTAAAAACCTTAAATACCTAAACCTAATTATAAAGTTCTACTAAAAGAATCTTAACAGATTAAAATTAACAATAAGAACTAGGAATAAGATAAGATCTAATATTTAAATTACTATACTGAAAAGTAAGACTATTATAAGACCTAAAGCTTAAAAAGTGGTAAGAAACTCCTTAATAAGTATAGAAGGACATTTATTAAAAACCTTAACCAGGGTTATAAGGACCTTAGACTTAATAAGGAGGCTAGGCCTCCTTTAGAGTTCCCGGTGTGTTCCGCATAAAAATAAGTACTGTTAAAAAAAAAAAAAGTTAGTAAAAAGAGAATAAGTAGGTACGTTACCGTTACGTTAGGAAAGGCTGTTTTCGTTTGTTAAAAGAAAAGAGTAATAGATTAAGTTAAAAAGAAGTTACTGGCTGTAATAACCTCCTAGAAAGAGGACCATACACCAACTTTACTAGGAAACCTCCCTAGTCGAACTTAAGAACTGGCACGGTTGCCTCCCGCACTAAACGCTCCTCTTTAGTAATAATCTTTAACTTGTGGTTAAAAAGCTTATTAGCATAAGCGGTTAAGGACTTCTACTAGTCCTTAATATAAAGGAGCTTTGTAAAAGTGTCACATTCTTTAAAGTTAAGACACTTCTTTTTATTTAAAACCTGGTAAAGGACGGATAGGTCGTTTCTGTAAACGTTATAAGATAAGTATACAGTCCCACCAGCCACCACACAGTGGCCACACGACTCACTCTTACTAGTTACCTTACAGTCAGCCAGTTTTAAGTGTTAATAATAATTACACTTTATAAGCATCACAATACTAAAAGTTAAAATAAATTCTACAGAAACAGTACAGCGAACGGTGGATAAGGGGGCAGTGCTTTTCCTGTTCTTCTTTACTCCGTTAGCAGGTATCGTCGCGTTACGGAAAAAAGGAGCTTACTGGAATTCTTTATAGAAAAAGAATGTTAAAGAGGGGGAATTATATAATAACCCTGTAGGCTGTCACTTAAGCTAGGGCGGCCTGATAAATCCCCTGTAGAAGGAATAGTGTAGAAAGGCAGTACGCACGGTACTACGTATTAGGCTAGGGGTGTAAAGACCCGAAACCCTTATAACTAATTGTTATTTACTTACTTTAATCTTATTAAAACCCAGTAATTAAGGTAAGTAACCTTAAAAGGTAATTACTCTGCTCACTACCTCTTAATAAGAGTATAATGATTAAGGTATAAGGTACCTTTTAGTTAGTTAGTATAAATAGTCATAATTATACCTATAACTACCGTGAGGGACTTTAGTTCCTTATATTAATATTTAATTATTCATTTATGTCCTACTGTTCAGACTCACCTCTATGCATTATAGTGACAGCGACTTACAGTGACATTAAACCCCCGTCTAGGAGTGTTAGCTTAATAAGCCGTCTTCGGAACGCCCCTTACTTATTGGCGTCCTGCTATACGTTCTGTCTTAACCTACGCTAGTCCTCTTAAGGCCTGTGTTAGGTGCAGGTTGTAATAATTACTTAATTACCTTCTTATTAAAAGGAATTTACAAGCTAGCCTTATAATATCTAATTTACAATAAGGAACTAATAGTGATTATTTAATACTTTACTAAATAAGTACTGTATTTAAATGGTATGGAAGAACTAATCTAGGTTTTTTCAGATTATAATAATCTTTAATATTTCCTAATAAAGGAACTTAGTCTACAGTAAATACAGTAAGTAAAGTTAATAACCTTATTCCACTTTTAGATTTACTATATTAAAGGAAAAGATAATAAGTAAGCTAATACTCTTAATTAAAGATAGGATTATAAAGATACTAATCTAATCCTAATCCCCGTTATTATATTTAATAAAGTTAAAAACAGTACATTAAAGTATATACTGTAAGTGTTAAATAACTAAATGCTAAAATAAACCATTAACGTCTATATAAACTTATAAACAGAGTATAATATCTATTAGTAATAATAGGACTTTTAAGTAAAAAGGCTAGTAAAAGGAATCTGTAAGTATAAATGCCCCTTAGGAGACTTCTTAAGGTATATATAAGATTATAAAAAGGAGTGTTTAAAGTATTTAAACTATAACAAAACTAATTATTAACTAAAATAGCTGCCAGAAGGCGTAGACAGCACGCTTAAATTAAAAGTAAGGCTTTAATATTAAAAGAAACTGTACATTTATAACTTAAGCAGATGGAAAGAGTATGTCCAGCAGGTTTATAAGTCTTAACTCGGAAGATATATAAGTTAAGCTAAGACTCTTACACAGGCTTAGTAAACGTACGCCTTCTTAAGAATAAAGAAGCTGGTTAAAGAAGTAGTTAATAACTGTAATATCTGTTATTAAAAGTAGAACTGACGTTATAAGCCTTATGGACTTTTTAAACCACTTTTTATACTATAAACGTTATAGAGTTTAATCTTACTTAACTTCGTCACTAGGATCTTAAAGTCTAGGGACCCTGTTATAAGGGTTATTTATAACTAAATCCTTATAATAGTTAATAGATTAACGAAATAAGCTTACTTTCTACTAACCTTAAAGGATATGATAGTGGAGTAACTTACTTATATCTTTGAGAAAAAGGTAGTTTCACGATATCTTTAGCTAGATAATATCGTTACGGATTAAAATAAGCTAATTATGTCGAAGTTTTAGTAAAGGTTAATGTAAAGAATAGGTGTAAAGAGTAAACTTTTAACAGCTTTCCACTTATAAATAAATAGTTAAACGGAGTAAGTTAACTAAATATTTATAACGTATCTTTAAACTTACGTTAACTTTAAATAAGATAATTAGCTTAAGCTGTTACTAATAGTGTAGATAGCTTATAATATAACGTTAATTAAGTTAATAAGTATATTACTGTTCTTCACTAACTATAGTAAAGAGCTTAAACTCTGTTAAGGCTTACTTACTGGTGCCCTTTAAGCTGTAATCTGCGTAAATTAGATGTAAGAACTACACGATTACTTATAAGCTGAACTTAAGTTCACACGCGAACGAATAAAGAAGTTTGCTAATAAATATTAAATTAAATAATTAGTGTTTAAAAAAGGACTTTATTATAATAGCGAATAAGTTAAGGGACTGACTTTACAGGAGGGGGATTACGTTTACCTTCTTTTACGAAACCTGCATTTAAAACGGCTTAGTAAGAAGCTCGACTTTAAAAGGTACAGACTGTTCTGAATTAAGAAAAAAGTCGCTACCTTTAATTACAAACTAAACCTACTTACTAATATAAAAGTGTAGACTAAAGTTTTTCACGTCTTACTTTTAAAACCTACCTTAAAGGGAGTTCCCTTAAAAAAGAAAATCGAAATCGATGCCGATAAGGATAAGTATAACGTTAAGGAAGTTGTAGATTTATAAAGGGGAAAGAACACATTCGAGTATCTCGTTAAATAGCTAGACTATAGTCCTGAAAGTAACTTATAAAAGCTAATAAAAAATCTTAAATGCTTAGACTTAATTGTGGAATTCTATTAAAAGAATCTAGACTAATTAAAACTAACGATAAAAATCAGAAATAAGATAAGGTTTAATATCTAAACTACTATACTGAAGAGTAAGATTACCGTAGGACCCAGAGCTTAAGAAACGGTAAGAAACTCCTTAATAAGTATAGAAGGACATTTATTAGGACCTTAGCCGTAAGTTGCAAGGACCTTAGACCCAGTAAGGAGGCTAAGCCTTTAGAGCTCCCGGCGAGCTCCACACGAGAATAAGTGCTGTTAGAAACGGAAGTTAGCAAGGAGTGAAGATTTAAGGCAGTGGAAGACCCCTGTAGGACTTACACCTACAGGCCCCCGCTGAAGGAAGTTATAAACCTAGTTATAAAGCGATTACTTACTATAAAAACCTTATTAAAAAGCTCCCCCAGTTAAAAGACTCCACGTCTTCAGGAGGGGCGTTTAGCTTAGCCTCCTCGCTCTCCTGGAACTTTAATAACTCCGCTTTACGATTAAACGCTTTTACAGCCCGGTCCTTAAGATAAGACCACTGTTTATAAAGGCGCGTTAAACGCGTTAATGCTTTTTAAAGCTTAGCAGTAGCCTTGTGGAGCTATTAGGTAGTAGACTTGACTTATAAGTTAAGGTCTTGCTTTTTAATAAGAAGGGCCTTTAACTTCGCTTTACTAATTGTGACGACCCTGCAGGCCGTCATTTGGGCCGGAGCGGCCCGACGAATCCCCCGCACAAGGAACAGTGCAGGAAGACAGTACACACGGTACTGCGCACTGGGCTAGGGGTGTAAAGACCCGAAGCCCTTACGACTAACCAGCAGTTGCTCAGTCTTGGTAAAGGTGCTTACCTACTAAGCATCTGTGAGACCTTTAAGTAAGAAGTGCTTAATAATAGGTTACTTAGTTCCTCACTAAGTAACAGACTATTAAGTAAGGTATAAAGTACCTTTAGTTAGTTAATATAAATAGTTATAGTTGTGCCTATAACTACCGTAAGGGACTCTAGTTCCTTACGTTAGTATTTAATTATTCATTTATGTCTTACTATTTAAACTTACCTTTATGTATTATAATGATAACGACTTATAGTGATATTAAACCCCTGTTTAGGAGTGTTAGCTTAATAAGCCGTTTTTAGAACGCCCTTTACCTGTTAGCGTCCTGTTATACGTTCTGTCTTAACTTATGTTAGTCTTTTTAAAGCCTGTGTTAGGTGTAGGTTATAATACGATATTAACGTCTTAGTTTTAAACACTGTTTATTAAATTCCTAAACACTACCTCTCTCCTATTAACATATCGACTTCTAGAAAAGGTAAGGAGATTAAGGAGGTGTAAGCTTAGCCTTAGCTCTTTATTATTAATAAGTTAGCTGTATACCTTAAAGACTTAAACTTTAACTAATAAGGACTGGTTAAGGAACTTAACAAAGCCTTCCCTAGAGATATTAAAAGCTATATCGGTTTTATTAAGAAACTTTAGGCTTAACTTAACGTAATTAAGCTGGAAAATAATAACCTTAAGGGCTTATAGAAGAAACGAGTAAAGCTCCCTCTACCCTTACGCTTTAAGGGAGACTTTACATAACTAGAGTCTTAAATAACCTAGTTTTAAAGTTATATTACTTATTATAATAAGTAATTCTTTAAAAAAGAAGGAAAGGTTAGGTTTACCAAAGCCTTACTGGACGGAGTAGCCGTTTACTAATACAAACCCTATACGAAGATAATTAACGACCTTTTTATAAATAAAGCGTGTAAAGAGGCCCTTAAGACTTAAGCTCTTTTTAACGACTTTAACATTTTTATCAACTAACTCTAGACTAAGTTTAGAGAACTGGACGCCCCTAAGCAGGCTAAATAACGGCTTATAGCCTTAAGGTAAACGTCTTTAATCCTTAAGTTCTTTATATGCTTTAAACTGGAAATAGTAAAGACTAAACTTAGTTAAGAAGCCTTAATAATGCTGTTCTAAAGTGGCTTAAAGGAACACGTTATTAGGGATCTTTATTAAAAAGACTAACTAAACTGTTTATAAAAATTAGTCAAGATGGCTATTAAGGTTAATAACTGGTATTATAATTACTATTATTAAAAGGACTTTTAAAAGGAACGGACCCTTTATTAGTTAAGTAAACTAAAGAAGGGGAATTAGTTAACTGTAACAGGTTATTACCCTGGGTTAATAGATATTAGTATAATGAACCGTTAGAATAAGCTTAATTACAATAAGCTGTAACGATAGCATTAGTAAAAGCGGTTTAAGGACTTATCCCAGGTTTAGTGCTTTAACTGTAATAAGAAAGGATATATAGTACAATAATACCTATTATTAAAATAAGTTAATTAAAAACCTATTCTAGAAAGAGGAAAATATATTAAGTTTTACTTTAAAGACGTTTATATTAAGATAGCAGGTAATGAAGAAGACTGTATTTAAATGGACAAGTGTAACCTGGAAGAGGAGGAGGAAGACGAAGAACTTTAAGATATAGTATACTTAGTCTTTAGGAGTGTTTTAAAAGAGTTAGCTATAAAGGTGTAGATTGTAAAAGACTGACTTTAAAGTGGAAACTTAGAACTACTAAAGATGTAAGTTATAGAAGACCGATTTTAAGAAGAGATATTTCAGTTAGCTATTACAAGCTTTAAAAACCTTACCCTGTAAGCTTAAGAATTAAGGAAGTTTAGGAAAAACCTTAACTTAGAAATTACTAAAATGGTAAAAGAAGTTAAAGAACTAGCTTTTTAAGCTACTTAAACGGTAAAATAAGTTTTAAAAGGTAAAAGAGAGTAAGTTAAGAGAATTAAACTGGAGAAATGGAAGTTCTTTTTAATAATACCCCTTAAGACTTTTAAATATTTTAAGTATGCTAAGTAAATCAGTACCCTTACCTCCCTAAAAGAAGGATAGCTTAGATAGCTGCCCTATATTAAGGTTAGTATACCTTAAACTAGTACCTTAAGGGTCCCTTAAGAAGGTACAAAGTAAGTATACTAGCGGAAAGTTTAGGAGTTAAAGGAAAAATATTAAGAGTTAGTAGACAAAGTGGAGGACCTGTAAGTTAAGGGATTTACTGTAACGTTTAAAGATAAAGTAATAGAAATTAAATTGTAACTTTATAATAAGGTTTACTTTACTAACCAGTTTAAGTATTAACTTATTAAAGAAGACTACTTTATAAAAGAATAAGCTAGGTTATTATTACCTGAGTTTTAAAAAGAAGTTTAGGAGAAATAACGTATATAAAGGTAAGTGGAAGAAGAGAAGAAATAAGGTGTTACTTCCCTTATTTTATACTTTATAATTATAATACCTGTAATTAACGTTAACTACCTTAACTATAAGGATATACTGTGGATTAACTGTATATACGATAACTGCACTTTTAACCAGTATTATGGACTTAAGGCTCTTTACGATTACTTTTTAAGCATATAAAGATAAGATTACGTTATTATAAAAGTAGAGTTAGAATTAGTTTACTATTAAGTCTTTTACTCCTTAATAAGAGAGTCTAGTAATAAATGGAAGGTTACTATAATTAATTAAGCTCCTACTACGTGTTAGTAAGGAGGGGTATTTAATAACTGCCTAATTATAACGTGCTTATTACACCTTAATAGAAAAGCTAGAGAATGGTAGAAATGGGAAGATTACTAGCGGGTTTAAGAATAAAAAGATATTACTGTAATTTAAGCCTGTAAAGTGTATTATTAACTTATTAAAGAATTTTAAAATATTATACCGTTTAAAGTTAACTAGATATTAAGGTGTGAGAATTTAAAAAAGGTTAATTACTAGGTTTATTAAAGTTACCTGTTTTTTTAAAAAGAATTGGGAAAAGGTTACAGGCCTTTTAAAAGGGCTAGAAACTAGTAGTTTACTAATTAGTAAAAACCTTAAAAAGAAGGAGAGGTATTTAAAGGTTAAGCTAAATAAGACCTTAAGGATAGATAGTTATTATAACTTAAATGTTAAAGGAGTATAAGTATTATTTTGTTAATATTAATGTAACAGATAAAAAAGGGAGGCTGTTTAAGGTAAGAGTAGTGATTAATAATAGGAGTGTTTTTAACCTAATATACCCCTTATTAGTTAACTGAAGGAAACTCCTTAATTAAAAGTATAAAAAGGCTATTCCTATATAAAATGGAGAAGGAGGCTTATATTAGTATAATAACGGTAAAATCACTTATTATTTACCACTCCTAATTAAAGTAGACAGGGATAAATAATAAGTAAACTTTAACGTTACACTAATTATAGGTTATAACATAATCCTAAGTTTACCTTAACTGGAAAAGTATAACCCTATAATTAATTAAAGGAGTAGCTACCTTACCTTTAGTAAATCCCTTAACTGTAATTACCGTTTAAAGAAAGTTAAAAAGGTACTAAACTGCTTTAAAGTTATATAAAGTATTTAAAAGTATGTTAAACCTTTAAAACTAAATACAGTTTAGGTTAAGTTTATAAAAATAGTTAAAGGATTAGAAGGTTTACTATATTACCTAAATAATAGTTTAAAAGGTAAGAAGAAGTTAAAAGCTGATTTATAAATAAGTAAAGAAGTTAACTTATTTAAGGTACTTACTAAATATAGGAAGTTTACCTTATTTTAAAAAAAGATATTATAATTACTAGATTATAAACTGTAGGATTATAAAGTTAAGTTAAAGCCGGGAGCAAAGCTTTACAGCTTTCAGCCCTACTATTTAAACCCCTAATAAGTTAAGGCTTTAAAGGAGTACGTTAACGAAAACTTAAAGAATAGGTTTATTATAAAGTCCTAATCCCCGGTAAGGTACTTAATGCTGTTCGTCTTAAGAAAGGGAGACAGTAAGTTACGTATAGTTATTAATTACTAAATATTAAATAAAGATACAGTTAAGAATTATTACTTACTGTTACTTATTATAGAAATGTAAAAATGGATTATTAAAGTAAATTAGTTCTCCAGCCTTAATTTCCTTATAGGATTTAACTATATTAAAGTAAAGGAAGAGGATAAATATAAAATAGGTTTTTAAACTTATAACGGGTATTATTAGTACTATATTATACTAATAAGATTAATAAATACCCCTATAACCTTTTAAGGTCTTATTAATAGCGTTTTCTGCCCCTTCCTTAATAAGTTTATCTTTATGTATTTAAACGACGTTCTAATTTATTCTAAAACTTTAAAAGAATATTAAAAGTATATATAATAAGTTTTAACAGCTTTTAAAAAAGTGAAACTAACAGTAAACCTAAAAAAGAGTTATTTTTACATTTAGGAACTAAACTATTTAAGGTTTAAAGTAACCTTTAGAAAACTTAAAATATAACTAGAGAAGATAAAAGTAATTAAGGACTAGCTTACTTTAAAGAATTAAAAAGAGTTATAAGCCTTTATCGGTTTTACAAACTTTTATTAATGTTTTATTAAGTACTTTACAAAGATTATAAAATTACTATATAAGTTTATAGGAGAGGGTAAACCGTTTAAGTGGACTAATAGATAGTAAAAAACGTTTAAGGACCTTAAATATACTTTTATTACAGTATTAATCCTAACCCTCCTTAATTTCTTAAAGCCTTTTTAAGTTAAAATAGACTCTTTAAAGTTTGTAATTAGTAAAGAACTTAGCTAAGTCTAAGACGATAGGAAACGTTACTTAATTACCTTCTTATTAAAAGGAATCTACAGGCTAGCCCTGTAATATCTAATTTATAATAAGGGACTGATAGTGATTATTTAATGCTTTATTAAGTAGGTACTATATCTAAATAGTACGGAAGAACCAGTTTAGGTTTTTTCAGACTATAATAATCTTTAATACTTTTTAATGAAGGAACTTAGCTTATAGTAAGTATAGTAGGTAGAATTAATAACCCTGTTCCATTTCCAGATCTATTATATTAAAGGAAAAGATAATAAGTAAGCTAATGCTCTTAATTAAAGATAGGACTATAAGGACGCTAATCTAATCTTAGTCCCTATTATTATATTTAACGAAATAGGGAATAGTATATTAAAATATACGTTATAAGTGTTAGATAACTAAATACTAAAATAAATTATTAACGTTTATATAAACTTATAAACAGAGTATAATATCTATTAGTAATAATAAGACTTTTAAGTAAAAAGGTAAGTAGAAGGTACTTATAAGCATAAATACCTTTTAGGAGACTCCTTAATATATATGTAAGACTGTGGTAAAGAGTACTTAATGTATTTAAACTATAATAAAACTGGTTATTAGCTGGAATAGTTATTAAAAGGTATAGATAGTATGCTTAAATTAGGAGTAAGGCTTTAGTATTAAGAGAAACTGTACATTTACGACCTAGTTAAGAGAAAAGAGTACGTCTAATAGGTTTATAAGTCTTAACTTAAAGGATATATAAGCTAAGTTAAGACCTTAATATAAGCTTAATAAGTGTATACCTTCCTGGGAATAAAGAAGCTAGTTAAAGAAGTAGTTAATAACTGTAATATCTGTTATAGGAAGTAAAATTAACGTTATAAGCTATATAGACTTCTTAAACTACTTCTTATACTACAGGTATTATAAAACTCCATTTTACTTAACTTTATTATTAAGATCTTAAAGTCTAAGGACCTTATTACAGGAGTTACTTATAACTAAATCCTTATAGTGGTTAATAGATTAATAAAGTAGGCTTATTTCCTGCCGACTTTAAAGAATATAACTGTAAAGTAACTCGCTTATATCTTTGAAAAAGAGGTAGTTTTATAACACCTTTAGCTAGATAATATTATTATAGATCGAGATAAGCTAATTATGTCGAAGTTTTAGTAAGGACTAATGTAAAGAATAGGTGTAAAGAGTAAGCTTTTAATAGCATTTTACTTATAAACGGATAGCTAAACGGAGTAAGTTAATTAGATACTTATAACGTATTTTTAAGCTTATATTAACTTTAAATAAGATAATTAGCTTAAGCTGTTATTAATAACGTAGATAGCTTATAATACGACGTTAGTTAAGTTAATAGGTATATTACTGTTTTTTGCTAATTACGGTAAGGAGCTTAAGCTCCGTTAAGGCTTACCTACTAATACCCCTTAAGCTGCAGTTTATATAGACTGGATGTAAGAGCTACACAACTACTTGTAAGCTGAACTTAAGTTCATACGTAAATAAATAAAGAAGTTTACTAATAAATACTAAACTAAGTAACTAGTGTTTAAGAAAGGACTTTATTATAATAGTAAACGAGTTAAAGGACTAACTTTTTAAGAGGGGGATTACGTCTACCTTTTTTCACAAAACCTGTATTTAAAACAACTTAATAAGAAGCTTAACTTTAAAAGGTACGGACTGTTTTAAATTAAGAAAAAGGTTATTACCTTTAATTACGAATTAGACTTACCTACTAATATAAAGGTGTGGATTAAGGTGTTTTACATCTTACTTTTAAAACCTGCTTTAAAGGGAGTTCCTTTAGAAAAGAAAATTAAGATCGACATTAATAAGGATAAGTATAACGTTAAGGAAGTTATGGATTTACGAAAGGGAAAGAACACGTTTAAATATCTTATTAAATGGTTAAATTACGGCTCTGAAAGTAACTTATAGGAGTTAGTTAAAAACCTTAAATGCCTAAACCTGATTGTAAAGTTTTACTGAAAGAATCTAAACTAATTAAAGTTAACAATAAAAATTAGAAATAAGATAAGACCTAATATTTAAATTACTATACTAAAGAGTAAGACTACTATGGGATTTAAAGCCTGAGAAGCGGTAGGAAACTCTTTAATAAGTACGGAAGGACATTTATCAGAACCCTTAATTAAGGTTAAAAGGACCTTAAACTTAATAAGGAGGCTGGGCCTCTGGAGCTCCCAGTAAGTTCTACATGAAAACAAGTACTGTTAAGAAAAAAGAAGTTAATAAAAGAAAATAAGTAAGTGTATTATTATTACATTAAAAGATTATTCTTATTTATTAGAGGAAAGAAGTTATAAACTAAGTTAAGAAGAGGTTATCAGCTGTAGTGACCCTCTGGAGAAAGAACTAGCAGGTGTCCTTACTAGAAAGCCTCCCTAGTTAAAGGACTTACTAGCCTTAGGAGGAGTAGCTAGACAGGCCTCCTCCTACTCTTAAAAGTGGAGGATCTCTACCTCCTAACTAAATGTAAAAAAAGCTTACTCCTCTATCTTACAGCGTTAGGTTTTAATCTATTTAAGATAAGTAATAGTTTTGTAGAGCTTTTAGGTTTTTAACTCTAAGTTCTATATAGTAGTGTCGTGTTTAGTATTAAGATGGCGCTTCTTAGAAAGGAGCTGCTAAAGGAAAGCGTTACTGTAACCGAACGTGTTATATAAAGACAAAGCCCCTGTTAGTAAATATTCGGAGTAACTGTCTAATTATACAGTAACGAGACAGGAAAGCGATTTTAAAGAATAACGATTATAAGGTGACATTTGTAATCTAAAAGTCGAAGTAAAGTCCGTAAGGTTACAGTAACAAGAGGTACTGTTTTTTAAAATATACTTTTACACACAGTTAGTAGGTATAGTTATATTAAGAAAAAAGGAACACTCTTACCAGGGTTCTTTATAGAAAAAGAACGTTAAAGAGGGGAAATCGTATAACGACCCTGCAAGCTGTTATTTAAGCCGGAGCAGCCCGACAAATCCCCTATATAAGGAACAGTATAAGAAGACAGTACGCACAGTACTATACACTAGGCTAGGGGTGTAAAGACCCAAAGCCCCTACGATTAACTAATAGTTACTTAGTCTTAGTAAAGGTGCTCACCTACTAAGTATCTGTAAGACCTTTAAGTAAGAAATACTTAGTAACAAGTTATTTAGTTCCTTACTAAGTAACAGACTACTAAGTAAGGTATAAGGTACCTCTAGTCAGTTAGTATAGATAGTTATAGTTATGCCTATAACCACTGTAAGGGACTCTGGTTCCTCACGTTAGTATTTAATTGTTTATTTATATCTTACTGTTCAGACTCACCTCTATATATTATAGTGATAACGACCTACAGTGACATTAAACCCCTGTCTAAGAGTGCTAGCTTAACAAGCCGTCTTCAGAACGCCCCTCACCTGTTGGCGTCCTGCCATACGTTCTGTCTTAACCCACGCCAGTCCTCTCAAGGCCTATGTCGGGTGCAGGTTATAATACTAATATTAAAAGCGTCACACTAGGAAGGCTGGTGCCTCTTTAAATAGTAGTTATAACTGTCAGACCGGTTTAAAACGTGGCAGATAAGTAGAGGGTTAGCAGACTTGTAAAAAGAATAAGGGGATATTTCGCTATTAAACACGTAAGTGTAAGCTATAAGGTTTAGACAGCAGTTAATACTTTTACCCTATTTCCGTTTTAAGACCTAAGAGTTAGACACTTATTATATAGTAAAGTGGTGAAAGAAGAAGCTTACCTCTTAAAGTTCTTTATAGGAAAAGAATGTTAAAGAGGGGGAATTATGTGACAACCCCGCAGGCCGTCACTTAGGCCGGGGCAGCCTGACAAATCCCCTATAGAAGGAATAGTGCGGGAAGACAGTGCACACTGTCTAAACGTATTAAGCTAGGGGTGTAAAGACTTAAAGCCCTTACAATTAATAAGGTGCTGCTTACGGCATACTAAGTGCTCACATTACGAGCAGGAGAAACCTTACAAGCAAAGTGCTCACACGGTGTAAAATACTTACATAACAAGCACTTACAACACTATAAGTAAAGTACAAAATACCTCCCAATTAGTTAGTATAGATAGCCATAATTATACCTATAACTACTGTAAGGGACTCTAGTTCCTCACGCTAGTATTCAATTATTTATTTATATCTTACTATTCAGACTCACCTCTATATATTATAGTGATAGCGACCTACAGTGACATTAAACCCCCGTCTAGGAGTGCTAGCTTAATAAGCCGTCTTCGGAACACCCCTTACCTGTTAGCGTCCTGCTATACGTTCTGTCTTAACCCGCACCAGTCCTCTCAAGGCCTATGTCGGGTGCAGGTTGTAATATTAACCTTAGGAAGCCCCTAAGTAACACCCTTATTATTAAAAATTCTAATAATAACGTTAGCTAGGTAACCGCCACGGTTTCTATATACCTTTAAGCAGTCTATACCCATATTTTAAGTAATAATTTAAAGGATTGGCCTTTATAATTTACCCTTAAAAAGCCGAAGGATTTCCGTGTTCAGGAGCAGGTTTTTCTAGCCGACTAAAAACGGACTGCCAGTGACTGGCTTTTTTTACGTAAGGCTGCAAAAGCCTTTAATAATGTTGTTTTCCAACTGGCAAGTATAAGGCATCAGTTAAAGGTTGCAGAAAAAAGCCTGGAACGTACAAAAGGCAGGAAAAAAAGGAGGGTTAAAGTTGACCCCAACACGCAGTTCGCGGGGATTGAGGAAATCCGTCGCTTACAGAGAGAAGCTAGCAGAGAGGACCTTGAAGATTCTGAAAGAGAAGAAGAAGAAGATTCTGGAACTGAAGACTGTATTATTGTAGCTATCTAGTTAATAAAGTTATGGGCAATTGAACTTTATGGTGTTGTGCAGGGTCCGACGCAGGAGCTGTTCCAAAAGCAGGGGTGTTCCAAAAGCCAGTCACTTAACTTATGACAAACGTGGATAAGTGCTGGATGACATCGAAACAATTTAACTGTCACCAACATAAGTCAATGAGATGCGAGACCGCAGTTCTGGGACTACAGTCCGTCTGTTGAATCCATGTAGTCTGTTGCTTCGTTGCTCACGCACATGCTTTGTCATATCTCTGTGTGTAAAAACTATAACTTGACAGCATCCAATCGCGGTACTAGCTAAGGGGCCAACAGCACCGGGGTTCTGGCTTTCCTTAATTTTGTCTTTAAGTTCCTATAGAAGCATCGGCACAAGCCGAGGCACTACACTGAACTAAGCGCTTGAGAAAGGGGCTGTGGTTGCAACGAAAACTCCGCGCAGCTGTAACTTCAACTCGTACGCATAACATAAATATGCCTCGTAGTTGACACGATGGAGCTCGTCTTGGTGATAACGGGAGTTTGATTGGTCAAGACTATTCATAAGGTGTAAAAAGAACGGATCTGGCACCTTGCTAGGGAGGGCTGGGCAACAGGAGTTGGATTCTGGTAGGTCTCCTCATACTCGAGGCATCCTGTCCTCGATCCTTTCTGCTCTGGGGTAGCTGTTTAAACTTCCTTTCCAGCTTATAAATACTTTTCCATTAGGAACTTGTTGTTTTGTTTCTTAAAGCTCGGCGTCGGCGTGGTGTCGTATTGACTCGCGGGGTCGAGGGAAAAGGGTGGTAGCATGTCCTCGATCGGGCATTTCAGTCGACTGTGGGAACCAGCGTGCTTGTTCAGATCGGACAGGCTGGGAAACTGTTCGTTGCAGTTTGGGCACGCTGGCTGATCCACAGTCGCTGAATCGATCGGTTGTTGGCAATGTAGTTGGGGCTTGAGAAGATCGGAAGGTAGTGGGTGGTGACTGATATCGATGCGCCCTCGAAGATCGTTTTAGTGGAAGGTAAATGGAATAGCGCTGTCTAGAAGGCATACTGTCAGTAAATTACGCATCGTTGCATTTAGCGGTTGTTGCTCCAGCATTTGACTCAGCTGCGAGGCACCATCTTAGATAGGAGCGAGGAAGCCACACCCCAACAGCATTGCCCAGTTATACCCAAACTCACGCAAGTACGAACCGCCAAGAAAATAGGGGAACATACCTATTGCTAGCTGTAAATGTTTTGTGGAAGTCTTTGCGGCATTGCTCGCAAAAGTACTCATCGGGACTTGACTCCTCGGTCTTGATTCCGACACACGCTCCATGTTGCCAGACCTTGCAGAGGTCGCACTGCACAAAGAACCCCGCTGCATCATCGGTGAGATCGGTCGCAAATATGGGATCGAGGGCTGTCGAGTCTTTCAACCCATGCTTCGAGTCCTCGTCAATTGGCGGGGGTCCAGGGTAGTCTTCGTAGCCGCAAATGCAGCGAACGGCTTCATCCTCGTCGCCGTTCCCCATTTCGATTGTCCCGGTTCGAGTCGCTGGCCTTTCGCGATCCTCGACCTGGCTTCGTGTATGACGGTGACTCCCGAAGGTGTCCTCGGCTGTGATTGTATCTTCTGGTGGGTCATAGACGAAGTCGTCGACTGACAAAAACTGCAAATCCGGGGAATTGAGTCTCTGGCGCTTCGACCCAAATCCCCGATCGTCGCCATCAGAACCACGATCAAGTGACCGCTTGAAGCAAAATCGCGGATTACCGTCCCTGAGCGCGCAAAGTCGCTGCGATTGAACCATCCGATCGTCCGAGCAGTCCTGCGATATTGTGTATTTCGGCGGCGCGTGCTGCGACTCTGAGGCCAAGAATCGAGATTTTCCGAGTCCTGCATGGAGGAGAGACCGGGAGTGTGCCGTCGCTTGACTATTCGGCTCAGTGCCTACTCCTCCAATTCCCTGGTTCCCAAGAGGGAAGATCCCAGGAAACAGGGCAGGCGGCCTGCCGACCATGCCAAGATGCAAACGGCAAGAAAATGAGATGGCGTGACGAAACCGCGGCGACTTACTGGTTACTGCGCGACCGGATGTTGTGTTGAGACGGGTTGAGTGACGACTTTGCGCAGTTGCGGTTGAGAACTCTGACGGCGCCAACTTAGCTTTGAGGTGGCAGTAGCGCAAGAACTTCGGCATCCTAGGGCCAATCATCGGTTGTTCCACCCCGAGCCACGCAATGTGTCCATTGCCCGACTTTCCTGCCTGCATGCACTGCCACACCTGCGTGGGCGGCCTGCCATGGACACTCTAAGACTTGCCCGGGACCTATCAAGAGCCACCAATCAAAAAATCGCAATATGTTCGAGACCAAAAAGTCATGCTAAATATATTTTATCAGCGAACGAACAATTTTCCACCACACCACCCTCTTTACCTTTCGCAAAGTTTTCCTCCACCATATAATATGGCACCGCCTTTAAAGGAAGCGCAATTGAACTTCGCTCTTAATAGCTGTGACGAACCTGCAGGCCGCTAGTTGGCCCGGTACGGTCCGAGGGATTCCCCGCACCAGGCACTGAGTCAGGGACAGTGTCGCACTGTCCGGGGCACTGTGCTGACCAGTCAGAGAGTGCTTCTTGGCAACACTGCTCTGTCACAGAGCAGACCAAACACCACATAGCACCGCTCTGTGATCTGTAAGCCCGGCACGACAGAGCAACAGAGCAAGGTACGAGGTAATTCTTAGACAGCTAGTATAGATAGTCATCATTATAACCACAATAGCTGTGAGGGACTCCTAGTTCCTCACGCTAGTATTATAGTATTCATTTATATCCTACTGTTCAGACTTACCTCTGTGCACTATAGTAACAACGACGTACAGTGACATTGTACCCCCGTCTAGGAGTGTTAGCTTAATACTCCGTCTTCAGAATTCCCCCCAGTCTTTAGCGTCCTGCCATACGTGTTAGAAGCTGTCAGAAAGAAGGGGGTTCAGAGGCCCTGGGCATCTAGTCAGCGGAGCTGACTGGATACCTGGCACTGCCAGTACGCCAGTGAGCCTCAGCCAGAGTGACGAAGCCTGAATCCTGCAGAATAGTCTATAAAGAAGCCTCTGGCTTCCAGCTAGAACCAGAGGAAGAGAGTGAACACAAGCAATACAATCACGCAGTTGCAACCCCTTCAATTCCACAGAATCTAAAGTGCAGTGCTTCTGTCAGAAGCGCGGCACTCTGGATTCTATGGAATTGTAGGGGTTGCAACTGCGTGATTTTATTGCTTGTTCAGCTCTCTGGCTCAGCCAGAGAGCCTTCCTTATAGCTGTGAGTAGTGGCAAGCCGTGTGTCAAAGCCATGCGGCTACAATTGCGCGTCTGTAGCAATGGTTACAAATCTATTTGTTAAACTTCAGGAACTCACAGGGCTGTAGTATAGCGGCTGTGGCTCAGAGGAAGAAGTGCGTACTGGTCTAAGCCGTATTCCAGTACCGTAGGCACTGTAGGAAGCAAATAAAAGCTTGAATTACAGGGCAGTGCCACTGTAAATAAGGGTATCACAGCGAATATTAACGCTGGAAACAAGAGGATCTGGAAGGCAGTGCCTTATGTAATGACTGGAAAAGAGTAGAGTTGCTTACTTAACTAGAATTACATACAGGAGAGGAGAGGGCCTGTTGTAGGCTGTGGGAGGCTCTGGAAGAATTCCAGAGCCTTCTGTAAAGTGGAACTAACTAATACAATAATGAAATAGTACTATTCTGAACTATTCTACGTGGTTCTGTTGACGTAGTGGCTGACGTGGCCACTGTGACGTTCTAGTTGATTCTATGGGGCAGTAGCCCCACTGGATTCAGGGGGCTCCACCCCCTTGAATTCCAGAAGGATCGGAGTGCTCTAGGGGCCCCAAGGGGCCCTGGAGTGGGTTGGAATCTTCTGGAACCCTCTGGGGTTCCAGAAGATTCGGCTGGTGGTTTCAGGGTACGCAACTACACTACAGAGTACCCGGTACAGGGTACTCAGTGGCTAGAAAAATTAACAATAATTAAGTGCGTATTAATAAAATGTCGAACCTAGCGTTTTCCAATAAGGTAAAAATCTCCTTGCATAATAGATATTCCAATGGCTAGCTCGCAAATCGTTATATATAAAAGGGAGTTGTTAAGGTCGTTCTGAAAAAGAATCCACTTAGCCAAAAGGTCCTCTTAAAGCATAAAAAGCCTCTAGTAATATTAGTATGCTACTACGTGTGGAAAGCGGCCAGCTAATAGGTTTAAGAGAGTAGTATACAGAATAAAGTATCGTCGTGCAGCCTTTTAAATTATTAGACCTGCTTTAATAACTGCGCAGGCCGTATATATATTAAATACAGTCCACCGCATCTCTAATAGGTGTCCCTACTATGCGGAGAGAATGGAAAAGTTTATATTCGAAATGGAGGAGAAGTAAAGGTTTATTAGAAGGGGTCGAATGGAGGTGTAGATTGTACACATTGGTCGAAAATAAGAGTGGTTAAAAAGTGAGCTCTTGAACTTAAAAAAGGTATAAGTATAAGTAAAATCATCTGTTAAAAGTGATGCTACACTTTAAAAAACACATTATAAATAGCTAAATCTTATCCATTTCACTAGCTTAAATACAGCTATAAGTTGGCATTTAATCTAATTTTTTTTTAATGTAAGAAGTTGTTTAAACTTTACAAATCCAAAATTTTTATTAAATTAGCTAAATAATTAAAAATATAGTAAAAAGATAAGTTCAGCTTTACTTTAAAAAATGAAAATCTCTATACAATTTCTTTTTTCTCTTATATAAATCTTTTTTCAATATCGCTACACCAGTTTAGAATTTTCTACAAGTTTTAAATAAAATATTAAAACTTAAAAGATTTCAATTTACTAAAGAAATTATGAAGTTATACAGTAAATTATTTTGGGCTATTTTTAGAATATGGGGCGTGCTAAAATTTAAGCGAGCCGAAAAGGGCAGTTTTGGTGCAAATTGCAAATGTTGCATCACTTTTGGGAGGTAGTTTTACCTTCGGCTCAGATTTTCCAGCTCCAACAGTCCAGCCTTCAAGTCCCCACGCACGGACCTGAAGGGCAACAGTCCCAAAGTTTTCTTCGACGGCATGGGACCGCATCTCGTACCGTCGCGCCCAAGGAACTTCGACTGTCACCAATTGAACCTCGTCGACGGCGATACTGCCACTTTCAATGTCAACAGAAAACCACGGCTCCGCTAAGGGCCGAATCCAGCGCATGCTGCAGACCATTTGCGGCAGAAGGGGCTCGCGACGCAACAACACCCAGGGCGATGACCTCAACTCCAAGAAACCAAAACAACAGCCCACAACCAGCATCCCACTTCTCTCGTTCCTGCCCACGCAACAGGACCGGCGGCCACTTACCCCACCATCGACTTCATCACAACCTCAGCCCGAACACTTGGCCGCCCTCGGCACCCTCGCCCGTCTACCGCCCGAGCTGCGCCGACGTATTCTTCTGTATTCATTTGGCAACCGCACTCTCCACCTGGACCTGCGCCTCACGCATGCGCGTCTAGCCGGCACCCAACCCAGCCTAGGCGCCGTCTATGCCCACGATGGCATGAGCGCGCCGCTTGCGCGCTCGCCAGACGAGGACTTACCCCGCGAATGGCGCTGGTGGAGCAGCGAGTGCCACCGGTCGTACCCCGCCCCCCCCGGCTCATGTCCCGCAGGGGAATACGGGTATTTCTTTCCGCACCGTGACGCGTGCATCCGCGGGCGCGCGAGTTTTTGTCAGCGGTGGAATTCCCTGCCCGTGGCTGAAGGGGGTAGTAGGTGTTGTTGTATCGGAGCGATGGGCTGGCTGCGTGCGTGTCGGCTTGCGTACGTGGAAGGGATTGACGTGCTGTATGCGACCAACACATTTTTCATCGAGAGCCCCGACTTGCTGAGCGCGCTGCTCAACCCGCCTTCTTTGGGTCCGGAGCCGTGTTTCGGTACGGGTTCGGGGATCGTAGAGAGGGGATATCTGATCCGTCCGGAATCTCTGGCGAGGATTACCGCGCTCGAGTTGCGCTGGGAGGTGTTACTGTTTGGGCGCATGGGCGAAGCCGGCTGGGACTACGAGCCGCGGCAGCATGAGGTTCAGCATGACAGGAGGACGCTCGCGGCGCATCTTAGCGGGTTAGCGCTGGGGACACCGTTTACGGGTCTGATGAGCTTGGTACTTTCGTTTACCGATCATTTATATCATGATCAGCAGGTGCGGCCCGACGGGGCCAGGGACGAGATTGAGCGCGTGCTGCTGCGGCCGATCGCTGAGGCGGCGGCGTGTGTTCGGCCTAACAAGGCGGTAAGGGAGAATTATGTCGTGGTGGAGCTGCCGCAGAATGTGTTTCGGGACCTGATGGGCGATATGGGTGCCCAGGGCCTTGGGCTGGAGAGGGAGGAGAGGGGACAGGGATGGAGTGATGAAAAAGGGGTTTGGTTGAAGTATCCGATTTCTTCCACGGGAGGAAAAGAGGAGTTTTTTTATATCAAGGAAGGCATGGAGAGCAAGCTTGTCTGGGAGCCGGATCTAGTTGTCCACTTCTAAGCTCAATATACGGTTGATGAGCACTTGGTGAGCACCTGCGTGTTTGAAGTTCAAGAGACAGGAAATTATATTCAAATTCTTTGCACAAGTGTAATCGGAAATCCCGCATCCACCCCTGTCCAAAAAACATGTAATGTGCCCCTAAATCCCAACATATATATAGACATTCGCCCAAAGTCACACGCACTCACCCCCGTGGTTAACCGCAGGGTTCCACGTGTAAAAGTCACGAAGCGCAACACCCGTCGTCCCTCTGCACGAAGTAGAATTTCTTGCCCCCGGCCACGATGCCATCCTGGGCCGGCTAGGGTGTGGTATTCACAGGGGAGCAGAGCTTATACTCGTGCTTGACGGCCTGCTGGTACCACTTGAGGGAGGAGATGAGGTAATCCCCCCCGAAGAAGTAGTAGAGCTTGCACCACCCCCACCACCACTATCAGCCAGCCTCACGCAGACATAATAATCTGGCGTCAGAGTACAGCTACTCCCCAGCGCCGGATTCCACGTGAGGAAATCTATCATCGGCAGACCCAAGTGATCGGTAATCGACGCACACGTATCCGTCCGCGAGACGAGCCAGAAGTCCTGACAATTAGAAGCAATCCCCGGTTGTATAGGGCGTGATATCCCCGTGGCCTGCTGCGTCGTTGGAACGGGACTGCTTCGGGTAGTCGGCATGCCCGGGATGCCGACGCAGTACCACGTATTCTTCGTTATCCCCCCGCAGGAGGTGCCCACAGACGGGTTCCAGGAAATAAAATCGGCTTGTGAGAACGTGCCAAAGATGCTGGCTATGAACGCGCACCTGTCAGAGCCCGTCGCATAGTACCACGCTTTGCAAGATGAGGTTGTACCCATGGGAACGAGCGAGGGTGTGGTGGTTACCGTTGGCGGCATGGGCAACGCGTTCCAGTCGCAGGCCATGGTGCAATACCAATATCCCGCTAGGAGGCCGTTGCAGTTGCCATTCAGAAAAGGGAGCCAGGCGAAGAATTGTTGTTGCGTGACAAAGGTGTAGGTCGCGAGGATGGTACGGCATGTGTCCCCGCTCTTGGCTTGGACGTAGGTGTTGCAGTTGGTGGGCAGGGCACCCGGAGTTAGTGTGGGCTTCCACACGATCGACTCGGGGGGGTCGGGGCCGGCGTGAAGGAGAAGTAGGGCGGGATGGAGACGGTGGCGTTGCCGGTTACGTAGGGGAGGTATAGTTGTGTTTGCGGCTGGATGTACACGCATACCCAGTAGTAGACGTACAGTCCAGAACAGTCGGAGCCTATGGCGGGATTCCAGGCCAGGAAGTCATTGGCTGACATCCAGGTCGCGTACCTGGCCACAATGTTCTCACATGTGTCTCCTGGGCTCACGTAGTGCCACTTATTGCCGTAACTCGGCCATCCGGCCTGCGTCTTAGTCGGTGGCCACTCGCTGCCCGGTGTTGGCACCGTAATGGCCTAATTGGTGGCCGGGTAGCGGGTCGAATCAGGTGTGCTGATGTTTGGCCAAGAAGTGATGGAGAATGTACTGTTGACGAAGGTGCTGGTGGTGCTTGTCGAGCTCACCAGCGGCCCGAGACTGACGCAGTAGGCCTGTCCAAGCCAAAAATTCGTCACACAGTCGTTTGACACGGCCGGACTCCACGCGATGAACTGGGCAGTGTGTTTAAAGTTCTTAAATGCCTTTTATTATCGTAATGTTTACATAAATAATGTTCTTACGCTAGTAAACTGTAACGACCTTAGGCTGTCACGCTCGGCTAGCACAGCCCGACCGATCCCCCACATTTAGGGACAGTGCGCGGAACAGTGCGACACTGTACCTGCACTGTAGTCTCCGTGCCAAGGAGTGGCTCTATTAACAGAAGCCTAAGAGAAGGTAAAGGCTAAAAGCTTCTGTTAAGAAAGCCTGTGTAGTTAACAGAGGCTTAGCATACAGAGGCCAGTATAAAGTACTTCTTAGATAGTTAGTATAAATAGTTATTATTATAATTATAATAACCGTAAGGGACTTTAGTTCCTCATACTAATATTCTACTGTTTATTTATATCCTACTGTTTAGACTTACCTTTATGCATTATGATGAGACTGTGGCGCTCCATCTGTAAGCTTACCAATTCATTCTCTTCCTAGCAGTGTTTGAAGCAAGTGCAGTGCGAACAAGTCTCCATAGTGGACGCAGACATGTTGACCATACGATCCCAAGAAGACAAGTGTCGGCCCGTAATCTTGAGTCGGAAGAGATGCACTATTCTGAGCCAAGAATGTGAGTTTCAGGGTTCCCGAGCTCCCACGGGGATATTGATCACTAACTCGACAAGTGTCCGACACATTCTTTGCAGAGCCCGCTGTTGTTGACAGAGCCTCGTCAAAATTTGGATCGCCGACTTGGCTTGTGCAACTCGAGGGTCAAGTTGAGCGAAAGGTGTATCACTGTCCGAAGGGGTTCAAGTTTTTCAGCTTTCACAGTATCTACGGTAAGTTTAATTCTCAATTGTTCAAACACTGCCAGATTACGCACACCTGACTAACCCGTACCATTAACTGAAAGGCTGTTCGAACTGGGACAAACAACTGTCTCCCAGAAACCAACAACTCTTCCGATCAGGGATCGTAGCCATGGCGGGCAGTGATATCATCAAATCCAGGGAGGGTGGGACACGATAGCGATATAACGCCCATAAAGCATGTTGGAGTCTAATGTCATAAGTGCCAGATTGGACGCCAAGGCACATGTAACAATACGCGGCTGCCAAATGTCCATGGAGTTGAAGCATACCAGGCTCACAACGTCCATAAAACCAACGAAGCACATTGTCAATTAATCGACCTTAACAAACAGCAATTCCTTCTATTCCTCTAAGCACGTGAAGCACCCCACCTCACGATTCAAATTGAGGCCCACACCACACCCCTCCAGCAATTTCAAATCTAGCATCCGCCCTTCACCACCGCCACCTGCCCCTTGCCACTCTCATCCCAGCTCTCCGTCGCCAAAATCTCATCACCATTCTCCCTAAGCATAATAGCCGCAGCCCGCTCCTTCCCCGGCACCAAGTCCAAAATAACGCGGTACAAAACAGTCGTCTCGCCCGACGGAAGTGTCACACGGTTATGCTCGCTGTTCATAAAGTCCAGCTGGTCCTTCACGCCGAGCGGGGACATCCAGAGGTTGGCATCGTCGGATCCGTTGTTCACATTGACGAAGGTGGCGTGGCCGATGTTGCGGGGGAAGTCCCAGATGTAGGAGAACTTGCAGGTGAGGGTGGTGATGGGGCCGGGTTTGAGTTGTTTGTTGAGGGTTAGGGTGAAGGTCTCGGAGGCGAGGCCGACGTGCTGGAGGGTTGTGGGGAGGGGGGCCATTGTGGTGGGTGCGGTGTGGTGTGGTTGTGGTATGGTTAGGTGGAGATGGAGGAAAGGGTGAAAGAAGGAGTGGTTTGGATTTGTTGTGAGGGCGTCTCAATGATACTTATATGTTTTCGGGCTCTGTTAGAGTTCTGTGAATTTGAGTCCAGAGCTTTAAGCAGATGCGGAAGTTAGGTATCAGAGCCCCTAGCTTGACAGAATCGTTCGACTACATCTTCTTCAACCAATGTTCTGGCTGGCTACCCGCTCAAGCCGTGTCTTCCCTCCAACTGCCCACAACTCGGGGGCTAAGCAGGGATCGAAGCAACAGAGGTTCCAACTGGACAGCATCCTGTCGGCGACAAAGACGGTCGCATTGGTGTATCGACAGCTGTGCGCTAATTGGACATTCCACACCCTAGACTGCTGCTCAGCCAGCCTCTTTCCGACCTACTGTACAGTTATACGAGTTTGCGTTAATGCCAAGTCTACCGCCATAAAGAGTGCGACCTTCATCAGTTCGGTTAGTTCGCTTTCTCACGTTGGCTGTTCGAACTGGGACGGATTGCGGTCTCCCAGAAAACAACAACTCTTGCGATCAGGGGCTTCCGGTTGATCGCAACCCCTGAATTGCCACATCGGGTTAGATGCACAACCCCTGTTCCAACAACCCGAGTGCCAAGAAGCGGCTTGGACAAGAACAGGCAACCACTGCGGGGAGCTGGGTCATCGCGAAAACATTGTCTTGCACCTTTGTCCCATTTTCTCACAATCCGAATCACTCCCATCCGCCACCAACTTCCCATGATGGCGCACGCAAGCCCAGACAGAAAGCGGCAGCGTGTTGATGCGCTAGATACCAGCAATGACAACGGCGAAACAGGCCCAAATCTGCCAGGTGCCCTGTTTTTGGCCCCGACCGCTCGGTGGTGCTCAGTCGAACACCCGGACGCCGATGCAGGCCACCGATCAGGAGTAAGTTGGGACGCGGAGAAGATCAAATGCTTCCTCTCAGAGGAACAACGGAACGAAGCCGCCTTGGTTCAGTCGCTCACTGACGGCACGGACCTTACCTTTGCCTCGAAACTCCACCCGCTCATTTTCGATGTCGATTCCGGGCCAGAGTCGGTTGCCCTTCGATCACTGCCGTTCCTCCGGAGGCTTGTGTCGAATTCCGACGGGGCTTTGGACGAGTACAGGGGTTGGAGCATGGACAAGAAACGCATTGTCGCCTTAGGGGTTCGGGATCTCTATCTGGCGAACACCTCGGGGCTTCTCAACGAGGATGAAAACGGTCTCTTGGCCAAATTTGTTGATATCATCGAGGAGCCTTTGGCCGGTGAGTCCGTTGTGGTGGAGGGCATGGAAGTCAGCTTTTATCCCTCGGCCAGTTTCAAGACGGTCAAATTTATCGAAGATCTGGACTCGAAACTGGACCCAAAATGGGGACCGTACTTTGCTCAGATGTCTGAAATCCCCCGACTGTTTACCGTCTTCGTTAACCCGGCCGAGCTTTCGTTCCACAACTTCGAAAACATCGTGCCTCTGGACCGGTGGATGGAAACGAAGCTCCCTTCCGTGTCCATGGAATCTGGCGCGCCGCTCGAACTCACCGACATCCAGGACGTCCACCCCGGACAGCACATCTGGACAACGAAGCTACGCGGAGCCAGCTCCCAACTCCTAAAAGAACTCCCTCGCCTCAGCCTCTTCGTCGCCCCCCTCAACAAATCCACCCGCGGCGGCGAGCGATTCATCTTCCACTCCACCATCCTCTCCACGGCTCTCACCGCGGCAATCTCCTCCAGCACCCTCCTCCCACACCTAGCAGACAGCGACCCCACCGCTTCCGACTTTGCCTTCGTCAACTACGTCTTCCGCTGCAACCGCTTCGCCCCCGGAGACGCCAAGTTCACCACGCACCGCGACACACCGTACTATGACGGCGCAAGATCGCAAGTCAGCAAGTACACGCTTCTGATCTACCTCAGCTCCGGCAAGAACCCCGATGGCGTCCTCGAAGTCAACGGCACGACACTGACGGACATCGAAGAGTTCGCTTGCGTCATCTTCGACCAGCGCCATGAGCATGAGGGACGGCCGTTCGTTGACACCGACAAGGTCTTTCTGCGGACGGAGCTGGTCTTCAACGACAAGGGACTCGCGAAGAATCCGAAGATTGCGTCGCTGTTTAGTGAGGCGTGCTACATGACGGGGCAGAGTGTTCTCGATGAGAGCCTCGCTTCATATGCGCACGAGTGCTTCGAGCGGGCGAACTCGCTTCACTGGGCGGTGGAGAGGGAGGCGGCCGAGCCGCCAGTGTATTTGTATAAGCAGTACCAGGGGGTTAAGTTCTTAACGAATGGGCATGATTACTGGTTTGTGAAGGGGGGAGATAGGGGGCTTGATGTGGCTGACTGTGCTGTTGTTGCGGTGCTGGACTACCTCAACTGTAAGGTTAGTGACCAGGGGCCATTTCGCGCTTTGTGTCGGAGCACGACGATCCGAGAGGATATTGCGAATACTGAGGATGCATTTCGACTGATGTCCTCTCGGGAAACTACACCCAACCAGCAGGGGGAAACCACCCGACTGGGACGCGTGGAAGAGGAAGTAGTCGAAGGTCTCTTCAAGGAAAGCCCCAGTGAGCCGTTCGCGGGGAGATCCAAACCCTTATGGGAAGACGACGAAGATGACAAAGACGAGGACGAAGAAACCAACGACGGCTGCTGCCCCCTGCACTGCTGGACGACCTTCAACGCCTGGGAAAGTGAGGAGGTGGCAAAAGAGTACCGCCGCTGCCGGAAGTTCACACAGAACAAGCTGTTCGGGACCCCACTGATCCTCCTGGGCAAGAAGATGTTCATCAACGAGAAGCAAATCGAGATTAGTGGCGACAAGGTCTTCATCCACTCATCTGATACTGAAAGTGAAGCACCAAGACCCAACTTCGCCGCCTGCTGGGGCGATACTGGGGCCGAGATCTTTGTTGATGTTGGCCAGGAGGTACCGGCGCCCAGACTGCTGGTTCCGCCGATTTCCTTCCACGAGTACGAGGGCATGGGGTATCACATGGTGATGGACTTTTTCCGCAATGACTGGATGGTTCAGGTTGACTATTCCCGGACGATTCCTGTTCCTGTTGTTATAAATGATGTGCCGGAGGAACTAGAGGACGAGGATGTTGGTGGCCCGTTTTGGCAGAAGGTAAAAGAGTTGGCGGGGGATAGGGAGGAGGAGTTGCAGGGCAGTTTTTGGACGAGAGAGAGTGATGATGAGACCACTGATGATGAAATGTGCAGCGATCGCCTACTCTAGCTTAATGATATGGGGAGCCACTATCCTCTTCCAGGCGTCAGCCTTCGTGGCCGAGGCATCCATCTGATCAGGAACATCAACCAAGCGGAAAAGGTTGACTTTGAATCCGACCTGGATTATCCTCGGCAAGTAGAGACCCCAGTTTTCGGTTTCCATGTCCGAAAAGTCCTCCTGCTCCCCCTTCCGCCAAGCCTGGATCAGGAAACTCCCCAACCTCCGGAAGGCCATGGTTGAACAGCTGACCCTCTCCAGCAGCAGTCCCCGTAGAGTAACCTGCCAATTGTGTATTATGAATGGGTCGGCTGGCTCGAGGGTCAACGGCAGCAGGTAAGCTGGCGCCCGTACGCTCGGCGACACGATGGCGATGTCCCAATACAGCCGAAGCTCCATCGGCGGTTCGCCCCCAAGAGCCTTGGTTCGGTCGCTCGGGTCGTCGGCAAGACTCCAGCACGGGCCCCGGATGGTCAGAGACGCCGGTGAGCCAGGAGCGACGCCAAGAAAAGGGTCGCCCGCGATCGGGACAAGATGGTGTCCTATGACGGCAGCGAGGAGCTTTACATTCTTCCGCATACGGTAATCAGCATAGACTCGCCCATCTACCGATGCCCAGGACCACGACGGCGCCGTAAATCCATCCTCCCGTTGCGTAGATGTAGGGCGAGGCTCTGCCACCTGCCAGATAAGCTGGCGTTCGAGATATGGCCTCCACAGACCAGCGAGGTATTGATTGTCCTGGTTGGTCATGTGGTCCAGGACCCGCTTGGTCTCGCGCGCGAGGGCTGAGATGGCGACGAACTTGTCGGAGCGGAATGTGAGCGCGGCGGCTGAGTACTGCTCGACAACCCGCGTCCACCTGTCTATGCAATCTACTAGATTTTCGGTCAAAACGGAACCAGCGGGAATAGCAAGGCCTGCTTCACTGCGGAAGATGAGCAACCGATCAGGCGGCGAGACAGAATCGTCTACCCCGGGCCAGAACTGCTGGATCTCGGAGGAGACCGTTTCCCGACACTCCCAATACAGCATGATTCTCCCAAACTGAAGCGTCCGCGGGGCCAGTTGGCGCTCTTGCAACACCCAAGCACGGTAGTTGACTGGCGCTTCCTCGATCTCCTTCCCATGCTCAATTGAATATCTCTGAAATTCCCACGTCCACAATTCGTCCTCGAGGCCAACCCATTGAGTCCGGAGAAGGAGAGGACGGCTAAAGGATGGATCCCGCTGACGGAAGCAGCCACCATGACTATCGGCGGACTCTAAGGCAGAGATGTTGCAATACGTATGTGTGTAGATACTGGCCATGTTTTTCGACTCGCTTTGCCAGTCGGCGGCCGAATCCTGGATAATGCACAGCGAGTCGATCCAGATATACTTAACACCCAGTGCCCTTGTAACCTCAATGGCATCGGCGTATGACTTGGGCACCTCGTTGGGCCGTAGGCCGCCGACGAGGGCCTCCAAGTTTGCCTCCATCAGCCGCAAGGTGGGACGCGTTCCCCAGCAGTGGCTGAGGGTGGTGTATTTGGGCAAGGCGGCAAGTGTAGCGGTCGGAACAAGGCGAGGGAGCTGTCCTTGCCCACCAATGTGAACGAGTCTCGTTGGCCACGCCGCACATGGTTCCGACGCTTTGCAGATTTTGTGGCCTGAGTCGCAAGCCTGCAGCCAAGAGAAAGCTTTTGCCATTACTGCTGGGGATGATGTCGAGTCGATCTTGCCCTGCGGCTTCGAGGGGGTGCAATGATCATCAAAGCTGTCGGTTCCGTCTGTTTGTGGTATTTTCAGCTTCTGGTAGCAGTAGCACCAGCCGTCCCAGTATTGTGCTTTTCGTGACACGGGCTTGGAGAACGACATGCTTACCAGCGAGATCAAACATGCACTCCACAGAATCTTCTTCAGGTGCGCTCCATGCCTGGATTGACAGCTCCCATCTCTCCCGTTTCATATGCAGCCATTTATGCGTGACTTGGAACCGCACCTCCGAGTCTGCTGTAAGCCACGATACCTGGAGTTTCCTTGACGCCGAATTCCAGACTGCCGCGCAGAGGAGGCACTCGGCTTGCGCGCAATCATGCAAGTCTCGGGTGCTATTGTGGTGGAGGAACTCGCGCTTGACAACGAGCACGTTATGGCTGTCGTCTTCTTCGTTTCCGTCGACGCCGCCCTCGAAAAGTGGCTTACAGAAATCACACAGCGCTTCATTCATTTCGAGAACTTGGAGTGTGCCCAAGTGTGCCCAAGCAAAGCGGCGAAAAGCGGGGGTGAGCTGTGAAAGATGGATGGAAAGATGCTGGATTGAACTACTCTGTCTGGTTGCCTGGGATTGGTTTCGGGACCGGGCCCCGTGTCCCACAGGGAAGGTACGAATTAGTGCCTAAGGCATCCATCCTGCTCAACAGCCGCGCAACGGAGGGGGAGAGCGGGGCACAAGGAACGGTGCGATGGTTCAGCACATAAAAACTGTGGCCGCTTTTATAAAGGTAAGGTAGGCAAAGGAAAACGGTAGGACGTATTTACAATCCGCGTTTCTCCCAGTTCAACACCATCCCAACCAGCGTCCCACCCCCCACAAGCAACGGTATCAATTGCCCAGCACTCGTAACATCATTAACCCCACGAACATCATTCCACCTCAACGTCAGCTCCACAGCAGCGACAATCAACCCCAGCACCAACCCCCCAATCACCACTTTAAACCTTTTCGGCACCGCACGCTGCAGCGGACACTTGAGCATCCTAAACGCAATGACCGTCGCCAACCCCATCGTAATCAATATCGACCATACCTTCGCAAACATCCGAAATGGCCCATACGCATCTACCCTCGCCAGAAAAAATGTGTCAGTCCCGCACGGCAACCGCTGCAGCGTATCCACGCCCAGAAACCAGAACCACGCCTGGTAGACCTCGACCGCAAGGATAACCAGCTGCCGCAGCAAGGAAACCAAGTTCGGCAGTGTCCTTTTCTCAAGGTAGTTCGGGAAGTAATGCTTGTCCGTGCCAGTCGGGTCGCCAAAGCTGACTGCCAGAGAGGACAGACAGAAGAGGTACGTCACGAGGGCCTCGACCGCGTAGAACCGCGCGTTGGCGATGGTCTGGTAGACGAGGGCGATGAAGACGGCGAGTTGGAAGAGGCCGCTGACTTTGCAGAGCTCGATGGCGGAGCGCTGCTCGAAGACGGAGGCGAGGATGGTTGCGAGGGAGGTTAGGTATATCCCGGTTCGGATGCCGAGGCCGTAGAGGTTGGGGTTGCCGGTGAAGGAGCAGGACTCGGTGCTGTTGAGTGAGAGTGGAGATGGTGGGACTTCGTCGATTCGCTGCGTGGCGGTGGGGAATGCGTGGCATGGGGTTGCCGACAGCAGGAGGAGTGCTGTTGTCAAGATCGCCATGGGTGAGAAAGATGGGGTATTCGCGCCCTGGTGATGTTTTTGTCGGTGCATCTTGGTTGTGCCAGTCTCGATGGAATGCGAAAAGCCTGGATAAAAAGTGAAAGATTGAAGAATCGGGAGGCAATTTGGGCGTCACCGCCAGTCTTCAGCAGAACACGAATTTTGGCCATCTGCTCGCCTGCTAATCGCGTGGCGGTGGTTGGATTGACGCTGTTCCGAGACATACAGTCTGCAGCGCATATCGCTCCGCAGAAGGAAAGATTGGCGTGCGAATTGGCGGGTGTTATTGGCCGCTCTAATCAAGCGATTGCCGACTAGACAAGGTTTTTGTGACCGGGCTTCGCCACGGACTTCCACTTGCTTTTGTTGTCCCTTGTTGTTAAACGCCAACGCGCCACAAGCGAGACCAAATTACAGCGACCCTGGTGTCATCATCGTTGGGCTTCATGGACTCGTTGAAGCGGTGTTGCCATCCGTTTAAGTATAGCAAAGATGAGCAGCGAATTCATGTTGATACCAAGGCGGGCGTGGAATTGAGGTTGGACAGTAGACGCAACGTCAACGCTTCAAATCATAAAAACTCAAATCATATCATGATTGGTCGGGAACATGAACCGTTGGACCATTTCAAAACACCCAAATCTGGGCCAATGATAACAGCCATAGTTGTCTCCCTCAGAGACCCTCATCGGTCGTGCTTGCCGTTGTCACCCTCGACATCGTTGTGAATAGCCGGGGGAAGGAGCCAGTCGGCCAGCCAAGCCCACGCGTAATTGAACCTCACTCTCTTCAATCTCGGCTTCCGACACCGTGACGTCTTCGTTGCTCTCCATCACCAATCCACCGCTGTTGCACCACGATCATCGTCGTCGTCATCGTCGCCCTCGCAGCACTGCACGGGCATGCCAACCGCCGAGCACCGCCAAGGCCGGGATTTCAGTCCGTACCGGCGATTGACCTCAGTATGATCGTGGACGTAAACGAAAACATTATGGGTAATCGACCGGTAAACCCTGGATGCGCACGACTGAAAGAATGTGGCGGTGATGAACTTACAACTTGGGGTAGATTTTTGGTATATGTGAGGTTGAACTCGCTGCACTCAGGCGAGTAGGGTCGCACGAAACCTGCATGCGGCTGAGTTTTCGGTTTATTTCTCCGAAATCCCACAAAGTGGATGAGGCTCCCCGCTCTCTTCATCCTGCTCCTCGTCGATATCAATCAACCCCTTCAAAGCGCAAGCAGCGAAATAATCAAGATGCCATCGCCAACTACCTACCGCTTTCGACCCCTCGCGACGAGCAAGGCGATCCGCCTCCTCCGGCTTGGACCGTCGGCGACTCGAAATGCAGACCTGCGCGACAAGTTAATCGAGGCCGAGACGACCCGCGAAACGCCATACGAGGCTCTCTCGTATGTCTGGGGAAAAGAGGACTTCGTCCATTCATTGCACCTCGAGGACGGTGGTATGCTAGTCATCACCGAGAATCTTGATGCTGCGCTGCGCAGACTCCGATATCCGGACCGGGAGCGCACACTCTGGATCGACGCTGTATGCATCAACCAGTCCGACCTCGTCGAGAAGGGGCCGCAGGTGGAGAACATGGCCAACATATACAAGGACGCGGCGCAAGTCGTGGCGTGGCTGGGAGACCCGCCAGCCGAGATCGACACGGCTGCCATTCTCGACTTGGCTGACACTGCCGAGGAGGTGGGACTGAAGTCTATTGCAGACAGCTCATGGGACACCCTTCGGTCATGGATGTACGGTATCAAGGAGAGGCGTAGCCAGATCATGAAGGTCGGTGAACACGCCCAACTTGCGAACTTCTCGAGTCTTTACAAAAGCTCTTGGTTCACACGCATGTGGATCGTCCAAGAGGCCGTGCTCGCAAGGAATCTACTCCTGCTTCAGGACAACCAAGAACTTCCATGGTTGGATTTAGAGAAAACGGCGCTTTTGCTCCGGGCCATCACCACGTCTCTCAGGACGCCTGTCCCGAGCCCATCGCTATTTGATCTGGCGTGGTCGCTGATCGAGGTCCGCCACCAGTAAACTCAGACACAGCTCCAGAATATCCCGGTCGTTTCATCAAGCATGCAGGATCTCGCTTTCTACACCGAAAGGCTCAAATCACGGGACTGCAAGGATGCCAGGGATCGTGTATTTGCTTTGCGCGGACTTCTTTCCGAGAGCGCCGCGCTAGTCATCAAGCCCGGCTACACGAAGAACGTCAAAACCGTGTACACCGAATTCGCTCGGGAGATGCTTCGCGCTGGGAACGTCGAAATCCTTTACCACGCAGGGCTGTGGAAACGGAAGCCCTCCCTTCCCGCAACCTGGCCGAATTACTTGCCCTCTTGGGTACCAGACTATCGGAAGGAAACCACCCTTGCTATCATGGAGACAAAATTCGGTTCCTACCTAAGACACGACCCAGTCGTTCAACCAGAATTCGACGTCTCTCTTCAACCCTTTCAACTCGGCACCAAAGCCACCCTGATCGACATCGTCACGTTCGTCCATCACACCTATCACCTCTACGACACAACCCTCCTAAACAACGACATCGCCCTCTTCCTCAAGATCCGAGAGCTCGGTATGACTCTCTACGCCAAAGTCTGCACCGACTTCCAAGAGAAACACTTCCAGTACCCTGCCGGGGGGAACTGCGTCGCCGCTCTGGCGCACGCCCTCGTCGGCGGGGGATCAGACCCACAGTACCGAACCACATTCGGCACTAGGAACAACGGTACCCCGTTCACCCCCTGGGAGCTCTGGGAGATATACGAGCGACAGGTCCTAGAACCGGAAGGCGAGCTGTTCCAGGCTATGAAGCAAGAGGCTGCGGCGAATATGGTGAGACCGCCGGGGGCGGACTCGAGGAGGGGGGTTAGCTTTGAGTTCTATAACGGCGCCAGTGTGGAGTCCGGCACGGCGTGGGACTATGTGCATCATCTGGCAAAGGTCTTGAGGCGGCATTCGATATTTATGACGGATGATGGGTATATTGGGCTTGGGCCGCCGCAGACGATGGGCAAGGGGTCGGAGAGCGTTGCGTTTATTGATGGGGCGAATGTCCCGTTTGTGCTGACTGAGACGAAGGGGAGTGGTGGGGACTGGCTTTTGGTGGGGCCGTGCTATTTGCATGGGGTGATGGATGGGGACGCGGCGAGGCGGAATGTTGCTTTTCAGGGAGGGAGGGGGGATATACGTTTAGTGTGATGCAGTTATCTGATACTGATCTCGGTCGAGGTGGTGGGAAGTAGGTAGCAAAGCACTTAAGCTGGGTAAAAAGACAAGTATACAAGGGTGCAGTGTCAGATGTGACATGGAGAAATAAAGTCTCTTTAAATTCATAAACACTTAGCTGAGCACCTTGAACGATCCGGTGTCTTTATTGCGTCTTAACCCGAGGCCGAGGAGTCTTCCAAAGAATCAAGAAGAATCTGCGATCGTGCCTCTGAGCTTGGGAGTTGCCATACCCCTCGAGACTGTCGCCTTCTAGTCCTCCGTCTTCCGGGGCTGGGATTTCGACTGGGCCGTTGTTTTGCTGAGCGGCAACATTGAACTCGGGGTGCAATCCCTCACTTGGCTCTGCCACCTGGTTACTTGGGCCAGGGTCGCCGTCGTCTATCCTATCGGGAGCGTCAAAGTACTCCTCTTCCTGCGCCGACTGGGCTGCGTGGTTGAGAAGTCCCCTCGACTCCTCGTCTGCCCCCGGGGCCAGCAAACCTGGGCCATGAGGTGTATCCATCGGCGTGTGAATCGCCTCGTTGAGATCTGCAGCTTCACTCTCGGCTGATGCTCTGTCTGCTGCAATGACCTCTGCTGCTTCCCTCCTCGCCCCCTCCCTCTCCCTTTCACTCCTCCCCCGCTGCTCCACCGCCCACAACTCCCCCCTCGGCCCCTCATTCCACCTCATCAGCCCCACCCCCCTCCTATTCACTGCAATCACCACCGCGCAGAAACACAGCTGAAAGCCCAGGACCGGCGTGACAATCCACGGGAAGATCGTCTGCCCCTGCTCCTTATAAAACCCCATCGTGGCCAGCGGGATGAACACCTTGTCGATGTCGACCCATAGGGCGCGCCCCCAGCATGAGCAGCTGTTGAAGACGCCGACGGCGGAGAGGACTATGGTGGCGAGGGAGCCAATGCCGATGAGGGTGTCTTTGGTGAGGATGGTGAGCCATTTTAGGCGGGGGGAGAGGAGGGGGTGCGGGAGGAGGTGCAGGGTTGTGGTGATGAGGGCGGAGAACAGCCAGAGA
>Ga0247770_1000312_pt1 | contig 47681 bp, 44 predicted proteins | sample UWRJL136409B6_FD_179943 | JGI IMG/M metagenome (GOLD analysis project Ga0247770, IMG submission 179943) | Plant litter microbial communities from Arlington Agricultural Research Station in Wisconsin, United States - UWRJ-L136-409B-6 | ecosystem: Environmental > Terrestrial > Plant litter >...
CCCCACGCCCCGCATGTCCTGGGCGCTCCTCGACCTGCAGTACCCCTGGCCATCATCGCTTGGTCGCATAGTGAGGTCGGACCTGATCGATCTAGGCGCGAATCAGTTTATTACCCACAAGTACCACCCGGTCCGCCCCCAGAACCAGTCGCATCTCGCTCTGGTATGAACGCCTCTGCTGGTTTCGGACACCCCCGATCAGCATCCCTGCCCGCCGTTTCCCTCTTTAGCCGTCCCTCGCGGCCCAGACGAACCCACGCTCACCCTGTCGTCCGCCTTCAACCTCTCTCTTAAAGACCTGGACCCGCCGGCCTACCCCCCTGCGGCCCTGTCCTTGACCTGTTGTTATTCTCTCGGCATCCCGGTATCATGAACACTCGCCGGGCACCAATAATCTAGTGTGTGCATCCGCTCTCAGTCAACATGGCTACACCGGAAGCCGATCTCTCTGGAGGGCCGGTCCTTCTCTCCTTATCCTTAGCCACCTCAAGCTTTGCCCTCGCCACGACGTTTGTCCGTTTTTGTGTCCGAGCCGGAATCAACAAGCATATTGGTGCCGATGACTATACGGGTGGTGTGGCCTCGGTCAGTGCTATTGCCTGGTCTTTGTGGGAATAGGGAGAGACTAACTCGGCGTGCAGCTGGTGGCCTTGATCGGAACGATATTCGGCATCGTTGAGAGTACAACGATGGATCCCATCCGGGCTTTGGAGTTCGACGTACTTGGACAGCCGTGGTATCTCATGAGTGCTACTCTCTCTAAGATATCGATATGTCTTTTTTTCATCAGCATTCTCGGAAGGGACCGGCAATGGAAGATATTGCTGGGATTTTTGATCTTTTTGATGGCCGGCGTCAACTTCAGCTTTTCTTTAGCTATGAACCTTCAGTGCCGACCACTGGAAAAGCTATGGAGGCCGAACGTTGCCGGCGACTGCTGGGACCCCAGGGTGCAGCTTAACTTTGGATACTTCCAAGGCGGTTCGTGCTCCAGTATGTGGCATGTTTTTGCATCACGACGCTAACTTTGGACCTAGCTTTCTCTATTTTCTCGTGGGCCTTTCTGGCCGCGTTCCCTGTCTTGATTATTCGAGACATGAGGATTAATGGTAATATTTCGTGGCCGTTTTATGTCGCGTCGACACTTAGCTTTGCGTGAGTGTTCCGTCCATTATCCCTCCTAGTGCCAGTCGGGGAGCTAACAACAGTGTGATAGGTGTGGCATATTCACGATTGTCAAGACTGCCGATGCATCTCAAACCAACCGCATTCCTTTCTATACGTCTCACACTTTCTACGCAAGCCTCATGGCCAAGTGAGCATCCCTCGTCATCCCGTATATGTGACGCAGCTAATCAGTTTTCTGCAGCCTCGAACAGAATCTTGGTCTCATTGCGGCGAACATTCTCACTTTCGGGCCGCTCTTCTCCGCCGAAGCGCGCAGCCATATCTCGAGCGGCAGCCGTAAGGCACCCAGCCGTGCCGGTAGCACCCGTCCCATCACTCGCGCGTCCTCTCGTGCTAGCTCCCGGCGTGCCGAGTCGCGCGCCTCAGACCGCTCCGATGCCGACATCGACCTGAAGCCAACGTCTCTCATCATCGAGGGCGTGCGCCGCGACAGTTTTGACCAGAATCGGAGTAGGTCAACCAGCAAAAATAGCTTGCGACGAGACAGGAACTTCATCGACGAGGCAGACGAAGACGAGTACGATCTCAGCGACAGGCGCGGTCACTACCACAGACGAGAAGAGAGCATCGATTCGGTAGATGTTGAGGCATGGCCCAGGGGCATCATTAAGACAGTCAGCGTCGAAGTAATCGAGGAGGTGAATCCGGATCACGTCCCTGGCAACTATAATGGAGGTGTTGGGAACTACGCTGGTGGCGTAAATAATGGTAATATGGTGGGCTTTCCGATGAGATCGGTATCGAGAGGCGGCGACCACTCGAACCGCGTCAGCGGCTCGAGCGTGATGGAGCAGGACTGGGAGACCATGCTGAGGAATGGCCCCCCTGGGAAGTGATGGAACTACCCTTTGAGGAGTTTGGTTTACATCATGATTTTCTTTGGCATTTGCATGGCAATCTGCATACGCATATGCATTTCCTTCATTTTGGGTTTATACGGATGGCGCTTGATAGAGAACGCTTAGGGACTTCTCGCTTGGCGTTTTAGAAGGTGAGGCGACGATGGAAAAACTTTGGGACTGGGATATAGGGATGGAAGAACGGATGGTATCGGCGATGGCGCTCTTTCATTTGGTATCGGTGGATTTCTTTGCGTTTGGGCCTGGAGGACTTTCTTGACAGAGATACCCGTGTACGATTATTCTAGTCCTGGGTTGGGTTGGCCATGTGGGGCACTGGCTGTGTTCCGTCTCTCCGTTTTGGTCTTGGAAAACATACCCAAGTTCACTTTACTTTGGTACCACACCCCCCCAGGCCTTGGCGGTTATTTCCGGGATACTATCTATGTCTTGCACACCACACTACAGATATTTCGCACAGAGAGGTCCGGGCATCTCTGCGAGAGCAAAAAGAGACAGGGCAGAAAAAGACATACAACACCAAGGATTCGCTGGCCGTCACCGAACCAACTACTAGTTTGGCGGTCACTGGTTTATCGATGAGAGAGCGGACGGGATCCCGAGTTCCCCAGTACCTATAGTCGTATATAGCAGATGGTCAGGGTGTAGTCCTTGGTATAGCAAGAAGACATGGTGAGTTTTCCAACGCCGCTGACACGAGTTCAGCTCACAGCCCCACCCACCCAAGTGCCAGTGAAGATCCATAGGCCCGTGATGCAAATCCACCTTCAACAAGAATAGGGGGTGTAGCTCAGGGGTAGAGCGTTCGCTTCGCATCCTATCTTGTATGCGAAAGGCCCTGGGTTCGATTCCCAGCTCCTCCATCTTAATATCACAATTGTGGTCAGCTTATTTTTGCTAAAAGATGGTGTTTTGGTCTCGCGGGTTGGTTGGTTGCAATGGATTTGCGGTCGTTAAGGGGGGACTTCCCCCTGAATTGAGATAGGGGTAATTTTTGCTGCCCTGGTGCTTGCCTCCTAGAATTTCGGTTATCAACATTGTTAGTTGTCCATCTGAGGGAAGACAGAGGCAATTTTAGGTGTCGCTGTGGGCGTCCGGAGCCTCATCGTTCGCGTGCAGCCCACGCTCCCGCTGATGCATATGCAGGACGGAAATGGGATGGCATGGTTGATAGCGGGGAGACGACGTTCTAGCCATCGCGGAGCCGCATTGGCTGCCCCGCATCGCTCGACCCCGGCCGCCCAGGCGCCCAGGGGACTTTGTGGCGCAACGGCGCGGCGTGAATGGCCTGAGACCTGCAACGTGTTGTCGACATTCCATCCGTCAACGACATTTACAAGCCTAGTGGCAGCGCCCGAGTATTCTATTCTGTCGCATCATGAGACGAAAATGAATCTATTTATATCCTTATTGGCATTGGGGGTGACCTGGTTTGAGGTTGCAGGAGCTGTGCATATCAAGTCTGGGAAGGCTTTTGACAGGTTGATCACAATATGGCTGGAGAACCAGGTGTGTGCGGTCGTCCCCAGATTTTCCATTCGAACTTCCAGGTTCCAATGCTAACCTGCCCGGGATATCCAGGACTTTGCGAAAGTTAACCTCGACGCGAATATTGTGGATCTCAAGAGGCAGGGTATCCTGCTCAATCGGTACTATGCGCACACTCATCCTTCGCAGCCAAATTATCTTGCTGCGATAGGAGGCGATTACTTCGGCTGCAATCACGACGACTTCGTTCGCATCCCCGAAAAGGTGTTTACCGTTGCCGACCTGTTGGAGTCGAAGGATGTGTCCTGGGGAGCTTATATGGAGGACATGCCGGGCCCGGGCTTCATGGGGAACTATAGCGACGGCTCCACGAAGAATGGGGCATGGGACTATGTTCGGAAACACAAGTAAGAAGGGAACCCATGTTGTTTCTTGCTGGGGCCTGGATGAACTTGCTAACCGGATGTGCAGCCCGTTCGTCTCTTATGACAGCGTCACCAACGACGGCGATCGCCTCTTGAGGGTGCTATCGTTTGACGATTTCCAGCGCGCATTTGCGGCGAAGGCCGTACCGCAGTTTGCGTTTATGACGCCAAACATGATGAACGATGGCCATAACACAAGCCTCGAAACGGCAGCCGAATGGTCGCACAAGTTTCTACAGCCTCTGTTGGCCGACAAGGCCTTCGACGAGCGCACGCTGGTCATGCTCACGTATGATGAGTCTGAGAAGTATGAGGAGCCCAACCATATCGTAACTTTGCTGTTGGGGAGCGCTATTCCCCCGGGCTTGAAAGGTACCGAAGACAACACGTTCTACACGCACTACAGCATGTTATCTACGATCGAGTATAATTGGGGGCTACCTAATCTCGGCCGGTACGACGTCGGGGCGAACGTGTTCCAGTTTGCCGCTGATACGGGCGACGGTTACAAAGGCAACAAGGATCCAGAGAACGCGGCGGCCGTTGACAACTCGATATCGTACGCCGGTTTCTTGAACAACGAGACGTCCAAGACACTGCCGATCCCGCCGCCAAATCTGAACCTTGTGGGCGCCAGCGGGCAAGGAGTCCTGGAAGCTATCAAAAATGCCTGGCGTGCGGACAAGGATAAAAAGACGCCGTACGATGGGAGTGGGCGGGTGTATGACGGGGACAAAGTCCCACCGATCTATAAAGCATCTACCCCTTAAAAATTGAGCTTGGTCAGATTTCCGGTTATGCAGCTATTCTCAGATGCGAAATCTGGTTGTTTTTCGCGACCTATTTTATCCAAGTGCTGCGTTTGGATCTTTGCTAGTACCGCGACGGCCGCGGGGCGTGCTTTCCCCCATTGTCATGTCTGGACCTGGTACCTACCAACAGTGGTGCCTTCCGACCTCCACGCACAACTGCTCCGGTTATCCAAACGCCGGCCACTCTTGCATCCTTCTTGCGAGCGGCTCGGCTTGTCGTTTCTCTGGTCTGTACAGGTTACGCGGGTAAGAAGATGGGAGCCTGGGCATGGTGTTTGTCTCCCTCTCCAAACTGCCTGCAGCTACCCACCGTATTCCTCGACACATCTTCAGCGGCATTTCATGGCACAGATCCTCGCCACGGTCACGCAATCTGGTGCTCTTTCTTGGAAAACTAGTTTGATCCACTCTTACATCCATCTGTCATATGTGATGTTTGCTTGAGGCTGCTCCGCCATGGCCGTCTTTTGCTGCTGCACCACCCCCCGCTCGTCCAAGGCAAGACATGCCACGGCTAAGGAGAATCCGAAGCTGCCCACACCTCCTCCGCCAGCACGGCTCCCGGGGCCTCTCACGCTGAACCCGGTCGTCCCAGTCTTTGTCGGAATTTCTCCCAACTCCCCCAACTCACCTTCCTCAACGTTGCCATCGGTGCCGGCCACGATTGTCCCCATCGATCCAGTCGAGCTGGGACAACTGGTAGTTGAAGATTCGGATAGTGACGATGAGCTCGAGTCGCGGCCACAAAACAAGAGCACAAGTACCTTGCAGCTCGTCCGGACTCACATCCGCCGCCATCTTTCCCAAGACTCTCTCTCCCGACGAAAAGCTCGGTCTGCCGTCGGCAGTAGCCATGAGGAGATCGAACGACGGGCCGAGCTGAAGAGGCTGATGCACAAGCGAATCCAAGAAGAGCTTCGGACGGAGGAGGACCAGGAGGTGACCCAGAGCGACATATCCTCAAGCCACCATCGTCATGGCCCATCCCTCGAGGTTCTCCCTGGAGGGGGCCCGCGTGACAACCTCGAGTTCTCTGTCACAGAGGACAGCGGGCTTGATACCCATTGCGCCAGCCACGTTGAGACGGATGCCAGCACTTCTCTACTACGAGACATCTCGTCTGACAGTAATGAGGCTAGCCTCCCAGAGGAGCGTCGAGCGAGCTGTCCAGAGATACTTCCCAGACCTGTGGGCCAAACCCTGGTTCGGGAGCGGAGCTCGCTACCCCAGATGCCCCTATCGCCAGATTTCCTTCCGGCGCGCACCCCAAGCACGGACGAGACGTCATCCTCCATTAGGTCTTTGCGACTCTCTTACAGCGCGGGCCAGCTCGATGAATTATTGGGCTACCCCGACAGAGGGTATTCGTTTAGGGATGATAGCTCCATTCAGAGAGCTCCATTGTCACCAATGTCAGCCAACCCCACAACACCTAGCTGCCGAATGCCTTTCCCTCCCCGATCACACTCGCTTTCTCGGTCATACTCCACACCGGGCCGCCAGGCCACTCCAGCCCCGGTCAACGAGAGGCGATCCCGATCCATCCAGGACCAGTCCCCTCTGAGCACCTGGCTGCGAAGTCAGGGCTTGCGATCGACTTCCCCTTCATGTTCAGGCCTACGAACCTCCGAGGATGAGCAGGGCAGTATAAAAGAAGCAGAAGTAGTCTATTTGAGGCGGTGCAGCTCGGTGCAACATTACGCGGTGTCTGAGACCGATCTTCCACGGCCCGAAATAGTCCATCTTTACGACATGGACATACACCGCCAACTTGCAACGCGTGCATTCAACACTCCCGAACGCTCGACTAGCCAGTCTACTTCGATAGTAAGCGGCGGTCTGGGAGGTCCAAGTCGAGAATACAGCTCCAGTGACACGGGAGGAAAAAAGTCAAGCGCAACAAATAAACTTCGCGAGCGCCACGAGACACCCGAAGCGAACATGCCAAACACTGCACCGACTTGGATTGCTACCAATTCTTCTTCAGTCTATCCTTCGGTGGCGAGCAGCGTGGAACCAACCCCCGCTGTATCCTCATACCATATTCCTGGCTGGACAATCGGCGGGAAATATCCCTTGGCCTTCACGATGCCAGACTTCAAATGTAAGTCATCTTTTTTAGCTGTTCTGAAAACTCGAAACTCATGTGTCAGCAGGGTTCGAAAACTTGGGGAATCCTCATCTACAGAACCAATCCTCGGGAAGTTCTCCCGTGACAACTGGAGGGAACTCATCCGCCAGTGTTGCCGGTCCAGACACCGGCGCGCAGACGCGATTAACGTCGCCTTTCCTGCCATCCCCAACACCGTCCAGTGGCGCCCCAAGGGAAACAAAGATCGATATCCTGGAGAAGAGCATGGGCCGCTTTCGGTTGGGATACGGGGCTCCCTCCGCGATTATCAGCAGGTTTCAGAAAACAAATGATGATTCTGAGACACATACAGAGTCCCAAAAACCATCTCTACTAGCCCGCCTTCATCTCACACTTCCCAGGCGAGTTAAGCTGGCCTCCAGGGGCCTCGAAACCTCTGGTTCAGATGGACAACATAGCCTGCCGACCTTATCGGGGAACCGCCTATTCATCGAAAACCTTGACCGTCCAGTTTCGAGGGTGACCGAGAAAAGCGATCTTTCGTATGTGTCGCATTCACCAGGCCTCGGCAAAGAAGGCAGCGCCAAAGAAATTTGGCAAAAAGCAATCTGCACGGAAGCCCGACAACGCACGTCGTCGGTATGTCACCACGAGAACCACAACAGAAGGTCGAGTTTCCCCGATGAAGATATTTACAATAAATCGAAGACCATGGTGCTTTCTCTAAAGCATCACAGCAGCTCACTCGCTGGATGTAGCGGCGTCGATAACGCCGGTCATGGATGTGACCAGTCACCAACCATCCCAGCGCCGACCTCGATCCGAGGAGCTGACTCTGTCCTATCGCCCAAAAACAACGATGCGGTTCCCTGCTCATTGCCAGTGAATAGCCAAGTCCAAGGAGGAAACATGCCAAAAGTTTTGGATTCATGGGCTCGTTTTCCTTCCCATAATCGGGCTGAGCGCAATGGGGCTGCAGGTCAAACCAACACCGTCTCTGCAACAGGTTTTGCTGTGACGCCCCTATCAAAGCACACTGCTGGGAAAGTATCTATGGACACGAGTGCCGAGTCTCCGGAACAGACTCCAAAACACAGTTCACGTGCTGTACCGGGAAAGTTTGGCAAAGCTGTCAGGTCTGGATTCAGCAAGCTACTACCCTCGAGAGCGTCGCCGGGCCCCAGCAGTCCAAAGTCTTCCAAAAATGCTCGAAAGAGCAGCGACCGCTACAAGCGAAGTCTAGAATACCCGGAATTGGAGCTCCAGCCAACACCAGGTGGCTATCAAGAACTGAAAGCATTGGAACAGGAGATTGAGAGCCTGAAATGCTCTCCTAGAACGTGGATCCCAGCTGCGTTGCAAGACAAAGGAAAAGTCGCCCTAAGCGCCAAGATGGCTGCTTTGCTTCACACCGACGGTCCCAACGAGCTCTTGACGCCAGTGAGGCCGCCACCCAGCCATTCAAGAGGTTCAACAACTACCACTGATAGGTTTGTAGCGCCGCTTAGCTCCATGTCGACCAGTCATGACAATTCATCGTTTCATTCTTACCCACGCTCAAGACCACATTCTCGGACTACCATGCCATTCTATGGCGAAGTGGTGGCGGAAGCCGGTTCTGACAGGGATTCGGTGAAAAGCGATACGGCTCTAGGGAAGGTGCTGTATTCGAGAACGACGTCTGATGTGGATTCTGGATTCTGTGGTAGCACAACCTGTGCCCCAAAATTCGAGACGTTGAGTGGAAGATCAAGAACGCACCCGTTCCTAACGGCACACACGATGGAGCAGTTAGATGGCATGGATGAAAGCTGCCAGCGCACTGCAGCGAAGCGAGTTTCGCTTCGAGACGTTGGAGGCGGCGTGCTGGCGAGGTCGGGTGTTGCAGTCAGTGACTCAGTGGCATCGTTTTGAGTGGTGTCCGCTCCGGTTAGTATCGGCCAGGCCGGGATATATTTTGGCGATGGCATAGGTCGTTATTTGAGTATCATGATAGGACACTGCGGTTGGTTTGGTTCATGTATATTTGTTTTTCGAGAGGTTATTTAGAGATGCGTTGTCGTGAGGCGACTTTTACGAGTAGAATTTGAAATAATGGGTTGGCATCTTTTCTGATCACTTGCCTGTGAAATCAGCCACCGACTAACCGGCTATGGAACATTTGAAAGCGTCCAAATGATAACAAGGTAGAGAGAGAGGTAGGCACAGGGTGGAAGGATTTGTATGATAAGGATAACGATTCGGTTGTTTTCTTGCATATCTATCTTTACAAGTCTATGTACACTCTTCAACGCCGGCTTGCACGATAAGTCCGTGATCAGCTGCCTTGTGTTTCTCCTCAACAGTCTTACTAGTCTAACACATGGTCTGGTTCTATCACGGAATAACCTTCTTTTCTACCCAACATCACTGAAGCAAACATCTACAGCATAGGAATAAGGCCCTTCTCACACATACTCCTTGGTCCGCGCAGCGAGAGATTCAACCGTAGCTCCAGTAGGGTTCGTGGTGGAGTTGATGGGTGTTGAAGCACCAGACCACCTGCTGTTGACACCAGGCACGGGACTGTTTTTTGCCCCAGTACCGGATGTCTCGTTGCTCGCTAGGCGGAGCGTACGACGCTTGCGCTGAGCATCGATCTTGGCCGTCATTTCCTCTCTGCGTTGGCGGATGGCGATGCAAAATTTCGAACCGGCGCGGATGTGCTCGCCTTGCCAGAGGAAAATGAATGGAATCACACACATGAGCGTGGCAAGGCCGCCGAGCAATGAGCAGGCACCGGCTATTCCGAGTTGGGCGAACATGGGCGCGGTGGCGAGCGGGAGGACTGTAGCGAGGAGGGAGCGTGAGCAGGAAGCTGCGGCGTTGGCTGAGGCGGCGAAGATTTCATAGGCATCGGTTAAGTAGTTGCTGGTGGATGGTGTTAGAACCAATGGTAAAAGGGGTGGGAGAGATGGGGGAGCTTACAGAAGGGCCTGGAAGATGCACATGAAGCCTAAGCCGAAGGGAATACCGGCAAGCATGGGCACGTAAAAGGGAATAGAGTCGCGTGAGGTCCAGCCTAGCCAAAATAGCGAGATAGCAAACAAAGGCCCGCCAATACAGGCGAGCGGCAGACGTCGGGACTCTTCCTGGCGCGTCCATGGCGCGTTGCGGCCCTGACCACGGCGGAGAATGTTGTCATGGGCGAAAAAGATGGGCAGCGCGATCAAGCAGCCGACACCGATAGAGAGATACGTCAGGCCGCACTCGCCGGGCGAGAGGCCATATAAGTCCTGGAAGATTATCGGGAAGGCCTCGAACGACATGTAAAAGATGGCATAGCAGAGCGCCAAGTAAGCGCAGCTCGTGTTGACGATGGGCTCGAAGATGATCATGCGAATTGGCCGGGTCAGCACGACCGTAGTCAACTCTTTGAATGACTTTTTCTCAAGCTCGTGCTGTGCAACTACACGGGCAGCCGGATCCTCTTTTCGAATGGTCCGGGCTCGCCGCAGGAGGAGAACGGGGCCGAATGTTTCGGGTAGGAAGGCCAAAGGAATCATGGTAGCGCCAGCGTATACCAGAGCAATCCAGAAGGCCCAGCGCCAGCCGATTGTTGTTGCACAGTAGCCCGATACCACAGGGGCAAACAGAGGGCCCATAAGCGTTGTCTGGTACATGTCAGTAACTGCTTTCGTAACCAGCGACGGTCAGGGTACGACAACATACAGCGAAGAAAAGACCCATGCTCCGGCCTCGAGTGCGAGGATCGCCGTGTGTGTCGGCAATGATGCCCGGCGCAATTGCGATCGGTGCGCTTGCGAAGACTCCTGCGAAGAGCCTGAAAACTAGGAACGTGGACCAAGTTGGCGCCAGCGCACAAGCTAATGTGAAAAGAGTGAACATGGAGAATGTGCTGATAGTGAGCCTTCTCCGCCCAAACTGCTCACTGAGGGGCGCCCATAGCAACGGCCCTAGATTCGTTAGCTCAGCCGATAGGTTGGTTATTTCCGGGTTTTCTCACCCATTACGTATCCTAAGGGTCAAGTTAGCAACTATCATGTCGAACCGAAGATAGTGAATCGAACTACTCACCTATGAGATAAACAGAAATAGGCAAAACCATTTGCTGCTGTGAGACAACACCCCACTCTGAGGTTATAGAGGGGAGTGCGTTGCTCGGCAAGGCACTTCCCATGGTGGAGTTAATGATCAACATCATAACCATGACGAGGACACTGTTCTTCTTTCGCCCCGACCAGTTGTAGGGGTTTTCCGCGTCTCCCTCCTCCCAAGCGACGATTGTGTACTCATCATCCTCGTCAGAGCTCGACTCGCCACACGGGCGTGTCGACTGGGGGACATGGTTGTTGGCAGCTTCTTCTCGATATCGGGAGGCAGTGTCCTTTTCTTCAATTTCGACCACGAGTTTGTTCAAACAGCTCGCACATCCTGTGTAGTATTAGCTCAGGGGATAGTTTTTTCAGATAGTCAGGGGCTCTTACGACCATGGCGAATTCGAATAGCCTCTCTGGCCAAGATGACTTCCCTGGGGTGGAGAAAGTCATCTGCCTCCACGTTGTTGCCAGTCTCAACAGGCTCCCCATGCTCCTGATCTGGTACATGTTTCTCATGCTGGACAGTGCCGACTGTAGATGCAGTGTCTGGTTCTTGACGAAGTTCACCTTGGACTGTGTCTTCGGGAACAAGAGGGAACGCTCTGGGTTGTTCGCCATCACATCGGCTATCGGCCTCTGACATGGTCAATAGGGGGCCCGAGGGGTTGATGTGTATGTGAAGCTACCACAGGCAGTATCTCAGGACCAAGGCGGTTGAGTGGCTGTCGTTGGGCGTGAGGTTACTTCAGGATGACACTACAACCATCAAGACATATTTCCGAGCCATCGGGAGGGGGACCGGGGAAAGAAATACAGCACTGGAAGGCACCAGCCACTAGAAAAGTGCCATCCTCGACGTAAACATCCCATCTCGTGCGTAGCAGGGCGCGTTCACACCGTCGAATTAAACCGTAGCTAGGAACAGTAGGTTGTGACATAGCGGCCCAGTAGAGACCCTTTGAAACCTTGTCCCTGAGCAAGCTGTTGACGCGTTGGAGGAGGCCGGCCTGGCTTGCAAATTACCGTTGTGACTGATCTGAGCAACAGTCGCAGTGATGAGGAGGGTGGGGCAGGTGGGCGTTGCAGCCGTCGACCGCCTGGATATTAGACGATGGAAATATACTTTTCGTGGCGTTTATCGTGCTTCCTTCTTAGATTGGAGGTCATTGTTCAGGGGGTCAAAGAAACGACTACCAAAGCAGTTCAATTTCTGGTGTACGCAAGAAGTGACCACGTCTGCAACCAATTCAGCCTCCCGATAGGACGGTCAGATGATACTATCTCCCGAAACGGTGATTTGTCAAGGGAAATGGCATCAATGAGGTCGTCGTTTCTGGAACTGCCATCAAGCATTGGCGCACAATCATGGCTCTCAAACCGCAAAACTAGATCTCAAACTGCCCGGCCTAGGGCCATTGCAGTCTTGTGCAATACTCGGTCCGCTGAAGCCTGTTTTCTCCGATGCACCTGGCCGGCAAGGCCGGGTGATGTCAATGCTAAGTCTGGGGGGCGCTAATAAAGTCGCAAGCCACCAAACGGTCGACGGACCCAGTAGACTGGGCCGAGTTAGTGTAAGGATAAAGTGGACACTTGAATAGCCTCTCGCAATTGCTGGGGGACTCGAAGCGAATTCCCTGACGGGTGGCCTGGGTCGAAGTACTCCTGTTTTCATCGTGACGGCCTGAGCTGACTAGCTTACGATCACTGCCCAGCCCCGTTTGGTGATGAATCTCAGGATAGCGGGATGATGGGAAGCCCGCTGGAAGAAAACACAATCGTTTGGATTCGGCAGTGATTGGTCCTATGCAAGGAACCGCGACTTCCATAATCTCCGTTGCCGACCGCCCGTCCACGGCGACTCTCGGAATGCTGTACATGCCGCATCAGTGTGCTCTCCACAGGGGCCTGCCGATGCCATGCGTCGTCCCTCACATGAAAACGAGGGCGAGACGGAGGTCGGGAGACGCAATGTCCGGTCCAGGGCAGCAGATCGGAGACAGATCGAGCCCAAGTTGACTTGTCACAATGACCTAATCGAGCCGGAGAGAATATGCACCTGCAGACCTGGGCTGACGCTCACATGCCTGAGACGCTGGTGGAAGCATGGAAAGTCGACCATCATGTTTCAAGATTGATGGCTTTCCCAAATCTCGCATACAGCTCAACCTTTAGCTGTAGCATATCTTGACGAATATTGGCCAGCTTCTCCTCAAGTCCTGCAACCTCCTCCTCGATCTTTGCCCCTGAGATGCCGAGCATCTCCTGCGCCTGGGACAATGGCACATGAAAGAAGGCGTCGCCGACTTTGTAACTTCCCCGCATTTCAGCATCGGGACCTGGCTCTCTTCGGCGAAGGGGGAACTCACGGGATGATGTCGTCGTCGTCTGCAAGCTCAAGCTCGTTGGTGATGTCGTCTATCTCCTCCTTCTCCTTCTTTACAAAGTCTTAGCAACGGAGCTGGCAGGTCAGGCAACGGCGGTACTGACACTCTTGATTTTAAGCTCTTCCTCGATCGAAAGCTCGTGCTGGTGCAGGCGGCTGAACTTGTTGATCTTGTCTTGGTCCTCCCGGCGCACTTCGATTTCCTCGCCCGCCGCTTCCTCGTCCGCCTTCGACAGCTGCCCCTCGAACGTCAGCCAAGATTCCTGGGGCTCAAGAAATACAACGCCATATTACCATGCGTCGGCTCATCATCGTGGGCTATATTGGTAGGAAGAGCTGTAGTTGACGAAGTTTGGGTTAGGTTGTCTTCGATATTGTTGGCTCGAGGTTGTCAGGTAGAGCCGCGGACCCCACATTTCGCCCTGGCTGAGTTGGCGATCTTTGGTGGGGTAAACTGGCACGAAGCTGGTCCGGCTCCCGATTGGCTACTGGCCTCATACCCATGCTGAAGTCAACAGGAGGTCACACAGCTCCCCTTGACAAGCACCATTTTCAGAAAGCTCATTTTCCCGCTTCTCACTGCTGAACCACCCGCGACACTGGTTTACCAAGATGCCCCCTGGGCAAAAACTATATCCCCGGGCAACGGTCAAAAAGATTGTTAAAGCCCATTCGGGCTGCAATATAAGCAAGAATGTCGATGTGATGGTAAATACCGCCCCCCTAGCTCTAGTTGACGCGTCGATCTACCTGTTTACTTATCTAACATGTCTAGATCTTTCTTGATTATATGCTCTTTATGCAGACGTAAGATATTCCGCGATACGGTGTATCTGTCCGTTTTCTAACCCAATACACAGCTTGATGAAGGAGGCCACTATCGAGGCGAAGCAAGGGAGCGAAAGGGGTGTCACAGCGCGCAGTGTTCGGAAAGTCACTGGGGTCAGTAGCTCGCCACCTTTTGCACACACGTAATACTGATGAGATTTCGACTTCTAGGACACTCTTGCAAAGTTCAAGGGATGAATTGAGAGCCGAGGAAACCAGAAACGTCTTACAGCACAACTACCCAAAAGCCTTTCCTAGTTCACATGGGCTTGAGACCGGTTCAACGGAACCAGCAAGGTGGGGGAAGCACGCGACCATGAACCGGTGTGGGGATGAGGAGGAGGAGGAGATACTGCATGCAACAGCCCAAAAGTGTGCTTGGCTGTAAGGCTGCTGAGGTGCGCACTTCGGGGAAGAGTCAGTACAGAACTGATGTATCCCCAGCGAACGGCTCACAAACCGTAATACCCCAACAGGACATGCTGTCGAATCAGAAGATCAAGCCGATACCATAACATCTGCCCTATAATTAATGACAATAAATAGACAAGAAGACCAACTGTTATCGCAATGGTGAAAAATGCGTTACCGAACATTGACTGTTCTTGCCGATTCCGCTTGCTTCTGCAGAGCTCCAATTGCTACCTAGGTAGGCGTGAGGGGCGGACCTGGCCCGTGTGTCTCCAAGAGTAGGTGCCGGGAACTCCAAAAAATTCCCTACCTGCCGTCCTGCAACCACCTAAACCGCAAGTCTACCCAAACACGAATTTTGCAACAACGTCTGCTAGATTTCTTCACTGGAAATTTGGCAATTAGTTCCCTTTCGCCATTGTTCGCCCCCCCTGCCCGTTGATCTCTATTCCCAACTCCACCCCAGTCTGAGACCCCACTACCGCTGGTGACACCTGCACCAAAACAACAACGCCAACCACGAGACAGCTTCGCAAACAGCTTCGCCGAGTTTGTTTACTCAGTCACAACATGGCTTCATCTAGCGTACAGAACCCTCCGGCCCCGGCTGAGTCGAAGTCATCCAAGAAGAAGAAGTCCAAGGTCGAGCGCACCGAATCCCCCGCCCCGGCTGCCCCGGTCTCTGAGAAGGCTGCATCTGTCGCTGCTGGCGACAACCAGGATGATGCTTCAGACAATCAATATATCCGCGAGTTTCAGAAGTGAGTCTCGCTCGAAATTACGACGATTTTGTTCGCTTACTGACACGGTCGCGTAGGAACATCCGCAATGTCAACAAGAAGATCGTGAGTACCGCGCCTTACCCGCAGGCTCTTTTCATCTCCAGACTCATACTAACTGTGATATCTAGACAAACCTTGTCAAGATCGAGGCCGTCGTAGCTGAGCACAAGGGCAAATCTCTGGAAGAGCTGGTATCCAGCAAGGTGATCAACGCCGACCAGAAGGCTTCGCTCCTCAAGAAGCCCTCGCTCCAGGCCCAGCTGGCCCAGCTGGAGGAGCAGCTTTCCCAGCACAAAAAGATCGAGTCGGAGCACCGTGCCCGCCTTGCCGAGTTGCAGAAGAGCTTTGCGGATAAGGCTGAAAAGGAGAAGTCGGCATTGGTTGCTGAGACAAAGGAGAAGGCTGAGGCTGAGGCCGACGCTACCCTCCGCAACAACCTGCTCATCCTATCCCAGTTCCTCCGTTTGGCTGCTGCCCGCCGCGCAGAGGATATTGACAGCACAGCCGATGAGAATATGGCCCTGGAGGGTGTGCTGCTCCATGTGTACTCTGGCGACGAGAACGCGGTCGCGACCATGTTGAAGCTTGTCCAGGGCTCTGACGAGCAGACGACCAGTACCGGTGGTGACGTGCTGCAGACAACTTGTAAGAGGAGCTCCTGTACTCCTAAGTCGTACGAAAACATGCTAATGGATTCATAGTTGCTCAGGTCAAGCAGGCGGCGATCGCCCATGCGTCGCCATTGTTCGGCCTAGAGTCGACCGATCAACCAACCGATGCTGAGGCCGTCGAGACCAAGGAGGAGGAAGAGGCCGAGGCCGATCCCACTGTTGCCAATGCCGGCCTCACCGAGATTGAGGATGGCTCTGCCACCGCACTTACCAACGGCCATGCGGAGCCCTCGACTACAGACAGCGCCGTCCGGAGCAACGCGGATGTAGCTGATAGCGCCGCCAACGCTGCGGGCGAGAGCCAGTGGGACACAGGCAACGATATGACTATGTCACAGGAGTGGGTGGAAGTGAAGGCTGAGCCCAGTGAGACAGAGGCTGGAGCGACTGCCACACCGGCTCCACCCGCCAACACGCAGTCGTGGGCCGATGACCATCCCGAGGCACATGAGGTTCCCGCCGCTACTGCTACCGATGCTAACGATGGCTTCCATCAAGTGCAGCGCAATCGTGGCAATCGCGAGGGAGGATTCCGTGGTGGTCGTGGTGACCGCGGTGGCTATCGCGGTCGTGGATACCGTGGTGACGGACGAGGCCGCGGCCGCGGTCGCGGCAGCGGCGGTGGTGAGCGTGGCGGCGGAAATCCGTCGCGCCCTCGCCGTGGCGGTGCTGGTGATGAGCAACATTAGTAATTTCCTCATCTGGAGGTGCACTGCGTCGCACGGGGAACATCTCTCTCTCGATTTCTGGCATCTGTCGTTCGCGGCGCAATTTGCGCAGCAGTCTTTGGCGTTCATACACTGCATACGCTAAACATAAAAAGGTTGACTGTACATTAGGGAGTCGGTGTTGCGGAAGGGGAACAGCGGACCCCCATGACATTAAACTTGCATGATGACTAGATAAACACTGAGATGAGACAGGCTTGCCCTGCAGGATGTGGTTTGTGCCGGGAACAGGTCGGAGGGACAAACGCGAAATGTACCATAAGCAGATAAAGTCAGCAAAACATGACAGTATCTACCATTGCTGCTGTCCTGAGCAAACATGACGCTGATGGTGACGAGGGCCGACTGGAGATATTGGAGATGTGTTCCATCCCCACCCATGAAACGCTAAATGACAGAATCGAACCACAAAACCTGGAAGCCTGACCGTCACCTAAACGCCGTGAACGGCGTCCCCACTACCCGTCCAGTTCCCTTCCCGTCGAACCGAACTCCTTCCTTTCGTAGCAAGGCCCGCTTCTCTTGAAGAGTGAGATGGCCCTCGCCGTCACGTGGTCCGATCTTCCCCTTGAACCCGCCGAGGAGTCCACCCGTGGCGACAACGCGGTGGCAGGGGACTATGGGCGCAAAGGGGTTGTTTCGAAGCGCGTTGCCGACAGCTCGCGGGGAAGACCCCAAGTAAGTTGCTATTATGCCATCTGAAAATGCAAATTGTCAGCAAGCCCTGCAACGAAACTGAGGTGTGACTTGATCTGGTCTGGACACGCCCAAGCAAGTAAGCATGGGGAGTCAGACATACAGGTAGAAAATGACCCTTTGGGGACTTGGCATAACACGAGAAGAACAGATTTTTGGTAAGGAGACATGTCGGAAGTGAGGATCAAGCTGATGGGGTCTTTCATCTTCGCGGGTCGGGGCGACGAGGTGGATGGTGGTAAGCTTGTCATTACTGCGGGATGGGAGGTGGGTGCTAGGGTAGCTGGCTTTATGGGAGAGTTCTGGGATGTCATGTTGGTGGATTGTTGCGATGTCTTGTTGGTGTTCGTGGGGATTGTTTTCTTTCTGTTGTGGTTTATTGTTGGTGTGTTTGAGAGAGATCGATCTTCAGGGTGGGCGGGTGTAAATATCGTAGATGGGAGGCTAAAAGAGAGTTGCGCCGGTCTTACCGTGATGTCATGGCAAGGGCGCGTCGGAGATTTTTCGATGTTCGCGCTGGGGTTGCCGCGAAGGTGATGCGAAGTCACGTGAGCTTTGGGGTAAGGGGCACACGATGCTCCCTTGCTTCGCCGACACTGACTTCGTTGGTTGGCTTACAGTTCCACTACGCTTGATCTGTGCTGGGGAATGGGCCCCGTTGTCGGGGGCAAAGCCCGAGGAACCGAAGGCAATGGGCTCACCGACTTTGTCGAGACCATCACACAACCCGGGCGAACGCACGGCTCCGTCACTCGATTGCCGAGGGCCTGTCAGATGCGCCGTGTAAGCCCCTCTCGGATTGGCTCGCCAACAATCGAGTGGTGGTGTGTTCCGGGACAGTGTTCGATTGCAGTTGGGGGGGGTGTGGATTCGCAGATCCAACCAGCGGCCAGTCCACGCGCGCGTTGTTTGCGTGGGCGGCGTGTTGCACGAGGTTCGCGTTGAACGAGAGGGTTGCATGAGTCGGCTGCACGCCCGCAGCTGCTCGACGCCCAGTCTCTAAGTGATGACCTGGAGCACCGACCCTGATTGACTGACGATGGCGCCGGGTTTGGCCAGGAGGAGGTAGAGGGGTTCACTTGCCCCTATATCCCATCACCACCGTTTCAGCGTTCCATTTCTCATTTTCTGGTTCCCTCTCTTACCACTTGTCGGAATCAGTATTCTCTGCATCACCTATTATCGTCAGCTCAGCTACAATGAATCGAAGAATTAATGAATGCCGGAGCGAAGGATGCGGCGGCGATGTGGTTTTCAAGACCGTGGATGGAGCCTTTGTCGACCCTGCCGATAGGAGATCTGGTGCCGTCCGAGCATCACCAAATGGGTACCACAGACACTCAATGGGCCCGACACAGATAATGTCAGCCTACTGCAAGCAACGTGAGAAGCTCGCCCCTTCGCTCTTTCCAGGTCTCGGGACTGAAACTTACATGTATTGAATCTTAGACACCTGCATTCATTTTGCCGTTAGTGATCAACCTGGTTTTCTTCTCGTACTTTTTGTTTCATCTCTTTGAGAATCCAAGTTATCAAGACACAATGTGACGGCCTCTCCCAAACACAGAATGCCAGCTAATATCTACTATAGAGGGAAGAAGGCTGCAACAGCAAGAAACCTCCTCATGATAGCGTATGCGCGATCCACGCTCGTTGCCCCGTCCAAGACTGCACACAAGCACGCGGTCAATATCTGGACACCAAGTTCGAGCACGTTCCCGGCTCTGTGCCGAGATACGCGCGCTACGAGCTGTGCTTCGATCGTGGGTTTTGATTCTGGATGTCGGAGAATATCGTTGGCTGACTCTGGGAAGACAAATGTATGCTTCGGTCATGTCACCGCGGACGAACTTCGTCGAAAAGCTCATACTGTTCAGCCCGTGAGTTCTAGGCAACTTCATCGGACAGCCGGTAAAGGAGATGCTGATGAGCCGGACATCTAGATGGCTGCCAGGCCGAAGGTTGCTCAAATCCGAGTCAAGAGCAGCGGAACTGCTGTGCCCAGCGTGAGCGATCCTATCTCTCTGGCAGGGTTCCTGGCTTACTTGGTGTCCAGATGAATGCAACACCGATGGCTGCCGCACAATAGTCGAAGGCGATTATCCCTTTTGTGTGATCCACATCAAGTGCGAAGTCCAAAGCTGCAATATGGCCCGGCACCTCTCAGCCAAGACGAACGAGTATCTCGACTTTTGTACCGACCGTGAGCTATCTCCTGTGTGCCTGCTTACGTTACCTCGGCTGATACATTTTGCGCCTGTGTCTAGACGCGGCGTGCCAGGTGGCCCGGTGTCGAGAAATCAAGAAAGACGGCTCACCTTATTGCCCTCCGCATACCTGTCGTGAGCGAGACTGCGATCGGAACTGCTCAACAAAACCATACTGCGACAACCGTGAGCCACACCCGCCCCTCGAAACTACCTTACCTGGTCAAATATGCTTACACCCATATCTAGACGCATGTGCGGAAGCAACCTGCGAGAGCCCCAAGCCATGGGTAGGAAAGCAGAGGAATGTCGCTCAGTTCTGTCCCATGCATACCTGTCGATCTGTCGACTGTTTTGAGCTCGTCGGGCCGCTCTCTCTCTTTTGCAGTACCCGTATGCCCCCTACCACACTTGCTGAAACCCAGCCGGAAGAAACAAAAGCTGACACTAGTTAGACGCATGCTCTAGGGAGAACTGTCTCCATAATGCCATGGCAGAGCAGCTGTGTATAAGCCGTGAGTGACGATGATGTCGCAAGCCATGCTCCACACCTCCAGACTGACCAGCCTCCACATCCAGACTTCAAAGAAGAATACGTTGCCCAAGGCGAGCGTGAGAGACAAGCCGCCGAGCGGGGAGGACGTTATAGCCAGCCCCCTTTCAAACAACAATACTTCAACGCCCCAGCCCAGCGAGGGCATCAGCCAAATACGAATTCGGAAACAGAATCAGAGACTGCAACCGAGAGTGACTCCGACAATGAAAAGGACAATACTGCCAGAGGGCCACGAAACTTTACCGTCACCGACAGCCACATCAGCAACAGTAGCAATGGGAAGAGGGAGGGCACTCAGAGCAAGCCAGTAGCACCGCCATCCTCGAAACGGGAGCGGCAGAGGGCCTCCCCTGTTTTCACCCAGAACAGTAGCGCCTACGCAAAGAGACCGAAAGACAAGCAGCGGCACTGGGTAGACGACGCCTCGCCCCGGGTATCTAGGGTCGGCTCGACAACAGACTCCCTGGTTGCTGAGAACGGGGAGAGCTATACTGGATTCATTCCCGAGAACGCTGTTCCCGCTGGCATTCCAGGTAGCTATCCCGTAGGTGGGACTAGCAAGCCCGTTGGAAACAAGAGAGCGAACAGCATGCCGAGCGACAGCGGCGCATCGACGGCTACGACCAGGGTACTATAGAACTTGGCTGTGGCCATACTAGAGTGCTGAGGCTGGAAGGACGCAATGGTGGTTTTATGACGTTATGATTCATGACTGGTATTAGATTCAACTGAGTGTTTGTTCATGACACCAACGTATTGATTGGTCTCTTCCCATCTTGTTATTCTTCAACAGAACAGCTCGAGTGACGCCCACCCAGCAGAGCAACCCCCCCCTTAATCACCAGTATCAACCTCCAAGTCAATCTGCACACCATTCGAGATGCCATACTCTGACAACGTCAGAATATCCTTGAACGGCCGTTCCCCCTGCCGCTTCAGCAAAATCTCATGCGGCTCGCGTCCAATCTTCATCGCGACCATGACCTTAAACTGCTTGATAGTATCGCTCGGCAGCGCCGGAATCTGCGCCTTAGTACCAAGCCGATCATTGACCGTGACAATAATCATCTCCTCCCCGCCTCCGCCACCACCGACGGCGCGCGCAGGCGCAGGCCGAACGGGTGGCCGATCGCCCTCTGTTCTTTCCTTTCTCGGCGGCGGTCTGCTGCTCTTCGCTGGCTTTCCGGCTTCTTCGTCGTTCCGATCTCGGGTTTGTGTCCTGTTTCTGTCTCCATCTTCTCGATCGCGGTTGCGACGCGGAGAGCGTGGACGATCACGGTCGCGACCGGAGTCGCGATCTCGGTACCGGTCGCCTCCATCTCTTGGCTTGTCGGCGTCACGGTTGCGATCATCGTCGCGATCACGATTTCGGCGTGGTGACCGTTCGCGATAGCCGCGCTGAAGGCCGGCGCGATCTTGGTTGCGGTCGCCGTTCCTGCCATCGTCGTTGGAACGCTTGTCTTTCCAACGAAAGCCGCCGCCGCCACCACCTCGGCCGCCACCGCCTCTGGGCCGCCGGGGCGGGGATCGTGACCGGGAGCGCGACTGTCTCCGTGGAGGAGGTTCGGTGGAATCGGCCATTGCTGGTTGTGTGGAAGTGATGTGTGGGCTTTGAAGGGTGAACGAGCGCGTTGGACTGAAATTCTAGTGGGGCCGATGTCTTATCAATGACGGGGTCTCTGATAAGAAAATGAGATCACAAATGGCGGCACAGGGGATACAGAACATAGTCAATCAAAAATATATAAACTACGGATGCTGTTTTAACCCTCGGAGGACTGCGAGATAGATAGACATGGAACTCCGCAACGATTCCGCTGCCTATGAAGAGGGTGTTGTCGTCGGACAGACCATCCCTTGTACCGTTTTTTACCACCACCACGATGAAAACGCAGTACCGCTCGGGGACTTCGACCTCCGCAGACAAACAGTTAACGCCATCCCTTCCGCCCAATCCAAACGCCAAGATGACTATGCCGGTGTATCATACAGAATGAGAGGGCAGCAAATTGTAAGGAAAGTACCACGAGACATGGCTCATGCCTCGGTGTGCTTCTTCTTCTTCTTCTTGTGCTTCTCCTCTTTCGCTGGTGTCTCCTCGGCCTCCTCCTCGTCATGCTTGCGCTTACCCTTGGCCTTGACAGGCGTCTCTTCCTCTTCCTGGCCCTTGAAATCCTTCTTGCTTAGGAGTTCCAAAGTGCCGTCGGCATTGAGCTTGATCTGGCCTCTCTCGAAGCGGCGAGTGAACTTGGAAACTGACAAGCCAGCCTCCTTGGCAAGACGCTCAAAATCCTTTATGCTCAGCTTCGTGGGCACTGGTGTTTGGCTGGACTCGGCCTTCGCAGCCTTCTTGGACGAAGAGGGTGCAGGGGTGTCCTTCTCCTTCTTCTCCTTCTTCTTGGACTTGTCCTTCTTCTCCTTCTTAGCAGGGGTATCCTCCATCTCAACATCCTTGTCAGAGTCCTCCTCCACTTCCTGGATGAGCGGCTTCTTGGATGCAGTCTCGTCTCCAAGCAGACCATCGGCATCGATGTTGTACTTGCGGGCCTCCTTGATGTCCCACTTTGAGGGGGCGCCCAGGGCCATACCGTTGGGTCCAACGGATGTGGTCTTGGAGAGCGGCTTTCCTTCCAGGTGGCGGAGGTTGTTCTCAAGCTTCGCCCTGGACCGAATACCAAGCTCAGCGCGAGTCTCGTCATCCGCGTCCTCTGGGAATTCGGCAAGTGCGTCGGTGCGGACGCCGAGAGCCAGCTTAGAGGCGAGCTGCCGGGCCATCTTGCCCTTGTTTGCGCCAGATGCTTGGCCCACCAGCGAGGCATGGTAGATAAGACCATACTTAGGGGTGGCGTGCTTGGTCTTGAGGGCACGGAAGAGGGCCTTCTCGGCACCAAGAATCTGAATGGTACTACCAGGGTTCTTGGCCAGGCTCATGAGGGATCCGGCGTGAGCAATCAACCTTGCTCCGACGAGTGCGCCGACAAGCTCACTCATATTGGGCGAGATGGCCTTCATTCTGTTTTCAAGGTATTCTGAAAGCTGCTTCCTGTACTCGGAGTAGCTGATCACTTGCTCCGCCAGGAGCGTGATGTTCGACAAGTCTTCCTCGGTGATCTCGGTACCCATGCTGATATCGGCGGCAGCCTTGACTGCTGTTTCAATTTCATGAGGGAGGATCTCAGAGAGGTCGACCTGGGGGGCATTGGACCGGATGCCCAATGTGACGATGACGCGGGCATACGACAGGTTGTCGGGAAGAATTTTAGCCAGCTCGGGGAAGTGCCAGCCATACCACTCCTTCACTCGCATGGCGTATGTGTTCAGCTCCTTGTCCAGATCGTCAAGAAGGGAGACGGCGTGGACAATCATAACGTCAACCTTGTCGGGGGAGAACTTCAGCTTGTGTCGGGAAAGTGAGTGGGAGAGGCCGAGGGACATCTCCTGGAAGTTTTCCGGAAGCATGCCTGGGATAAGATCAGGTAGATGCTGACGGATGGCGCGGAAGAGATCGGTCGTTGAGGAATCCGAGATTGGCTTGATGTTGAGATTAGGAAGCTTAAGAATGGAGCTGCCAAGCTTGTTTTCGGCGACGGCGAGGGTGATCTTCTTCTCGTCCTTGAACTCGTTGAGTAGGCTCGCAAGTTTGGGAGTAATCTTGCCCTCAATGACACCAGAGATTTCCTCAAGCGCACCAGCGGCGCTGTCAAACTTTACAAACTCCTTATACTTGATCCTAATGAGGTGTTGGTGAACGGCATCATGACATGATCGGGGTGCGCAAAACTTACTCCTTGACGATCTTGTCGACAGTCGACAAACGATCTTGGAGGTTATCATCGTCGAGGAGCTTCTTGTCGGTGGCCTTGAACAAGCCATAACTGCAACTGGTCAGATCCTCTTCTGTGTGAATTGCAGAGTAGATCGCAGAGCGCTGCAGGCACAAGCAATTGGAGGGGAGGCACTTACCCGGCGCTCGTCTCTGTAAGAATGAAGAGAGGCATGGTGACGGCGTGCTCTCTCAATCGGGGAATGCACTTGCTGGTTTGTGGTGGAAGCAGTGTTTGGCTGTTTCCTCGTGGTTGCGATTCGCCGCGGGCCTCGAAGAAAAAAGTCGAGAGCGAAGAACAATTTTTTTTGCACCGTTCAGTTTGGAGCTTGCTTCGAAGTGGGGGCAGAGGTCCGAGCTTTCCTTCGGTACGTACCCGGCTTGAACTTTGACCGCCTTCACGGTGCACGGCCCCCAACGAATTACGCAGCAGTCAACAGCCGCAGACGAGCCTGGATCGGCTGCTTCAAGCGCATACGCATCGAGCTCCGACAAAGACAGGGACATCCCCTCATCTCAACCGCTTCACGGCTAACGCAGTGCACAAGATGGAGGGCCTTTTCTTCAACGTCAACAATGGGTATGCCGACCCGGAAAGCCCAAGGAGGTCGTTTTGGTGCAATGCTGACTGCCCCTGACCAGCTACATTGAGGGTATTGTCCGTGGCTACCGGAATGGCCTCCTCACCGGCGCAAACTACACCAACATGACCCAGTGCGAGACGATCGACGGTCAGCCTCCCCTCTATACCCCTATGATATACTGGCAATACTGACTCTCTGCAAGACCTTAAACTTCAGCTTGGTCCCGCTTACGGTGACTTCCTTGCCTCCCTGCCTCCGAACCCGTCAACCTCCACCCTCGCGGCCAAGACAACCGACAAGCTGGTTGCCGAGTTTCGCTATGTCCGGGCCAATGCCGTCGGCTCTCTTGCAAAGTTCATGGACTACCTCACATACGGCTACATGATCGACAACGTCGCCCTACTCATCACAGGCACATTGCACGAGCGTGACACACGCGAGCTGCTGGATCGGTGCCATCCCCTGGGCTGGTTCGAGACGATGCCGGTACTGTGCGTGGCAACCAATATCGAGGAGCTGTACAACAGTGTGTTGATTGAGACTCCGCTCGCCCCCTATTTTAAAGGTAGTCTGAGCCACCAGGACCTAGATGAGCTCAATATCGAGATCGTTCGCAACACACTCTACAAGAACTACCTCGAGGACTTCTACCAGTTCGTCAACTCGCACCCGGACATGGCCGGTACGCCCACATCCGAGGTCATGTCAGAGATCCTCGAATTCGAAGCTGACCGACGTGCCATCAACATCACGCTGAACTCGTTTGGAACGGAGCTGTCCAAGGCGGACCGTAAGAAGCTGTACCCGAGTTTTGGCTTGTTGTACCCGGAGGGAACCCTTATGCTGTCGCGCGCCGACGACTTTGAGGGCGTCAGGCTCGCGGTCGAGGGTGTGGGTGACTACAAGTCATTCTTTGAAGCGGCGGGCCTCAGCGCCGGTGCGGGTGGGCCTGGAAACATGGCGGGCGGTTCAGGGTCGGATGGCAAGACATTGGAAGACATGTTCTACCAAAAGGAGATGGAGATTTCGAAGGGCGCTTTCACGAGGCAATTCACATTCGCCATTGTCTATGCGTGGGTCAAGCTGAGGGAGCAGGTAAGTCAACGTCCTATTTCATCCAGTATGTTGTCTCCGGTCGGCTAACTTTCGTCTAGGAAATTCGCAACATCACCTGGATCGCCGAGTGCATAGCACAGAACCAGAAGGAGCGGATTGGCAATTATATTAGCGTGTTCTGAAGCTGGCTTGCGTCCTTTGCGTTTTGCGTTGTGTAGATTAACCAGGTCGTCCCGAGTATAAGATTAATCAACATGGCAGGACAACGGCGTCCGGCCAAGAGCCGCAGAATGGCTCGGTGAACAGGAGACAGTTTGGGTTGAGGTAGGCCCTGTCTACTTGTTGGTATTGTACAATACATAGAGAAAGTTACAGCACATTGTTTTACATGGAGCGCGCCCTCGCGATTAATGTGCTAGATGGAGATCTGCTCTTTCCACGTGGCCGGCGACATACCCAGTGTCTCGAGCATATGATGCCACCTCCCGCTGCCCCTCTCCTTCGTCTCCATGTACCGCAGCAACCGCTGCCGCCTATGGCACAGCTGCCTCAGATTCCTCTTGTTGATCTTGTCTTTGTGGCCCTTGTGACCCTCCAGCGCCAGCGCCAGCGCCCTAATCTTAACCGTCAGGATGGCAATCTGCACCTCACTGCTTCCCGTATCAGGGCCGGCGCGGGCGGGTTTCGGTTGCTGCACAGCATATCGTGACGGCGGGGGCCCGGGGTTTTCCAAGGTAATGTCAGTCTTATGGCGACCAAACTCATCGATGCAGCGGCGAATGTTGGCGTGCTTGCGGTCCTTGGCACTGCCGTTGTTTAGGTCCGCAATGCGCTCTATCGCAATCAAGGCCTTCCTGTGCCTCTCTTCGTGTTCCTCCATTTCCGCCTTCTCTACCTCGGGATCGGCCTGTTTAGACTCGCTGGGAAGGGGTTGCGTAATGATTCTGGCTTGCTCGATGGCCTTCTCGACCTCCTTGTCGGTGAGCAGGTAGTTACGGAGGTGTGGCGACGTGGGGAGAGGGCGGGGCTCTTCTACTGGGTTTCCATTGTTGTCGACGGGCGGGGTTGTGAGTGGCACCTGGCCAGCCGAGTCGAAGGACTGGACGAAGGGGGTCGTGATGCCGTGGATGGGACTGCCCCATCCGGCGTCGCGCTCCTTTTCGAGCTCCCTCCTACGCGACACGTTGACAGCCTTGCGCTGCTGCGCCTGAGCCCAAGCATACGGGTCCTGCTTCATCTTCCGAATCTTCTCCTTGCGAGCAGAGATGTTGGCCTTCTGCATCAGGGGCTGGAATGCCGGAGTCGGTGCCGGACGGAGGCATACTGTCGTTTGGTTAGCCAGCCAAGCATTGCAGGAAGGCATAGCACATTGAGAGGGTGCTCCTACATGTGAGACCTCGTAGCCCCTGGGGGGCAGGTATCCGGGGCGGCATCGCGAGTCTCTGATCTGCGTCGTGACGTGTATCTCGCTCCAGGAACGCAGCTTTGAGCTTAGCATTCAGGTCGCTGGCTGCAACTTTCTGCTTCGCCAAATTTTGGGTCTAATTGCGCTAGAGCTACTTTGGCATAGCCCATGTTGATTGCACGATACCCACACCCCTGCAGGTCGGTGATTCGGTAATTCAAAAGTCCGGGCAGCGGCAGGGGGAAACTCGGGTGAAGTACCTCTAAGTTCAAAACTTGCCAGGGCCGCCTCTTTCCCCACCTAAGCCCCGAGAAAGGTACATTTTCGGTACATACTACCATTTTTCGCCCGCAACCCTGGCGGGGCTCTCCACAAAATCATTTTGTGTGCCAAAATCGCAGAGCTCTGGCAGCGACTTTAAGAAAATATCTACTCCTCCAAACGACTGCCAGAATCTTGACAACTTCTTTCTCAGTCCTCACACTCAGACGAGAAAGCACAGTCAAGATGGCTCCCGCTAACCTTCCCTCGATCTTCAATGCCACCAGTGGCGACATTGAGCAGCTTCTTGCTGCTCAATCCCACATCGGCTCCAAGAAGTTCGTGATGCCCCATTTGCGTCCCGATTGCCTCATGAACACAGACTGACCGTCTAAACAGCCTCCAGGTTCATATGCAGCGTAAATACCGACCGATATTTTGACATGGCAACGAAATTCTAACAGTTTGCTCACAGCTTACCTCTGGAAGACTCGCCAGGATGGTGTCAACATCATCAACATCGGCAAGACCTGGTACGTGGACCTCGACGCGCTCCTGCTGGTTCAAGTGCTAACCTGCTCTTCTGCAGGGAGAAGATCGTCTTGGCTGCTCGCATCATTGCCGCCATCGACAACCCGTCCGATGTCTGCGTGATCAGCGCTCGTCCCTACGGTCAGCGTGCCGTCCTCAAATTCGCCTCGCACACCGGTGCCCAGGCCATCGCCGGTCGCTTCACCCCCGGTTCGTTCACGAACTACATCACCCGTTCATTCAAGGAGCCCCGCCTCATTATCGTGACCGATCCCCGCACCGATGCCCAGGCCATCAAGGAGGCCAGCTACGTCAACATCCCGGTCATCGCCCTCTGCGACACTGACTCTCCCACTGAGTTCGTCGATGTTGCCATCCCTACCAACAACAAGGGTCGCAACGCCATCGGCTGCGTCTGGTGGATGCTGGCTCGTGAGGTTCTCCGTCTCCGTGGTACCATCTACAACCGCGAGACCGCTTGGGACGTCATGGTTGATCTGTACTTCTGTATGTGGCCACCCTAACCTAGAAGGTATCGCGTATGTTTTGCTGACAAGAAGTTTCATTAGACCGCGACCCCGAGGCTGAGGCCGAGGAGAAGGTTGAGGAGGAGAAGGTCCCCGGTGTTGAGGAGGAGGGTGTTGCCGCCATTGAGTCTGGTTTCCCTACCACCGGTGAGTGGGAGGCTGCCCCCGCCGGGTTCCCCGCCACCACCGGTGGTGAGTGGAGCGAGGCCCCTGCTGCTGCTACCACCTGGGATGCCGCTGCTGCCCCTACCGCTGAGTGGGGTGCTGAGGCTCCTAAGGAGACCAGCTGGTAAGCTAGCAAACAACAGCATTGGGGTCAGGCGTAACGGTGGCGTGATGGCTGGATCTGGCTTGTATCTTCACCGATTTCCCTTGATTAGGTAGCTCATCTTCTCGACCAGGCTTTGGAGCGACATCCTTGACGGGGGTCAACTTGACCGCACTTATGAGGGAAAGATACTCGACTTGGCTTGGGGCCAAGTAGAGGGAATGCCCTGTGGGGTCAAAGGGGTGGACTTAATCGTTATCCCGCCTTCTCATTGTACTGCACTTGCATGGGCCTGGGTTTGACTGGCGGCTGGGCCTCTTTTCTGACATGGCAATGGACTATCTCTGACCCCAGTGTACTCGTGATGCTTGTCACTGCTCCGAGACCCATTCATCATTTTTGGGCTCTCGGGACATGGAGCATTCCAGTGTAATGTGGATATGTTCAGGGGCGCACTCCTGTCGCCAACATCAGCCCACGCGTGATACGTTTTTGCCAGTCAATATTGCTCAAGACATCCGTCTTCTTTGAAGCACCTAAGCCGACATGACATCCGCCCAAAATCAGACACGAAGAGGAAATTACTTTTTTGGTCAAGATACTCTCGGCCTTTAGTAAAAGATCACAAGTCACACTGAAAGACGAGAGGGTGTTTTGACGTCTTTCGATTTCTTAATGCCACAGCCATCCTAGCCAGCCCACAAAAGGCATATGTCTAGCCGACTCCTCATGAATGCACCTGACACCTAATCTTTAATCCTGTTGATGCCCGAGCAAATATGCCTCCCCGACCGCATGCCTCCCATCCACCTCATATCTCGAATCCGCTTCCGAGAGCCGGAAGCAACGACCTGCGCCCACCTAGGTTGTTTATCTGCATCCAAGAAAATTAACGCGCCATTCGACACAAGGGAAGAAGCCCAAGTTCGAATTGTTGGGGTATTGTAGTGAGAGAGACAGTAAAGATTAAATTGTATTGGCCACGAATTGTGATGTCTTCGTGTCCTTGTAGTAGTTTAGAGCGCGACCAATAGACGGGACAGACAGAAAAAAGCGGTGTCGAGTGCCCAGTCCTGCAGCAGAATTGTCGCGGTTGTTATACAGGCGGTGCGTGAGCAACGAAAAGAGTCGTCTATGTGTTATACCGTCTTGTTGAGCAGCCCGCTCCAAGTTACAAAGCCAAAAATGTGCATGTACAGGGGTATATCGATGTTAAAAGGCAACCAGAAGCGGGCGGGCTTGTTGTGGTATATATGGCCGGGAATGGTCGTAAGTTGAGGTCATGGCTCGTCAAGGTTTCCTCCACCCCGTCACCATCACTCAAGGCTTTCGCCAAGCCTACGGATCTCCTCATCCGTAAGCGCACCCATCCAAAGACATCGCTCCGTGATGCCTTCAATGGGCTGAAATGTGTACAAGGAGCTGTATTCGAGAAGCCTGAGAAGCGTCTTGACGATTGATGCCGAAGTTCGGCAACGCTCAAAGTTGACCAGCGGAGCGGTAGTTGGTGAGCTGGCAATTTCGATTGGCCGCTGAGCGTTGAATAGCAGGTCGTGGGTGTATATCCCCACGAATGGGATGCATCCCATCTCGGCAATGGCGGTGCCGACGGAGCCGCCGCCTTCCATCTCGGCTCGTAAGCTATAGAAATTCCTTGTCGGTGATATGAGTGCTTCAAGATCCGCCATGGTCTGTTGGTCGCTAGCTGGAACCATGGCCCACGTCTTGGTGAGGCGGCCGATCTCGTTGCTCGTCAGAGCAATTGTCAACTGGCTCATGGTCGCGAAGTTGCGGTACTTGCGGCAATGGACGGCGATGTGGATGAATTTGATCATACACCGCGCCCGTTCTTCAATGTCCTGAGTCAAGACTATCTCAGAAATGGCCCACTTGACCATGATGTTGAACCGAGCAATAACGACCTCCACCCCGCGTGCGTCTGTATCTCGGAGAAACGAGACCCAACTGCGGGCATTGATCCCGTTCTGCTTGGCATTCTTCCACCGCATATCAATCAGCTCTTTCCAGTCAACCTCATTGAGGGCGTCTTTCTCAATGAGCGTGAACTGCTGAGCTAGAATGTCGCTGTCGAAGGCGAGAATAAACGGCAAGTGAACCGCAAACCTGTTACGAAGCGGCTCTTCCTGTGGTAGCGGGTCTGGTATCTCCAGCCTCGGAGCGTTCCGAAGGGCTTGCTTGGTTCCCGTAGGATCGATAGGTGATGATAGTGGATACTGAGTATAGGGTGCCGCTGCCGCGGTTGGGGTCGTATCAGGGGTGGGCGGCAAAGGCTTCTCTTGCCAGACCTGGTGATCTTGTACCGTTGGCACACTAATCGTGTCTGGTGGGTTCATATGAAGCGCCTGGATCAAAGTAATAGGCGGCGATGGTGGGTCAGTGCTTGACTGGTGCTCACTTTGAAGGTACGGGCTTTCAGCCAAAGGATGCCCAGGCAGTGTTGAGACAGCAACCCCGATCCTCGTTGGAGATACCCCATCCCCTTGCACTCTCAGCTCAGCGGCTTCCAAGGATAGCTCGGAGGAGAGGTCACTGTCACCATCGCTCTCCACGTCCAAGAAGGATTGCTCGGCACTCATTCGAGTTGGTTCTTCTGACGGTAGCGTGTTCCCCAGCTCAATAACGCTGTCTGTCTTCTTGACGAGCTCGTATGAAGAGTGTTGCGAGTCTAGCGGGGTCTGGTTCCCAGACGAACCCATACCATCTTCGTCGGGTCCTTGCAAAATAGACCGATCGGTCCATTCACGAGTGACCGTCTTCTTACTGCGACCATCATCGGTGAGTCCACGCTCCAACAACGGAATCGAAGAATATGACGCCCTCGAGTCTTCCGACAGGAAAGATAGCACATCACCACCCCGTGCTATGTCGTCGCCCAAGAAATTCGTCTGAAGATTTGCGGCAGCAGTCATGGCAGATGGTAAATGAGGGCCATCAACGACGTGCACGTTGCGATGCTCTCTTTTCTCGTCCAAACTAATGACCGTGCCTTCATCCTCCGCTTCCTCGGTTTCGACAGGGCGGATGGTTTCCGGTGGCGCCCTGTGCAAGTCCATGGACAACCGAACGGGTATCCTCTTCTCATATTTTCCTTCAAGTTTTAGTAGCGCCGACTCGACACCGCCGTCGTCATCCATATCATCCGGGATCTGAGCCAGTTTCTGCGCTTCGGCTTCGAAAGAGGGGCGCATTATCGGTTTGGATGAATGTGTACTAAAGAGTGAGATGTCACGTTTCGGGTTCTGTTCGGCGATGGCGCCAAGAGAGAATACCTCCCCACGCCTAGGGGAAGAGAAATCACTCGAGACAACATCGACAAAACCGCTCGAGTCTTGGACAGGGCTGCGAATATACGAGCTTCGGAGAGAATCTGTGTACGTTGTCAATGACCCAACAGAGCGTGATCTACGCAACTCCGCCGGGTCGAGGTCGCCAGCATTTGCCACGGCGCGAAGATCCCCGCCTGGTCTTCGCCTGAGAACGCGAAGTGGCTGGGGGACAAGAACATGAGACGAGTCATCCAACGAGCCCTCTGAATACGTCGTAGCATCGAAGCTGCGGATTGTAGCTTGGGGAACGATGCCGCTGGTGAAGGATGCGTAGCGCCTCCGCCCCATGGACCGACTCGAACGGTATGATCGACTAGACCGTTGCCGAGAATGGTTGTAGATTCCACTAAGAGGCGGCCTAATTCGGTGTAGAGGCATGTCAAAAGATTGACGGGCTGAGTCCTCGGACGCACGCGCGTTAGGCCCCAGTGTGTCCATGTCCGGGACAAAGGGTGGCAACGGATCCACCGATAAAGAAGAACGGAGAATATGCTGGCTCAGTATATACGATGATCTTCTTGGTGTTCCCATCGGTCGATCAGGTGGCGTGTTTGGCGGGGTTGGGTCTGCAACGTTTTGCATGAAGATATCAGTGAATGCCTCTACCGACGAATTCATGGCCGGCAAGGCGCCCGTCATGGATGGGAATTCGTCCGGCAGCAGTGTGTCATCTACGATAACAATTGACTTGCTGCCGGTGGTGATTGCCATATCGCTCGTCGGCCTCGCGCCCATGGTATCTGACAGCGCGAAAGACGTGTCCATATGTGCGGCAGAATACTCCAACAACTCCCCAGGAACCCTGGATCCCACAGCAGGTGGCGGTGATAGGAAGCCGTTCTTCTCTGCTTCGATAGCAGCGTCCTCTCGGACGGCCCGCTTGAAGTCCTCTGCTACCTCGGCACCGAGAAGGTCTATTCGGACAGGTGGGCGTACGCCGTGTTGATGAGGGCGAGCCTGCGGCACTATCGCAGTCCCAGGGAGTCTGTTAACAGTCGCCCCTCTAGGTCCGATTGGCGAAATGTTGATAAAATTCCCATGTGTTGGTGACACACCCTGGCCTTTTGTGCTCAAAGCACGGCGAACACTACCCAGAAGCCTCCGCATCCCCTGACCCGACATCGCGGATGCTACCACCTTCTCCTTGGCTAGCTCGGTCGGTTGGGGCTGAAACAAAGTTGTATGTCGAGCCGGTCCTCCGGCGGCACTAGGCGGAAGGACTTCAACAAATGCTTGTCCAGGGGGAAACATGTTGCCACGAACGAGACTCCCCGCCAACGGGAGCGTCAGGAGAAATTCCGCATTCTTGAGAATAAGCTTCTCAGTGGTAGTCGGGTGCTCTCGTAAGGAGTCGCTCAGGCTTCCGGTCCGCTTATGCGACTGCTGGGGGCGAACGCGCTTGCCGACAAGAGCGCGAGGGGTCATCGCAATGGGATCAGTGCTGTTGTACATCGAACTGGGATCAGCAGGATGGGCAGCCAATGGATAGTGGGCGCCGGGTTGCGCGAACCGCATGTTCTTAGTTGGGAACGAGCACGAGACAACGTCTATGCTGGCGATACTGGTTGGTGAGGCTGGATTCCGAGCCAAGTCAAGCTCTGGCAGATTCTCGGGGGTGCCCGGCCTGTCGCCCACAACGATAGAATCGATATGCCCAGCCCTTGATACATCGGCGTAGAAGCTCGTCCGTGCGGGATGGGATGTCATGATAACGCCGTCAAGTTGCGGCGGTCCATCATCGGTCACCCAAAACGTCGGGTCCATGTTCGGGTCCCGGTGCCGGGCGATACCTCCAGGGACAATCGGAATGTCGGGAGCCAGGGATGTGTCGAAAGCCGGTCCATCCCAGTACAGCCCGCAGACTCTGCGCCAGCACTTCTTCAGCTCCGCCAGAATCTTTAGCTGCACCTTTCTTGCCCTCAAATCCTGAGCCAACTCATCCACGAAATCGTTGAGAAGGTTGCAGAATGTGACGCGCAAGTTATAGTCGATCACAAAATCGTCCGTAAAATAGTTTAGAATCCAGTGTCGCAAGGCAACAAATGCCCGAACCCTCACCACCATGCCGGCCTCGTCGGTCCGTGCCAATGCCCATCGTAGCCGGGCGAATAGCATCCGCAGCAAGTCAGAGGTCTCGAGAAATGAACGAAATGTTAAAAAGAAGTCGGACAAGAGTTCGTAGTCCAGGAAGCTTGGAGAGGTGATCTCGGCCACCAGGCGGGGCGGCGTGGCAGCCGTTACGGAACCAACTGTCGAGTACCTTACGATGGATCGGTCATCGCAGGCTGGTTTAAACGTTAGTGCGTCGAACATCGCAGGCTCAATCACTAGGTGTGTCGACATGTATGTTGCGTGTAGTGGACGAGGAAGCACAGAGGCTGACATCCTCGGAGAATTCTCGGGATCCCCCTCGACGACGTGTATCGCGGGGAGCGTCTCTGGGCTTGGCCTCTTGGAGGTGTTCAGAGTATGAGTCTTTGGGCTTCGGGCGAAAAACGAGACGCTGCTGGAGCGTACGTCTTCGGTTGGCGCATACGATGAACCTCGGATGAAGGGTGTCCCCCGAATACTGAACCGCGGCGTCCCTATTCTCCACGATGGGATGGACACTTCCAACAAGGGCGGGGTACCCATTGTCATATCCTCGGTGGTTTTGGGCCTCTGCTCCTCGCCTGGCTGGGTTATGACTATCTTGAAGCCACCTGGTTCCGACTCCCGAGCTATGCTCGTGTCAGGAACGGTTGAGTCGGACATTGCGCGACGATGACGAGTTCGGTTTGCGGTCCTTTTATGGCTAGGCTGCTCATACGCCGACTGTGACGGAGAAGAGGTATCCCACTGGCTGTCCTCGTGGAATTCTGTCCTTCCTCCCGCCTCCTGGCCGTTGCCCCCCGGAGCCAAAGCATCCAATCCAGACGTGCCAGGCGGGGTCATGGGAAACACAAAATGCGGTTGGGGGTAGCGCTGGTTCGCCGGACGAACGGTTGGTCTGGGGCCATTGTCAATCCCGTCCGAGATATCTGTCGTAGCAGGGGGCGCAGACACATGTCTTACCTCAAGTAAATTCGCCCGTTGTTCCCAACATTTGCCACGGCGAACTGCCTCCCTTCGCGACCCGCAGAGCCGCCATCTGGCGTGAGTTCCCACTTGTCGTCGTCCTGACTACCTTTCTTCGCCCGTCGCTGGGGAACGTTCTCTTCCTGGGATCTTCGTTCCGAAACCGGCAGCAGCGGTCTCTGCTGCGCGCCCGACACTGCTCTCGTCGGCGCTCTCCCCGCGCCGATTCCCAAAGGGCCGAATATTGGCGTTCCCTTCTCGCCGTCTCTCCCCAACTTGGGCGTTCGTCGTTGCTCCGTTGGCTCCCGAGAAGACGCCTGTCGCTGGGCCAAAATCTGCTGCCGGAAGCGCGTCGTGAGACCCGTCGCTCGAGGCGCCGGTGGCGGATCGGCATCCATTACGTCGGGACCAGCTACCTATTGTGCAGAGCGGCGGCAGCTGCTGCTGGTGCTGGCGAGGGTCTCTGTGATTGAAGACATGGGATGGTTAGCAGTGGCGACGCGATTGGCTCCTGGTGTGGACAGTGTAAAGCTGAGCAACCGATGGAGCGAGGAAGGAACAGGGGCGCGAAGACATCCTCGAGCGCAAAAGGTGAGAGAATACGTAGATGCGCACGCTGTCGTGGTTGCGTGAGGCGTGTTTACCCACCGGCTCAGGCAAACGAACGGGGACAGGAGCTGGAGGATGAGGTCCAAGGGCACATACGGGTGCACGACGCCATAAAGGTCGGATGGTAACACAACCCACCCCCCTAACACACTTTGATCGACAGAGATTCCGCGGACACCGGACAGCAAACAACGCAGCTGTTGGTCCTCGGACGACGTCACGGAACGCCAACAGGTGAGGTTGCGGTTCAATCAGTAGAGGATCTCTTGCAGTGAGCAGACTCGAGAGTCAGTCAGTTAGGGTGAGGAAGAGGCGACCCCAGTCACACCCAGCGAGCACGGGTTGATTCCTGTGAAAACTCGTCCAATGGCTTGGTCGGCCGCCCACCGCAAAGGTAAAGAAGCAAGCCTAGCAAACCCAGCTCCCTTGCTCTGACAGGGCAAACAGAACTTTGGCTTGGGGTGCAGGGGGGGTTCGCAAAACCGGGGGTAGGTGCTAATTTACTGTGGCTGGCCCGCCTTGTCATCGCGGTCCCCACATCTACCTACCACCACACGCGGCTGGTACTGCTTGGGGTGCAATCGCTTGTCGAGGTCGGTTCCGTCATGCCTCTCCTCGACTCTGCCCCGCCCCTGCCTTCCAACCAAAACCCTCCGAGAAGCTGCACAGAATACCCCCAAAAGCACACGGGAAGAGGGTATAATTTAGGAGGCGCCATGTATGTGTGCAAGCAAAATCGGCCCCAGGCAACCAGGCCGACCGATAGCATTGGGGCGAGCGAGGGGTCCAAGTTGTGTTCGCCCACCTTCTAGGAGCAAGAGGGGAACGATAAGTCCCTCCCGCGCGCACGGTTCGGCCCAAGAGCCAAAGTGACGAAAGCAGGGTTCAATGATGCAAGGTCGCAAGAGTTCGGCAGCGCGCCGTGAGCTCGGGCTGCACGGTGCAGCAGTGCACTCTTGCACGAGAATCATTGCTGACTCTCGTCCAGCTGGGTTGTCCACCTATGTAAGGGGGTAACTTTGTGATTACCCTGTGCGATAGGTTGGCATCGTGGCGTTTGCAAGACAGCAAACTGACCAGTGGCGACAGCATTAGCGACTTCGCGATCCGTACGAGCCTCGCGAGCGAAGCATGGAGCACCAGAGGTCACCCACTGCAAATGCGACACAGGGCGCCGAGTGGCGTGTGTCCAGGTGGACGCAGTCTCGTACCTAGCTAGCCAGGCTGCCTCCAACCGCCCATGGGCCCAGATACGCACTGCTCGGAGAAGGTAGTGCACTGGACATCCACCCACACAGCAAAGAAGTCCTTCCTGCTCCTAGCTTGAACCAGCCAGTGGCGGAAGCGAAGACACACCTGGATGATCAGCACCAACCAGAGGTTGGGGGAGACCTCAGACCTCGATGTTGGTGTCGGAGGAATTGGCCGAGTACCTAGCAGATTGGCCCAATTGGCTCGCCAGGACATCCCGAGGAAGAGGAGGCACCAGCAAAGTGCCGCGGCCACACTGAAATGGGGCCATTCGCTGTGCCGTCCATTTTGTTCTCACGTTGCAAGTCTACTGCGTATAACATGGTAGTGTCAATGGCGCGAGACCAGCGGCGCCGCACACGACTCCCGCCGTCGACAGCGGCACAGGCAAACCGTTGGGTCTCCGCTGTAGTCAAGTCGCGGCAGTGCACAGGCGTCGAGATTCTACACGGCAGAGATTCCAGCCGTGCGATGCCGACTCCTCCAAGGCCGGGGCCACGCATGGCACGGCAAGTTCTAAGGCATATTCCGAGGGCATAAATCTTTCCGGGTTGGGTTCTCAAGAATCATCTAGAGCATTATGCGTGCCGGGTTGTCCAGGGTCACCGGATCGCACCATCGCCTGGTAGAAATTGCTCAAACAGACATCGAAAAAGGAAAGTTTTTGTCAGTTGAGAGCCAAAATGGAGCATAAGAAACCCTTGACAGGAGCCTACCTCGAAAGGCACTCGGCCAACACCTCACCCAGGCAGGCCACGACGTCCGATAGGGGGAATGAGATTTCCCTAGGCTCAGAGATCAAAGCTTTTCAGCTTGACATGCGTCATCATTCTCGCACACACCCGGATGACGTTCATGCAACATCTGAGGCGCCGAAAATACATTCCATGCCTCTGGAGATTGAGCTCAAGACCCGAAATTGGTTTTGAGGCTGTGGTCCCCCACCCCCAACCCAGCAAGCCAGCCAACACAACGTGGAAGCAGATCAACCCCCATTTTGTGGCGTCCAGATTCCAACGTCGTCCGCCCTCCCTGAGATTGCCCCCTAGTGAAAAAGCTGCCGGATCGTTATCAATCCCGTCAATGTACCTATGCGTCGCGACGTGCAACACCAACCCAGCTCCACAAGTGGGGGAACCCAGCCAAGACAGGATAGAATGCAAATCAGATCAGGCGATATGAGCACAGACAGTCTGAGTCGTCCAGCAGAGAGGTCTCTGGAGATGATGAGTGATGCAAGACACACCAATCCATGGTCACACCCCTTACACGCGTCTGTCACACACGGGGCACAAGTCACACGCCTGAGCTCCCTCGCCTGTTCGTCACCCCTCCATGCCCAGCGCAAGCAAGGTACAACCATCCATCACATTTGCGACTGGAGTGATGAGGATTTTAATAAGTTAGTGCCGCCGGCGCGCTTAATACCCATAACAAGCGCTGGCGGTATCGGAACTATACTAACTGTAGAAAGGAGGGCTGCGTAACCACCCCTGGCTCTCGCTGATCCCATCACGCCAACAATCGAGATCAGATCAGCGGGACGATCTCCAATTGAACGGCGTGCTAACGGGAAGCGTCCGGACTAGTATATTCGTAAATTGAATGCACGCAGGACTGATCTTGTGATCTTCCCACAACTAACCGAATGGTTACCTGAGAATCTTAGTGTGAGATGAATTGAATGTGAATAAGCTGGGTCCATCACGGCAGCAACAGTAGTATAGAGCCCGATAGTCCCGTCACCCGAGTGCCAGTCCTCGTTGAAACCCACGTGTATCACAACCTCTTCTTCCAAATATTGGTTAGGTATCTTACTGGATGCCTTCTACGATCGGCCTAGCATGACGACCAGGTCCTAAGACAAGTTCGATACGCCTCTGATGACGGATAGTTACTTGGAAAATATCCGGCATTGTAGTCTGTCTTGTCGCATTCCCCTTGGCATCCGAACCTTATTTCTTTTGATGACAGATCCATCGCTCGTCTTTCATGCCCGAACCCTTGTAGATATTCGGTAGCTCCACTCACACCAACTGTCACCTCCTCTTGAACCCATGCCGAGCACTGCAGTCCCGTCTCTTGTACGTGCGGTGTAGATACAAGGAGTTTGGGGGCAGCAGCTGAGAGGTAAAGGAGGGTGATATCTATGTAAAATAGAGGCAAGTCTGAATATGATGTACTCCCCTCTGTTTATTTTTTCAGGGGCGCCCCTTTTTCAGTTGGCATGATTAAGAGAGTTTGTTTATGAGAACATGTATTTCCACAACTGTCTGTCTCCCTCTGTCTATCCGTACCCTCAAACACACCACCATCCCGGCTAGAAAGAAGGATCTCTCCGTTCTGCGAGTTTGAAAATGAATGGGAAGAAAACAAACAGGGTTTGGGCCAGCAAGGCCTATTAGCTATTTAGCAGGCTTTACCCGCATCATGCGAGCCCTTGACTGCACCGTATGAGGCATTGGCTGCATTGGAATGGGCTTTTTGAGAATGCCGAAAGGCCTCTTAGGGCTCTATGATATCAAAATCTAGGCCTTGAGTGCAGTTGGGTTATGCGTGGGGTCACAGTACAAGTGAGACGGGGGCCATAGTGTAAGGAGACGATTCGCATTTAAAGATAGGTCAACAATGTCTTGTTATTGTGCATACCAAAGAAACTCGGTTCTAGGCAGCTTTAATTATAGGGCTATTTAACTCGAGGGGTTTATTGCGCAACTAAATCACCCTCTCATCTATTCCTACCTACATGGGATTGTTTTTAACAATCTGCGCCGCCAACTGCTGTGCAAACCACTGAACAGGCTCCCCGCTCAACTGCGCTTCTTCTGCCGTCGTCAATATGGTCTTTATACCAACCCCAACAGCCTCTGATCCAGAGGTATACTCCCTGACAGCATTTAGTGCCTCGTTGATATCCCGTGCATCAAACATGCCAGCCTTGCTGAGCACAGCGTGAAGCTCGCGGTAGTCTTGTACCGCAGGGATTGGGATCTCCTTGTCGAAGGCGTCCACCACGTCCAGCACATTTAACGTGGAGTGCTGCGATGTTGTGGCTAAAACGAGCAGGCGATGCCCCTTTGGCGGAGGCTTCCGCATCAGGGTTACTATTGTTTGGAGAATGGTGTTGGAGAAACGGGGTCCGACAGGGTTCCATTCGATCATGCGTTCCAGATCATCTAGTTTGGTGTCAATTAGACGAAGCACAAAAAGGAATATACTTCCTTCGCGGAGCAAGTAAACCATACCTAGAATGAGTAGACTCAATGGACTCTTGTAAGCGTCAGTGAAGACCTTGTGTAGATAGTCCTTCTTTGCGACGTCATCCCGAAATCCGACGAGCGAACCCGGTGTGATAAGCTTGATGAAGGGATATTCCGACCGCATAGCCTATATCGAACTGTCAGCGAAAGACATAAAGAGAGCGCAGCCAAGCAAATGTCTCACAATATGCGCAGCCATCGCTGTCTTCCCACTCGCCTTCGGCCCGTGGAGAAGCACAGACTGGTGTCTGGTCTTGTCCGACTTGCGGACACTCTCCACAAACAGCAGCCCATCATCAAGAATTGCTTTGATACGTTCCGAGAAGTGAATGATGTCGAATGTCATAGCCTGTTCAAGCTCCGATTCATCGGCACCAAACGCTGGTTTCACCTCATCGAGGGCACCGAGGAAGTCCTGCATGCCAACCTTCATGTTGGCCACATCATCACTCGCAGTTGCCGTGGTTCCCGCTTTGGTGTGCCTCGCAAACGCAAATGAGGTGGCGGACTTGACTAGGCCGCTCAGCTCAGCGCCAGAAAAGTTCTTGGTGAGCGCCGCCAACTCTGCAAGATCCACATCACTGTTCATCACGTTGTTGTTCTTCATCTTTGTGGTGTGGATCTTGAGAATTTGAGATCGCCCCTGTTCATCAGGGAGGGATATCTCAACCTGAACTTCAAGACGACCAGGACGCAACAGGGCATCGTCGATCATATCCTTACGATTGGTCATTCCGATGAGCAAAATGTTGTTGAGCTGGTCGACACCATCGAGCTTGGACAGGAGCTGATTCACCACGCTGTCTCCAACACCCGTACCGCCACCGGTGGAGCCTCTCTGCTTGCATACAGCATCGAGCTCGTCGAAGATAATGATGTGCAACCCGGACTCGTCGCCCTTTTCCTTGTACTCCGCTTCCGCGTCGGCAAATAGCTTCCGGATGTTTTCCTCGCTCTGGCCAACGTACTTGTTCAATACTTCAGGGCCATTGATCACCTTGGGTTCCCTGGCATTCAGCACCTTGCCGAGCTGTCTGGCAATAAGAGTTTTTCCAGTTCCCGGCGGTCCGTACAGCAGTATCCCCTTGACGTGCATGATTCCGAGCTTCTCAACGAGACCAGGGGGGAAAATGCGAGAGGCAAAGGCGCGACGGAAGATTACGCTGAACTCATCATCGAGGCCACCAACGCCCATATCTTCGAACTTGAAGTCTGATTTCAGAAGGGCGTTGGCAGCTGGCCGCGTGCTGGATGCTTTCAGCATTAAGGACGACTTGGCGTCCTTGAAGAAATTTATGCTGGCTTGGTTGGTAAGGATGCCACGCGCATTCGAATCGGAGAGCGTCGGGGCGTCGCCGCCCGGCTTTTCGGTCATGCTAAGGTCGACCAAAGTCACAGTGCGGACCAAAATAGACAACGGGATGTTCTTGACCTCCAACAGAAGTCTTTGCCCGGGGGCGAAAACCTGGTTCTGGAACAACTTGACGAAGAGATCTGCCAGCTCGTCTTGGTCATAGGGGGTGCTGACCGACTTCCTTGCCGACGCAAAGCCCACTTCAAGATCCATGGAACCAATATATGCCGCGGGCCCTCGGCTGAAGGGGTCGTACGGTTCGCCCACCAGCTGGTCCATCATTCCGATGCCGCACCATGTCCGCTGAGGATCCGACAGACTGATGCACCCGTCCGGAAAGCCGGCAAGAGGACGGCATGTCACCACATAGTCGCCCCGCAGCTGTTGCCCCATCAATCGCACGTATACATCGGCACCCTCGCGGCTCGGGGGGAAATCGTTAGGAGACACGGCGCAGCTGGAATACGAGGGTCGTCAGCGCTGCTTTGGAGGACCGGGTCATCAGACCTACACGTTGCTAAAGATATATTGGGTCTGGAGAGTCCCGCCCTCCACCTTTGCGAGTCGTAGGGGCACTTGTCGAACGCGCGACGGGGGCGCCTGCTGGTATGACGGGGCAGCTCGCTGGTACGATGCGTTGGGGTCCGATCCGTATGCGCCGCCGTATCCTCCTCCGGCACTTGCCTGCGGCCTGCCGGGCGACCGCTGCCCATAGCTATCAAGGCCGTTTTGTGGGGCCATTCCGTCGTTGCCAACCGGCCGCTGTGTCGGGCGACTTGGTAATCCGCTGCCGCCTCCACGAGGTCGACCGCCAAAGAGATTGTTGCGAAGATCCATGTTGATGTCTTGAGAGGGGGGAAGCAGGAATGGCTAGTTGGTTGTATTTGGGTGAAACAGGAATGCCACGTTGACTGAGGACAGCTTGTACTCTGAGTAGTAGCCACGAAGCCGGAACTTCTAGTTCATAAAATTGGGAGGGTGGCAGGGTAGGTGTCAATGTTTGTCTATGCCGCGTGTCGTCTTCGCCATCTGATCAGGTTGCTGACGGGGGAGAGGGTTGAAAGGCGGAGGTGGCAGTCGAATGCACCGTTTCAGCTTGCCCCACGGCGGGCACATATTGCCAAGCCTTGGGTTACAAGGAACACATCGGACGCACGTCCGCAGGTTCCTACGGGAAGGCTAAAAAGGGTCCCCTTAGGTACCTACCTAGCCAGCCCGAAATGGAAATGCCTTTCTACTATGAAGACCGTCCATGGCTTTCGTTATTACAGGCCATCTCCCATTCTGGAAAGTCCTATGGATACTGAAACGGCTTTCCTGCATTTAGACCTTTCTATATGTTCAAATGACCAGTGATGTGATAAGCCTAGGCCTTGCCCTTCCGGAACAGCATCGTGTGAACATGTGTTAGCGGACCTCCCATAGTCCTGAGCCGGAACATCAAGGCCATAGCTGCGGGCATCTACGAAGGTGTTAACTGCATCGTAAGAAGATATAGTGGAATAAAGGTAAGCTTGGTGGATAGCCTACACGTACCTAACAACAAAAACCATGGGCTGCGTTACCTAACAGAAGGCATCTTTCGCACTGGCTGAGGGGACCCATTCTTTTGACCGGAGTTGTACCCCCACCTGCGTCACACTCTCCGGTGACACAGCGGTCATTCATCACCCCTGTCCATGCTCTCTCACCAAGCATGGGGCAATTGATTCAATATCAAATTCACTTATCGGCAACATCAAAACCGTACTCCTGAGCTGCCCGGAAGGGCCCCACCTCGTTTCTCAATATGCCTCTGTAAGGCTCCGTTGTTGTTGTTTTTTTTAGCTCGGAAACCTTGAGACTGACTCTATTTTCCCAGCCATCTCCTCGGGAAAAAGTCATGGAACGTCTACAACACCGACAACATCGCCCGCGTGCACCGAGATGAGGCCGCCGCGCGCGCGCGCGAGGAAGCCGATGAGCAGCGTATGCAGGAGATAGACGCCGCACGGCGCCTAGCTATCCTTCGAGGGGAAACCCCGCCGCCACTTGAGGATAAGCAGGAAACTGATGCAGAGCAGGCGGGCCAGAGGAGAAGAGAGCGGCATGCGCTAGAGCCGGCGCGCGATGGGAGCGCGCGCAAGCGCAAGCGCAACGGCGAAGATGACACCGACTTTGAGATGAGAGTGGCCAGAGAGCAGGCGGAGATGGGCGGCCGTGCTTCGCGCGAACTCCTCCGAGAGCCGCCAAATTCAGCATCAATCATCGACGCGAAGGGGCATATCTCGCTGTTCAACGCAGAAGAAGCGCGGCGTGGAGAAAAGAAAGAGGATGCGGAACGCGAAGCCGCAAAAAAAAAGCCCATTGCTGAGGATCAATACCGAGTACGGTTGGCGGACGCAGCAGGGAAGGGAGCGACTGTCAAGGGGCCATGGTATGCTACCCCCGATGACGATGCATCAGCTGCACTAGTTCCCTCCAAAGACGTGTTTGGGAATGAGGACCCCTGGAGGAAGGTACGCGAGGTGGCGAGACTGGATGCTAGTGATCCTCTCGCGATGATGAAGAAAGGTGCCGCGAAGGTGCGTGAGATCGGTAAGGATCGTAGACGAGAGACTGAGGAGCGCGAGAAAGAGCTGAAGGCCTTAAGAAAGGAGCAGCGACGGAGGGAGAAGCACAAAAGGCGAAAAGAGGAAAATATTGATGGGTCGAGAAACGAGAGAAGGGTCATAGAGCCGACTCGAAGTGAACATGCCGATCATGGGCGCCGGATAGAGAGGCATGAGAGGTCGAAACAAAAAGACGAAGACCGACGCAGGTATAAGCGGCACCATCGCGATGGCGAAAATGCGCGCTGAACTTTGGACAGGATACATATACTAGATACCCCTTTGTAACTATAAGTCAAGAAGACTTGATTTTCAGCGTCACACCCGACGTTGTGGATAATTCTTCCGAGGGCTTGATACGTGTCATGCCGACACGCCTTTCGGAGTCATACCGTCACGCGGGTGAAAAGAGAGGTTATCAGGTTTCCGAGACTCAATTCTGTTCAATAGAAGTCGGCAGTAGATACCCCTTTGGCTTGGTGGCCATAGAGCCTACCAGTCATCACCCGATATCCCACCTAAGTGTCCTTCCATGGTAGGCTTATTGCCACTGGTACCATTTCTTTAGCAACCAGCTCTGCTACGGGCCGCGCCTCGAGCCCCTTCAGAGCGGCAAGCACCTCCTCGGCCGTCTCTTTGGATGGCCCCTCTCGACGGTCGCTTAAGATGTCGAGCCCTTCCTTGGTGAAAGCCGTCGCCGCAAACCATGAGACCATCCAACGCTCCGTGGTCCCATCGGCAAGGGTCCGCTCCCCCCACCCCAGAAGCTCCCAGTGGCTGCTCAGAAGGACCAGCCAGCGCTTGCCGCGCCACGTCCAGATGCTGCCGTCTCCCACCGTCTCCGCCGTGTCGATCCCGGAGACACTCTTCACGCCGCCCTTTCCGCCGATACTTTCGTATTCGACCTTGTCGTCAATCCGCTCCCTCGGCGAATCTCCCTTGAGAGGCTCGAGTGGCTTATACGTGATGCGCACATTTTGCGCCGAGTGCCACATTCGCAGGGTTGAATGCGAGACGCTCCAAGTTCGGCAGACCCACTCCAGTGGTGGTGGGCTGAATGCGGTGGTGGCTTTGGCGTCTGAGTATTTGGACGGGGAGCGGAGAGCGATGCTCTCGCACGATGGTGTGGCAGAGGCAGCCATCTAGATTATGGGTTGATATAATGTTTATGTTATATTATCAGATGAGTAGTGAGGATGCAAGGTTTCGATTCCAATCATTTGGCGTATGTCTTGGGGAGGTTCGACTTTATGGTGTTTCAAGCGCGCCCTCGATCAAAGCCGTGCGTCAAACTGGTCGTCTCAAGTTGTCCCCCCTGCTCCAGAAGCACTGCTCATGTAAGAAAGGTATTGCTCACCTAGCAAGTAACCAATTGACAGGATATAACGCTAGGTGTATTCTTAGCCGTTCTAAAGTGTTGTATCCCCAATCCTGACAAGGTACCTGGAAGTAATATACCAAGGTCATATTAATCACATGACATTAGCTTCCTTGAGGAGTAAACACGTGCGGAGATAATTCTTATGTTGCACCAACAGCAAGGAGGATCTCTATTTGATCAATGAGCAGTGACCAAGAGGGTGGTGTCAAATGGTTGAACAAATGTGAGAAGTGATGAGCCGTAAAACCTGGGGCTCGGCTCAGTGGCGGACAGGGAACACCTTCCTAGCGTTGCGGCTTAAGCGAGGGCTGGGGGAGGCTCAAACACCCTTGCCGAAGCCCAGGTCACCTTTCAACGTCCAACAAACTCCAGGCTTGGATTTGTGACCACACCGACTACTTGCAGTTCACACTCAGCAGGAGGCATATTTACCCTCAAAAGCAGCGTGGGAAATTACGAGCCTGTGCTCTACCTTCGACTTTTTAAGCAAGTTACGGACGGAAGTTGCGCGCCAAGAGAACCCCACTCAAAACCTCCAACCTCGACGACAGGCCGCGATCTCAGAGTCTTACTCTCATGTTTAAGATTGTACTTGCGATTTCAACAGCACGTCAAATTACTCATTCCCGGCGCATTTATAGTCATGGCTAGCCCTGATCCAGAGGGTGTAGCTGACGATGACATCGACGCTCAGGCCATGGCCGAGTTTCTCGGCTTCTCTTCTTTTGGAGCACAGGAGCAAAATCGCCCCTCCAAGAAGCGGCGCTTCAATTCGCATGCCGATGATGCCGTGATCGCCGGAATTGGAGGCTCTCTTCCTGCTAAACCGCCAAAACCTGCGTCTTCAGGCGCAAACAGCCTCCCGGTACACCCCCGAGTCGTGGCCGGAGCCAGCAGCAGCGGCACTTCAGGAGGATCGAAAGGGAAAGAACGACAAATAACTCCCAAAAATTCCAATGAAATCGGTCCCTCGGAACCCGTTAGCAATTCTAGCCCAGACAGAAAGCTGAAATTCCCCCATGGAACCAGCCTTGAAGTTGTCAAAGCCGCCATCGCCGCCAGGTCACCAGGCGGCGTACTTCCCGATGGCTGGGTTCCGAACCCAGAGGACGGTTCGTGGGAAATTGAGGGCGCAGTCGAGCCCGCTGTTGAGAACCCGCGGGGTAGAGTTCGAGGTTCTCCCGATCCTGTCCTCAGCCCGCCGCTGGCTCGGTCCCAGTGGTACGACGACTATTACGACCGGAACAGCAACGAAAACCCGTGGGAGCGCCTGGAAAATGCGCGTGGCCTTGGACCCATTGGATCGTGGCCTCCCAGTCAGAACAGCGGACCCATTACAGCGCATAAGTTGAGGACCGGCTGAAAAGAATCTGGGTTCTTCACCTTTATTCTGCATATGACGCAACGGAAAAAGCAATATTGCCCTGGTCGCGGTATTTATTGCATTCAACACATTGCTGTCATTGGTCTCATCGATGGCCGTCGCGACCCAATCCATCGTCGATTTGTTGGGGGCGGCTTGGGCTTGTTCCTGATATAGGGGTATCACGTGACCCGTTCAGGGGATGGATGCAGCCATGCTTTGCAACTGCAGATTGGGCATCACCACTTGTCACATGATTTTGGCAGGGCTCGAAGGGAGCACGGTGTCCAAAACTCGCCGGGGCGGTGCAGGGTGGCGGAAATAAGAGGGCATGACACTGGTCACGGGTGGAGTTCATCGTCACGGTGAAGAGGGAAAGCAAGTTTTGTGCCTCAATATACTAAGGAACAGACGTACGCCTAAGAGCACCCTACAGAGACGGCCCAATGACAACACGCCGGTACGCTTTACAAACAGTAGAGTAAGGACAAAGTCACAGACTATCACCACCCCTCCCATCTCCCCTCCGAGACCCGTGATTCCATAATCGAGCCCTCCTAACTACAAGAGGCAATATGCGCCCGGATCACCGAAACGGAGCAGCTCGATCTACTACACAGGACAAAAGACCGGCGTGACTTATTCCAGCCACCGCTTGTGGCCGCCCCCACATTCTCCTGAACCCAGTCCCACGGTACCGTTTCTTCCAAGCCCACAAAGCAAACGGAGGGGAGGAGGCTGGGCAGCCACCGCACCCCCCCCCCCCCCCCCCCCCCCACCCCAGAA
>Ga0247770_1000313_pt1 | contig 47664 bp, 23 predicted proteins | sample UWRJL136409B6_FD_179943 | JGI IMG/M metagenome (GOLD analysis project Ga0247770, IMG submission 179943) | Plant litter microbial communities from Arlington Agricultural Research Station in Wisconsin, United States - UWRJ-L136-409B-6 | ecosystem: Environmental > Terrestrial > Plant litter >...
GCCAGATCCCAGTCTCGCTACTAGCCAGAGAGTATCTGCGGATGAAAATGGGGGAATCGCCGACAAAGAACCGCGTGGAATGGAACGTACCTTCAAAAGACAGGCCAATGGCTACCGTCCGATATAACCGCTGTCATTCAAAGCCTACCTACTCGCCCTTCCAAGGACTTGCATCGGCCCACACTCCAGCCATGTGTCTCAACCATGTTGGGATAAATCGGGTGTATCGGGTGTCGTTGGCACCATAGCCGAGGCCTGTGTGACGTCCCGTGACACCTTAGGTGCGAACACCGGATGGGGATTCATTCGCCCCCGATCTGGTCACCCCTTCCGCAAGAGAGAGCCGGATTCAGACCGGATCCCTCATAAGAGCCCTGCGCCGAGGGGCGTGGTGGGTAGGTATGGTCTCCCGCTTGGGTCTGCACCGGCCAGACGCTCGGTTTCTACCTAAGCCGTCTAGGCTCCTTCTTGGCGACGATTTTACCCCTGATCGTATAGTAGTACCATTTTTGGCTTGCCGACTTCTCCAGGAAATATTACTGTCGCCGAAAGAACCCTGACCACACTTGGCGCTGGCTGCCATGGCCGTCCTAGATGGATTTGTCCTCTCCCGGAGGACTTTCGACGCCGACTTTACAGGGTCAAGCTTGATAAACGCCTCCGTCATCTCCATCGCGCTTACAAGTGCCATAATGGCGCTGCGCTTCTACGCCAAAAAGTTCAGCGGCGGGGGGCGGTGGGGATATGATGATGGGTTGATCTTTGCCGCATACGTTGTCAACCTAGGGTTATGTGCCGTGGGGATAGGTGAGCCACATATCTCCTACGGTTCCGAGCCGAGTCCTACTGACGCTCCAAGTGATGGTCAACTACGCCGGAGTCGGCCGCCACGTCAATGCTCTCCCCCGGGGAACGATCGAAACATGGGAAAAGACCCTCTTCGCTTTCGAGCTCCTCTATTTCACCGCCGTGGCACTCCCCAAGATGTCCATCCTCTGCCTGTACCTGCGCGTATTCGGCTGGAAGGGTCCCATGCGACGAATAACCCAGGGTTTGCTGACTGTCGTGGTGTTGATCGGCGCTGCCTTGATATCCACGACCTTGGTCCAATGCCGGCCGATCATGACTTGGTGGGAGGATACCGGCATCCACAGGAACAATTGTATCGACGAGAAGATGTTCTTCGATGCCCAGTGCATCCCCGGTCTTGTCCTGGATCTCGTCATCATGGTCTTGCCGCTCCGTACCATCTGGCGCCTCAAGTTGCCGACAGCCAAGCGTGTGGCGCTAGTTTTTGTCTTCGTGATAGCAAGCTTGTGAGTGAGCACGGGATCCTGAGATGTATAGTTTTACTCACCTTATTCGCTCGAAACGCAGCGGGGCGATCGCCTCAATAATCCGCGCTGGGAGCTTTTATAAGCACTCAGACAACCTGAGCGACCAAACCTGTGAGTCGCTAAAACGCTATCGGAGCAACGCTGTTCTCGGCTAACACACACCCAAGACACAGGGGCTGTCCTGACGAGATGGTCCATCGTCGAGGCGGGCTGCTACATTATCGCCAACGGCCTGGCCCATCTCAGGCCGCTGGTATCCCGATTTGCGCCGACACAGATGAAGGAAGCCTTCAGCAGGGCTGTCGAGTCAGCCTCTGGCCGGAGGTCGAATACACCGGGGGGCTGGGCGTCAACCACACCGCTCGAGAAACGAGCCGCAGAACCCAGTGTGTCGAACAAAGATTTAAATATCGGCAGAGAATACCCGCTCGATGCTGGGTTGTCGGGGAGTGGCCAGAACGATATCGAAAACGCAGAACCTACAGCACCTCCGTCAGCTAAGCTCCCAGCTCCCCCACCGTATCGTGAGAGCGGCGAGTCGCAGTACTCGCATGGGACACCCCGCAGAAAGCAAAGCCGCAGAAGTAACGATCCAGCGAGCATCAAGGTGACTACTGAGGTCAGCGTCAGCGCATTACGTGAGGAAATTAGAGGGGGTGAGGTAGATTGCACCTAGGGCCGTGGGTGACGGCATTGCGCTTCGTTTTTCTTTTCTTTTTTCATACTCACCATCGTTATATCCATTCTCGTCTGCTTCCAGTACCATTCCCCATATCTCGCTCCCAGGGCCGTGATGACTGAAAAACGTGGGGGCCCTTTTTCGCAGCGAAAGGAACTCGAAGTGAAATAGATCCTATTCCGGTATTGATATCCGAAAACGAATCACAAAAGTAGTCCCAAAATTACCCAAACCCAATATCCAACGCCAACTTCACTTCACATAGCTCCTCAACCAACAGTCATATCCCTTCAACCTTTCAATCCAAGCCTTGACGGTGTCAAGGATACCCCCGCCAATCGTTGCCGATACTCAACATCCATCTCAGGGAAGTCCTCCTCGGTCAAGATCTCCCCAGCCAAAATCCTCCCCATGTGCGTCCTATCACCTCCCACGCAATCCCTTCGAACCGTGTTGAAGACGGCGGCCAGGAATGACACAGGACTCGAGTCGAACGTGCACTCGGGGTATCCTCTTCTGCCCACGAATCCATCAGGGGCTACCACCTCGTCGCCCTTATTCTCAGTACAGGCTAGACCGAGATAGCAGCAGAGTCTGACGTATTCGGCATAGGAACGCAAATACCGCCGACCAGCGAAGATATTGAGCTTCATGATCAACTCTCGTGGAGGCGCCGCGAATTCACCGCATCAGCAGGGATGGCGTACAGGTTGAGATCCTCCATCAATGGGAAGGCCAAATTGGGTCGAGGAGGTAAGCGCGCAGTGTCACAAGACCGAATTCGACTTCAGCCCCTGTACTTGGGATCGCGCCTCGGTGTAGGTCTTGGGCTGGCTCGCCTCCCACTGACTCACCACCACCATCCTTGTCAATTCGCAGTAGTGAGCGCTGGTGAGGATCCACTGCACACCCCGCTGGTAATTGTCAGAGCAGTAGTTCGGTCCCGTCTCTTGGACCGTGCGAGTAAAGTCTGCCGTAACGGGAAGGTCGCCCGGGAAACAGGAGAGCCCTGGCGCAAAGAGGGGGACGGCGCTGGTTTTGGATTGAGCGGTATAGGAACCGAGGAACGCAGGGCTATTTGCCAGTATCTCACCGGTGCGGAAAAATTGAAGAAAGTCGCGGTGCAAACTGTGTGAGAGCGCTTTCCTGCGTGGCGGCCGGTACAGGTGGTGTTCTCCCTCGATTTCGGGCGCGAGTTCGCGTTCCTGTTCTTCCTGAAGATTGGAGGAGGCGGAAATGTGAGCGGAACGGGTGAATGCAATGAGTTTTTTCTTGATGGCTGCCACTTGCAAGCTCCGCAGATCGTTCTTCTCCTCAACTTTGGCCTCAATGTCCATGTCGAACATAATCGCGGTGGTACTGACGCTCTCGCCATCGTTTGGGGTGATAGTTGGGCCGGCGCGGTAGCGTTTCTCAATAGAGATGGCTTCTGGCTCAAGATACTCCTCAATATACTCCACTGTGAACGCGCCAGCTTCCTCCGCCCGTTGCCAAATGGCCCCTTGGTGAAGGTGACGAAAACCTTGAGTTGCCCACAGAGGCACGCTCCAGACTGCCTCGCTCCACGTTTCCGAAATGGCTCAGCCAAGAATGTCCCGCACGACGAGAGGGCGCCCATCTATGATTTGACGAACGTCCCGGATTCGCTTCTGCATCTCAGGGGATACCAAAAAGGTTACCGACGGCCCCGACCGAGCTTGCGCATCCGCATGCATGCCTGCACCAAAGTATCTTTTGTTATTCCCGGGCCAAGAGTGACCGCAGCGCGGAACCCGTCGGGCAGCTTCAGGCCAATGCCTCTGGTCTGGTGTGGGCCTGATCAAGAAATACAAGACAAGTAAGGAGTATTAATGGCTTGGTCTGGCGAATAGAAAATCATGACGCCGCCGCTAACCCCGCTCTGTGTGAGAAGGTTGTTCTGCAGAAACTCTTTTTACAATTAAGTTCCTCGGAACTCAGACCTAAGCGGCAATGCTGGCGCCTCCCAAAAGCTTTCTCCAAAGACTTCCCTCCAAATAAAACTTGTTACCGATAACGAGATCACCATCCGACTGGAAGGATGGGTCCACAGGAAGATGGAGTAGAGAATGGATATCGAGATGGATTTCTTTTTGTTTCGACGAGATTAGCATCATTCGTCACGTTTTTTCACTATCGTCTATTGTATTCGAAAAAGAAAAAGTTGCCAGTATCGGAATGTGGGCAATCGCGCTGGCGATTGGACCCACATTTCTGGAACACTTCATTTCTCGCCATTTGGCGATCCTGTATCTTAACAACATGAACGAAGAATCAAGAAACCTTAGAGCCATACCATACGGTATAGTCCTTATCCCATTCCTACCAACAAAAATCCCGTAAATAAGCCTGACAGGCCCTTGGCAGTGTACGCTTAACCTCAGCTAGCTAAGTTCGCTGGGACACTCGAATAAGAAGGGGCTTCTTTTCCCACAAGAAATAGGCCTTTTGCGTCTCTGGCGCAAAGCCGGCAGCACCATCTGTCATGTGGAGGTCGTACCTGTATAGGACACGTGAGAGTATGAGTCTCATCTCGAGGTATCTGCCACGGTGATAAGCATCCGGTTCTCAACAGACGGACCGCACGGAGCACGCCTACCCCATTGCTTGCCCAATACAGTTCCGCTGTCCAAGACCGAAAGGCTTCACGACCTCACGGGCATCAAAAGCGTACTCGGGTAGGCCAAGCCACCTCTCGGGGACGTAGCTGTTGGCATCCCGGAAGTTGGCCGGAGACCGCGATGCGGCCCACTGCGATACCGAGACGGCAGTCTAATGATAATTCAGTGGGTGGCGTAAGTCATCACATCAGACCTCAGCCTGAAGCATTGTTTTTGGGAAGGGGGGAAGCCTACCCCAACCGGGACCCAATGCCCACTGATTCTCACGCCGTCGCAGTTCTCGACGCGCCGAGCAAGCCCAAACGGAATGGCCGGCAACAGCCGCATGCCCTCCTCTATGCACGCCGTCAGGTATGGCAGTTTCCCTACCGCGATGCCCGTGATAGCTGCCTCATCGGCAAAGGCGCCACGGACCTCGCGGGTGACGCGCTCCATGACGGCAGGGTTGCGGCACAGGAAGTAGGTGATAGCCGACAGCGTGGTGGCCGTCGTCTCGCTGCCCGCGATGAGGATGGTGGCGGCGTCGAGCTCCATCTCGAGCTGCGATAAGAGCAGCCCCGCCTTCTCGTTCCGGTCGAGCACGTACGAGAAGAAGTCGGGCATGTCGCTGCCGCCATCGAGGCGCGCGGCTACCCGCTCGTGGGTGAAGGCATCGTGCGCGGCTCGTTTGCGCAGCAGGCTCGTCGGGATCAGCCGCTTGAGGACTTGGAAGACCCAGGGATAGTACTTGACGGCCTGCAGCAACGAGCCGGCCTTGATGTTGTCGAAGATGATGGCCACCCAAGGATGGTAGGCCGAGCTGCTGAGGCAGCCAAATGGCGCGCCGAAGACGAGATGGCCGACCAGGTCAAAGGTGGTCCAGTTGTACGCCTCAACGAAGTCGACGGTTGGGTCATGGCTTGCGCAAGCCTGGTCCAACAGGCCTACGAGCTGGTCTAGGTACGTATCAAAGAGAGGCTGCTGCTCGCGCAGTGCGCGCTCTGAGAAGGCTGGGCTCCAAGCCTTGCGGTGTCGAGCATGGTCGGCGTCGCTACACGTCAGGATGCTGTGGACGGTTGGATGACGGATTGGGTACATCTTCATATCTTTCTGCAGGTACCTGGCCCGGGTGGGTGTGTGGATGTCGGTCTGAGCCGACGGGGAGATGAAGGACAGCGTGTCCGGAGCTGTCCGCACCACCTCGCCATATTCTTGATGGAGGGCCTGGATGGCGTGCGGGAGCCGTCCACGGACGAAGTGGTACATCCATGGCAATCTCGTGACGGCGTTGAGACGGGGGCCTGGAAACCTGGAGAGTGGGTGAAACCATACACGGTATACGGCTATGAGGCAACAGGAGGGAAGTCCCTAAGACAAGTCAGCGTCAAGACGATGTCCCAGTATAGGGCGCAGTTTACGTGCCAGCGCGAGTATGACGAGGGAAAGTAGCTGAATCCGGCCGAGCTCTGAAGTCCACATAGTGGTGGTTGCCGTGGATGTTGCGCTCGATACCTTGTTAATGTCGACCTGCGAAAGGTAAAGTTTGATTCGATATGGAACGAGGCTTGCTGCAGAACATAAGGATTAAGACCCTCATTCCTCCGGTCCTGCAGCTTTGCGGCGAGCCACCCTTTGGGGTCTAGCTCCCTACAAGGTGTAGCAGCGTGACTCATGAGTACATCGAGTACATAAAGGTACATGCAGTACATTAAGGTGCCGCGCTGTTGAGGCATTCTAACGAGCAAACACACAGATTATCTAGTGCCTAGGGGCGAGTTGTCGCCGTGGTCGTAATCTCGAAAAATTCGCTGCCTCCCTTTTCCCCCAAGTCGTCGCCGAACTGCTTTTCTCTACTTGATCGCACGGAAACCTGTGCGACCACCTGCCATGTCTAAGCGGAAAATTCTATGCCTTCACGGCATCGGAACATCAGGAGAGGTAGGTAAGGAGCGTCTTACCCGGCGCCTCATGCTTCGTCCTAACAAGAGTCGAGCACAGATTCTGAAATGGCAGCTGGGCGGCCTGGTCACCAGGTTGGAGGCAGAACAGGGCTTCGAGTTCCACTTCGTGGACGGGCCTCTGAATTCTCCCGGCCATGAGGAGGTCCTGGGCCTCTCTCGGGGGCCCTTCTACCGTTGGTTCTCGTGGACGGCGCCCAATCCATCGGCAGAGGACCGCGAGTCGGTGAAGGAAGCGATCCGTCTCCTCTACACCTGCATCGCCGACGAAGGCCCGTTCGAGGGCATCCTTGGCTTCTCGCAGGGCGCCACGCTTGCATACGGCTTCCTGCAGCACCACGCAAACCAGAATCCGTTGGCGCCGGCGCACGACCTGTTTCGGTTTGCCATCCTGTTTTCGGCGCCAGGTCTGGCTAAGATCCGAGGGGTTAACGACGGCGCGGCCAAGGTAGGGGTGCCTTCGCTGCACATTTGCGGTCGGGCGGATCCCTGGGAGCGCGAGTCGCTGTCGCTGGTCGAGCTGTGTGAATGCGGCTCAGCAACCGTGATAAGGCACAGCCTGGGCCACACCATCCCAAGAGACCGTGCGACGGTATCGATGATTGTGGATGCGGTGGAGAAGCTGCAGCACAACGCCGGGGGTTTCTAGGGTTCGGGCTGCGGGGAAGGACGGGTTGGCTAAGTTAGGAACGCGTTTGATTGGGAGAAGGCTTAGATGGCTAGTGGGGGCAGCCGAGGTAATTTGCGATCGCCATTCGAATTTCTGTTGAGGACTCTTGGCTCCTTAAGAAGACAGCGTGTTTGCGAGTCTGAGAGGGTGCGGTGCAAGAGTGTCTACTGGTTATTCGGCCTTACCTCAGATTGCCCCTTGGTGCCTAAATATTCGTGACTATTCGTGACCGTCGTCCCTCAACGTCATGGCGGGCCCCAACCACGAAAAGGCGCAAGCCGACAGGGCCGAGAGCGCGAACGAAGTCGGCTTCGCTACCCCTGCCGATGCTCACGACCCGTTACAATGGCCGCCTGCCAAGAAGGTGGCCATCGTGCTCAACGTCAGCCTCCTCGCCGCCGTGGGACAGATGGCTTCGTCCATGATCGCGCCCGCTGTGCCCCAGATTCTGGCCGAATTCCAGACGCGCGACGGGCTGCTCGCCGTCTTCGTCATTTCCGTCTTCCCTCTCGGCATGGCAGCCGGCCTGCTGCTGATATCGGCTCTGTCTGAGGTCTACGGCCGCGTCCCCGTCTTCACCGTCTCGAACCTGCTCTTCGTTATCTTCGCCGTCGCGACTGCCGTCTCGACCTCGCTGGGCCAGTTGATCGGCTTCCGTCTTCTGCTGGGCCTCGCAGCGTCCGCCCCACCCAGCATCGGCGGCGGAGTCATCGGCGACATGTTTGCGCCTGCGCAGAGGGGGCGTGCTACGAGCGTCTACGCGTTTGGAAACCTGATAGGCCCGCTGCTGGGCCCCGTCATTGGGGGCTACCTGGCCGAGGGCCGGGGCTGGAGATGGGCGTGCTGGTTGACGGCCATATTGGTACAGTTCCGCCACCCCCGCTATTCAACCCTGGCCCGACTAACTCCGGAACCTGCGCCAGGGAGGCGCTATGGTGGCCGTCACCCTGGCCGTGCTGCGGGAATCCTATCGCCCCATTCTTCTCGACCGCAGGGTCAAGCGGCTGCGCAAAGAGACGGGAAATCCAGACTTGTACTCGGCCTTGCCTCATCCCGGCTCCGGCGTGGAAGCGGTCAAGAAATCCCTCTCACGGCCCTTCTTCCTCTTGACTACGTCGCCCATTGTCTTCCTCCCGGCCTTTGGCCTAGCCGTGATATACGGCCTGATGATCCTCATGATCTCCACCCTAGCTGTCGTCTTCCAGGACCGGTACGGCTTCTCTGTCGGTTCCTCTGGGCTTGCGTACCTCGGATTCGGCGTCGGCCTGATCGCTGGCCTGATCGCTTTCGCTTTTACGAGCGACAGCGCATACGAGTCCCTTGTCGCGCGTACCGGTGGGGCTCCGAAGCCCGAAATGAGACTCGCTCCAATCACTATCGGCTCGCCATTGGCCTGCATCGGCCTGATCGTCTACGGATGGGGCATTCAGGAAGAAGTCCACTGGATGCTGCCGCTGGTCGGCTCTGCTATTTTCGCTACTGCCATCATAGCCTTCATCATGCCCGTGACGACATACCTCATCGAGGTCTTCCGCCAGCTTGCCGCCGGCCCCGTCGGCGCCTCGGCAGTCCTTCGGTCGGTAGTCGGAGGGGTGCTGCCACTGTGTGCTAACAGCCTCTATAATCGGCTAGGTCTGGGCTGGGGAAACACACTACTGGCCTTCATTGCGCTTGTCTTTACACCCCTGCCTTGGTTATTTTACAGGAACGGCGAGGAGCTGCGGAGAAGGTTTCCGCCAAAGTAATCTGTTCTTGTTCTTCGTGGGGTATCCTTGTATCCGTCCTTCCTTGGAGGTGGATTTGTCACTCTTGCTCGTCATTGGAGAGTTACCCGCCACGTTTTGGTCATACTACGCTACTACGCTCTGGGAGAGGCAAGAATAGTGTTATAATGGAAAACACCAGAAGCCTGCAGGTGGCCATGGTTGGTAATGCATGCTTGGAAATCAACAGTGGCGAAGCCACTGGAACGTTCCACTGAAGCTCTATAAATACAGGCCGCTTCGCGACATTCTGATCAGGTGGAGACCAACAAGAATATAACGGTTTTGAACCCCAATTAATTGATGGTGATCATTGTGTCTTTTTGCTCTGACCGATAGGCACCCGGCTATCGAGCAACAGTACAAAACAATTCATGTTTTGTCTGCTAAACACTCGTCTCCTGACGGGCCGACTTCGTTCTTCCATGGTCGCGCTGATTAATGGTGATCGCCGTGACGAGGCGTGAGACTCAGCAACGTCCCCCTTTTGTTCGCCAGAGTCAGACCCAGGTTCTCTTCTAATGGCTCCGGGTCGCCCGAGTCCATGCGGCTAAACGTCTGGAGAAGCCGGACAATGACATAACTTGCTTCGACGGTGGCAAACTGTTCTGTCTCTAAGCATCAGCCCTACTCCCTAGGTACCGGACGAGACGAGAGTGGGTGCTGCTCACGACCAACGCATATACGAGGCCCACCGCTGAACGGCAAGTAGTTCCAGCCTTGCCGAAACGTAGCCCATCTCTCTGGGCGGAACTCGGCGGCATCCGAGCCGAATATTCTTTCCTGGCGATGCATGGCGTGCAGGGACAGGGCAATCCGCTGACCTCTGGGCACAAAGATCGGCGCCGTCCCATCCCTGCCGCCGCCCCGTGGCAGCACCGTGTCGCTATTTGCGGCCCTTCCAATGATGGGCGTAGTTGGCCACAGTCTTAGGGCTGTTACTGCGTCAGCTGAAGATCTCGGCCGCTAGAAGGGGGTGACCAAGGCGACATGTACCTACTCTCTTTGATCACCCACGAGAGATATTTCATGTTTTTGAGATCACCGAACCCCGGTGGAAGCCCGTTGAGGCCGGCAATCTCGGTCTGAAGCTTGTCCCATACATGGGAATGTCTTGATAGCGCAAAAAGCGCAATGGACATCAGGCCGGCTGTCGTGTCCCTGCCTGCAACAAGCAGGTTCAAGACATGATCTCTCAGCTGAGAGGTCGAGCTGCAGTTTCTCGCCATCCCAGTCAAGAAGGACTTTTCTTCTCCCTCGCTTTCCGAGCTCGAGAGAGAAGACGCAATGTACTCGTCGACAAATCGATGGACCAGACTACAGGAACGGCGGAATTGACGGCTCGTGAGTAAGTCCATCAGGGAACCCAATCTGATGCGAAGGGCCATGCCGGCCTGTGCGGCTTCGAATGCGGTACTGAACTGGCTGGGGAGCTTGTGTCCGGCTGTTGAAGCGCCGAAGAGGAACTCGGTCGAGATGTCCATGGACAGTTGAAACAGCAGCGGCTGCACATCGAAGACGCTTGCGTCTCGTGGGAGGCTGGACAAGAAGCGCCTGGTCCGCTCCTCCAATCCTGGAATAGCAGACACAAGGTCTTGTTTGGAGAAACGGGGCTTGATAGAGCGTCTGGCATGGCTCCACGCTTCGCCATCTGCAGTGAAGATGCCACTCCCAAGAAAGGGCGAGAAGGCGCGGCGGCGGTTTGGCCCGAGGTCAAAATTGGCGAACTGCAGGGACAAGACGTGCTTGATGTTTTCCGGGTCAGCCGTGTGGAGGACAGTGCTGCCGAACAAGTCCATGGAGAAGGTGTGGCCAAACCGCTCGTGCTCCCGGCGGTGATGGCGGAGGCCACAACCATTTCGAGAAGCTCTGTAGAAGCCCACGACCCAGTCGGCCCCGAAGAGGAATGGCGACTGCTCGATCCCGGGAGGTGACTGGCAGCCGTTTCGCCTCTGCCGGTCCCTGTATCGAACCTTGCGGGCGGTTTCGACAACAAGACAAAGAACGTAGAACCAAACACCGGCAGACAGAATTGTTGCTAATGGCCCCATCTCCTCTGGATGCTGTTTACTGACGCGCGGTTTTACGGCGTGTCCTATTAGTTTCTGCCACAACTGTGTCCCAAGATAAGGTATCGCGGGTCCGTCGTGGCCGTCCTAATTTGTCGTGGACTCGCCAGCCCCTGAACTCACGGCGGGGATTGTCGGAGGAAGCTTTACTATGAAGGAATCCTTCCGGGTATCTCTGCTGTCCTTCGGACGCGAAATTTTTTCGAGGCCCGGGGATCCTCGGGGTGGGGGGGAGGGGTTGGGCGAACGCACCAAGAATAAGTACCAACCACCCGGGCTCATATGCACATGCAACTGCGCCAGAACAGAGAACCAACAACCTACGCTCATATTAGTATGGACTGTGCCGTCAAGTCTGCGGACATGACTTTGGAAGCGCCTATAAAGTATGCGTGGAGGGGTATTGGGTGGGCCGCACAGGCCACCCAACAGGGGGTGGAGCAGTGCCTGATATAGATAACCAAGCCGGTGACTTATGCGGTTATGTCACACAGACGGCGGCACCGCTCACCACATCTATTGTTCTCAACGGATTAGGAAATGTCAAGAGGTATTGAACGATGTATTGTACTTCGAGCGACTCGGCTCTCGACCCATGAAGATGGAGCGATAGGGTGGCCGCGAACTAGGCCGCACTAGATAACGCATCTTGACACCGTGTCGCCGAGCTACCAATCCACTTCTCTCGCCTCTTCATGGGTATACTGTATCTCGCCTGGTTCTTGATAGATCAACTGCACCTTTTTGTATGAATACCTCCTGTATTCCAGAGTCACAGATGCACACGAGATTCCCTTAGCACTGCACAAAATTCAGCGACCGTATATCGTCACATCCGGCTTGTGTCTAGAGGTTGCTATTATGAACTGTTCCCCGGAAGACGCGACGCCGCCTATCGCCATTGTCGGCATGGCAGGGCGCTTCCCCGGCGAAGCCACCGATCCCGACAAGCTGTGGAAATTATGCGCCCAGGGAAGAGACGCGTGGTCGCCGATACCGTCGACCAGATTCAATGCCGAAGCATTTTACCACCCAGAAGGGGGCAGAAACGGCTTTGTAAGCTCGCTACTTTCTCGCTATAAGCCCCTGGTAGCCAGGGGCGTAAAGGGTGCGCTGACTACTCTAGACCAACGTCCGCGGCGGCTTCTTCCTGAAGGAAGACCTAGCCCTCTTCGATGCGCCTTTCTTCGGCATGACCAAGTCCGAAGCGGCTGTATGGAGCTTCCCACTTTTGACAGGCCCGATTCTAGCTTACTGATGCGCTGCCATTAGGCTCTGGACCCGCAGCAGAGACTCCTTCTCGAGTGCTGCTATGAGGCCCTCGAGGATGGTATGTCTGACTATCCTCAGTGCTTGGTATTTCGCTGCGGCTAACTCGAGTCGCTATCTATAGCCGGCAGCCGTATGGACCAAGTCAGCGGTACCAATGTCGGCGTTTTCGTAGGCTCATTCTGCAAGGACTGGGGAGAAATCATCACGAGGGACCCCGACGCCATACCTATGTAGTATGTCTTGGATGCAAGTTCCCTGTCGAAACGGGACTGACTCGGTGCTGCAAATAGCTCTACTACTGGAAGTGGACAAGCCATGCTCTCCAACAGGCTCTCGTATTTCTTCAACCTCAACGGCCCCTCCTTCACCATCGACACGGCTTGTTCGGCGAGCCTGGTGGCTCTCCATCTCGCCTGTCAGTCGCTGAAGGCTCGGGAGTGTACGTCTGCCTTGGTCGCTGGAGTCAACTGTCTGCTCAACCCCGACATGTTCATCTCGATGAGTTCTATGAGGTTTCTATCGCCGGACGGCCGGTCGCACACTTTCGACCAACGCGCCAACGGTTATGCCCGCGGTATGTCGCTCTCAGAGTCTACCCCTCTTCTCTCATCTCCATGGCCAGGTTTAGAAATGTAGGCGGTCTATACTAACTTCCGAGGTTCGTAGGCGAGGGTGTGGCCTGCCTTTTCCTCAAGCCATTGGAAGAAGCCCTCCGCAGCGGCGACCCGATCCGGGCCATCATCAGAAATACCGGCATCAATCAGGATGGAAAAACACCGGGAATCACGTATCCGAGCGGAAACGCTCAGTCATCCCTGATACGGCAAGTCTACCAGCAGGCTGGGCTCGATGCGAGCGACACCACCTATGTGGAGTTGCACGGTACGGGCACCCAAGCTGGCGACCCGGTGGAAGCCTTAGCCATACACGAGGCGCTTTTCCGATCTCCCTCCAATCCGCCTCTGCTTGTGGGGTCCGTTAAGACCAACGTGGGCCACCTGGAAGGGGCAAGTGGCTTGACGGGTCTGGTGAAGACGGTCATGATGCTCGAGAGGCAGACGATCCTGCCCGTCGCTGGATTCGAGATGCCCAATAAGCGCATCCCGCTAAAAGAGTGGAATATGGAGGTTAGTGCACCCCTCTCATAAGTCGCACAATCTGTTGTTAAAGCTCAGACAGGTCCCCACCAAGTGTTCAGCCTGGAAGCGGAGCAACGGCCTCCTGAGAGCATCCATCAACAGCTTCGGTTACGGGGGTACGAATGCTCACATCATTGTCGAAGACGCCTGGGGCTACTTCACAACACGAGGAGTCAAAATACAGGCGCCCGTCAGGGCAGGAGTAGGGGCAGGCCCAGGGGACGTCCTTGCATCAATCGACAAGTTCTCGCTCGGTGATTGTGCCTCGTCGGCGGGGAATGACTTGGAGGAGACGGTATCGATCTCGCTGGGCGGATCGGGAACGTCTTCGGCGGAATCCGTGGCAGATACGGAGGAGCCAACCCTGCGACTGTATGTCCTGTCGGCTTATGGCGAAGAGAGCGGGAAGCAGTATCTCGACCACTTCCAGAACTATCTTACGGATTATGTCTTCCTGGACGAGGGCCGTCTCATGTATGGCCTTGCTGAGACGCTGGCTAATCATCGAACCGTATTTCCCTGGAAGACGGCGGTCACGGCAGGCAGCCGAGTGGAGCTCTTCTCACGTCTCAGGACGGCCAAGTACCATCACTCGCCCAAACAGCCGAGGCTCGGATTCGTCTTTACCGGCCAAGGAGCTCAGTGGCACGCAATGGGACGGGAGCTACTGGATTTGCCCGGGTTTCGGAAATCTCTCGACGAGTCAAATCATTGCCTCGAGACGCTAGGAGCAGACTGGTCTGTCATGGACGAGCTCTGCAGAGATGCCGAGACCACAAGAGTCAACGAGGCCGCTCTGAGCCAGCCACTCTGCACCATTGTTCAGATTGCTCTCGTCGACGTGCTGCGGTCGTGGGGAATTTCAGCCGACGCAGTCGTCGGCCACTCGAGCGGCGAGATCGCGGCTGCCTACGCAGCCGGAGCCTTACAGCGACATGATGCTGTGGCCGTGGCCTATCATAGAGGCCTTGCGGTGAGCAAGAAGCAAAGTTTCTGCAGAGGTTCTATGGTGGCAGTATCATGCTCTGCAGAATCGGACGTCTTGGATATTTTGTCGAAACTCGAAGCCGGGGCTGCCAACATTGCCTGTTATAACAGCCCTTCCAGCTTTACCGTGTCGGGTGGAGACGCTGTGATTGATGAGGTCGTCGAGGCTTGTTCCACGAGGGGCCTGCAGGTTACTCGACTGAGAGTCAGCGTTGCGTACCATTCCTCCAAGATGGAGGCCGTCGCCGGGAGCTACCGAGACGCACTCAGTTCTCTGGCTCCGATTTCTGAGCCAATGTGCGACGTGTTTTCGTCAGTCTCTGGTGAGCGGCAAGATGTCCAACAGCTCACTGCTGAGTACTGGGTTCAGAATCTGGCCAGCCCCGTTCGGTTTTCCGAAGCGCTCTCTCGCATGTGTGCCGACGCAAAGAAGACCCTGAGAGCGACGGCGGCCAAGACTCGTCCCATATCGATTCTCGTCGAGGTTGGACCGCACAGCGCCCTGGCCGCGCCTATTCGACAGACGCTGCAGGCGCACAAGACGCTCTCTGGGATTTCATACGTCCCGACCCTTGTCCGGAACAAAGACGCTGTATCCACCATGCTGCAGTTGGCCGCCAAACTTTTCGAGGCTGGCTATCCTATCGACGTCTCGGCCACCAACCGCCGTCTTAGCAAGCCGGACGCGATGCCGGTCCGGCTGACGGGGTTACCGAGCTATGCCTGGAACCACTCGACGGCGTACTGGGCAGAGCCACGGGACCAGATGCTGTACCGTCTGAAGCGCTGGCCAAGGCATGACTTGCTCGGGGCTCAGGTGAGGTTTCCCAACCCCCTGGAGCCGCGATGGCGGAATTGGATCCGAGTTTCCGAGCTCCCGTGGCTTCGGGACCACAGGGTCCAGTCGTTGTTGGTGTACCCGGCCACAGGCTACCTCTGCATGGCCATCGAGGCTGCCCGCCAGCGAGCGGCGGAAGCGAATCTCGATGTGGCCGGCTTCACCCTCCGCGAAATCAGCTTCAGCCAGGCTCTGGTCATCCCCGAGCCCAGCGGTGAGATTCAGACGATGCTCTGCATGAGACCTCATCAAGAGAGCTTGCGGTCGTCATTGGCAGCATGGGACGAGTTTGCCGTCTATTCCCTGTCCAAGGACGGCACATGGCTCGAAAACTGCCGGGGGCTCGTCCGGGTGCAACAAAGAAAGACATTGAACAATGTCAACGGTGTCAGTCAGGCTGAAGCGGACCTGGCCGAGCATTCGCGGCGGAGGACGGAGGCTGATGCCGCGGCCACCTCCATCGCCCAGGGCCCCGAGTTGTATCACCGTGTTGCAGCCATCGGTCTCGACTATGGACCCAATTTTGCCCAGCTTCGCCGAGTCCGATATGGAAATACCCGAGCAGTGGCGACTGTCGCCGTGCCCGACATCCACGCTTGTATGCCGGCAAACTACCACAGCCCTTTTGCCATCCACCCTGCTACCTTGGACGCCTGTCTCCACACCTCGTTCGCCATGCGGCCTGGGCTGAGGACCGCTGGAGTGCCAACCTTCATCTCGCACATGTCCGTCTCGGACAGCGTCTCCAAAACGCCAGGGGATGAGCTCACGGTAGTTGCGCGCGTCGACAGCAACGGCAAGCGGGACCTCATCGACTCGTTTGATATATACGACCCCCTAGACGGGACTCTGCCCAAGATCCAAATCGGAGGGTTTCGAATCACTTCTCTCGGGGCCCCCGCTCCGACCAGATTCACGAGGAAGACGTACTACCAGGTGCGCCTCCGTCCAGACGCGTCACTGCTGTCGTCGGCCGATCTCAAGGCGCTCTGTGGGCACCTTCGGCCGTCACCTGGAGAACGAGAGCTCCTGCGCCAGATGGATGAAGTGGCCTACTACATGGCCGACAAGGCTGTGGCACAGGTGCCTGAGAGTGCCCTCCCGACCTTAACGACCAAGAACCAGAAACTGTACAAATCGGTCCGGCGGCTGTGCGACGACATTGAAAAATACCAACACCAGATGCCCTACGGCGTCGGTACCTGGGTGACCAAGCCGGCGGCCGAGCGCGACGCCGTCTGGGAGGCGGTGCGCCGGTCCGGCGACGAGGGCCACTTTGTAACGTTGGTGGGTGACAACCTCACCGATATCATCCGCGGCAACGTCGACCCGCTAGCGGCGACGCTGAAGGACGACGCCTTGGGCCGGTACTACGCTCATAACCCACGTATGGCCAGGCAGTATCAGCAGGCGGCCGTGTTCGTCGACCTGCTCGCGCACAAGAATCCGCATCTGCGGGTACTAGAGATCGGCGCGGGGACGGGCGGCGCCACCATCCCCATCCTTACCGCCCTAGGTGGTGGTGGCGCGGGCGACGCACCGCCGCGCTTCTCGTCGTACCAGGTCACAGACATCACGTCGGGCTTCTTCGAGGGGGTGAAGGCCAAGACGGTAGAATGGGCGGCCGCTGGACTGGTGAGCTTCCGGAAGCTCGATATCGAGCAAGACCCCGTCACGCAGGGTTTCGAGCCAGAGACGTACGACCTCGTCATCGCCGCCAACGTCCTGCACGCTACGCGCAACATGCGCCGCACTATGGCCAACGTGCGGAGACTGGTCAAGCCGGGTGGGAGTCTGGTTCTCATCGAGCTGATGCCGCGAACCATCGGGGCTGCTAATCTCTGGGGCATTTTTGATGGGTGGTGGATCGCCGAGGAGGAGGAACGGCAGGAGTCGCCGCTGCTGGCCGAGGAGAGCTGGGACGCCCTGCTGAGGCAGACGGGGTTCAGCGGCGTGGACCTGGCCGTCCCCGACACACCTGACGAGGCGACGCATATCGGTACCACAATGGTCTCCAGGGCGTGCTGTCCCGGCACGACTCGGTGCGGGGAGGATGCTCTGAGCCCTCTTGACGATGATGACAACAACAATGACGAGCCTTTGCTCCTCGTGGAAGAAGAAGAAGAAGGCAGCAGCATCTACACCGGTATGACCGCTGGCGAGCTGTCGATGCGGAAACTGGGAGGCAAAACACCACAGGTGGCCCCCCTGGAAGAAGCGATGCAGCTCGAGGGGCGGCGATGCGTTGTGCTCGAACTTGATTCCTCCATCTTAAGCACCATGACAGAACGTCGACTGGAAGCCCTGAAGAAAATTTTCTCGCGAAACAGGGGTGTTCTGTGGGTCACGAGAGGTGCCCTCCAGAACTCGGACAACCCGGAGCTGAATCTGGTATCGGGCCTGCTGAGAACGCTACGGGCCGAGTCTGCTGGCACACTCGCACATCTTGATCTTGATGCCACCTCCTACAGCGCGGCAACGGCTGTGGATGTCATCAACAGGGTTTACGAGCACTGCTTCTTCCAGGGCATCGGGGCCGATGCCGACCTCGAGTTTGTAGAACGCGCCGGCGTCCTGATGATCCCCCGGTATGTCGAAGACGAGACCACGGGAGCGTTTGTCGCGTCAAGAACCAATACGTTGGAGCCCGAGACCGCCCGCATCGTACAGCCCGGCCGCGCGCTCAAGTTGGAGATTGGAAGACCAGGCCTCCTCGACACGCTCTACTTCGATGATGACTTGCGTGTAACAGAGGCTCTGGGCCAGGACGAGGTCGAGATCGAAGTGAAGGCGACGGCCCTCAACTTCCGCGACGTCATGATGGTATGTAGGATGGAGCCTCGCAACGCTCCCCCCCTTGTCCCCCGTTATGTACTGACCGACTATCCTGGTAGGCTATGGGTCAGATAGAAACACGAGCCTTGGGGTGCGAATGCAGCGGCGTAGTGTGTCGGGTTGGGTCTTCTGTTAGATCGCTTACCGTCGGCGACCGGGTCACGACCTTTGCGGACGGAACGTTTTCCACCTTTGCCAGGACAGCTGAGCCTCTTGTCCACAAAATGCCCAATGGCATGGACTTCGCTGCCGCCGCAACACTGCCCATCGTGTACGGAACGGCATTGCGAGCCCTCGATGTGGCCCATGTGAGTCGCAGCGACACGGTTCTCATCCACGCTGCATCGGGTGGCCTGGGTCAGGCGTTGATCATGTTGTGCCAACACGCCGGCGCCCGGATCCTGGCCACAGTCGGAACTGCAGAGAAGAAGGACTTTCTCGTAACGCAGTACAAGATTCCCGAGTCCCAGATTTTCTATAGCCGGGACGACAGCTTCGCCAGGGACGTGATGCGCGCCACCGCCGGCAAGGGAGCCGATGTCATCTTCAACTCGGTGTCTTCCGACCTGCTCCGTATAACATGGCAGTGCATTGCGCCTTTCGGCCGGTTCGTCGAGCTCGGCAAACGGGATTTCGCCATCAACTCCAGGCTCGAGATGGCTCCGTTTGCCCCCAACGTCACCTTTGCGGCTGTGGATCTGGTCCACCTTTTGGAACAGCAGCCCGAGTTCGGAAATACGGCGTGGGCCAGGCTCCTTGACCTCCTGAACAGCGGGAGCATACAGGTCCCGCAGCCCATATCCATCTACGGCATGTCGGAAACCGAGAAGGCGCTACGGACGATGCAAGGAGGACGGCATCTTGGCAAGCTGGTACTTGTTCCCAGGGAGGAAGAGACGTTCCGGGTAAGTGGAAGAATACCTAGGGCTGTCCGGGAGTGTGTGGGAGAGAACTAACACAGATCTACCGGAAAGGTCATGCCCAAGAAAGCGGCACCGACGGTGTTCCGAGGAGACGCAAGCTACCTCCTGGTGGGCGGCTTCGGTGGCATTGGCCGCGCCCTGGCCTTGAAGCTCGTTGAAGCCGGGGCAAAGCACATCCTCTTCCTCTCCCGCAGTGGCGCCGCGAGCCCGGGCGCCGCGAGCACGCTAGAGCTACTCCGGGAGCGCCGCGCTGTCGTGTCCGTCTTCCAGTGCGATGTCGCCGACACGACCGCAGTGTCGCAGGCCCTCGGGCAGGTGTCGCTGCGGGGCCATCCACCCGTCCGGGGCGCCTTCCACCTTGGGCTGGTCATCCGCAATGCCTTGTTCGAGAAGATAACGTTAGCCGACTGGGACGGCTCGCTGGCGCCCAAGGTGCGCGGGACTTGGAATCTGCACCGCCTGCTGCCGCGCGACCTCGACTTCTTCGTCCTGGTCTCCAGCATGGTTGGCGTCTTCGGCAACCCCTCGCAAGCAGCCTACGCCGCGGCATCCACCTTCCAGGATGCCTTTGCTAACTACCGCCTCGCTCGCGGCCTGCCTGCCGTCACGGTAGACCTCGGAATGGTTACGGGCGTGGGTTACGTGGCGGAGCGCGGCAGAGTCGAGACCCGCTTGCGTGCACAGGGCTTCGAGGAGATCCCCGAAGCGGAGTGCCTTGCCCTGCTCGAGGCGGCCGTGGCCTGTCCGTTTCGCGCTCCCGCTGTCGGAAACATTATGACTGGCATGGGCCTGGGACGTTTCTCTGGCGGCGACGTCCATGGTGCTGCGTTCCGCGATCCGCGGTTCTCGCACGCTCGCCGGCTGGCGTTGATGGCGGACGCTAGGCGGGAGGGGACAGAAGGGGCTAGAAACGCCACTTCAGTCAGGGTGCGCGAGGCATTTGCTAGGGCCAGCTCGTTTTCCGAGGCGCAAAACGTTGTGCTTCTCGCCGTCAAGGAGAAGCTAGCCGGCCTGTTAATGATAAATGCTGACGACATCAACGCCGCCGCAACCATGAGTGACTATGGACTCGACTCGCTTATTGCAGTGGTAAGTAGTTATCAGTCCGCCTCTCCGACGGAGCTGACAGGTAACAAACAGGAAATGCGCAACTGGATACTCGGTGAGATGGAGACGAACGTGGCTATCTTGGAGCTGCTGGGAAGTCAGACTATCTTGGAGCTCTGCGCCACCATCGCGAGGCAGTCGAAACTTTTGAGAAAAGATTTGCCTCAGGTCTGAGCAGTAGCACGAAACGGGGAGATCATGGTTGAAGTAGAGTAAAAAGCCGCGAGAGATGGTATAGATGCTGCAAGGTCTGAAGGGTCGATTCTCACCACATTCCACAGCTGGCTGTTTTACATAGGGTCGGCCATCCACCAACCGACCCCTCCCACCAACCGACCCCTCCCACCAACCGACCTCCCTCCACACCCAAAACAACGCGACCACGCCCAAACTTCAACACGCGACCAATCAACCAAATCTTGTTCAAACTCTTCATAAGCTGTATCATTCAATTCCCTGACTTCAGAAATGTCTCGCTATAGTAAAGAAGATATGCAAAATGCACTTGCAGATATCCGATCCGGTAAATTAAGACACGAAGCTGTCGATTTGCATAAAATTCCCTGCGGGACTTTGTTAGGCCGCCTAACGTGCGTGATAAGCGAGTGCGCCAGACAAGCAAGTGCGCCACTTTAACAAGATTTGGCGGCGACGCGTCGAAAATAAGATAGGAAATTGATAAAGTCATTAACAATTTACTAACATTTTCTTGCGGGCACGTCTGCAAATCCCGTTAAAGTGGCGCACTCGCTTGTCTGGCGCACTCGCTTATCACGCACGTTTACGTGGTAGCGTCACGAGAGAAATAGCAAACACCGACCGACAAAAGGCTCTCCAAGGACTACGAACACCATCTGGTTATGTGGGCTTCTGTCCAGGCGAAATTGGGCCTACCTCCGACGTATCTGCAAATCCGTTAAGCAGCTTAACGTATCTGTCATAAACACTGCACGTCTAGAATGTTGGAATTCTGTGGGTTGCAAGATTGCTTGATTGTATTGTCTGTCCTCTCTCTGGCTTTGGCCGGAGCCTCTTCTTTATAGACTACTCCGTAGGATTCAGCTTGGTCAACACCGTAGCTAAGGCTCACTGGCGTTCAGGCAGTGCCAGGCAGTGCCAGGCAGTGCCCAGGGCCCCTGAACCTCCGCCTTTCTAACATTAACACCACTCCGTGGATGGTAACTCGGGGCGTTTGTTCAGGCCGACCCTGTGGTTTTTTTTTGGGCTCTGTGTGTAATATTACTGTAGCCGTTTATTTATATAGCGATGCGTTTTCTGGCGCGTGCTACCGTTAAAAAGGAGCCGTGCCGCACGGTTCTTTAAACCGTGCTTCTTTCAATCAATTATCAATCCGATGATTTTGTGACGACCCTGCAGGCCGTCACTTGGGCCGGAGCGGCCCGACGAATCCCCCGCAGAAGGAACAGTGCGGAAAGGCAGTACGCACGGTACTGCGCACTGGGCCAGGGGTGTAAAGACCCGAAGCCCCTACGACTAATGAGGTGCTGCTTGCGGCATGCCGAGTGCTCGCATCGCGAGCAGGAGAAACCTCACGAGCGGAACGCTCGCGCGGTGTAAAATACTCGCATAACAAGCACTTACGACATTATAAGCAAGGTACAAAATACCTCCCAGTTAGTTAATATAGATAGTTATAATTATGCCTATAATTACCGTAAGGGACTTTAGTTCCTCACGCTAATATTCAATTATTCATTTATGTCCTACTGTTCAGACTTACCTTTATACATTATAGTGATAATAACCTATAGTGATATTAAGCCCCCCGTCTAGGAGTACTAGTTTAATAAGCTGTCTTCAGAACGCCCCTTACCTGTTAACGTCCTGTTATATATTCTGTCTTAACCCGTACTAGTCCTCTTGAGGCCTGTGTCGGATATAAGTCGTAATATAATATTAACGTTAAGTTCTGAACGCTGTTTGTTAGATTCTTAGACACTACCTCTCCCCTATTAATATATTAACCTTTAGAAAAGGTAAGGAAATTAAGGAGGCGTAAGCCTAACCTTAGCTCCCTATTATTAATAAGTTAACTACACACCTTAAAGACTTAAACCTTAATTAGTAAAGATTAGTTAAAGAACTTAACGAAGCCTTCCCTAGAGACATTAAGAGTCGTATCAGTCTTATTGAAAAACTTTAAGCTTAACTTAATACTGTTAAGTTAGAAAATAACAACCTTAAAAGCTTACAGAAGAAACAAGTAAAGCTCCCCCTACCTTTACGCTTTAAGGAAGACTCTACATAGCTAGAGTCCTGGATAGCCTAGCTTTAAAGCTATATCACTTACTACAATAAGCAGTTCTTCGAAGAAGAAGGAAAGGTTAGGTTTACTAAAGCCTTATTAGATAAAGTAACCGCTTATTAATATAAACCCCATATAAAGATAATTAATAACCTCTCTGTAAATAAAACACATAAAGAGGCCCCTAAGACTTAAGCTCTTTTTAATAACTTCGACATTTTCATTAACTAACTCTGGACTGAGTTTAAAGAACTAAACGCCTTAAGATAAGCTAAACAGCACCTTATAACCTTAAGGCAGACGTCCTTAATCCTTAAGTTCTCCATACACTTTAAATTAAAAGCAGTAAAGACTAAGCTTAGCTAAGAAGCCCTAATAATACTGTTCTAAAGTAGTTTAAAGGAACACGTCACTAGAGACCTTTACTAAGAGGATCGGCTAGACCGTCTCTAAGAGTTAGTTAAGATAGTTATTAAGGCTAATAATCGGTATTATAACTATTATTATCGAAAGAACTTCTAGAAAGAACAGACCCTTTACTAACTAAGTAAGCTTAAGAAGGGGAACTAATTAACCGTAATAGGTTACTACCTTAAGCTAATAGATATTAATATAGTAAATTAACAGAATTAACTTAACTGTGATAAGCCTTAACGATAGCAGTAGTAGAAGCAGTCTAAGGACCTATCTTAAGTCTAATACTTTAACTGTAATAAGAAAGGACATATAACACAGCAGTACTTATTACTAAAGTAAGTCAGTTAAAAGCCCATTTTAAAAGAAGGAAAGTACGTTAAGTTTAACTTAAGAGATGTTTACGTTAGGATAACAGGTAACGAAAAGGACTGTATTTAGATAGATAAATATAACTTAAGAGAGGACAAAGAAGAAGAACCTTAAGACGTAATATACTTAATCCTTAAAGGTATTATAGAAGAGTTAGCTATAAAGGTACAGGTCGTTACAGACCGACTTTAAGATGGAAACTTAGAACCACTAGAGGTGCAGGTTATAGAAGACCGACTTTAGGAAGAGATGTTTCGGTTAGTTATTACAGGCTTTAAAAACCTTACTTTATAAGCCTAAGAACTAAGGAAGTCTAAGAAGGACCCCGACTTAGAAGTCACTAAGATAGTAAAAGGAGTTGAAGAACTAACCCTCTAGGCTACCTAAACAGTGAAGTAAGCCTTAAAAGGTAAAAAAGAATAAGTTAAGAAAATCGAACTAGAGAAACGGAAGTTCTTCTTAACAGTGCTCCCTAAGACTTTTAAACACTTTAAGCATACTAAGTAGATTAGCACCTTTACCTCCTTAAAAGAAGGACAGCTTAGATAGCTACCCTATATAAAAGCTAGTGTACTTTAGACCGGTACCTTAAGGGTTCCTTAAGAAAGCATAAAATAAGCGCACTAATAAAGGGTTTAAAAGCTAAAGGAGAAATATTAAAAGTTAGTAAATGAAATAAAGGACTTATAAGTTAAAGGCTTTACTATAACGTTTAAAGACAGAGTAGTAGAAATTAGGTTATAACTTTATAACAGAGTTCGCTTCGCTAATTAACTTAAATACCGTCTTGTTAAAGAAGATTACTTTGTAGAAGAATAAGCTAGGTTATTACTACCCGAGTTTTAGGAAGAGGTTTGGGAGAAATAACGCACATAGAGGTAAATAGAAGAAGAAAAAGAATAAAACACTACTTCCCCTGTTCCGTACTCTATAACTACAGCACCTACAGTTAATATCGACTACCTTAGTTATAGGGATATACTGTGGATTAACTGTGTGTATAATAACTACGCTCTTAACTGATATTGTAGACCTAAAGCCCTTTATAACCACTTCCTTAACGTATAGAGACGGGATTACACTATTATAAAAGTAAAGTTAAAACTGGCCTATTATTAAGTTTCCTACTCCTTAATAAGAGAATCTAGTAATAAGCGGAAAGTTACTGTAGTTAACTAAGCCCCCGTTACGTGCTGGTAAGGAGGGGTACTTAATAACTGCTTAGTTACAACATGCTTATTACATCTTAACGGAAAAGCTAGAGAGTGGTAGAAGTGGGAAGACTACTAACGGATCTAAGAGTAAAAAGACATTACTGCGATTTAAGCCCGCAGAGCATACTATCGACTTATTAAGGACTTTTGAAATATCGTACTGTTTAAAGTTAACTAGACACTAAGGTGTAAGAACTTAAAGAAAGTTAATTACTAAGTTTATTAAAGCTGCTTGTTTTTCTAGAAGGAATTAGGAAAAGGCTGCAGGCCTTTTAAAAGGGCTAGAAACCAGTAGTTCGTTAATTAGTAAAAACCCTGAGAAGAAGGAGAGGTACTTAAAGGTTAAGTTAGATAAGACCTTAAAGACAGGTAATTACTATAACTTAGATATTAAAGGAGCATAAGTATTATTCCGTCAGTGTCGATATAACAGACGGAAGAGGGAGGCTATTTAAAGTAAAAGTAATAATTGATAATAGGAGTGCTTCTAACTTAGTGCACCTCTCGTTAGTTAACTGAAAGAAACTCCTTAACGAAGAGTATAAAGAGGCTATTCCTATTCGGAATAAAGAAGGAGGCTTATATTAATATAATAACGGTAAAGTCACCTACCACTTGCCACTCCTAATTAAAGTAGATAGGGATAAATAATAAGTAGATTTTAACGTTATATTAGTTATAAGATATAATATAATCCTAAGTTTACCCTAGTTAAAAAAGTATAACCCTATAATTAACTAAAGGAGTGGCTACCTTACCTTTAGTAAGTCCTTTAACTGTAATCCTTATTTAAAGAAAGCTAAAAAGGCACTGAACTGTTTTAGAGTTACACGAAGTATTTAGAAACACGCTAAACTCTCAGAACTAAATACGGTTTAGGTTAGGTTTACTAAAATGGTTAAAGGATTAGAAGGTTTACCATACTGCTTAAATGATAATTTAGAAAGTAAAGGAAAGTAGGAAGTTAATCTATAAATAAGTGAAAAAGTCGACTTATCTAAAGTACCTATTAAATATAAGAAGTTTACCTTATTTCAAAAAAAGATACTGTAATTACCAGATTATGGATTATAAGACCATAAAATTAAGCTAAAGCTGGGAGCGAAGCTCTGTAACTTCTAGCTTTACCATTTGAACCCTTAATAGGCAGAAGCCTTAAGGGAGTACGTTAATAAAAATCTGAAGAATGGATTTATTATAGAATCCCAGTCCCTAGTAAGGTACCTAGTGTTATTCGTCTTACGAAAAGGAGACGGTAAGTTACATATAGTTATTAATTACTAAATGTTAAATAAGGATACAATTAAGAATCATTACCTATTACCACTTATTATAAAGATGTAAGAATGGATTATTAAGGTAAATTAGTTCTCTAGCCTTAATTTCCCTATAGGATTTAACTACGTTAGAGTGAAGGAGAAGGATAAGTATAAAACGGCTTTTCAAACTCGTAACGGGTATTACCAGTACTGTGTTATGCTGATAGGATTAACAAATACCCCCGCGACTTTTTAAAGCCTTATTAACAGTGTTCTCCACCTCTTCCTTGATAAGTTTATCTTTATGTATTTAAATAATATTTTAATCTATTTTAAAACTTTAGAAGAACATTAAAAGTATATACAATAGGTTTTAACAGCTTTTAAAAAGGTGAAGTTAATAGTAAACCTGGAGAAAAGCCACTTTTACGTTTAAGAACTAAACTACTTAAAGTTTAAAGTAACCTTTAGAAAGCTTAAAATGTAACTAGAGAAAATAGAGGTAATTAGGGATTAGCTTACTCTGAAGAACTAAAAAGAATTACAAACCTTTATCGGTTTTGTAAACTTTTATTACTATTTTATTAAGTACTTTATGAAGATTGTAAGGCTATTACATAAGCTTACAGGAGAAAGTAAACTGTTTAAGTAGATTAATAGACAGTAAAAGGTGTTTAAAGACCTTAAGCACGCCTTTATCATAGCGTTAATCCTGGCTCTCCCTAATTTCTTAAAACCCTTCTAAGTCGAAACAGACTCCTTAGAGTTTATAATTAGTAAAGAACTTAGTTAAGTCCAGGATAACGGGAGACGCTACCTAGTTACCTTCTTATTAAAAGGGATCTACAGCCTAGCCTTACAATACTTAATTTACGATAAAGAATTAATAGTAATTATACAGTGCTTTACAGAGTAGGTACTGTATTTAAGCGGTATAAAAGAACTAATTTAAGTCTTTTCAGACTATAATAACTTCCAGTACTTCCTAACGAAGGAACTTAGCCTATAGTAAGTACGGTAAGTAGAATTAATAGCTCTGTTTCACTTCTAAATTTACTATATTAAAGGAAAAGATAATAGGCAAGCTGATGCTTTTAGTTAGAGACAGGACTATAAGGACACTAATCCAGCCTTAACCCCTGTTACTATGTTTAATAAAGCTAAGAATAGTATATTAGAGTATATATTATAAGTGTTAGATAATTAAATGTTAGAATAAACTATTAATGTTTATATAAACTTATAAATAGAGTATAATATTTATTAGTAATAATAGGACTTCTAAGTAAGAAGGTTAGTGGAAGGTACTTATAAGCATAAGTGCCCTTTAGAAGACTTCTTAGGGCATGTGTAAGACTGTGGGAAAAAGTGCTTAAAGTATCTAAATTATAATAAAACTGGTTATTAGCTAAAATAACTGTTAGAAGGCGTAAACGGTGTGCCTAAACTAGAAGTAAAGCTTTAATATTAAAAGAAACTGTATATTTACAACTTAGATAAACGAAAGAAGTACGTTTAGTAAGTTTATAAGTCTTAACTTAAAGGATATATAAGTTAAGTTAAGACTCTTATATAGGCTTAGTAAGTGTACGCTTTCCCAGGAATGAAGAAACTAGTTAAAGAAGTGGTTAATAACTGCGATATCTGCTATTGTAAGCAGAATTAACACTATAAGCCTTATAAGCTTCTTAAACCACTCCTTATACCACAGGCACTATAGAGTTTAATCTTACTTAACTTCGTTACTAGGATCCTAAAGTCTAGGGACCCTGTTATAGGAGTTACTTATAATTAAATCCTTATAGTAGTCGACAGATTAACGAAGTAAGCTTACTTTCTACTAACCTTAAAGGACATAACAGTAGAATAATTTACTTATGTCTTTAAGAAAGAGGTAATTTCACAACACCTTTAGCTAAATAACATTATTACAGATTAGGATAAATTAATTATGTTAAAGTTTTAATAAAGATTAATGTAAAGAATAGGTGTAAAAAGCAAGCTCTTAATAATATTCCACTTACAGACGGATAGCTAAACGGAATAAGTTAACCAGATACTTATAACGTATCTTTAAGCCTATATTAACTTTAAATAAGATAATTAGCTTAAGTTATTACTAACAGTATAAATAGTTTATAACATAACGTTAGTTAAGTTAACAGGTATATTACTGTTCTTTACTAACTACAGTAAGGAGCCTAAGCTTTATTAAGGCCTGCCTACCAGCGCCCCTTAAGCTGTAATCCGCGTAAACTAGATGTAAGAATTATACAATTACTTATAAGCTAAACTTAAGTTCACATGTAAATAAATAAAGAAGTTTACTAATAAATACTAAACTAAGTAACTAATACTTAAGGAAGGACTCTATTACGATAGTAAATAAGTTAAGGGATTAACTCTTTAAAAGGGGGATTACATCTACCTTTTTTCGCGAAACCTACACTCGAAACGACCTAATAAGAAGCTTAACTTTAAAAGGTATAAACTGTTTTAAATTAAGAAAAAGATCGTTACCTTTAATTACGAACTAAACTTACCTACTAATATAAAGGTGCGGACTAAGGTTTTTCATATCTCACTTTTAGAACCTGCCTTAAAAGGAGTTCCTTTAAAAAAGAAGATCGAAATCGATACCGATAAAGATAAGTATAACGTTAAAAAAGTTATAAATTTACAAAGGGGAAAAAACACGTTTGAGTATTTTATTAAGTAATTAGACTACAGCTTTAAGGGTAACTTATAGGAACTAATTAAGAACCTTAAGTGCTTAAACTTAATTATAGAGTTTTACCGAAAGAATTTAAACTGACTAAAACTAACGATAAGAACTAGAAATAAGATAAGATCTGATATCTAAACTACTGTACTGAAGAGTAAGATTACTGTAAGATTTAAAACCTGAGAAACAGCAGGAAACTCCTTAATAGGAACGGGAGGACATTTATCAGGATCTTTAGCTAGAGTTATAAGGACTTTAAACCTAATAAGGAGGTAGGGTTTCCGGAGCTCTTAACAAGCTCCATATAAAAAATAAGTGCTGTTAAGAAAAGAAGTCAGTAAAAGAAAAATAAGTAAAAAAAAAAGTTGCCAAAACTCTTACGGGAAGTTAAACCTATAACCTCTTACTAAAGAAAGCAATTATAAACCAAGTCATAAAGTAACCGCTCGCTATAGAGACCCCACTAGGAAGTTCCCCTAGTTAAAAGACTCTACGTCGTCAGGAGGAGTGTTTAACCTAACCTCTTTACTTTCCTAAAACTCTAACAGCTCCACTTCACGACTAAACGTTTTCGCAGCCTAGTCCTTAAGGCAGGACCACTGCTTATAAAGGCACACTAGACGTATTAACGCCTTTTAAAGCTTAGTAATAGCCTTATAAAGCTGTTAAGTAACAGACTTAACTTGTAAGTCTAGGTTCTACTTTTTAACAAGAAGGGCTTTTAACTTCGCTTCACTAACACTAAAAGAATTACACTGGGAAGGCTAGTACCTCTCTAAACAGTGGTTGTAACTGTCGGACCGGTTTGAAACCTAGTAAACAAGCAGAGGGTTAGCGGACTTATAAAAAGAATAAGGGGACATTTCGCTACTAAACGCGTATATGTAAGCTGTAAGGTTTAGACAGCAGTTAATACTTTTACCTTATTCCTGTTTTAAGACCCGGAAGCTGGACACTCGTTATATAGTAAAGTAGTAAAAGGAAAAACTTACCTTTTAAGTTCTTTATGGGAAAAGAACGTTAAAGAGGGGGAATTATGTGACGACCCTATAGGCTGTCACTTAAGCTGGAGCAGCCTGACGAATCCCCTGTAGAAAGAACAGTATAGAAAGGTAGTACGCACAATATTATATACTAAGCCAGGAGTGTAAAGACCCAAAGCCCTTACGACTAATAAGGTGCTGCTTGTGGCATGCTAAGTGCTTATATCGCGAGTAAGAGAAACCTTATAAGCGGAATACTTACGTAGTGTAAAGTACTTATATAACGAGCACTTACGACACTATAAGTAAGGTATGAAGTACCTCCTAGTTAGTTAGTATAGATAGTTATAGTTATGCCCACAACTACTGTGAGGGACTCTAGTTCCTTACGCTAATATTTAATTATTCATTTATATCTTACTGTTTAAACTCACCTTTATGCATTATAGTGATAATAACTTATAGTGACATTAAGCCCCCCGTCTAAGAGTGCTAGCTTAATAAGCCGTCTTCAGAACGCCCTTTACCTATTGGCATCCTGCCATACGTTCTGTCTTAACCCGCGCTAGTCCTCTCAAGGCCTGTGTCGGGTGCAGGTCGTAATAGATTTTTACTACAAAGACCTCCCATTAAAAGCCCAGTGACATTCTAGCCTTTTAATTAAAGGAAGATAACCTAATCCACAGTCACGTTTCCTTTATTGTTCTATGCTAAGCTCCGTTCCATGCTAGGCACCGTCACATATTAGGTTTTGTTTTATACTAGGTACGTATCTGTTTTTCTACGTCAGTTGCATTCGTGTTCCTCCGATCGGAGAAACAGTAATCTGGGAGTCGGCCTTTCAGGCCGATAATAACGTTCTGTAGGTGTAGTTCTCTTTATAGTTTCTTCCCTATTACGCCATCGCACCAGTTTAATGTATATAATAAGCAAGCGAGTATTTCTAGTAAGTAAGTAGCTTTAATAGAATTTAATAACCTATATATAATAAAACGCTAGTAAATTATTAGTAATATAAATAAGTTTTAGCTCTGCTTATTTATAGTAAGTGTTAGAAACGTAGTATTAATGTTATAATCACTACCAGATCACTATTAAAGCGATTAAGAAGGTGAGGGTTGTAATTATTTCCCTTTGGTAGCTATTTGGCAAAGCTAGAAGTTATCTTTTAATGTATTGATATATAAAGTAGATTACCAAGCTTTGCTAGCTAAGGCCACAGTCCACTCTGTGAATTATACCTTCCTTTTTAACAATAAGTAGAAATTATTACGACCTGCACCCGACACAGGCCTCGAGAGGACTGGCGCGGGTTAAGACAGAACGTATGGCAGGACGCCAACAGGTAATGGGCGTTCTAAAGACGGCTTGTTGAGCTAGCACTCTTAGACGGGGGTTTAATGTCACTGTAAGTCGCTGTCACTATAATGCACAGAGGTAAGTCTAAACAGTAGAACACAAATGAACAATTAAATACTAGCGTGAGGAACTAAAGTCCCTTACAGTGGTTATGGGTATAATTATAGCTATTTATATTAATTAACTAGGAGGTACTTTATACTTTGCTTAGCCCGTTATGCTTAGTAGTGCACTATATAACTACAGCCAAGCAGTTAATTAAGCAGTGTTTAGTGTTGTCAGTCCTTATGGGCTACTAAGCGCTTTTCTACTGGTCGTAAGGGCTTCGGGTTTTTACACCCCTAGCCTAGTGCGCCTAGACAGTGTGTACTGTCTTTCCGCACTGTTCCTTCTGCGGGGGATTTATCAGGCTGCCCTAGCCTAAGTGACGGCCTGCAAGATTGTCACACAATTCCCCCTCTTTAATATTCTTTTTCTATAAAGAATCGTTAAGTTAGTTTCTTTCCTTCCCTACTTTCGTTATATCTTCTAACTGCGTTGAAAAGCGTAAAAGACAGAGAAAATAGGAAAAGGCTCCTTGTAACTGTCGTATCTGCCTTACAGAGTCTCTTAACGCTTTTGGTTCGTAGATGTCTCCCTGTACCTGTTACTAAACTAAATCTTTACTGTACTAAGTTACAGCGCAGTCTAACAGTTACAGCAAATGCTAATCCGCTAGTATGCCTTTTTTATATAACGTATTTAGTTACTTTAATAAGTTTATTAAAGGTTTAATAGATAAGAAAAAGGAGTTAGATACCTTATACGACTAAGTAGTTACTAAGTACTGTAACTCCCTTATAAAGTTATAGCGTATTAAAATTTAGCAGCGTGTTATTAAAGTGAAAACGATAAAGGTGTTTTCTTATAAGGTTAAGGTTTTGTCTTTTTAAGAGCGGGTAAAGGTAATAAACCTAGTCTAGGTAGAGCTGGTTTCTTAGGACTGGGACTCTTTTCTTGTGGGTTTTCCTCCTGAAGGGTCGCTACAGCTTATAACGTCTTCTTAACTTAGTTTGTAACTTTCTTTTTTTTTTTTTTTTTTTTTTTTTTTTTTTTTTATAAATGAAAACGGCCTTTTTTGCACAGTGGTGGTGCGTTTGCTTATTTTCTTTTACTGACTTCTTTTCCTTAATAGCACTTATTCTTCGTGTGGAGCTTTCTAAGGGCTCTGGAGGCCCGGCCTCCTTACTAGGTCTAAGGTCCTTATAACCCTAGCTAAGAGTTCTGATAAATGTCCTTCCGTACCTACTAAAGAGTTTCCTACCGCTTCTCAGGCTTTAAGTCTTACAGTAATCTTACTCTTTAATATAGTAATTTAGATATTAGATCTTATCTTATTTTTCTAGTTCTTATCGTTAGTTTTAGTTAGTCTAGATTCTTTCGGTAGAACTTTATAATCAGGTCTAAGCACTTAAGGTTCTTAACTAGTTCTTATAAATTACTCTCAAGGCTGTAGTTTAGCTACTTAACGAGATATTTAAACGTGTTTTTTCCCCTTTATAAATCCATAATTTCCTTAACGTTATACTTGTCTTTATTAGTATTAATCTTAATCTTCTTTTTTAAAAGAACTCCTTTTAGGGCAGGTTTTAGAAGTGAGATGTGAAAAACCTTAGTTTATACCTTTATGTTAGTGGGTAGGTTTAGTTTATAATTAAAGGTGGTGACTTTCTTTTTAATCTGGAACGGTCTGTACCTTTTAAAGTTAAGTTTCTTATTAGGCTGCTTTAAATGTAAGTTTTGTGAAAAAAGGTAAATGTAGTCCCCCTTTTAAAGAGTTGGTCCTTTAACTTATTTACTATTATAGTGGAGTCCTTTTTTAAGTGCTAGTTACTTAGTTTGGTGTTTATTAGTAAACTTTTTTATTTGTTTGCGTGTGAACTTAAGTTTAGCTTATAGGTAGTTATACAGTTCCTGCATTTAGTTTACGTAAACTGTGGCTTAAGGGGTGCCTGTAAGCAGGCCTTAACAGAGTTTAGGCTCCTTATTATAATTAGTAAAGAATGGTGATATACCTGTTAACTTAACTGGTGTTGTGTTGTAGGTTATTTGTGCTGTTAGTAACAGCTTAAGCTAATTATCTTATTTAAAGTTAATATAGGTTTAAAGATACGTTATAAGTATCTGATTAACTTACTTTATTTAGCTATCCGTCTGTAGGTAGAATACTGTTAAAAGTTTGCTTTTTATACCTATTTTCTATATTAACCCTTATTAGAACTTTAACACGATTAGCTTATTTTAATCTATAATAATGTTATCTGGTTAAAGGTGTTGTAAAATTACCTCTTTCTTAAAGATATAAGTAAGTTACTCCGCTATTATATCCTTTAAGGTTAGTAAGAAGTAAGCTTACTTTATTAATCTGTTAACTATTATAAGGATCTAGTTATAAGTAACTCTTATAACAGGGTCCTTAGACTCTGGGATCTTAGTAATAAAGTTAAGTAAGATAGAGTTTTATAACGCCTGTAGTACGGGGAGTAGTTTAAGAAGTTTATATAGCTTATAATGTTAATTTTGCTTCCTGTAGTAGATATTATAGTTATTAACTACTTCCTTAACTAACTTCTTCATTCTTAGGAAGGCGTATGTTTACTAAGCTTATGTTAGAGTCTTAGCTTAACTTATATATCCTTTAAGTTAAGACTTATAGACCTGCTAGATATACTCCTTTCTTTTAACCGGGTTATAAATATACGGTTTCTCTTAGTATTAAAGCTTTGCTTTTAGTTTAGGTACGCTGTTTACGCTTTCTAATAGCTGTTTTAGCTGATAACTAGTTTCGTTATAGTTTAGATATACTAGGCACTCCTTACTGTAGTCTTGCACGTGCCTTGAGAAGTCTCTTAAGGGGTACTTATGCTTACAGGTGCTTTCTATTAACCTTTTTACTTAAAAGTCTTATTATTGTTAATAGATATTATACTCTGTTTATAAGTTTATACAGACGTTAATAGTTTATTCTAGTGTTTAATTATCTAACACTTGTGGTGTATATTCTAATGTGCTGTTTTTAGCTTCGTTAAACATAGTAACGGGGATTAAGACTGGATTAGCATCCTTATAATCCTATCTCCGACTAAGAGTATCGGTTTGCTTATTGTCTTTTCCTTTAATATAGTGGATTTAGAAGTGGAATGGGGCTATTAACTTAGTTTACTGTACTTACTGTGGACTGAGTTCCTTTATTAGGAAGTACTGGAAGTTATTATAGTTTAAGAAGACTTAGATTAGTTCTTCTATACCGCTTAGATACAGTGCTTACTTTGTAAAGCACTAAATAATTACTATTAGTTCCTTATTATAGATTAGATATTATAAGGCTAGCCTGTAAATTCCTTTCGATAAAAAGGTAATTAGGTAGTGTTTCTTATCGTCCTGGACTTAGCTAAGTTTTTTACTGATTACGAACTCTAAGGAGTCTGTTTTGACTTAAAAGGGTTTTAAGAAATCGGGAAGGGTTAGGATTAACGTTATAATAAAGGTATGCTTAAGGTCTTTAAACACCTTCTGTTATTTATTAATCTACTTAAACAGCTTTCCTTTACCTGTAAGTTTATAAAGTAGTTTTACGATCTTTATAAAGTACCTGATAAAATATTAATAAAAGTTTATAAAGCTAATAAAGGCTTATAACTCTTTTTAGTTCTTTAAAGTAGGTTAATTCCTAATTACCTTTATCTTCTCCAGTTATATTTCAAGCTTTTTAGGGGTTACTTTAAACCCTAAATAGTTTAGTTCCTAAACGTAAAAGTGGCTCTTCTTTAGGTTTACTGTCAGTTTCGCTTTTTTAAAAGCTGTTAAAACCTATCGTATATGTTTTTAATGTTTTTTTAAAGTTTCGGAATAAACTAAAACGTTATTTAAATACATAAAGATAAACTTATTAAGGAAGGGGTGGAGAACATTGTTAATAAGGCTTTGGAAGGTTATAGGGGTGTTTGTTAATCTTATCGGTATAACACGGTATTAGTAATGCTTATTACAAGTCCGAAAAGCTGTCTTATATTTATCCTCTTCCTTTACTTAAATATAGTTAAACCTTATAGGGAAATTAAGGCTGGAGAATTAATTTACTTTAATAATCCGTTTTTACATTTCTGTAATAAGTAATAATAGGTAACGATTCTTAATCGTATCCTTATTTAACGTTTAGTAATTAACGACTATATGTAGTTTACCGTCTCCCTTTTTTAGGACGAACAGCACTGGGTACCTTATTAGGGACTGGGACTTCACGATGAACCCGTTTTTTAAGTTCTTATTAATATACTCCTGTAAGGCCTTGGCCTACTAGGGGTTTAAGTAGTAAAGTTAAAAGCTATAAAGTTTCGCTTCTAGCTTTAATTTAATTTTATAATCTTATAGTCCGTAATCTAGTAGTTACAGTATCTTTTTTCAAAATAGGGTAAACTTTTTATATTCTGCAGGTACTTTAGATAAGTTAACTTTTTCACTTATCTGTAGATTAGCTTCTAGCTTCTTTCCACTTTTTAAATCGTCATTTAGGTAATGTAATAGACCTTTTAGTCCTTTAACCGTTTTAGTAAACCTGACCTAAACCGTATTTAGTTTTAAGGGTTTAGTGTGCTTTTAAGTGCTTTGTATATCTTTAAAACAGTTTAATACCTTCTTAGTTTTCTTTAAATAACAGTTACAGTTAAGGGACTTACTAAAGGTAAGGTAGCTACTCCTTTAGTTAATTACAAAGTTATACTTTTCTAATTAGGGTAGACTTAGTATTATGTCGTAACTTATAATTAGTGTAACGTTAAAGTCTATTTATTATTTATCCCTGTCCACTTTAATTAAGAGTGGTAAGTGGTAGGTAACTTTACTATTATTATACTAATATAGGCCTCTTTCTCCATTTTATATAGGAATAGCCTTTTTATACTCTTAATTAGGGAGTTTCCTTTAGTTAATTAGTAAAAGGTGTATTAGGTTAAAAGCACTCTTATTATTAATCACTACTTTTACCCTAAACAGCCTCCCTTCTCTGTCTATTATATTAACACTAATAGAATAATACTTATACTCCTTTAACATTTAAGTTATAATAATTATCTATCCTTAAGGTCTTATTTAGCTTAACCTTTAAGTGCCTCTCCTTCTTCTTAGGGTTTTTACTAATTAGCGAATTATTAGTTTCTAACCCTTTTAAAGGGCCTATAGCCTTTTCCTAATTCCTTCTAGAAGAATAAGTAGCTTTAATAGACTTAGTAATTAACTTTTCTTAGGTTTTTACACCTTAACGTCTAATTAACTTTAAACGGTACGATGTTCCTAAAGTCCTTAATAAGTCGATAATACGCTTTACGAGACTGGATTATAGTAATATCCTTTTACTTTTAAATCTACTGGTAGTCTTCTCACTTCTACTACTTTTAGGCTTTTCCGTTAAGGTGTAGTAAGTACGTTACGATTAGGTAGTTATTAAGTACTCCTTCTTGCTAACACGTAGTAGGGGTTTAGTTAATTACGGTGACTTTCCGCTTGTTGCTGGATTCTCTTATTGGGGAGTAGGAGACCTAGTAGTGGATTAGTTTTAACTTTACTTTTATAATAGCGTAATCCTGTCTTTATATGTTAAGAAAGTGGTTATAAAGGGCCTTAGGTCCATAATACCGGTTAAGAGCGTAGTTATTATATATACAGTTAATCTACAGTATATCTTTATAGCTGGGGTGATTAATGTTAACTGTGGGTGTTATAGTTATAAAGTACGGAACGGACAAAGTAGCGCTTTCTTTCTTCTTTTCTTTTACTTACCTTTAAGTACGTTATTTTTCTTATACCTTTTCCTAAAACTTAAGTAGTAATAACTTAACTTATTCTTTTATAAAACAGTCTTCTTTAATAAGGTGATATTTAAGCTAATTAATAAAGCGAACTTTATTATAGAGTTATAACTTAATTTTCACTATTTTATCCTTTAACGTTACAGTAAGACCTTTAACCTACAGGTCCTTTATTTCGTTTACTAACTCTTAGTGTTTCTCCTTTAGCTCCCGGATCCTCCATTAGTGTGCTTGCTTTATGCTTTCCTAAGGGACCTTTAAGGTATTAGTTTAAGGTATATTAGCTTTAGTATAGGGTAACTATTTAAGCTATCTTTTTTCCAGGGAGGTAAAGGTGTTAATTTACTTAACGTGTTTAAAGTGTTTAAAAGTCTTAAAGGGCACTGTTAAGAAGAACTTCCGTTTCTTTAGTTCGATTCTCTTAGTTTACTCTTTTTTACCTTTTAAGGTTTATTTTACCGTTTAGGTAGCCTAGAAGGCTAGTTCTTCGGCTCCTTTTACTATCTTAGTGATTTCTAAGTTAGGGTTTTTCCTGGACTTCTTTAGTTCCTAGGCTTACAGGGTAAGGTTTTTAAGGCCTGTAATAACTAACCGAAATATCTCTTCCTAGAGTTAGTCTTTTATAACTTATACCTTTAGTGGTTCTAAGTTTCCATTTTAGAGTCAGTCTTTTATAACCTGCACCTTTATAACTAACTCTTTTAAAACACCTTTAAGGACTAGATACATTACGTTTTAAGGTTCTTTATCTTCTTCTTTATCTTTTAGGTTACACTTATCTATTTAAGTGTAATCTTTTTCATTACTTACTATTTTAATATAGATATCTTTAAAGTTAAACCTAACGTACTTTCCCCCTTTTAAAACAGGTTTCTAACTGACTTATTTTAACAACGGGTATTATTATACTATATATCCTTTTTTATTATAGTTAAAGTACTAGACCTAAAATAAGTCCTTAGACTGCTTTTACTGTTATTATCGTTATAGCTTATTACAGTTAGGTTGGTTTTAACAGTTCATTATACTAATATCTATTAGCCTAAGGTAATAACCTATTATAGTCGACTGGTTCCCCTTCTTTAATTTGTTTAGCTAGTAAGGGGTCTGTTCCTTCCAGTAATTCTTCTAATAATAATAGTTATAATACCAGTTATCAGCTTTAATAGCTATTTCGACTAACTTCTAAAGACAGTCTAGTTAGTCTTTTTAGTAAAGGTCTCCAGTAACATGTTCCTTTAAACTACTTTAAAACAACATTACTAAAGCCTTTTAATTAAGTTTAGTTTTTACTACTTCCAGTTTAAAGTGTGTAGAGAACTTAAGGACTAAGGACGTCTGTCTTAAGGCTATAAGGTGTTGCTTAGCCCGCCTGGGGGTGTCTAGTTCTTTAAATTTAATCCGGAGTTAGTTAACAAAAACGTTAAAGTTATTAAAAAGGGCTTAAGTCTCAGGAGCCTTTTTACATACTCTATTTAGGGAGAGGTTGTTAATTATCTTCGCATGGGGTTTATACTAGTAAGCGGCTACTCTATCTAGTAAGGCTCTAGCAAACCTAACCTTTCCTTCTTCTTTAAAGAACTGCTTATTATAATAGGTAATATAACTTTAGAGCTGGGCTATTTAAGACTTTAATTACGTAAAGTCTCCCTTAAAGCGTAACGGTAAAGGGAACTTTACTCGTTTCTTTTACGATCCCTTAAAGTTATTATTTTCCAGTTTAACAGTGTTAAGTCGGGCTTAAAGTTTCTTAATAAGACTAATACGACTCTTAGTATCTCTAGGGAAGGCTTCGTTAAGTTCCTTAACCAGTCTTTACTAGTTAAGGTTTAAGTCTTTAAGGTATGTAGCTAACTTATTAATAGTGGGGAGCTAAGGTTAAGTTTACGCCTCCTTGATCTCCTTACCTTTTCTGGAAGTTAATATGTTAATGGGAGAGAGGTGGTGTCTGGGAATTTAACAAATAGCGTTTAAAACTGTAACGTTAATATCGTATTACGACCTATACCTAATACAGGCCTTAAAAGGACTGGTATGGGTTAAGACAGAATGTATAGCAGGACGCTAATAGGTAATAGGCGTTCTAAAGACGGCTTATTAAGTTAGCACTCTTAGACGGGGGTTTAATGTCACTATAGGTTGCTGTCATTATAATGTATAAAGGTGAGTCTGAACAGTAAGATATAAATAAACAATTAAATACTAGCGTGAGGAACCAGAGTCCCTTACGGTAGTTATGGGCATAACTATGGCTATCTATACTAACTAACTGGGAGGTACTTTATACCTTGCTTGGCCCGTTGTGCTTGGTAGTGCACTACGTAACTACGGCCAAGCAGTTAACTGAGCGGTGCTTGGTGTTGTCAGTCCTTGTGGGCCACCAAGCGCTTTTCTACTGGTCGTAGGGGCTTCGGGTTTTTGCACCCCTGGCCCAGTGCGCCTGGACGGTGTGCACCGTCTTTCCGCACCGTTCCTTCTGCGGGGGATTTGTCGGGCCGCCCCGGCCTAAGTGACGGCCTGCAGGGTCGTCACAGAAATCTATTGAAACTGTTGCACAAAGTTGCTTCGATCTTTATGTGAGATCCTTGTATGAATCTATCCTATGAAAGCTTTAACAGAAGTTGTAACCCACAGCCAGTCGCAAGGTCTGCTGGTTTTAGACTAAATTTTGTGCGGTGTAATACGATTCACCTAGAGGTAGATATCGCCCTCATCGTTAGTAGCATCACCACCGAAATTTTGGTGACATTAAGATCACTGCCTATATACTCTAGACCAACACGTGATTTGTTCCCATCACAAGTACCGCACCTGGCGGTTTATGTAAACGGCCACAGAGAGCAACGGAAGCACAATTGCGAACACACCAATCGATACCTTGGCGGCAATCGGCAGGGACTCGCTTTCCACCAACTTCCAAGCTCCAACCCCGATTGCCAAAAAGATGCCAGGGATAAAGCTGACGAGAAATGCCACGAAATACTCACGATCCGAAGCAATGCCGACCAAAAGGGCAATTATGCCAAGGCCTGGAATCCCAACTCCGCAGACAGCAATGACCACTTTCAGAGGGATTTGCAAGGAGCTTTCGATGAGCTTCCAGATCGCGACGCCGAGTCCCGTCATGACGGCCGGCACGAAGCTGACGGCGAGCAACGTGGTCGAAGTCTCCCAATACCACCCCAACTCTCCCCGAAAGAAGCTTATGGCGATCGCTAGGCCCGGGCACCCGACGGCAAAGACGGCGATGACTACCTTGGCAACGATCTGCAGCGGGCTCTCAACGAGCTTCCACACTGCGACCCCCATCCCTAAAAAGAGGGCCGGGATGAAGCTGACCAGGAGGGCATCCGGCTCATCCACCCCAATCAATTTGAGGGCGATGCCGAAGACCGGCGCCCAGAGGGCCACACTGATAGCGACTTTGAGCGCGACGTGCAAGGACGAGATTTCCACAATCTTCCACACGGCGACGGAAAGACCTGCAAACACCCCCAGCAAGGCAATGATGGCTATAGTTGGCAAGATACCTCGGACGAAGTAGTACCAGATCGTCAGTCGCTGAGACGTGAGCCGGCCGAGTGGCTTAGTGCTGAGGTTTTTGATGTTCTCGGGCAGTTCGAGGAGGCTGGAGACAATGCGCCGACGGTATAAGACCAGGTACGTAGTTACACTAGCGATAATAGACGCCAGAAACCAGTGCCACCACAGAATCCGATTTTCAAACTCCTACACATGCGTTAGTGCTTATGTACGAACAGCTAGTTAGAGGGGGGACTGCTGAGAAGAGCTGGTGGCACTGACATTGACATTCATCCCAAAGAGGCTTGCCACGAGGCTAAGGGGAATGAAGAAGAAAGCCAGCTGGCTAAGTCGCGACACTGATTCCGCCTCCTTTATGGCCCGTTCACTCTCAACAATGGTGATACTCGACATCAGCGCCTGGAATGTCGACTCGATCCGGGAGTAGGTATTCTTTACGTCGTCCCCTATCCGCTTCAATTTCCGTTCCAGATTCTGACTATCACTCGTGGCAGTAGTATGGGGGATGGACGTAGAAACCTCTGCATCTCCGTCCCCAGCTGTAGACTCGCCCACTGGTCGACCGTTCAGAGCCGCGCTATTCTCCATCATTTGCTTTATCGATCTTCCTTGGTGGAACAGTGCATTTTTCCATTTCCCCAGTTGCTCCCTCCACATCGGCATAGCCTTCTGGAGAGTCTCGTCATTGTGTAGTTCAAGCTCGATGGTGTCGAGAGACCGGCCCATGTCACGCAAGACATCAGTTATGTCCTCGCACAGAATCCGAGAAATAGCTTCTCTAACGAGAGCTATGGGGTTTCGGGTAGTTGCCTTGTCGTTCAGGTCTGCAAGCGCGCCAATAAACCGGCCCACGGGACTTTGGAAAAGCTCCTCAGCAGGGTCTCGGTCGGCCTGCGGGGCTTTGCCATGGAGGGGTTCGTCTCGAGTTTGGTGCGGTCCGCCGGACAGGCTTTCCCCGTCGTAGGGCTCTTTCTCTCGCCCTCTCTGCTTTTTCTTTTCCTCCTTCTTCCTTGCTCTCCCTGCCCACCATCCTTCTTCCCTTCCGTCCTCGGATAGCCCTTCGTCTGGCAGATCTTTTTCCACATTTCCATCAACCATCTCGAAGCACTCCTCTAACTTATCCTCGAGCTCCTCCTCCTCCTCTCCCTCGGGCTTTGAGCCGAATCTCTTCTTTTGAATCCTAAAGCATCGCGTAGGATCTACCAGCAGCACTCCTGCTCGACAAGGTCAGTTAATCAGAGAAAGTAAATCACCACTAGGTTCGAAATTGATATTTACCTGTCGGGATCCCGTCGATTGTTTCGCAGTAGAAGGACATGCACTCCTGAGCGGTATGATACGCCTTTCTTCCAATACTGCTGCTTCCTGGGGGAGAGAGCGCGTGGTAAGGGCGGTGAGGGCGACTTGGCCACCGCGAATAGACCTCATGGTCGAGGTGATACCTTGCAGGGTTAATGTCGGTCGTAAGACTCCAGGGTTTCTTGCGCAGGAGCTTCTGCTGGATCCGATAATGATCCGCTCCTTGGGCTACCCTCCTCCACCAATCGACGAAAAACACGTCGCATCCCGAACCAACGAGTTCTTGCTGCAGGTATGCATCTCCCTCGGTGTGGGCCTTCACGAACTTGAGGAAGCTGTCCTTGGTGAACCCGAGCCGTTGTTCTGTATCAACAGCCCTGTTGCTTTTCTCACCGACCCAAATCGCAAGGGAACTCCCAAGACTGTCATCTCCGACTACGATGAGAATCCTAGCGGCGACGTCTGGTTCGTCAGGTCTTGACAGAGATATCGCCTCGAGAGCCACGCACTCTGGCCCAAGTAGCCTGGGTAGCTTTGGTGTCGCTGCCGCTGAGGATACAGATGCGGCCTGGCCTGAAGGAGGGTTTTGCTGCAGCCTTACCGCAGAATTGAGTACGTTGGGAGGTCGTAGGTTAGCGATTGGAGATGCCCCTGAACCGTATAGCACGGGCGGTTGCACTGGTGAGGGGTGGTAATATGGGGTGGGCGGGTACGGACCAGAGATTGTTGCTTCGGGGCCGGGGGGAAGCAATACAGGCGCTGGCCCAGCAGTGGGCCACGGCGCGGAAGGGCTCAGGCCTGATATCGCAGGAGGACCGCCAAAGGCTGGGGCCGGGAATCCGGAGGGCATCACCGGCCCGGTTGTCTGCCCTGTGCCGTAATACGGAAAATTCGGAGGGGGGACCGGAAACGGCGGCGAAGGGGCCGCAGGCGGCGGGATTTGCCCAAATGATGGGGCTGCGTCGTGGAACGTGGGGGTGGGAGGGGCGCGCGGGACCGCGCTCCCTGTTGCGGGGTGTCCGGCAATTTGTGGGGTAGGCGCCGTCGAGTTCGGCGTACCAGGATGCGTAGGAGGGCTTACTCCTAGCAGTGGGATTCCTGGGGGAGGAGTTGTACCAGCAGTCTCCGGAACGCCTAAGTCTGGTCTTGGCGTTGCTTGCTGGAGCCTAGGAACGCTTGACCCAAGTGCTGATTCTTCCGTCGGCACAGGTAGGCCGTCCTTCCCCGACCCCGATAAGGGAGGTATGGGGTTGCGCTTGGGAAGACGCGAGCCTGCGATCGAAGTCGCCGAGGAAGTGGCGCAGAACCTATTGCTACTTGTATTACCATCTCTGACGACAATGATCTCAGCAACTTCGGTGTCCCAGAACAGTCGCTCAGGGCGTCGCGCCTCGAGGTTTGAGATTATAGGAGTTACCGGCCGCGAGATGCCGAAGAGATCGTCGAGTATTCCCATGGCTTTGGAGGGTGTATGACCGGGAGAAGTAGAGAGAGTGTGCCAAATTCTTGAAATCGGCTGGATTTAGGAATGGCGTTGAAAAAACGAGCAAAATTTTCGCGAGAGAGCAGATACTGGCCCCTACTGCGCCAAGAGTCTGAGGGAATTAAATTGGTGCCCAAAGGTGCAATAAGTCAAGATCCCAATTGGCATATAATGATAAACCGCAGTAAGCTTCCGCACAGCAAGTTACACTGCATGTGGCTAACTGCGAATAGGACAGCGCTAAACCGTGGGCCAGGAGGATATCATTTCGGCTCCCGTGGCAAACTCACATTAGTTCACTTCCACGCCCTTCGCTGAATGGTTGCGGAATATGGCCGACCGACTTTTGAGAGGTCGTCACTTGGGCCGGCGCAGCCGGAAGGGCTGAGGCGCTAAACAATCATTGGGCCCGAGGTGGAATGGCCCACAAGCTGTTGCAAGCCACCCCTTCTATTGGTGGAGTAAGCGAACCTATACGATTAGAGGTTGAAAAGTGGACCGTTATTTAGGGTTAAATATAGGGTTAGGGTTAATGGTGTTGGACCATGCAATATTTTGGTGATTCAAGTTCGGGACATCCGCAGTCATCCCGCGCCATATGACGGTGATGAGCGAACCCACGAAACAGTGCCACCGACTCCCGGTCTGAACAGCGACGGGAGCCTTCACAGCCAAAAAACACTTGCCCTTTCCTTCAGGGTCTTCACCCATGGAGCCCGGACCACCCTCACACCTCGCTGCCCAATGCCAACCCCTGCTGTAGCCTACCTTTGTCTGTAAGTCCACATCTCGCAAAGTGGCGCTAGAATTGACCAAGTCGATAGCCGACTAAATATCCTGCTGGCTCAGCTTATCTATGGTAAATTTGGAAGCAATTGAGTAGGAAAAAGTAGTGTTGTGGTTATTGCAATGGGGAAGTGCGTCGCGGTGTGTTGGAAATTATGAAGATCGGCATGGGGGGATCGGTTTGGGGGTCGAAGCTTCTAGATAGTATCTGTAGGATGCTCGGCTCACTCCCAATCGCCCGCTTGGCAAAATCCTCTTTTGCAGCCCTCACAGAGCTCCGATTTATGCGGTGGGCGGTCCAGGCTCCCTGCGTGTGCCGGTCTCTCTACGGCGATCCCTGCCCACTTCTTCAGCCTGTATGCCACACGTTCAACGTAGGAATCCACATTGATATGCATTCTCCCAAGCTCGCCACATGAGACACACTCTTGGTTAAACACCTGGGCGTTGTACCCATTGTTTGGGTATTTGCGTATGACAATGCAGATCTTCTTGCTTCCCCAGCCTCTCTGCGAACTAAGACTTATCATTATTTCTTGCACAGGTATGTAGAAAGGATACCTAAATAACGTTACCAAGGAGTCACTCACCATGTATCGTTTTCGCAAGTGAATGTTCCCATAATGAAAGTAGAATATTCATCAATAGAACGTTGTTTTCCCTTAAAGAAGGAAGGTTTGGGATTGATGGAATTGCCAATGGTTCTCAATATCTTGCTGTGAAAGTGCGGGAATATAGCCACGGGGGCCTTGGAGCCGGGTATGATCTTGGATTTGGTGGGCTTTAGTTTTGTCTTAGAGCCGCCCATGATTGCAGAGACGGCCAACTAGGAGCGGCAAATAGTTTAGAAAGAGAGGGAGAGAGGGGCTCGCTTCCTGGATGGGTGGTATGATTTATCGTCCGCGAGGGCCCCCGCTCCGCCCTGTCGTTTGCTGCTTACCATATCATTGGTGGTCTCCAGGAAACGAAAAGTGATGTATCGTATTACGTCTGCATGACACGCTGTCTGTTGATAAAAACTGACAAATCACGTAATCTAGACTGGACAAATGGTAGGCCTCAGTGAAGGCTATCTGTGCGCTTGCATGTGACGGCATCCACTGCGGTGAGGCGGTCGTCCGTAGCGTGGATCTGACTTCTGACGCCCCGGTTGTCTGCAAGAAACACACCAACCGCATCCTCGGCCAGATGGACATGTACGACGACATAACCAAGTCCAGTAAGGAATAACGAAGAATAGAAGAGGCACTCGGTTGGTTTGAGAACCAGGCCGCGTTAGCCTTCACCAAATTCAAGAAGGCGTATGCTGAGCACCAGGTGATGCAAGAGAGGGAGGGGGAGCAGGAACAGCCAGTGCTCATGGGTGCTGTATGTTTGACACGTAGCGAACGGGATTGTATTCGGAAGTTTCTCTACATTCTCAAGTAACGAGGCCTGATGGACCACCAGCGTTACAACCACCAGACGCCTGGAGCCTACGTCGCAGATGATAGGGAGCACCTGTACGAATATATGGTCGAGAAGTTGTACCAGCGCCCATTAAATCTGTGGCTCGACAATATCAAGCAAATCATCGATATGGACATGGATTTGGAGTATAACTGGGTTTGTGAGCTTCCCGAAAGCATGTACCTGGATGACGCTATGAGGTTTTTTATGCATAGTGAAATGTGAATCTGCACGCTGGCGAATCCCGGCGACGAGTTCTTGTTAACTGATAATAGCTATAATTTATTTGAGGCACCGAATACATTCGTCAGAAACAAGTAGACGGGAAAGGTTTAACAGTCTCTTTTCGCCCCTCTATACCTGTTCGCCCCTGTCTCAGAAGCTTATGATCGTCTTACGCAGCGCCCTTCTCCCGAACCCACTTGAAGACGCGGACGACGAAATAAGGCGGAAACGAGAGATGGAGTGCAGGATGGACCTCGGTGCGTTCGGTGAAGACCTCGCTAAAATAGTTACAGTAAGGTCGTTAACGGTCGCTTGACCATGATTCCAGGATGGGACGGTGAGAAGAAGGAAGATCGGTTCTACTCGGATTCCTTTCCCATCGACCGCCAACAAGTGAACATCATCAACTCTCTCTTCCTGGGTAACCTCTGGCCTTCCACCCGTGTAATTTTTGAGACTACCGCGACGTTTGCTAGGACCTTGGAGTGGTTTCTTACCTCGCCCTCTTCCTTTGGGAGAATTCTGTCTAGCATGGAGGAGGATAGCCACGGGGAGTCGCTGCGGAAGCTGGAGGTCATCTCGCGCTCACTCGGCTTAATGGTGAAACCGTCTCTACCACGCTCCATATTCACGACAAGGGCCATGTGATTCATGAAGCCTTTCTTAACTGGCAAAAAGCCAACCAGTGGGTGTTTAAGAAGCTTATTGTCGAGGAAGACGAAACGATCAAGGAATTTTTCGAGCAAATTGGCAAGCCAGAGAACGAGTCCTTGCGGAGCTATCTGGTGCTAGGTTTGTTATCTCGGAATTCCCCTTGCGAGATTGCAAATTGTCTAAATCAAGACGCCTCGTCATTAGGTGGGTTGTAGGAAATCATCCGTAAGGATTTCGATCAGGCACAACGGATGTGGAAACTTCGGGTCAAAATCGATTCTTAGTCTCGGGGTGTGGACGAAACCATTCCGCAACGGAACCGCGACCCTGTCGAGGAAGCTTACATGAGATTGCCACCCAGTCGGTAGATTCTCTACTATAAGCTCTGTCGCCACGCACTTCTCTTCGGTGACAAACTTCCAGACTAACCCCTCGAAAGGCGGTTGCAATGCATGGGCCTGAAGATACAACCGCGAGAGGGAAGAAAATTTCCACCAAAGCAACGCGCCAGACATCCGGCCCAAGCTAGGTGCAGAGTTTCTCTTCATATTCAAGACGTTCACTGTTGGCAAATCGCAAAGACATCATGGCTAGGCTAGAGCCAGCCCCGAGAGGCTTCGGATGTGCCGCATGTGGCACGTAGTTAGCAACGAGGCGGCCTGAGCTATGCTCGCTCGCACAAAAGCAGGCCACCACTACCGCCAGCCACACTTTCGGGGATGATGAGAACACGGATCTGGTTGGGCACTCGGCTTACGCCGACTTGGCGACACTCCACGTTCTACAAACCAAGATTATCAACTCAGCTATTCTCACGGCTGATCCTGGCCTTGGCATGCACTGTCCTGGAGGAAGCTTTGCGGCTAGAAGCAAGCAAGACTAGAGTTGAAACTGTCAAGTGTCAAATGCTAGCTAATCTAGCATATCGGTACTGCTCAAATCCATGCCCATCTCGCAATTATTTACTTCGAGACCAAGGCAACCCATAACACTGTCAGCTTTACGAAAAACATTTCCCATCATGACGAGTTGGTGGTCTTTCTCGGGGGGATCGGATTAATTGATGCATATGGCGTCTATCTAGAGGGTCACGTCTTCGATAGAGCTTCGGATTTCGAGGAGGGCGCGTTCGAGGTCCTTTTGCATGCTGCCGGGGAAAGGGGAGCCTGTTGATGATGATAGCGGGACCGAGATAGATCTCGTCGCCACGCTCGTAAGACAAGGCGCCGTAAACGTGGTCAATGGTAGGTGAGTGGGACAGGTTGCAGTTGTAGCCACGGAACAACCGCACATGTGTGCACGGGCAGTTGAACGGGCATCGATTAGATACACCGGGATTATGTCAAATTTGGAACACCAAACAGTAAATGTGTATCATACACGCAATACGCAGTGTACGCTTTCCTGTTTGGGTAACCGGGGAAAGGTATTCAGGTGTTACTATGTTGTGTGTACCTGATCTTCCCTCCAGCCTTTTCCGAAAGGCAGGCAACCTTTACAATAAGAACATTAAGAAAATTACTCTCCTCTCTCCCTTGCCCTCCCCCCCCCCTCTCTCTTATTTAAATTAGTGTTCCATCAATCACCCCCTTAGC
>Ga0247770_1000314_pt1 | contig 47600 bp, 37 predicted proteins | sample UWRJL136409B6_FD_179943 | JGI IMG/M metagenome (GOLD analysis project Ga0247770, IMG submission 179943) | Plant litter microbial communities from Arlington Agricultural Research Station in Wisconsin, United States - UWRJ-L136-409B-6 | ecosystem: Environmental > Terrestrial > Plant litter >...
CCAACCCTCTCCGGAGCCGAAACCGCCCTTCTCAGTCCCCCCTACCGCATAGCCGCCAAGATCCCGTCCCCACCAACCCTGTCGCAGCAAGCCCTCCTCGCCGCCCTCCAACAACCACCCCACCCCAATACCGCCTCCCTCCCCTCCCTCACCCTCCCGTACAACCCCGGCCCTATGCTCCCCGGAAAACACCAACGCACCGCCCTCACCCTTACCCTCTCCCAAACATCCCGCCTCCTCACCGCCCTAAAATCCCACCCTGGCCCACCAACCGTGACCCACGCCTTCCACGCAGCCATCGCCCTCCTCCTCCGCAACATCTCCACCACCCTTCCCAACCCCCCAACCTCCACCTCTCCCCTTGTCCGCCTCCCGGCATATATCCTCCGCAACGAACGCCCTTACCTCCCCTCACCATACAACACACCCTCCCACGCCGTGGCAGCCTACCACTCACTCGCGCGCGGAAAACAGGAAATAACCCTCTCCTCCACCCCCTCCCCTGACTCTCACCAGGAATTCGAACAAGTAATGGAGCAAATAAGAAACTATTACCTCTCCGCCTTTTCTCATTCTTTGGAAGATCACCCCACCCTGGCAGCGTATGTATTCTCGACATTCACACCGGATGTTCCGCTGGATGAGGGGGTTATGGTGCCGGTTCCGCCTCCGAATGAGAAACCGGGGGTGTCGTTAAGTAGTATGGGGGTGGTGGATCGAATCATTGAGCCGGTGAGGGGGGTAGTGGAGGCGGGAGATCCGTGGGTGGTTGGTGAGGAGTTGGGGAGTGGGTTGGGATGCTTTTTGGGCACGTGGAGGGGGAGATTAACGTTGAGCGCGGCGTGGAATGAAAGCTGGCATGGGAAGGAGGAGGTGGAGGGTTTTCTGGAGAGGTGTGTCGGGGTTGTGATGGGGTGGGTTGATGACCTTTAGATGGGGGCAGGCGGGTTAGGATTTGCCGTGGGCGACGTCTTCGACCGTTAAAAGGATGGTGAACTTTGTTGCCACCGACGAGCAGCTCCGCTCTGGCTCTCTTCGAAGTGTGAGGGTGATTTGTTTGGTTCTCAGCCCGCTAATCAGAGGAGCGAGCTCGATGGACATTGATGCTGATGAGGGTAGATTGAGGAATATACCACGTATGAGACGGATTGGTCATAATGTCGCGTAGCGGCTGATAGTCTACCGGGCTGCGGCTGTCCTCTCCAGCAGTTTCAGCTTCTCAGCCATGCTTGGCTGCATCATATGATGGTTTCCTGGTTGGGCGTGCCTCGGTCTTGGATTGGAACGGAGAAGCAGGTTCCACTCGGTCAATTGGCAGTCAGTTGACAGTCGTCGGGCGGTTCGAGCAGACTTTCTCAAATGGTGCCTTGTGGTGGAACCTTCTTGTTGATTTTGGGACCAGGCTCCAAACAACGGGGAAGGCGCCAGTGATGATGCGGGCTGTGTCTGGATGCAAGATAGATACGAGGGGAGGGGGCGGTCAAGATGGTCCCCCCTCCCAAGTCCTAGTCTGCAACCTGTATCGACCCCATCGCGTCCATTTCGACCTTCAGCTATGCTGCGAAAAAGCGCCACCCATTATGTCAGGCAGCGACACATCCGAGGCTCCATGCGACCCTTTAGCGTCACACCAGAGACCCAATACACGGTCGCCGTTGCGCTCGACTTGTAAGTGCTTCTCCCCCTCAGCTTCACCCACCCAGACGCCCTGACAGACACCCAGTGGCTCGAGCACGGATAGTTAGTAAATTACTTACTCTATGTTGGTACAACCTGCCCCTTGCAGCCTTATGGCACGTCGGCCCTATATCGTCGGTTAGCAGATTGCTTCAGAGTAGCAGTCAGCGGCTTATGTGGGTTGCGACGATCAGCTAACTTGGAGACCCATACAAGGCAGCGTAGTACTACGGAGCGGTTTTGCCTTAGTCTACCCATGTCCACACCCTGTACTGCTTTACGTGTTCCGGCTGTTTGTGGCATTGGTGGGTTTTCTCGGTTTGAAATCCGGACCTACAAGCAGTGCCGTTCCCCAATTGAATTCTTTATAGACGAACGGCGGGGCTTCCCCGCGTGCGTAGCCAAAGGAGAGACGAGACTGGTGCGCATGCTGGACACCGATATTAAAGGATGGTAGCTGCAATGGAGCAAAATGAAAGAGGTAGAGAGCCCAAGGCATGGTATATGCCATCAAATCAGTTGTACTATGCGCTGCAGTACTTTTAAAACATAGTCGGCGCGCCGGCTAGGAGGCAAAACACTGACGTCTCTTATTCTTACGCCTTCATCAATTCTCATTCTTCTGCTCACCCGTTCTAGACTCGCAAGCATGCTCCTTGATAAATTCCTTCTCCTGGGGCTTGTGAGCCTGGCGAACGTCGTCGACGCCGCGCTAAGCTCAGGATGTAGCTCAGCCCCAACCATCACGTCGGGCGTCAAGACCATTACGGTCGGTACCTCCTCGCGTCAGTTCACTATCCGGGTGCCATCGAACTACCAGAACAATAAGGGATACAAACTCATCTACGGCCTGCACTGGGTGGGCGGGAGAATGGAGCAAGTCTCGAATGGCGGCGACACCGGCTCCAAGGGATGGAAATACTATGGGCTGCAGATATTGGCCAACGAGACGGCCATCTTCGTAGCACCTCAGGGGGTTGGCAACGGCTGGGCCAACGGAGGCGGCTCAGACATCCAGTTCATCGACGCCATGAATAAGTATATCGATGCCGGCCTGTGCGTCGACCGGAGCCAACGGTTTTCTATAGGCTTCTCATACGGCGGTTCTATGACGTACGCCATTGCTTGCGCGCGCGCCAAGGACTTCCGCGCAGTCGCCGTCATCGCTGGCGGGCTGCTATCGGGCTGCGATGGCGGTAATGACCCCGTTGCCTACTTTGGCATCCACGGCGTCAGGGACGGTACGTTGAACATTGCCGGCGGCCGTACTCTGCGGGATCGTTTCGTCAAGAACAACGGCTGCGCCTCCCTTGCTGGAGCTAAGGAGCCCGCGTCGGGCAGCAAAACGCACATCACTACGGCGGCTACTGGCTGCAAGAGAGGTTATCCGGTCCAATGGGCAGCGCACGACAGTAGCCACATCCAGGCGGCGGCCGACAAACCCGCCCCCGAAGAGAATGGCGAAGCTTCATGGGTAGGACCCGAGGTTTGGGCGTTTTTCAATAAGCCAGAGCTCTCAACCCCGAACTCAGTGTGAAAAAGGGTGATCTTCTGTCGCGGAAACAGTCGTCGTGGGTTCTCGGGGGGTTGTGTTCTTGAGCTTTGCCTGTGTGGACCAGATACTATGTAGTAACAGATTGAAATCATACCGAGATAACGGATAGGATGAATATAATGAAGTCTTTATACAGTACAAAGAACGGACAGACGGTCTAGCTGCAGGCTAATAAGGCTATTGTTAGGCTATTTTTTAGGATATTTCAGGAATTGCCAAATAGGTGAGTCAAGGCCTTTCAAATGTCTTGTTTAATACAGCGAAGGGTTGGCATTTTTCCAGGTCAGTTTTTGAAGGGCCTGGTAAAAGAACCGACTGCATTGGAGAGGAACTCTAGTGTATTGGGAAAAGCCTTATGAACGCTTTGTTCGAGCTCCAATAGACCCATGTTGCAGTGCAAAGGATATTCTTATGAAGCAAAACAATCAGTGGAAAACCCCGTTACATCAGCCAGCTTCAAGCCTCCGGCTCAGGCTCCAGCGCATGGTTAAGACCCTCAAAGTTCTCGTATGCGGCATCGTACACAATCCCAATGAGCTCATCCGCAGCATGCTCAACATGCTTCTTGCCCGAAAAGATAAGCCAAGCAAACTCGTACTCCGTGTCAGGCATCCGGACGTACGCCCCAAACGGCTGGCCCGCACTTTCGAATGTCCGTTCGACCAAACGGCGTGGGTCGCCTTCGCATTCCTGCTTGTAGGCCCTGAGGAATTCGAGACCCCATTTCTCTCCGTCTATAACGGCAAAGTAGGCGCCCTTGTTGACGTTGATGTAGGGCTTCGTCTCGGAGGGGTAGGGGGCGGAGCCGATAACTCCCTCGGCATAGGATTGGAACTTGGTCTCGAAGTCTCGGTCCTCGGGGTTGTGCCAGTGGTAGGACCAGTCATAGCGCCCAATATAGCGAACATCCTGGGGGGGAAGGTTAGCACACCCTTCATTACCTAGGTGCTTGTAGATTGTCAGCTCACCTTATCGATGTGCCCGTTCCCGTTGCTGATCGCTCTCCCCTCCGGCATGAGACCTTCCAATCGGTGGAGAACATCCGTGGGATCGACATCCCCATGCGTGAAAATCCATCCAACATGGTCCGTCGCCGGACGGTCGTCATCCTGTTGTCTCCAGCTGCTGAAATATCGACGTGCCTTCCAGCGACCTTTACGCGCCGCTGAACGATAGGTGTACACATGCTGCATGATGGTTCCACCGGGGAGCTCCTTCGAGTGCACGCTTGCGTTACCAGTGAATCGTTGCTGGAGCGAGCCGTAATACATCGGCAGTATCTGGCCCCAGAGGAGAACCCCGGACTGGACGTTGAAACCCGCGTGGCCTGCAAGCAATACCCTTGATGCATCGCGGAAGGGGCGCGTCTGGACTGGACCGGTGACAGGCCCGGGAAGGCTAGCCTGTGCAGGCGACTCTTCAGCTTGTCGTCGCACTGGGTTGGCTGCCTGGTATGCAGCCCTGTATGCAGCCCTCTCGGCCATCTCGGGGTAACGCTTGGCAAAAACCTCCTGGAGCTTGTTGGCAAGGCCTATCCGCCGACTCGAGGCCTTCCACTCCTCCAGAATCTCATGCTTTGTCCGCCAGACCCAATGGGCCGCCTCTTCAATGGCTCCGTCTTGAAGCTCCACCGACGTGTCGACTCCCGAGGTGCTGCTGTGAGGCAGCCAAGAAGCCCACCACTTCACCAGAGTGGAAATGACCTCCGTTGCGTCCTCTTTCATCTGTGCGAGCTCCTCAATCATGGCGTCTTGCTTCTCTTCTTGCTGCTGCAGGTACCGCAGCGCGTACTTGGCATGCCGCCACTTGGTAATCGCCTGTCTCAACTCGAAATTCGCCAAATATCCGGAGTGGCATGCATGGTTATAACTGTCCAACCGGTTCCATTGATCCCTGCTTACTGAAAAGGCATCTCCGAGATCGTTTTTCAGGAAAGCCGTCCCGACGATTCTCCTCAAGGCAGCCGCCTTGGTCTCGAGCACGAGATGGACTTCGTACGGACCTGCATCACCGGCCTTGACAGCAGGCTGACCGTTCTCGTCAAGCGGCCAGGGCACCAGAGGACTCACTTCGGCGAGCGTCATTGTCGGCGGGATTGGCTTGTCCTCCCACGGGGAGACTGGCTCGTCCAAGTCCCTTTCCAGCGGGTAGGTGATGAAGACGGCTTGCAGGTGGCACGGAATGCCGAAATCACGCTCGACGATGCTAGAGAGGTCCTCAATTGTGGTAGAACCGGGCAACACATCGATGATATGGCGGCCGAGACTCTTCCGCTCGTTAAGCCGTGGGGCTCGCGGAATGGACGCCAGTGAGCCTGAGCCAGGAGCTGGGTTTGCAAGCTCTGGTGGTGGTCGTTCAGGAAATTGAACCAATTTGGGGGGTTGCCAGGCGCTGTCCGGGAACTTGGCAAACAGATCGGGCAGGAACACGGACGCCAGGAAGGGGTCGTGGTTGACGAAAACATGGACGCTGAAGGGTGGAGACATGCTGTCTTCGGACGCAGATGTTGCCGGGTTAGAGGAAAAGAGGAGGGAGAAGAATAACAGTTTCGGTGGAAAGAACAGATTTTTGTGGAGTTGGCAGCGCTCCGCATTTGTCAGGCAGCCACGGGGGCATGCACGAGCCAGGCAGGAGGTGCCAAGAACCGGTGACTCTGACCAAAGTGCCCGAAAGGGCGACCTCCAAGAACTTGTTCAGGCAACCTCCGCACTATTGAACGCCTCCCGTCCCTCCGTGGTCGACAATATACGATTGAGAGCGGTGAAGACCACTCGTAAAACTGATCGATTGAATCACGAACAACTTCCTCAATGATGCGACGGGCACGTTCTCAACAAACAAGCACAAAATCAGGGACCAGATTTGGGAGAATTAATCTCTCAACCAGCTCACCGTCAGGACCGAGGCCTTAGACTACACGCCCGTCAAGTTTGGCGCCTCCCTTACGATTGCTGCTATCAACTCCCCGTGAATCTCAAGTATCTTGGACACTACGAGCCTAGACGGCGAAGTTGCCAGAGCCATTGCCGAGATCCTCGGCATGAAACACGGCCGCCTGAGAATCACCATAGCTTCTTACCTATACCAATCAACACCAACGAGGACGTTGATACCTGAGATCCATTTTCCCCTGCAAAGTCTAGTTCACTCGCCAGATCGCGCGCCGTATCCGCGGTTTATCAATCGATTCGACTGCCGCGAAATGCTGCTAGTAGTCGACGGCTTATGCATCAACCCTACAAAGATGGCAGCGCGCTTGGCGGCGAGAACCGCTTGTGGCATGGGGAACACGCAGTATACGAAACTCTGCGGAATTATGCTTTGAGATGCTGGGCTAGAGTTAGACAGGTTGGAGTTATGCTGGGCACCTCGCAGTCATCTAGCAGCGGAGACTGGCTCGCCCTCACATCTCTTGTTCTCTCCAATACCGAACGAGCAACATACTGCCAGGGCCTGTCAGTGTTCCCTCCTATACACTCAACGTGCGTTTTTGATTGCATTACTAACTTTCCAGATACATTAAACCAAGCCAACAACGGTCCAGTCCTCCTCTTCCTCCTCCAATCCTCCACCTCAATCCGCCTTAGAAAGCCACCACCGGTACAGCGGCACCGTCTCCGCCTGCCCCGGCTTGAGGAACACATATCCCAAGATGCCCTCCTGATGATACCCCACCGACTGCGCGTTCTCCCCCTTGGCATGCATTGTGTAAAAGTGATCGGCCGTCTCGTTGTTATACCAGCGATAGAACGGCATCGTGCCGGACTGCTGGTCCGGGTAGACCCAAAACACAATGCCTTCGTTCTTGTAGCCCGAAGAGGCGGCAATCTCGCCCGACGCGTCGGTCGTGTAGAAGTGGTCGCCTCCTGCGGCGCGGTACCAGCGGTGCACGGCGACCGTCAGGGGCTGCTGCTTGGTGTAGACCCAGGCGGCGATGCCTTCGGACTGGTAGCCCATTTTGGGGGCGAGCTCCCCTGTGGGGGAGGTGGTGTAGAAGTGATCGTGTTGCGGCATTGTGATGTGTGATGTGAGATTATTGAAGGAAATAAATTGTTTTTGGTTTGGTTCCGAGGCTCTAAAATTAGGTTTTCGTTGAACTTGGTGATGGCGATGGTGACCCCAAGGCGGAGGGAGAGTGTGTTCTTATATCCTTGTCTAGAACTGCCAGGTCTGTATCATGGTGGGATCATGAGGACCCATACCATCCCGGTTATCATGATGTTTTTTTTTTCTCTAGCGGGCTCACTCTCGGGAGCTTGGAACTCCATGATCTTGCAAATATTCCACTAAATCTGTTGCTCTCGGCTCTTTCGTCCCACTTCTACATTCTGCCTCACGCGTTCGAGAAAAGTGACTGATCCTGAACTGACACTCTTGGTGATCGGAGTCAAATTTGTCGCCCACCTGCCCCTACACGCCGATTCGTCGTGCGTCCAGCGTGTAGTGGCTCAACTTTCTGAAGGCTATGGATATTTTTCCTGTCCTTGAACAGGGGTTGGAAGAGATCGGGGATCAGGCCACTGGTAGACACGGTCGACCCGTTCTATTCGCCAGTAATTCTCACAATGCATGCAGACACACGCATTTCCGAAGCATCAACCCCTCAGACGTCTTCTACAGGGTCGCCACTAGCAAGCCACACTCCGGACTTCGGAATTGTGATTGGTCCTGCATATGGTCTATCTGCAAAATCATCACGGACTTGTCGTCCCACTAATCCGGCACTTCGTGTTGATCATGCAAAAGTCTGTCCTCCGAAGTCATCACGCTGTGATCAGGAATTGGGGCGGCATCATAGCGAGTCAAGGCTGTCAGCAGTGGAAAGAAGAGTACAAGGGGGTTCTGCGAATTTATTCCCCGCACCCCCAAGTATCACGCAAACTCCAAGGTTAAATCACGAACCCCATCGACCAGCGACGTCCGAATGGATGACCATTCGTCAGATATCGCCCTCTTGAGTGGTGTCATGATCAAGCCCCAGGATGGGTCATAATCAGTTTTGAATCGACCAATCGTGGCCATCTACGCGCAGCCCGAGTCGAGGAAACTGAGACAGCTTAAGGTGTCTGCTATGCCTTGTCAAAGTCCTGGCCTGCAATGAGCCGGTAGAGGCCCCTTCTTGGCTGTGAAGCCCATTCCGCGATTTGAGGACGGAGGAATGTGAATGAGAGAATGGGCTGCATCCGCCGCTCGACGGTCTCCGATAATAAGATCGTTCCTATCAATATTTCTCTTCGCTGGAGGCTTCCATGGGCGCGCACTTTCTATTTGGTCACCTATGTCAGGGCGTCAATTTGCGCCACAAAGGATAGGTATGTCAGCATCCAACGTGAAGATTCAAAAAGCGTCCAGACTTGAGCCGTAGCATGCGTGCCAAGGCGTGTCCTGTGCGTGCACAATGCGTTCTGCAGCACGCTACAAGACAGTCAGTAAATGGAGTCAGATCGTGTCAGAAAGAAGAGTCTGGAAACCACCAGAACAATAGATTTGTAACCATTGCTACAGACGCGCAATTGTAGCCGCGCGGCTTTGCCACAAGGCTTGCCACCATTCACAGCTATAAAGAAGGTCCTCTGGCTGAGCCAGAGAGCCGAACAAGCAATACAATCACGCGGTTGCAACCCCTACAATTCCACACAATCCAGAGTGCAGTGCTTCCAACAGATCGTGATCGAATCATACTAATACCCAGAGTGGATCTGTGAGAATAAAATAAAGTAAAATAATAAAATAAAGCCTTCCTTCGTCTGTTTGAAACTCTCTAATTTTAATACTATCAGCCACACGTGGAAAATCTAGCTAGATTAGCCATTTCTATTAGAATTATTATAAGTACAAACGTTATTATATAGAGTTAAAGTAGATTTAAAATAGTCCAGAAAACCAAGCCTTTAAAATTTAGCTAATACTATAGTATAGAAGAAATAAGAGGTAAATAATAAGCCAAATTCTACTTTAAGGGTAAAAGGAAGGAATATAGTAGCTTAGTAGTTAATTTCCATTATATTAATCCTTTTTTCAATCTTTATAACCTTATAATCTTTAATAAGATACCATACAGGGCACTACGAAAGATTTGATATAAAGCTATTTACAGGACTTAATATAAAACTTAGTTACAGTTGTTAGAATGTATCACTCTTACAGATCTTACAGGTCTGTTAGTATTACGACCTGCACCCGACACAGGCCTCGAGAGGACTGGCGCGGGTTAAGACAGAACGTATGGCAGGACGCCAACAGGTAAGGGGCGTTCCGAAGACGGCTTGTTGAGCTAGCACTCCTAGACGAGGGGTTCAATGTCACTGTAGGTCGCTGTCACTATAATGCACAGAGGTGAGTCTGAACAGTAGGACACAAATGAACAATTGAATACTAGCGTGAGGAACCAGAGTCCCTCACGGTGGTTGTAGGCACAACCATGGCTATCTATACTAACTAACTAAGAGGTACTTCGTACCTTGCTTGGTCCACTGTGCTTGGTGGTGCACCACGCAGTTGCGGCCAAGCAGCCAACTGAATGGTGCTTGGTGTTGTCAGTCCTACCACCAAGCGCTTTCTTACTGGTCGTAGGGGCTTCGGGTCTTTGCACCCCTGGCCCAGTGCGTCCGGACGGTGTACACCGTTTTTCCGCACTGTTCCTTCTGCGGGGGATTCGTCGGGCCGCCCCGGCCCAAGTGACGGCCTGCAGGGTCGTCACAGTTAGGCTCTGGAATATAGTAGCTAGTACGCTATAGTTCGTCACTGGGAATACTGAACAGTCTTGTAGTATAGGGCTGTAAACAACTGTTATAGTGAGCTAGTCAGGCTTCACAAGGCTTATTGCAGTTGTAGGTGCAGTTGTATTATTTGTACCACTTGTATATCTTCCGGGCTGCAGTCAGAGCCCCACACGTCAGTTGGAGCTTATAGGTTAGCCTGTTAACCTTTCCTCAGCAGAAGAACTCTGCAGCGCTTTTCTTTTGTAACATTATTACATTAGGTATAATATAAAGTAAATTAAACTTAATGTGAGGTAGAACAGTAATGGCTAGTAAGCGCGATAGGATATAAGAAGAAGTACGGATATAAAGGATATGCGAGAGAGAGATAACTTATGTAATAGTTAGTAAGGAGGATCAAACTACCTCTTTATCTAACTGACGCTTAACAAAGAGCAGTCGTATAGTGAGTAGTAAAGGATGGATTAAGCTGCCTTTTAACGTCTGGGAAAAGATTAATTACGCAGTAGGTAAGCATAATTACTATAACGTAGAACTTTAAAATGGAGAGTATGCGCCCAATCACACGCCGCGCGTGGTCGTGGGTAAGCGGCGAGACTTACTGGGTTTAAGCTAAAGTCTTGGCATGTCGAACGGAGGCGAGTTGGCCACGGCACTGCGGTCGTTTGGTAGCCGCACTTGGCGAGGTTCTCGTCCACGGCACACCTGTCCATCAACTGCAACAGATTCGCGTCACATAGACAGGGGTAGGCGCCGAGGGTATGTGTCGCATCAACGGTAGTGCTCAAGCACGACGAAGCACTGATCTGGGTCTGAGTACAGAACACGGCACGATCGGGGCCACCTCGGTAATCACACGACGCCACATCCCGAGGCTCGAGAGAATTGCTGGCGACCGAAAAAACGAGTGTGGGACCCCCGAATCGCACAATAACCGAGTTTCCCAACTCGACTGTTCTTTCCATCAATTTGTATCTTTTAGCAAATCAACGAGATGTCCTCCCCGCCAGGCGCAATGAGCGATTGTGGCATCAAACGACAGAGTCATCGCCTCGGTATTGATCGGAAGCGAATCTGAGACGTCCTTGCAGCCCATTTCTTTGTCTTCACAGGCCTAGCTGTTTTGGGAATTCTCACCGTCTCCCGCAATGGCTTTGCAATGAGCCCCACCGCAAAGAACAGTGTATTGGATCCTTTTGGGATGGAATGGGTCATTCTTTGGCAGTCTGGTTCTCCATTTATCATCTCCTTGTTCGCCTTCTGCCGAAATTGGGTGGTTGACGAGGCGGTATATCACATAACGCGCGTGGATATTGAAAACAACAGCAATTCTGCTCCATCAAATCGACTAGAGAGGAGCTCTGCAAACGAGGAGAAGGCTTCGCTGTTGGGCACAACATTCGACAAGCGCAGCTTCAGTAAGACCATCCCAGGACCAGACGACTTTTGTACGGTGGAGACCTGCTAGTACCAAGCTAACCTCAGGCGCAAGACTACCTTGAAAAAGCGACGATCACGAGGGGTTGGCATGCATACAAAAACCACGACTTCAACTTGATGACAGGACTCCTCTTCGGCCTCCTCGTCACATACATCCTTCAGCCCCTGATGGCATCCCTGATCAAGGAGCAGGAATCGACATTCATCAGAAACGTCCCAACAAACCGACCCATGGACTTCAGCAGCAATAGCCTTGCAAATCTGGAGCCGTACGAGTGGGACCTGATCCTCGACTCCACTGTGGCCGAAGATCTGTACACAGGCGAGCCAAGCCCCTGAACAAACCGAACCCACGCCTTCCGACCGCTGTATCCCCAAACCAGCTTCTCCGACCGTGGAACCCTGACCGCCGCATCAACCGCCTACGCGGCCTATCTCTCGTGCGAACAAGTGCCGCAAGTCGCCCTTGAGCTTGACGATCTTGGCGTGAGTGATGGCTTCGTCCACGCCAGTCTCACCGCGATGGACCGCAACTGCGCCATCGCATTCGCCTTGACCTTCAGCCCAACCAACCGCCCCAACGTTCATCTCCTTCGACACCAGATCCCCTGTATTCCCAACCAAAACCGTCATCCAGGAGGCATTTGAAGCCAGCCTCCTCGGTCTCCACGAAGTGCAGTACGGCACGAACCGAGACCAAGTCGCCAACACTGAGTTTGCCGACTTTGCCATGGCGATTGCGAGGACACTGCTTCCTCTCACCCCTTTGCCCCCCGCCTCCTCGTCTGTCGATGCATCCTCACCTGTTCCTGCCTCTTCTTCTTCTTCTTCATCAACATCATCATTATCATCATCATCGACAGAGATGACGATGGCCATTATAAATGGACCAGAGCTACTGCTAAGAGCGGTACCGTCTCCTAATAATCACACAGAACCTATATCTCAAACCCCATTCCTTAATTACTCAACTTGTGTCAGCTCAGAGCACGCAAATGATTGCCTTTGGCCCTGATTCTTCATTTCGGTTGGAAAACAATTGCATTGCTTATCTGCCCTGGAATCGTTGGTTCCTGTAACGGGCAAGGTAGTGTGTTGCAACTAGCTAGGCCTGCTCTATGAGTACGCAGAACATGAGGAAAGAGAAGCGGGGAAGGAAACGTTGTGGGAGGGCATTCTCTATATGAGCGGGTCTGTGCTGGTCCGATCGAAGGGAGACAGAAGATTCCAGAGCAGTCATGGGTCCCGTTGTGGTTTAGTGTTGGGGTCCGTGTGCGTGTGTTGACATTTCTAGGAATGGCTTCATCCAGAGGTCGCCGGTGGGGCTCTGCCCCACCTCCGTAGTCCTGAATGCCATGGCCCAGGATCGCTGAGACTGCACCAGGGCTCAGCCCGTTACATATTAAATGGTTTGACGATGAAAGCATAGAATATGTTTCATCTGTCTTTAGTCTTGGTACTGTCTTTAAGATACCTTTGACTGTCATTCCTTAAAAAAGGGGATTCTGTTAAAAATTCCTAAGGTCCTAAAGGCTTTGTGTTACGGGACGGTTTAAGAACGAAAAATTTCGGGAACTTAGGGCTTTGGCCCACTAAATAGACAGTTTCAAAGATTATAGATATTGGTGGGATTTCGACATACTAAACAAGGTCGGTGGATTAATATTATGTAGATGGCTCGTGTACAGGATGTGGAATATTTACAACGTTGTGCCCTGTCGGAGCCCGTCTTAGCGCTCGGTACGGTAGGTGATCGGGATGGTCACGGCGTTCCTAGGAAGCTTCTGCCGAGAAACGCAGGTCCGTTTGAAGTCCGACACAATTTCCTGCTGAAGCGTAGCTAGCTCCGACACCTCTAGCAATAGTCAGATGATGGTGCTCGAGACTCCACACGCTAGTACCGAGAACGCCTTCTACCTACGCCACGGCAGCACCGGGAGAAGGAATGCTTCCATCTTCGGGATTGTGCGACAGAGTCAGCACCCACGAGTGTACAATATGAGATCAAGATATAAAACGTTGGGGACGTGTCAGTAAATCTTACGAATAAGTAGGCGGTGACGAATTCACCAGGTCGCTTAATCCGAGCCCAGATTTCGGCCTCGGTAATACATCAAGTAGGCGGTGAGAATAACAAATCTTCCAGGCGCTTCACTTGGGCCCAGATCTCAGCCCATCAACTAGTAGGCAGGCGGTGAAAGGAGACAAATTTCGGGCCATCAAACTGCAGCTCGAAGTGGCTCCAAAACAACTGAATAATTACACTCCAACACCGTCGTATTGCGTCCGTTGCGTCTAATAGTGCGGAGGTAGGTTGTTTTCTAGTGTAAGCTTCGCCGTAGAACGTGTCTGGACTTGCATAAAAGGCATTTGGTTTGCAGAAGGTGATGTGGGCTTCCTTATCACAGGGCGAGCCTGGCTCACGGGCCACCGTATCATCAGAACGGTTTGATACTTTGTTAGCTCGTGCACTTTTAGAGTCTTTAGGCTGATTGAACCATTGTTACACACAATTGGAAGGATAGGGTTTTTGCTGGCGAAATTTTGGGTACCTATGGGTGTGTAGTTCCTGGCCCACGCAATTTATCAACGCCCGGCGGCTAAGTCGAAAGGGCAACTATACTAACATGTATAATTCTCAAGCTGCGACTTGATATCCTGATCACTTTTTCCGAACCGACAAGCGCCCTACAGATGTCTATCTAGCACCCTGCCGGCTCTTGTGCCACCAGCCAAAGCTGCCCGCTCAACGCTCGTTGCAGCTCCACGCGGTAATGTGGCTGTTCCAGCTGCCATCTTCATCGGCGAGGTTGACATTCCTGTGGTTCTCTCGCTTTCCGCTTCGCCGGTCCAAATGATGCGCCCTGCCCGAGGGGTTCATGGTGCCCGGTCACCGCCATGACGACCTGGTGCTTTTAGGGGCACCCTAGGAATGATCCTCTCCCTCCATCTGGTCTCCGGATCCGGATCGCCATTGTTGATCATCGCTTTCCAGCAGTGTACACCCCATAATGCCTTGGTCCTAACATCTCCCGGGTGCCTCATCATCACTAGCACCAGGATCCGATCTCCTGGCATCAGAGACTTCAGTCTTGCCTTCTCCAGGTGTCGTCGCACAGTCCTCAGTGCTCGTTGCGGCGCCGGTATTAAAGGGGTCGGGTTCTCCCCCATGGTTCACCTGTGGCTCACACCTCTCGTTGGCTTTCGCTCCAGAAGAGTCGTGATTTTCAAGGTGATAGAAGGTCGGACCGTACCGGCTAGAGATGAGGCCCATCTTAACAAGCGCTCTTTCGATCAAATGCTTGATACATGGGACGCAGGCGGCGATGATGCTGTGAACGACACTCGTAAGCTTTCTCATCGAAACAGAGGATTCCGGAAATGGGAACGCCTACCCAAGCTGGATCTCCAGTATCCCCCAAAACGTGACATCCACCCCGTCGCGAAGCGGATCCCCTGTGAGCCTCTTCAACGACACGGACACGATCTTGCAAATGCTCGCAGCGCTCGCGACCAGACCCAAACCCATGATGACCACGAGAATCGCCCTCTCACGCACAGACCTGCGAATACGCCGAATGAACGTCATGGGTAGGAGACTCAGGACGAAGTCGGTGGCCACGGTCAAAGCGGCAACTCCCAGAATCCCTTTACTCATAAGCGAGCGGGGGAGACACACAGCATTCGGTGTTTTTGGGTTCCACACCGCTGACAGCGGCTTGCAAGAGGCAAAGAGGAAGCTGCTTGTGGTGATGGCAATTGCAACGGGGATGACCATCATTGCCAAGAGGAAGACGCGCCATAGTGTGCTATCTCGACGGAGCTGGAAGAGTGAATAGGCGATGCTGAGCTTTGCGAAGCCGATTGCCCATCCTGAGCAATGGTTGGAGAAGTGAAGACATAAACGCGCGGTTGGGATCTGGGCCTCAGGGACATAGAGGGATGCTCGACCGAGCCCGTTGTGGACAGCGATGAGGGTTAGGATCCACTGGGCGAGATCGAAGACCTGGCGAGACTCAGTAAGAGAGCTGGAGGCTACAAGCAGAAGGGTAGTGCCTCACTGCAGCGGCGATGATGGTCCAGTCATCCCATCCCAGCCGTAATACCGGCCGACAACGGCTCCATATGCGGGTGATAAGGATGGGAATGGAGATACCATGTAGAACGCAAGACAGGATGACAATCTCGGGGCCTCGGTCCATGAAGGGCGGTGGCGGCGCTTTGGGGTCCATGGCGTCGGGAGAATGGCGAAGGTTTCTCCCCTATGCCATCCCTCATAACGTGCAGATAGGGTCCGGACCGGATGTCCCTTTGGCGACTTGCAGAGTTGAAAGCATAGGATTCAGAGCTCAGCAAAAACGAAAATGCAATTGGGAGCGAGACAGATGACAATTCCTATGGGAGCAGGAAATCGCCGCCCATGACCCAGCACTCTGGGTCGGAAGCTTGATTGCCCCGCCAAAAGAAAGGAAACCCCCTTGCAAGCCTAGGGGCTGCGCTAATTGAGCCTAGGCCATCTTCTAGGGTCGCTACGATTCATTATCCCAAGCGCCATCCTCTTGTTCGGGGAAAACGCGGGTCGGTGAACCCAATTGCGCGAGCCACTACGCCGAAGACAGACAGCAAGCGTTGAGTTCGGTGGGCATTTGTGGACTGATCTCAGCGAGCTCCGACCCCCTGCATTACAACTCCACAATTGGAGTATCTGGAACAGTCTGGATGGCAATTGCCACACATGACATGTTGTCAAATTGGACTGGCGCCCCTGTGGCGCCTTCTGGGGCAGCCGAGCGCCACGGCCCCGCATCGCCTTGGCGCGCCACGAGCTATTGGAAGGCCCTGCTGGGAGTGACCAATGCTCTTTCAATCACACCCAACTTGCAACTATCCAAAACCTCGTCAATTGCTTGACTGCGTGATATTCGACAAATGTCAATGTGGTTGCTAGAGGAGGCTGAACGAAAGTTTCTGTACGCACACATGCGCACACACATGCACACACACACACACACACACACACAAACAATTTATTAACGCCCAGCGGCTAAACCGACGGGCAAGATAAGAGGGATGGCTACGGCAAACAAACCAACCCGCATGGTAGCACCAACAAATAACTGTGCTCCTGACTCTGGCTGTCCAGTTAACTCGCTGTCGAGCCGCTCGAAGGTATACTGAGACTTCTTCACGCGCGATGCCTGCGCGAACTTGGGCAAGCTGCGACTCAAGGTTGACACTACCGGAAATTTATGATTTTAAACCAAAAAGATGCCCTCGGGTTCCTTCGTGCCAGCCACTGCTTCACCGTCCATGACGCCGTACACAAATGCCTGACCAACAAGGCTATAACACCCTTCCGAAACACTTCGTAGGATGACAGGGGTCGAAGAGCCTCCTAAGATCCAAATCTGGTCGCCAGCTTGGGTCGACAACGGGGCAATAGCGAGCCGCTCGTCGCTGGTAAATACTGTTCGCCGGTGCGAGAAGGAAGTGCCCATTCTGTAGATGAGCTGTGTGAAACGTGCATGATAATCCGGATGATAGCCTTTTGCGAGTAAAGCAGCGTTGAAGATGCTTGTGAATTTTTCGGCATCGCAGGCCGGCAGCGCCTGTTGGTCGGCAGAATCTTCGTCAAGCAGGTCCTCCATATTTGCGCAGATCAATCCCCATCGCTCAGGGGGTTCACCAGAGGAATGAAGCCGAGCTGCCGACCAGGCCATGAGTTCAAAAATGAGCTCTCCACCAGCGGCGGAGGCAGGTTGCTGTTTGTCGTAGGAATCAAGCAGTATGGTCCGCCAAAGGACTTCGAATCGAGTTCTTCTGCCGGATTGTCAGAATCAGGCACGGAGATTCCAGCAGCGGTGACTTACGTATCGGTGCTATTGCGTTGAGCTGCGCCAATGTTCTTGGCGTGGTGGAACATCTCAGCCCACACTAGATCGTTCTCGGGGTTGGCATTTCTCCCTAACGAGTAGAGTAGCGTGGTTAGTATCGTATCTAGGCAAAGCCCTTGGACTTGAAGCTCCTTGTGGCCAAGTGGGGTCTTGTCAAAACTCCAGCGGATGTCGCCGTTTGCCTTGAAAACCGGCGAATCGTGCGCATCTCCGAACCATGGGTTGGGAACCAAGCGGGCGCTATAATCCGGAACCCACGAAGGAAGGCCTTCAATGTTTTTAACAGATGCATCCTTAACATGTTCGAAGAATCTCAGGTCCCCATAGCCTTCTAGCATCATCCTAGCCGTTCGCGTATATACCGTTTCCACATCGAGATGATAATTCGGGACGAGCTGGTCGGGATGTGTCGAGAACAGCGACCTGTCCTTGCGCGCAATGCCAAGCAGTGGGAAGATCTTGTCTCTCGGGTCGCCCGCATCCGAGCATCTAAAAGCGGCAAGAAGATACCGAAACAGAGCAAGGTTGCCATGTTGCCGTATGCCCGCCTTCGTCGCCTGTAAATAGACGGCTTAGACCCCAAGGTCGAGGGTGATATCTCCTGCCAGCAGCGACTTGTACACCCCGGTGAAGAAACGGATATTCTCGTTGCTCCTGAAGCTATCCAAAGTCACCTGATTGCTCCACTGCGTAGCAGTCAGAAACCCTAACGTCCGCTCAAGCCACTCCCACGGAAAGACGTGATCCCCACAAAGCACCACGCCGTATCTCCCAAGCACGACCTCTTGGATAATCCATACTCTCTTGAACCAAGGCCGATCTTGTAACAGCACTAGGCCCAAATAGTGCTGCCACCGCGGGTGCTGGCCAACGCCGAATCGTTCAAAGACACGGTTCTGAGTGAACCAATCCACTTCTCTCACCTCACCGTACCGATTCGGTGGGATAGCCGATATCGCCTTGACAGCGGATATAGCGTCTTTGGTAAACTCATCCGCGTCGCCGAGCCAGATAAGCACTCTCTCTGCGCGTTTATAGATATCGTCCATCTGACACACTTGCTCGGTCTTTTCGGAGGGGCCATTTTTGGTTGATGCAGATAGCGTCGGCCCAGAGGTAGCGCGACTTGGCTGTCTTGATGGTGCCTAGGTATAGGAGAGAGCATCGAAGGCAGGGGCGCTGTCGAGGGCAAATGTGGAAATAGCGAGAGACAACGGTGCGAGTCCGAAAGGAAGCCGTGTAGTTTTGATCCCGAGTAGTCTGATGCTCGATAGGCTTTGCAGCTTGTCGTATGCGTACGCGTTTGGTGTCTCCATGGTCGTTTGCTTGGACACCTGCCGCCACGGTCATATGCCATTCATCACCTTTTTCTTGATGAGGGAATTAACAGCTCACCGGACTTTCGGACGGACTTCGGATATTGCCAACAGTAGCGTGCTGCAAGCCCCCAAATGTTGCGGCTGAGGGGACAAGCAGGCTCGGAGCCTTGTTCAATCTAGGTCACATGATCTCAGGATGTTGAGGGCGGCGTCGCATTCAATAAAGGCAAAACGCAGTCTTTAAGCTTTCCGGAGGAAAGGACTAGGTGTTTATAGTCTCTCTAGCTTTCGAGCGGACCAACCATCTACTCCATGTTGTGAGATAGTTCATAGCATCCTGATCTAATTCCTAAGATAGTACGTAGTATCTTGGCACCAACACTAGGACGGTATTTAACGTACCAGTATATTATATAGCACAGTACAAAGAAAACAAGAGTGCATATTTTGAAAATAGGACCCATTTTGACCCTCTTTATATATGGGATCAACTCTAGGCCCACTCGGCCAGAGTTCAAACAATTTGGCTTGGGATTTGCGTGATTGGAACTCCCAGTCCGATTTCTGAATTGATTAGTGCTGCCAAGGCACGGCATAAATGCCACTTGGACATTCCCAAATTACTTGGCATGCGGGCACTGCCACCGCCACCCACGTGCACCCACCCTCGTGCTGGCGCGTCACCCACCCTTCAGGCAGCAACAGTTGATGTTCCAGTATTGTAGACATTCCATTACGACTACCATCAAGGCTCGGCCTGGGATAATTCTTTCTCTAGAAATACACAGTCTCACTCACGCAGGCCATCCTTGCAATGCTTGTCCAGGCGCCCGCAAAACATGGGCTGGATGAAGGGAGGACCGATGTCTTTGAAGGACCGTCGGCTGCACCGACTGTGGTTATTGACGCCGGGTGAGCAGTTTCGCTTTTCCAACATCCTTAGCTATCAGAATCACCATTGACATGGTGTAGGTCATGTACGACGAAATACGGCTTCGGGGGCAACTCGACACCTTCCGAGCTCTGTATGTTTACACAACCCCCTTTATCTCGTTCGATCAGCAGGGAAAGTCTGACAGCCAGCAGTGTCAATCGTAGGACGGCGGAGGCATGTTCCGTATGTCCCTTCCTCCCTTCCCTCACACACCTACACCTATTAACAGATTCCAGAATGTGCCTTCTCGGTGCCACCTATCGACCAGATACCTACGTCGGCAGCGACGTCCATGGCAACGAGCAGTTCCTCAACATCCGGGCCCCTATTTCCGGGAACGAAGTCCTCAGTTGGGATGACGTCGAGGTCATCTGGCACCACATCTTTTACTCGAAGCTCAAAATCGACCCCGTCGAGCATCCCATGGTGCTCACTACGCCAGCAGCCGGGAGATCGGCAAAGGACAAGTAGCTACCCCGCCCCTTCTCATCTACGGAGATGTTTTCATGACTCTAACACTGGCAAAGCGAAACCCTCGCAATCCTCCTCTTCGAAACATTCAATGCCCCACGTGCCTTCGTCGCCCCACCCGCCCTTTTATCCCTCCTCTCCGCAGGCCGTTCCACAGGCCTCGTCATCGACTCAGGCCATGCACACACCACATGCGTTCCTATCTATGCTGGATTTCCTCTTGCCCACGCAACGAAGTCTCTCCCGCTGGGGGGCAGGGAGATTGCCGCGCATTTGGGGTCTATCCTTCCGGGGCCGACGCTCGAGGATGACACGCTCCAAGAGATAAAGGAGAAGCACTGCCGCGCTGAGCTGGATCCGTTCCATGCCGTTGCAGAAGGGACCTGGAAGGGACAGGAGTATGCCCTGCCGGACGGGAAGGTTGTGTGTGTTGGGACGGAGGCCTTTCGCGCGCCTGAGCCGCTATTCGCGCCGTTTCTTGGCCTGGGTGACACAGTGCGGCGAGTGATTGGGATGGCGGATTGTAGTGTGAGGAAGGAGCTTTGGGGGAGTATTGTCTTAGTGAGTTTAGTCCATTCCTGCTAAAGAGATGCAACAACCAGTGGCAGACTGACGGATGGTCGCAGAGCGGTGGAAATGTCTTGCTCCCGGGCTTCGCGGACCGCCTCCGGCAAGACCTCAAGGCTGTGGCCTCTCACGACTCAACGGTGAGCCTCTTTACTCCCCCAGACCCCAAGACAGCGGCATGGCGCGGCGGATCGATGCTCAGCGGGCTCAGCACGTTCCGAGACATGTGTATTCCCTACAGCGAGTACGACGAGTACGGACCGGTGCTACTCCAGCGAAAGTGTCTGGGTATTGGCCTCTAGCTCACTAGTACCACTGCAATATCGCGACTTTCGTTTCTGCAGCGGCGGTAGTGACAGGTCCCCGCCCGGCTTATAGTCCTGATATTGATACAATCACTTCATGCCCGCCCCCCAACAGAATCCCACCTCCCCGGGCGGTTCTACTGTTCCAAGAAACACCTCTCCACTATGCCGTCCCTCACTTTCGGATGCTGGCATCGTCCATCGCCATCGAACCACCCCTCCCCAAGCACCAAGTCCACCTCAGCCAGCCAGCCAAGCGGCGCCACCCCCTCCGAGTCGCTGCGGCGTCGTCTGGTCGGGGTCCGCTCCGCTGCCTGGGATGTCTATCTGTCTTTCTTGCTGGTCATGCTGTCAATGGTGATTGATATTGGGGATGGCGATATTTTCAAGTCTTGAGTTAGGAAGTATATTTTGAGACGGAAATCTATCGCCGCTTATAATACTTGCGAGCGGAGGAGTGACTGAGTTACTTCGGCCAGCGTGGCACAGGAGCATGTTGAGTTGCCGGCTGGCGAGTGAATTGAGGGTATGTAACTATATGCATGCGGCAAAACTTTGTTAGCTTATTGGCAGTTGGTTTCAGGCCGAGAACTCCCATCCAACGTTCTAATAACTACTCAACCAATTAACCTACCTGAGGATCTTGCCCTCTGGAATGGTATCGAGGGGGAGGCCTGTGCTTTCATCTACCAACTTGGCGGGGGACACGGGACATGCAGCTCAGCCCCCGTGTGGTAGAAGCGTGGTAATGCGCAGTCATGGGGAATCACTTGTGCGAAACCCTCCAAGTTAGCAACCAGCGAGTGCACAGTGGCATCAGGTCCCATGGAAATGCCATCCATTGCTTTGACTCGTACTTGTCTTGTCCCATGGTTGCTCCCGCGCCCCTTTGGTAGATACGGACTCCGAGGGAAAGAACGTAGCGCAATTCGAATAGTTTTCCCCATCAAGTGGGTCTTTCCTTCCCCAATGAGGTCAATTCAAGCAAGCACGAATTTTGATGAAGTTGCTATCCCTCGTCTCCTTCAGCCCCCCAGTCGCTTGTCCTCTTTCTGATTTTCCTCCTCACCGCCACTCAACATTGAACCAACATTAACGACTACCCAAGACACTCCGGCACCACAGAGCCGAGTCTTTGCATGGTGCCATCTGGAATCGGCACACTCCATCGAAGCGGTTTTGCCTCTGCAAGTTTCTCCGCAGGCGTACAGTTTTCCCACGGATAATACGGCGCGTCAATTCTTCCCATTCTAGCGCGGCCGGGGGCTACACGCAACTTCAGCCGGCAACGCCTCACAGCGGGGATGTAACTCCCCGCCAGGTGTCGGCCAATCGTTTGACATAACCCGATTCGCGCGCTTGTGGGACAAAGTTCCGAGTTATGGATGAATCTTCAGGGCTGCGTCTTTGATTAAGGTACCCACGATGGAGATGACGACAGCAACGTCCAGACGTATATATTTTGCACGGCCCGGATCGCTCGTCCATGAGAGATTTGTCGGTCAACCGCGGTCATGGTGCGTCTCCTCTCGGTTGCTCTGCTCGTCCAGAGCGTCATCGCTCAAACTCCACCCGCCGGGTGTTCGACTGGGGCCATCTACAAGCCGCAGCCCTTTGGCTTCTTTGCCAACAACACCATCTACACGCCGACAGGCAACGAGTCCATCACGTACCCGCGCCATGTCGAGCTGGCGGATGGCACCATCCTAGCGACGGCATCGCTGCGGGGCCACAGCACGCCGGCCGCCTTCCCCGTCTTTGAGAGCAAGGACGGCGGCGCCAGTTGGCGGTGGATTTCCGACGTCAAGGACCAGGTCAATGGCTGGGGTTTCGGTGCCCAGCCCGCACTCGTTGAGCTAACCGAGTCAATTGGTGGCTTCCCCGTCGGCACCGTCCTCGCCTCGGGAAACAGTGCGAGCAACAACGGGACTCGCATCGACTTGTACGCCAGCACCGACAAGGCGCGCACCTGGAAGTTCGTCAGCCACATCGCCCAGGGCGGCCGCCCCAACACCACCAACGGCGCTGACCCCATCTGGGAGCCTTATCTCTTGGTCTACAACCACTCCCTCGTTGCCTACTACTCCGACCAGCGCGACCCCCTGCACGGCCAGAAACTGGCCCATCAGGTGTCTACCGATCTGGTCAGCTGGGGCCCGGTCGTCAACGACGTCGCTTACGATCTGTATATTGCGCGCCCTGGTATGACCGTGGTGGCCTACATCCCGCCCATTGACCAGTGGATCCTGGTCTACGAGCGACCTATTGGTAACTCCAGCTCGCACGGTGTTAACTACCCCGTCTACTACGTCATGGCCAAATCACCCCTCGACTTCCGCCTCTCCGAGGGCCTGCCCATTGTCATTGACGATCGGATCGCCCCCAATGCGAGCCCCTACGTCGTCTGGAGCTCGGTGGGCGGGCCGAATGGCACCATCGTGGTGTCGGACGCTGATAACAAGGTCGTGTACACGAACCAGGCCGGCGGTGATGTGAACAAGTGGGAGATTCACGACACACCTGCTGGTGCCACCTACAGCAGGTCCATCCATATCTTGAGCAAGCACCAGGATAGCTTGCTGCTGTTTGGAGGAGAGACCTTTGACGACATGGGTCTGCATCTCCTGACGCCGTTTACGGCCACGGTGGTGAGCTTGACGGATATTGTCAAGAATTGGTAGTTGCCTAGGTACCTATTGTTTGTAAAAGTGGCGAGCAATGAAAATTGGGGTGTTGTTATCTGCAAAACTGATGACTGCTTAAGTTATGGCGGCATGTGTGTCGTGATATTTGGGGTCCTACACAATCTTGATGCCAACACGTGCCCGAACATATATGTACATGAGAACGGCTCCTTTCACTATAGTGAAAGTGGGGTGGGACCTACTGCGAAACCGCCATCCTACGCCGATTGGCCTCACTCTATCTTCAAGCAGAAGTGGCGATGCTTGAAAATGTCTTGCACCAAGTGGCAGAAACTGATGGCAAGTCGGGCGACCGAGACAGAGTCCTTTATACGAGGGACGCAAAGCCTTCGTGACTACATGACGGTCACTAACGGCAACTCAGAACAGCGGAAGATCATAACCCATGTGAGAGAGAAACTTAAAGTATAAACTCGGAATCACCTGCATCTCTGGCATGATGATTACGTCCTGCTGGCCGGACTTGACACTAACAGGCCATACACCTACCTACCTACCAGACAAGGCTCTATCTTCAGCGCAAGGTTGCTGAGGTTGGACCGCCTAACATGAGGGTGATTTCGATTTCCTGCAGATGTGGACGAACTCGCGATCTATGGGCAACGTCTATCTGCTTGGCGGCGACATTGACATATGGGAGACCTTCAATCCCTCGAAGCTTGTGTGTCTTGTCGCGCCACAACAACAGTTTCCTTCTTCTGCGCTGGTATTACCGCCTTGTTGGCCATCATATCAGAAAACCAGATCCTGCAGAGATACACCAGAATAGTGTCAACTAGTACTCTCATGAAGTATTTGGAGGTGTGAGGTATGAACTTAAAAGCTTGGACGCGGAAGAATAGCCACTTCCATCGCTGCGTGGGGAAAGATTCCGCTATGTGTGTCGTGATGTGTAGGATCTCGCGACAGTCTTAAAGCCAGGAGTTTCAGAACGTGTATGTGCATACCTCTATAGTCTCAGACTAAAAATAAGTGGATCCCGTACGAAGATGGTTAGGCTAAAATCAGGCTCGCCTTACCCCCAGCTCAGCTTCGGCTTACCATTACTCGCCTAATGCTCACCCTGCCATAAAAGTTGGCAAGTTTACGCGATATTGGACCGATTTTGGGCCTCACCTCTGAAAAAAGTTGCCTGGATACGGGGGTCCCAGAAATCGGACCCTTATCCCCCTACTCTAACAAAACAAAACCGCCCTCAATATAGAGGCTAAGAATTGGGCTCGGTGGCTAACGTTTTCACTCTCCGTTTCGAGATTCTAGGTTGTAGTAATCATGCCTGCCTACCGCACGACCGCTCTTCCCCTAGCCATAAAGAGATAGCCCGACTTGTCCTACTCCCTACAGCACGATTTCTCGACCTATACGAGTACTAGTGCTTGTTGGCTGCCTGCCCGGTTGCTGACAATTCCCTGCGCTGGATGTCACGGCTGGGTGAGAATCTTAAGTAGTTCATTCTCTGTCAGGCTTACAGGGCGCTGTATGCAAGGGGGGTGCACTAATGGTGGGTTTAAGTGGCTAGCCACCAAGTTTTGTCCTCATCCCTGCAACTTTGTTACGGAGCCCGCGCTCGTCGTCTAATCACCTACGGAAGCTGATGGCTGATAGTTATTATTAATGTCTTCAGAAAGTTAAGAAACTCCCCTATCTCACCGTCTGAAAGACTAAAAGGGAGAGCTATTTACCTTATATAGCCCCCTGTTAGGCGCTATTAACATGTTAGCTACCTTAAACGTATAGCCTTATGTTCTAGCAGATTACTTTATTTAAACTCCTAGAGCTACTGTTATTACATCTAGCTCTAGCTTTCCCTATATAGCCTCTCCTTTAACACTCGTTACTAAGACTTTTTTCTTTCTCCACGACAGTTAAAACATTAAGACTGCTGTGACTAATAACAGAATCCTAACAGCTACTAAATCCACCGTAATATTAATCGCTCCTCCAGTATTAAAAACTCCGTTGAAATCTCGAAACTCCCCCCTAACGACTCTTGGATGCGCTGCACCCGACGCTTAGCATTCCTGCGGGCGTGACTCTAGCTTTGAGTCCAGGACAAGGTCAGAGGTGTTGGAAGCGCTGCACTCTGGATTCTTTGGAATTAAAGGGGTTGTAACTGCGTGATTGTATTGTTTGTTCAGCTCTCTGGCTCAGCCAGAGAGCCTTCCTTATAGCTGTGAGTAGTGGCAAGCCGTGTGGCAAAGCCACACGGCTACAATTGCGCGTCTGTGGCAATAGTTACAAATCTATTGTTCTGGTGGTTTCCAGACTCTTCTTTCTGACAGTTCTGGCCTCTGGCTAGAACTCCCTTCTTTCTGACAATACCAGCCACCAACTACCTTACACCAGCCGCTACCCCTTTAACACTAGCTATTAAGACTCTTATTTTGGAAGATGTTCTTAACTGTATCGAAGTCAAACCCATTAGCAGTAAGGCTCTAAAGGCTCTAAAGCCACTACCTTCTTATTCGACTACCTTTCCAGCCTGCCTTACCAACGCCTTAATAACACTGCCGCCAGCCGTTAATAGCCCTTCGCTAGCTAACAACCATAGCCTTCAGCTATAACAGCATAAACACAAACTGTTACAGATTCTTAATATTGATAAAACGCCTCTCACGTTCGAGTACTCTAATAACCAGACTTACAATAAGATAAAGAATAAGACCGTTAAGACACACGTAATTAAAAGCAGTTAATCTAAGTAGCAGTGCTTATTACTTTCGTACCATCCAGCAGATAAAATTACATATGTAAAGCTAAAAGACGACGTGTCGCCCAAGCTTTGCAAAGAGTGTTCGCAGAATGACGAGGACATCTACCTCCATCACCGAAGCATCTCGCCAGTTGGAGGATGGCATCTTGGCAAGCGGACAACTGTTGGCTTGGAAGAGTAATCAGGTGACCGCGGTTGGACTGCCAAGCCTCCCTTGCAGGCGGAGGAGGCATTGCTGCGGCTGGGCTCCAGGTTTCTACCTCTCCTCTCGACAGCTGGAAATTTAAACATCATGCGACCAGATTCTTCTTGCATCGCTCTCTTTGGCCAGAGAGCAGTGCATTCATTTCATGGATTTTTCATCAGCTTGGCAATTGAGCCAGCGGGTTCGCTCGATCGATTGAGACTTGTGCGCCAACTCGGCTCCCCGGTTTGCTGCGACGACAGGCCTGCCAGACTTTTGGACGGGCAGAAGCGCTGGCAGTGACGCCCGTGGAAGATGGCAACAAACATAACCAATGGAGAATTTCTGAGCTGGGTGTAAGTATGCTACCTGCTCCAGCTCAGACATAGACTTTTTGACACTTATCCGCAGCCAAGAGCCGGAGGGCAGAGGATCATTCGGCATCTTGAAGAGCTGTGTCATCACCCTCGTGCTCTGCGTGTATACTGCGCTTCATCTCAACATTCCACCTGCAAATTCGTCCAAGACTTTTCTCACTTGGAGAAAAACGAAATGGATCCTCGTTGGCTTGTTCGCTCCCGAAGTTGTTGTGTACATCGCGTGGGCTCAAAGACAGCGAGTCAAGAGACTATCAGAGGATGTCGAGAGTATATTTGCTGACGAGTTGAGTTGTGACCCTACGGAAAATATCCATCTGATTGACTGACGTTCTCGAAGGCCAAGAAGGACCAAAGCTTGGAGAGGAAGCATGAATGGACCATGACACACAGCTGGTTTGCCTGCATGGGAGGCTTTGCTATCGACACCAAGCAGGGCCAGGATGAGCTCCCAGCCGAGTACATCCCTGGCTCTCCCCGGCTCGCTTTGAGCAGGAAGGCGGTTACCGTGCTGGCACGCAGCGGTATGCTTCCCGATATCAGCAAGGAGTTCATTACCGATAAGAGCAAGGCCGATGCTCTGGCAAAAGCCCTGGTTATCACACAGGCCAGCTGGCTGATTTTGCGATTTTGCAGTGCATTATGCGCTTCGCCAACAGACTGCATGTCACGGCCCTCGAACTCAATGCGCTTGCTCATGCCGTTTGTGCGCTTTTGGTGTACGCCCTATGGTGGCGCAAACCACTAGACGTTACTGAACCGGCTATCTTGGCTGGGGAGTCGGCTCCTGGACTTGCAGCAACCCTTTGGGCCTGCAGTAGACGCGAGACTGCCGACGTCCGTTGGATAGAAAAGATCTCGGCCAGGTCCTGCGGACTTTCTGCGATGAGCCAGATTCCGCTAAACAACTCGCACCATCATCAGCCGGAGATCCTGAGCAGGAATACTCCATCACCATTATAGAGACGGAGACGAGGCGAAAGACGACGTATAATCTCATGGTTCACGATCTTCCTCACCCGATCACCTTCACGGCGAATGGCAATGGCGAGAAAAATCCGATCCTGCTTCTGATGACGCCGGGGGCGAATGCACTGTTGTGTCCTCCACAGCCAAGACATGGCAACATTGGTGTTTACGATACCATTGCCCTTTCCCATTTGGTGCGATGGCAGCTGCTGCGACGTTTCGTTCATGACCAACCACCCTCGCCGCTTTGTTGTTTAGAAAAGAGGGAGTGTCCACCAGGAAAGTCGGTGACAGCTCCCTCTGCTATGAGATCTGCACCCCACCCACGGAGGTTGCAAGGTTCATTCAGTCTAGCTTTCCCGACAAAATCCTCCGGATGATGTATCTTCGGTCGATGAACCATCATCGTCTTGGCTACAGACCGGTCACCACGGCGATATCGAATTGGGCCAAACCAGGGCCTGATACCGTCGAGAGAGCCGCCTCAATAATTCAATCAATGGCCGTGTTTTGGCTTGCAGCACTAATATACCGTGCTCTCCATGCTGTCGCGTGGACAGATCACTTTGCGATACCGGCAGAAGCCCTGATATGGAAGATTTCATGCATCTCCGTCGCAGGCTTGAGCTCTGTAGCCATGGCTATTCTGACGGCTTGGGACGCCTTGAGACGCTATGACATGTACCGGCAGTCAGGTTTGATGGGTATTGGCACAACCGACCGGAGGGCACATTGAAGAAAGCCTGGAAGTACGCCTGGAGCGAAAAGCTGTCGAAACGCACGAAGGACAGGCTGGTATGGTTCGGCTTTGGATTATTGGTTGCAATCCCCGTTCTCTTTTACATCTTTTGCCGGGCGTTCTTAGTCGTTGAGGATTTCGTTAGCCTTAGAAGCCTGCCTGCGTTGGCGTTTCATACACCGGAGTAGACTCAGTATTTAGCACATCTTTAGACTGGTTAAGCTTGCCTGTGGAGGGTGCCCGAGGAGTTTCTCAGGGAGTTAGACGCGGAAATTAGCTCGCAGGCTGCCAAAATCTAGAACCTTTCCGTTGTTCATGACTGCGCGTTTGCTTACAGCGCAGACCCTCTTCGCTCTCAGTCGCCCTGCACCCCAGCCCCAGCCATCGCTGCTATCTTGTTTTGCACTGAGTGAATTCACTATAGACGAGGCATCCGCCTCTAAAGGAGCAGAGACTACAACAACTTCTCTCTATTTTTATTTTTATTTTTATTTCGCCAGCAACAAACAGTGCTACGATGGGTTTGTCCTCATTCCCTCTCAGTAGCGGCATGACGATCCCTGTGGTCAGTGCATCTTCTATTTACGTAGGCTAATGGGTTCGAGTCAGCGAGCTGCTGACAGAAGTTAGATTGGTTCCAGTACCGGAACGAAGTGGCACAAACGGGGCGATGATCCGGTGTACCAGGATCTCGTTTAGATCCTAAAGTTTGCGATCGCGCATCGCTTCACTCATCGATTGCGCCGAGGCCTACGTAATAGAGGAAGAGGTGGTAATCACGATCAAAGAGAGTGGCGTAGCTCGCGAAAAGCTTTTCGTGACCAGAAAAAGTCCTCGGTTCCATTGCTGAGACACCCGCCGCCCCCAACGCAATCTTGAAGAACCTTCGACTTACCTTAAATATGTCGACTTGCAAGTCTCCAACTGAATTTACGGCCCGAGCTGATTGTTTGAAGTTACATGATTCACTCCCCATACTTCAGCGGGCCGATGACTGCGTACCCTGGCTGAGGAGCAAGGGCGTCCAGGTTTGTGGCTTATTCCCGTGACCTTTATCACCGCCGTGACAGGTGGCCCCTTGGTCGCTGTCATCAAAAGGACTACCAAAGCATATAAAGTTCGGTCGATTTTGCGTTGCTTAGTTGGTAAGTGCAGAAAGGGTCATGGTGGTCCTTATATTCACGACGGCAAAGCAGAGCTGGCTCGACAAGTTTGGAAGACTACGTAACTGGGGCTTAGTAACAGCGAGGTTGCAAAGATTGAGGCTCTCTGTCTGACTTATCACTACAGGAACTGGGGAAAGATCCGGTTTACGCCGTTGATAGCACTTGATGAGCAGCAACAGAGTGAAACTAAGATAGACTAGGGAATACTCTCTTGATGAAATTAGGACAAATCTTGGAATCCACAACGAATAGAGGCCGAAAAAAAACGCGTTGGAGGCAGACCTTCTTTCCTCTTATGGATTAGATAACAAAATGATGATGAACTTGAACTGAATTTGGCGATAAGGGTTTTTATTCCTACCGTATCATCGGCCTCTTTTACATCGCGGTGAGGCCTGTTTTTCGGCTATTTTCCCAAATGTGCTCATTCCTGGGCAGAAATGGCATTTAGAAACGGCTTTGAGGGTAACTGAAGGGACATGGTTGTGGTTCTCCAGGCGATCTTAACTCATTCTATCTCAGAGAGATGACCCGAAATCCTTAGAATTCACTACCTTTGACCACTACGTGACGCGACAGCCGACACGATACGGCACGAGACTAAACGCCCGACTGGCCGTGTAAGCCGGGGGTAATTGTTTTTGGGCCGGAATTCAGGGGCGATGTGGACTAGGTTTTCAGTGACAGAGATCTAGTTTGCGCCCCCGACATTGACTATAGTGGAGCGAAAAGCGGAGCTTGGTATAAAAACACTGCGAATGTTTTGTAACAGGACTGAACCGCTCATGAGAGCTCCTGTCGGAGGTGACGGAGGTGGGCAGCAGCAATGTGGTGTATTGTTGTTGCTAGGAAGAAGAAGTTGGCCGTGGCCAGGGCTGGCTGAAGTACTACCAGGGAGGTGGGGCTAGCCCCACACCTCCCACAGATGTTTGTCTGGTGGACTACGCCCGAGGGGCATTTGACCGGGATGCGGTGGGTGGATGATGGCACGGATTTGTAGTAGAGGCAGTTGACCGGCAAGTTCGAAACGAAGAGCGCGGTGGCCAACGAACGGATAACGACGGTTGTGCGGGGCATTGCGTGTTCGGTGTACTGGTTGGGGACGAGTGGGGAGGTGTTCCAAGCGGTCTGTCGCGGAGGCACGGTGTTGGAGGAGGATGTAACAGGTCCCAGATGGGCGAGGGTTGACTCAGGCTTGACCGCGGTGGAAAGAGCTGGTGAGATTGATGTTGTTTGGGTCGGGACAGATAATTCTTTGTCTGGTTATAAGCTTCTTTTCACCTTAACGTACGTATACTTTTATAAAAAGCGGTCTACCTAATGGAACCTAGGCCGAGACTGGCCTGTGAATCGGACGATGCGAGGCCGCCAAGGTGATGCTAACCCCGGATCTCCTGTTATCTGATCCGCCCACGCCCTATCTGATCAAACTGCTGCTCTGGCGCCCTTTTCTGCCACGCTGTAAAGGCAAGACAGACAAGTCATTGGCAAAGGCAACCGTAATGCCAACAGTCTGGGTGCCCACAAAAAATCGATAGCTCACGAGTACATTTTTCTCTAAAGTTGGGACCTGACATTTTAGGTTACCTCAGGTTCGGTATGGGAGATGCATGTCAGTCAGATGCCGAGTCCTCCCCCCCACCCGATCCGAGACATACATCTGCTGTCTTGTGATTTGGCACAGTGAGTCTCATTCAAGCACCACAGAGATCAAATCCAGAACCCGGACACCTGAAAAACCACGATAGCACACGCCATAACAAGTCCAAGATACCCAGGCATAAAAGCCCCTGTTGATCCGCTCGTAACACTCGCCGTCGGCGTTGGAGTTGCCAAACTCGACGTTAGTCCTGCCGACAGTGATGTAGAACTAGCTTTCAACGGCGCCAAGGTGAAGGTCTCCGATCCACTCTCAACGAGGATGGTTGTGGTGATTGGTGAGTTTCTGTGTATCCCCGTCAGCTCATTTGATTCGGCCACCAAGGTGTTGGGGAGTGGGAGGGTTACACTCCATCGCAGAGCGCATTAAGCCCTAGAGCGAGGTCTTGCGACGAATGTTAGGCCAGAATATTGTGACAGAGGGTCCAGAAGCTAGTAACATACCCGAAACACTGTTACGGGGACATTTCTCCACACCGCAGCTCCCCACCGACGTCCAAATATTGCCCGTGGCCTGGCAGGCGCATCGGATTACGCGGGCCGCATCGGGTGTGAAGCTGGAGCAGTGTGAAAGTTGCGAGTCGCCGAACCAAGACGTGCAAGATGCCTTTTGTCATCAGTCTTCACTCTCGGACTGCGAAAAATGGAGCCTGGCTCTTACCGCACAGGGCGGGACGCCTGGCACTATCCACTGGCCGAGGGCGGATGAGACGAGGAAGGGGAGAACAAGCAACATGGGCATGATGAGCATGGTAAGGTACCTTGAAGTAGCGACAGAGGTTCCCGAGACTGTGGTGTTTTGGGTCAAAATCTGTGTTTGCGGGGTCGGATGGGTAGAAATTACTCGAGTCTTGTGATTGATAAGGCATGATGCAGTAAAGTCAATTCGGCGACGCCACGGCCCCCTCACATGTGGCCGTGTTGGGAATGTGAATGGCTGCCATGCGTTGCCAACCACGTACTTTTCTCTCATTCGCCGTTCCCCGCGGACTTGGGCGAATCAATCCGACTTTCCTTGCAGTTACACAACTGGGCGCTCTCGCCTGCATGTGTCCAACCCCAGCCGCAGCTTGATGGGTTGGGCTTTGGTGTGCCAGGCTCTCATGGAGCCTGGGATGCGGATGCTCATGACCACTGAAAGGCGGTGGCAAAAGATGCTTGATTCGAGAAGAAATACCTGCGCCAAATCCGGTCTGAAATATTGCTCTGCGGTGCGGGGCCTAATCGACATTCCCACCAGGGGTTCCTTCCTCTTCTCACCACTACCACCCCTTCCTTCTCTCATCGTCAAGTTGTCCAAGCAAACACCTGATCGCCCGAGGTAGCCAAATTTCCCTCACCATGCCAGTGGATTGGAGGAAATGGTCTGCGCGATTGGGACCATGGCTCGCCCTCGCGCTCCATTTTTGCCTGTACACATCCCTCGCGGGCGTCATGCTGGTCAAGCTGCAGGGGTACAAAGCGCGCGACGATAACTCGCCCTCCGCATTCCGGTCGCTTGGGCGCCAGAAGCTGCGGGCCAGCGACATCATCTCGCTCATCTCGGTGGCCACCAAGCTCGCCGACATCATCGCCGGGTTCTGGTCCGGGATGCTGGCCGTCCGGTTCGCGCACGTCGTCTGGAAGAACGTTCGCAAGGATTCCGACAGCGCTGAGAGGGTGGACAAGATCATCCGGTGGACGACCCAATACTATTTCCCGCCGACGACCATAGGCGGTCGCCTGTTCTCGCTACACTCTGTCGTCATCCGTCTGTCCTTGCTCATTTTCGGCCTGAGCTTCATCGGCGCGCCCTTGATCGAGGGCGCTCTCGACTGGAGCTCGTCCTCGCAGCTGGGCGAGCCTGGCACCAAGAGAATCGAAACGGGGAATCCGACGGCCCAGTTCTTCCGCTGGAACTTTCCGCTGGTTAATAACAAGCTGGACAGACAAGAGATTGCCGAAGCCGCGTCCCTGGCCAGCATCGCCTGGGAGCGCCAGACCACAGACGACGAAACAGATCCAGACCCGTTCCGGCGACCCTGCCGACACGTCACCAACGATACCCCCTTTCCTGTCGGCTCTGAGATCCACAACGTCACCATCCCGTGCATTGAGATCCACGATATATCCTGGCCGACGGAACCCATGTCCCCCTACGCCAAGAAGATTGTGGAAAACAGCAATATCACGAGCGCGTCCGATTACGCTCCGTTCGGCGCGAGTGGCGACCATCCGGGCATTGCCGTCCTCTTCGACCCCACTAACAAGACCCTGCCTCTACCCGTCCGGTTTGGTAAGTATAACCGGAAAGATATTTTCTACGTCTCCGGCCAGCCCGACTACCCGTCCGCGTTCCTCTGGTCCGGCACCATGACCGTCGTCGTGCTTCTGGCCCGGAGCTACCCCTTCAAGCCCCCCCTCGTCGACCCGTTTGGCTACAACGCCACCAACAAGCCCCTCAACAATCACGAGGAGCGGGGCACCGTCGTTGATCTCACGCCGGGTGACGCCGGCGTCCGCTCTGACAGGACCTACACCTACCTCAGCGTCAACATGACGGCGGGTCTGCGATTCTCGTCCCGCGGCGTCTACGTCAAGTCCAACGTCATCGAGACCAACGGGAGTGACGCCGATATCACGGCCGGTCCTTGGGTGCGCGAGGCGCTGTACATGATGTCGGATGTCATGTCGACCGTGGCCGTCATGAACTCGTCCGAGGTGCCCACGTGGGACAACCTCGTGAACTACACCGAGTCGCTGATCCGCCACTCGTACCTCGGCGCCTGGGACGTTCTGCAGCGGCAGTTCGACCCTAACAGCACCGAGCTGGCTGTGACTCTGCGCGAGCCGCGTCTGCAGGCGAGCGTCAACAACCCGCGCGTGCTGGGCTGGTTCTTTCTCAACATTGCCTTTACTTGCACCGCCCTGTCTCTGCTGATTCTCTGGCGCGGCAAGGAAAGGTGGGGCGACGGGATGCAGGATATCGCCGATCTGATCAGGGAAGTGGCCAAGTGCGAGACAGAACTGGAGAAGGACGTGCTCGAGAAGGACGGCCCAAAACAGAAGGGACAGAAGGATATGGAAAGCGATGTGGAAAGCGAAGACGAGGGGTTTTTGCCGAGCCGCAATCGAACATAATTGGGAATTGGGGAGAAGTCAGTGGGAAAGGTCGGCCGCCCAGGGCCTGAGAGAATCGCGATGCCGGGCGGGGAGGGTCTCCACTGGTCGGCTGCCGATGTGAAGTGAAGGTGTTCTCGATTGGTCTGAGAAAAGGCGCTTCACAGTGGCGTTGCAACCGGAATCTGCCGCAATGGTGGAGGTAGCTGCGGGGAAGCTGTTGCGGAATTTGAGAGAGAAGCATTTCACCTGATGGGTTAGCCCCGCCGAATGACGTTTATGACGTTGACATCAATTTCAACGGATGCAGCCGTAGGAGTTCATATATCTAGCATTCTCCCATCGAGACTGGAAGATCAACTGCAACTTTTCTCTGTGCAAGTACGACACCTCCCACTCAGCTACCTATCAAACAACCCCAAGGTCTCCAAAACCAATATCAACATGTCTCGCCAAGGTGACGGATCCTCCGGCAACGCGATCCCCAGAGACGCGAACGACATCATCCACGGTTCGGACCCTGTCGACGTATGTCTTGATGGCTCCCGTGTAAGGGCCTGATCTTCTCGCGAACCGGACAGCCGGTTCGGCGCCAAGGGTGTACTTCTGGCCCCTGACAGACTAGTGGCTTGGCTATCGAGTACTGTTGGAAACCCTGGTTAGTTGGCTAAGCCGTAAAAGTGTGGATTGCCAAGGAAATGGAAGCTCACCGCCTTCGTTGCTCACCACCGAATTGCCACGGCGCCCGGCACGCAGCATGTCGAAACAGGCGACACGGTAATCGCCGTCGTGCTAAACCCCTGGGAGGCCAACGCCCTGATGCCAGCCTTCCGGGCCGGCCGCACCGCCGCCCGGCTGCATCTGTTCGCGCCGCGCACGTGCCTGGCCACGCGCTCAGCCGAAGACCTCCTCCTGTACACGACGCCGGCCCTGCCGACCGGATGGCGCGCGCCGCAGACGCTGGTACTGATGCTGCTTCTGTTCGCGGGCCAGCTATACCTCCGCACGTACAATGACTACGTCGATATGTGTCAGCTTCTGGGGGCTCCGTACCGTACTGGCGCCGCCCGGGATGAGGAGGAGGGTCCGACAGGCGATGAGCTGGAGGTGTATTGGAACCCGACGCCGTTCTGTTTTTCCGTTCCCTGTTTGAACGGATCCGCTACCCTTCTGTCGACATTTCCAACAACGATGTTGGATCTGTCCTTGCTGGTAACGTGCTGCCGCGCTCTCTCTTTTACAGCCACGCGCGGGTACGATAGGTACCTTGTGTTATAGCCTAGTCGATACGAGGTCTCCCGCCTGAACGTCTTCACTGACAAGAGTATGGCGAAGTCCACACGTGGCGTCAAGCGGCCTCTTAGAACCCTAATGGAGATGTGAAGCAAACCCCCACCGCCATTTTTATACCGAGAGAATGCCGAGGTGTGAAATCGACCATATCTTCTTGCCGACATCTTTTGCACGGCGAGGATTCCGCAAAATGCAATCAAGAGGTTTGTCGGTCGTCGACCTCACCGGGGACGAGGAGGATGAACTCATCAGCTTCCCGTCGACACCACTCGCTCTTACCCAACATCAAAGTGCAAGACGACAAAGAAGAATAACGAAGGGCTTCAAGAAGAAGATAGCGGTAACAATCGTCCCTCGACTATCGGCTTGTACTGGTGTTTGCGCGGAAGCTAACAAGAAATTACGGACATAGTGACCTTCCACCTCGCGAGCAAAGGCATTCTCGGCGTCATGCGTACTTCGATAGCCGCTATCCCAAACATCTACCTGCCATTCCAACCTATCGACAAGATTGTTCTTCGTCGGGGAGAAGCTGGTATCGAGCTTGAGGCGACTGCAACAGAGCCTTATCGCGCCCAGGATGGCGATCAAGAGAGGTCAAAGCAGGCCCTAACGTAAGCCACGATATGTGAATCTGCTTCAGCTGGAAGAATGCATCAGAATGTATCTTGAGAGGAACAAGTAAGATCAAGATGTTCGATTGGTATGGGACATCTGTCTGGTACTAACGGCCATTGACTACTACCACACACGTAGAGCCACTTTAGAGTCACGGTAGCACTCGAACCTTATGTAGGGTCTTGCCACCCATGACGACGGCAAAGACCTGAAAAAGAGCCTCAGTCGGCTGCGCCCCTCCAGCACTGCCTGTGAGGTGACCAAGCGTGGTGAATTGGTAGGACCAGAGAGTTATGAGACTAAGACGGTTAGGAATTTACCACTTACTTTCCAAGTAATTTATATAAAAGCCACCCATCATATCAAGTACCCTCGTGGTTAGGAGTGTAGAGATACCTGTGAGATAGCGGTGCTGAGCCAACTACAGAAACCTACGGCGACCCTGTCATTTATCAGTTTTTCTCCCGTGGCCAAGACTCCCGACAGGGCCTGTATCCTGTCTGATACTTCAACTGATGGTTGGGATCTGTATTGTTTGACGACAACGGAGTCCTTTGAAAGCTTTTCGCTGAGGACATTTATAGTGTCAGAAAGAAGGGGGTTCAGAGGCCCTGGGCATCTAGTTAGCGGAGCTGACTAGATGCTGTTAGAAGCATTGGCACTGGATTCGGTGAAATTGATGGGGTTGCAACTTGTTGATTGTATAGCTTGTCTGATCTGTTCTGCAGTTTTGGCTTGCAGCTAGAACCCTTCTTTTTTGGACTGTTCTGTTGGACTCGGCTTCGTCAACATAGTGGCTGAGGCTCACTGGCGCTCTGGCAGTCCCAGGCATCCAGTCAGCTCCGCTAACTAGATGGCTAGGGCCCTTGAGCCCCTTTTCTTTCTGACAAATACTAAGGTGCATGTATGATTCGGTCTTCAGCTTAGAAGCTGCGTTCGTCTTTATTTAGCCTCCTGTTCGAATCCCAACGATCCTTAACCCCACCCCCTATAGTCATGCTGCTTTGTCGTAAACAAAGTCCTCGGCCCTGAATCAGACTCACACCTCAATCTTCCCATTCATGTCCGGCTATATGCTTTCTCCTATTCGACTCGTCCATATCCACCAGCTCGGCCATTTCGAGTGATTGACCGCGCCCCAATGTGGCAACATCAACCCCCAACATGGTGACGTTCATCAACAGACAGAGATGCGAGAGAGTCTTGATCTGGACCTGCGTGGTAGCATCCTTGTCCAAGGCAGCACAGACGTCACACCCGGCGCCAGCCAACGTGAAGGTCACCTTGGTAGCCTCGCGGAGCTCCTCAAGCAGTGTCTTAGGGGGAGGCGCTGTCGCTGCTTGGTTTGAGATTCCCACTTTTTGCGCAGCGGTGCGAGCGCACAATATGAATTGCTTTTTCGATGTCCATGAATAGGGGATCCCCGCGACGCATCCTAGGCGACTTCCTTTGTTGCAATCCTCCTTCCATCTTTCCACTTGAAGATCAACGCCCAGCATCCGTTAATGACGCCATGGAGCAATACCCAACCAACGCACATCGCTCCCCTGTAAACATTCACCACGGCGTCGGTACAAGCCTAGAAGGAGTGATGGAAGAGCGCCCGAGCACCGAACAGCCGGTAAAGGTAATTATCGCGAAAAAGTGATAATGCAGAGGGCCAGCCGAGGCCGGGATCACGCTTCGATTTGGGGGCCCAAACTGGATCGCTGCCCATGCAGAGAAACGAGTCTATTGCCAGTGGTAAAGGGGATCAACTAAGCTTATTGGACCTCAACCAGCAACCTGGGCCTGGCAACATATCGCCAACCAGGTGTGCCCCATGTTTCATAGAGGTATATCGTCCTCAGCCCAACCATCCCCCTCCTTGCTTTTTTGCTACTGCACTGTGTGCTCTGTGGTAGGAAGTTGGAAAGGCCTTGGAAGCACCTTAAATTGAGTCTTTTATTTGGCCAACCGCGTTATTATCCCGTCTCCTGTCTGCACACTCGTTTTAGCTGTTCACCATCCAGGCCTTCTTCCGTCTCCTAACTAGAACCTGCCAAGATATAAAATTTTCGTGCTGTAAATCTTTAGGGAAAAAGACCGTAGCCTAATAGCTGTATTTGAATATACTTTAAGTGAAAATTAAGTTATTACTTAAGTGTCTTATTATCTCTTATTAAAGCCCTGCATATACCTTTTTACTACCCTTTCTATATAAGAGGGCTATACTAACATTAAAAAGGTCTTATTAATTAGTAAGCTTAATCTTCTTCCCTGGTTATCTTCTACGCCGTGCTGTGTCCTTTATAAATATGCGGCTAAGTTTCGGAACTATATAGGGGTTTTATTAAAGCAGTTACTAAGACCTTAGTTATTTCTTTAATAACTGTTCCTAATGATTTCCTCGTTCTAATCTCCTTCTAGTCCTTATTAAAGAATATAAGTTCCTGCAGCGCCAGTAATTCTTAAAGTGTCTAGCTATATGTAATTATCGACTCTTCCTAAAAGATGATGACGGCTTGCTTGGGTCATCGCTCCCCAGTCCCATCTACATCGCCCATGTATGTGTAATAAACTTGGGCTTTGCTGTACCAGTTCAACATAGATGAGTTGATTGCTTCGGATAATTTAGCAGAGCTAGATTCACGAGATCTGCATCTGGGAGTGTCTACATTAACGGTAACTCGGAAAATTTGAGGTGCTTGATGGGTGCGACTAGATGAGGAGCAGGCGCCATATTTCCTAGCGCTCTGGACTCGCTCAACCAGGAAGTGCAAATTGAATTTCCTATGAGTCATGTAGTTATGGAGCGGTGTGGAACAATATGGATGTAGTCGCTGTTACTAAATGCTGGTATCAGTGGATTCACTTTTGCAGTGTTTTGGTGCAGCGGTCTAGTTCGACAAGCGGGGATAGGAGGGGAAGCTGAGAGGATGCGGCTCTGCATGGGACACTGCGGCGGATGCGATGTGGTGCATCGGTGTCTCAGATCCAGGCATCGCAGCAACGGGGACGGGCGCCTTCTCGGTAAAAGCCGACCCGGGCTAGATACCGTTAATTTTGTCTCAGGGAAGCTGGACCCCGGGAGGTCCTAACGGGCGGCTTGACTGGAGGCTGCCGAGGAGTGCACGCCGCGCAACCTTAGCCTCTCGAGTGACAAGCTACCCGCGGTTGCGGCCATCGCTGGTAAGTATCTACATAACAGGCAACCAGTACCCCGGGTGGCTGAATAGGTACCTAATCTAAAGTGCTGTGAAGGAGCTTTCGTGAACGACAAGGTTCTACGAGAGTATATGTGGTGCCATGTTCCAACGAGAATGCAAGTCATGCCTTGATATATTCGCTGACGAAGGCCGATGTGACACTCTTTGATAGTAACGCTCCATTGGTAAAGGGTAACGGCTGGTGTGGCTCAACTTCAACTCAAACGCCGTGTTCGCGTCGCGCAAAGACAGAGCATGGAGAACTCAGGGGAGAAATAGCAGCACTTAGAGGGAACTCATGAAAGACTCGTCATCTCCGCAGACATACACGATGAATACCTCGTTGAGCATAATGAGATGCCGTGTGTGTGGGTGTGTAAGCATAGCAACCCTATGGGAGACCCGAAGGTGTCCTCACAGGGGAGTGAGATTTCTTCGTCTGGAATTGAAGGGATCGGCGCCAAAAACGACGATGGTCAGCCAGGTGAGGGAAATCTGCGCCGGCTTCATTGAAACGCCGGAACCGACGCCCATCCGCTTCGGACGGCGGATCAGGCAGTAGCAGAGGCAGCAGCGAAATACCTATCTCTGCTCCTCTGGGCTCATGACCCACGCCCTCCGCGTCGGCTCAGTCGCCGACTTCATCCCTGATATGTCCCGACCTAGTGCAAGGAAAAGGGCGGGCCCGTTGACTGCTGTGACGCCATTTTATGGGCCGGAAGGGTGGTTGCCGGCCAGTGGAAGAACAGAGGCAAGCACGCTTGGAGTAGAAGCAATATTTGACCGGAGGAACACCAGCCACCCGACCATAGCAGCCGTCACCAAACCAAGCGGCCAAGCCATCAGCCGCTCACAGAGCTACCTGATTCCTCGCTGGGGTATAGGGGCCAGATAGTGTCGCCTTCACAAGAATTGAGTTATCCTCCTAAGATAGCGGCAAGAGTATCCGGGAGGACTTCGACGCCTTTGAGGCCCTCCTAGCGCAACGCAATGCGTTCCTCACAGGAGCTCCGCCTCCCAACGCTGTCCTGGTAAACTCAAAGAAGGGAGAGAAATCGGCTTATGTATCCAATAGCGCTCCAAGGGGCGGGCGGAGGAAGGGGCCCTCCAACTCTGGTTGAGCAGATCTCGAAGAAGTATGGCGCTCCCCAAGTTTGGACCGAGCTAGAAAACTGCTTGGAGCAGCTCGGCCACCTTGGAGCTCGAACGCGGCGCTGTCTCCACACACCAACACTCGTTGTTCTCCTGTTGCGGTTCTTCCTCGCGTCATAGCCGGGAGCGTCTTGGTCGAAGTGCCCCAAAGGCTTGTCGCCCGCCGCCAACAAGTAGTATCCTGTCCTGCCAAGCATCCGCTGACGATGCGGCGACGGGAAGGGTCCCCATCTCGCCTCCAGCAGCACTCCTACCCGTTGGACCCAGTGACTGGGGCAAATAGGTACGCCCAACCGCCTCTTCCTTGTTTATTCTCGGCCTGCTGCAGCAGCGACGGCAGCTCGAAGGCGGGAGAGAGCCTCGGATTTGTTGTGTACTCCTGGTAGTGTCCTTCTTCAACCTCCCCCTGGGCTCGGCTTCTCTGGGCTTCGGAGGATGTTTTTTGGGCTTCGGAGGATGCTGGGCGTTCGGTTGTTGATGCAAGGAGCCCCGGATGCTGGTTTTCGAGCTGCTTGGAAGAGTTCGCGATGCGCGCTGCATTGCCTAGTGCACGTTCAGCGCTCAAGGTTGGGACAGACCGGCCGTCGGCATATATCTTCCAGCCAAAATTCGGATACGACGCGTCAGCGCGTGGGGAGGCTCGTCGGCGCGCGCGGTGGGGCTCAGACGGGTGTCTCTCGAGTTGGCAGTTTCGGCTGACCTCGATCGGGTTCGAGAAAGGCAGGAACTTGTGCCGGCGATTTGGTCGTATTATCGATGCCGGCGTGGTAACATAGCATACAACGCCGTCAATTCCAAACCTGGCGCCCTGGCAGGAATTTGTCGGCGGACGCTCGACTTGTTGTGGTGGGGGCAACAATGTGCGCGCGAGACCAGGCTCCGGTGACAGGAAAGCTGCCAATTTACATTTCCCTAATCTGGTGAAACGCTCGGAGGTCGCCTCTCAGCGATCTTGTCTCTCGCTAAGAGGGGATGTTAAGGTCTAGGCCCGAGAAGGAGTTGCTTTCACTAACACCTGGCCCGCCGCATCAATACTGGCAAACGGTCGCCCGGTCCTGAGTTCGCGCCATCCAGCAACCGCTTCTCGCAGGAAACACGCTGTACCACGCATCTACATGATGTTTTTTGGGGGGTTTTTTTTTGGGCTTCACGCCCTCGGCGCCCTCAATGCTTCCCGCGACAATTCTCCTCCGGCGGGGAGTTTCTGCTTTGGCTGCGTCTCGGACCGCGGAGCAGAGCCGGGAGAAATCAGGTTGGCAACACCCGACCGAGCTTGACTCAGACCCCCCCAATTCAATTTATCCATCTGCCGACCTGAGTCAGTTAGCTCTCGTGCCTCCTGTCTGCAACTGACGATGAGCCTTCAGCCCCTGGTTTTATGCGCCCGACGGACGTAACCAGTGTCTGCGTGGGCCTCACGCAATAATTTGCAGCTCCACGGAGCCCGGTGCATATTGGTAAAACCTGAGTGGAAAGGAGGATGCCGCGATGACGCCTAGCACTTCAGCGTGTGGGTGAGCGGCTGGTTGATCTTTCTCGAGCGTGCTTGCCCGCCCGCCTGGGGCTTTGTTTCATCGCGCACCAACAGTGCCGCAATGCTACCCACCCTTTCTTCACCACCCAGCCACCGCATTGCTGTCTAATTTATTACTTACCTCAGGTACCTGCCGTTCCCATCCTGCGCTGTCAAGCGCAGCTCGCTTTTCTTTCCTGCTCGTGCATGCTTGATGCTATCAATCCCAATGTGGAAGAGCCGTCACCTCATTTCACAACTTCTTCGCGGGCGCCAGTGGTGATTACATTAGGGTAGCCAGACATGTTGGTAGTCGGACGTTCATGGGTGGTGAGGGGCCCCGGGGGAGTTTGTGCAGACTCGACGTAACATTTCGATGGTGTGTTGTCTCGCCTTCGGCATCTGTCCCGCATGCTGTTGGCCGACAACAACATTGCGGCTGCTATCGAATAGATGACCATGGTATTGCCGATCAGCACCTCGGGGCGCCGGGGTTTTCTTCTCCCACCATTTTGGGGAGCTCGGCCTCTCCTCTTTCGTACTATTTGGCTCGAGTCCCTGGCCTGCAAAGCGGCTGGTGGGCAGAATGCGCAGAATCCTGGATCGCACGCCCTTTTTTTTTGGTTTTTGCGACTCGGTGTGGCCCAACGGCGCACCTTTTGCGTCCTAACGGGTGCCAACGCACCGAGGTGGATACAAGTTGATCATTTTCCAGTCTCCTCCTAGTCAGGATGACAACTCGTGGCGGTCTTCGAGCGGAACAATTGGGTGCGCGACATGCGCGTCGCAACAGATTCTCGGGATCATCTCCACGCTGTCTAATTGGCGGAGTGCAGCTCTTACCGGCCGCTTTTTTTCTTCAATTCTTTTCTCAGATGATACGCTCTTAGTCACAAGAGAGCATAAATAGTAGCAGTAAAGAGGTAGGGCCTCCCATTCTGGGAGATAATTCTGGACTGTCACTTGCCAGCAATCACTCAGAGCATCTAACGCCCTCGGCCCATTGTCATACAATCGTAAAACCGTGTACAGAGGTGACACTGCTTCTAGATATGCGTGTGTGCCGGTCCCCTTTTGGTGGTCAGGGCCGATGAGGCTCCGTGCGGTACCGTACCCACTGACAAGACCGCAGCTACCCCCGCAGTCTGCCAGTCCGTGGATTTCCTCCAAATTGGATCTTGGTCATTGCTGGCTGCTAATGCCGCACAAGGTGGTGAGTTAAAGGGGGAGTGCTTCCCTCCCCTACATTTTCCTGCAGCTTGCAGACGTAAACTAATCGGGTCTGAAGACATCAAGGCCACAGAACTAGACGCAAGTATTGGTCGAGATGGGTTCACACCGGCAATGGTCGCCCGCATCGAGACCGTTGTGCGGTGCTTGGAAATGTGTAGCAAGATACTCCAGACAGCAGCCACTGATATCACGAGTCCAAGGCTGCTAGCTTTGCTTTGGCCCAACCAGCAGCCGTGGACAGTGTTGCGAGTGGCTATGGGAGAGCGAGGAGAAGATGTTCGGGAAGATAGCAAGTGAAAGGTGAATTAACCCCTGGTCTCTGTTATTACCTGTTTGGTGTGATATGCTTCTTCAAAAATATGAGAATAACCAGGAAACTGTGGTTGGGACAGGAGAGGCGCCTGGCATCCTGCGATCGGCGAAGTGGATGGGATCGGAGGGGTTCCTCGACACTGCAACCACATCCCAGGAGGGTTATTGTGACGTATGGTCTATTTCTATTTAACCCACAGCTGCTATTAGACACTCGGAAAACTTGAATCTCCACCTACATGTTAGAGCCCTTCAGGTTGCAGGACCCCAATAAGCGGCATTTTTGTGGTTCCGGGAGGGTTTTAATCACGAGGGTGGATTATTTTGAAGTTAAATTTGGTTGGATGGGAAGGGGGCAGGGGCGGGGCACGGTCTTGGCTTGCATTTTGGGGGCCACAGTTTGGTGGAGTGCCACTGAGCTGGGAGTCGCTGTCTTTCGCCTTACAACCACCGCAGAATGTTCCAGTCAGGACGCGTTCGCTACTGTTGTTGCGCTTCTACCAACTCAAACAACGTTTCTTTCAACGAGCCTTCGGGTCCACGGTTCCTCCCTCCTATCTCGATGACCAGTCCACAAACAGAGCCAACTCGGAGAACCACGGGCCATAGTGGGTGACCAGGTGTTGGTGTCGAGCCCATGGCGTCAGCAGCCACGTCAACAGTTGACAACAGCGAGAAACAAGCATACGATTTTGCTAGCTGCTCGCTATGATGCACACCGTCTCTGACTTTCCCGCTAGATACGTCGTGGACTTCCCCGCTAGATACGTCGTGGTACGGTCAGCCCCGAACGCGATCTGCCCTGTCACAGTCCGAAAACAAACCACCGACGCTCACCAAAACCTCAGTTCTTCGCCTGCCGTCATCTCTCCCCTCGCCTCAGCCCCGATTCGCAATTTCCGTTACATCACTCACGGCTCTCCGCCGCTATCCTGCTGAGACAGCCCCTGGGATGGCGCGCTCTTCTCTCCGCCTCTGCTGCCGGCTACCGAGTGGCAGCATCAACGCGACGCGGCCCCTGTCCTCGAGCAAGACACAAAGCGCCACGGAGGCTCATCACTCCCCTAACACGATAATAACGACGGCAATGATGACAATGATGACAACAAGGCTCTGCCACCGCGCCGTCAACGGTGACGGCGACATAAAAACCGGAAGCGAGGGACAGTCAAGCTCGACGACTGTGCAGAAATACACGGCTTGACAGCAGGCTTTCGGTACAGAAGCGAAGGGTCTGAGGGAACTGGTGACCTGGATTCCGGTGGGCTTTTCGCCGTAACCTTAGATTAGGAGCCCGGACTGGCCAAGGAGACAATCGCAATGACCATGCTAACTTCTAAGCATCAGCAGGTTGCCTCATTAAATACCGGCGCCTCTCCTTCGAGCGCTTTATGCATCGCCCAAGCGCTCCGGAATTGCAACACTCACGAGATTCACGATACGTGCATGTTCCAACAACACGCTGCCGGACAAGAAAGCCTCCATCCGAGATGAAGCCAAGTCAGCCCCCAACCCTGGCGCCCTTTTCCTCTTTTGTTCCGTCTCGTTACCACTTCTCCTAGCACCCAAGTCAAGGCTCCCTCAAGGCAGCGCCGCCCGACTAGCACCGTGCCATGGCAGCTGCTCCGAAAGCAGAGCTCAGTCTCCAACCCCGGTTCCTCGCCATTAACGACCAGCGCATTGATGCGACAACAAGGCTCTGTACCGGACTTCAGTACTACGCAGTAGGTATAGGTCTACTCCTAAATTTGCCTCATATTGAGATGCACAGCTCAGCATGGAGGAACCTGGAATATTGAATGGAAAAACGGGGGTTGACAATGGTATTCCAGCTGTATTCCAGATGCACATGTGGCGCGTGCAGCAGGCAATCGCAGCAAATATGTCCACGCCTACCGATCATTGCAACCAATTAGATCGAGTATTCTTGGATATCTAAGACGTTGAGTGGTGGTACATACTTCACATACAAAGGCAAGAGACCGATTGGAAGAGGGCTTGTGATTACCTCGCTGCTCGCTCGCCAACCAGGCTCCAGCCAGACACGTTGTAACCCGCCCGTTTTGTGTAATGCCGGCAATGAAGGAAGGCCTGGCGATACCTCCTCCTCCATGTCGAAGTTCTATCCGTCTCATGAGTAAATACCCTGTTCGTGTTCTTCCAAGCTTTATTGTTTGCTTCACAACAACCGGCTCAAGAAAGAGACTGGAAGATACGTGATTGGACACAAGCACGTAGATGGCGATTAGATAAGGAAAGATGAGTGCGCATCGATGATGGCAAGCCTAACTGCAGGGCATACAGGTGGACATTTTCAGCTCTCGCTCCCGGCAATTCCAGACGTGATATGCGACTTGCTTGGCCACAAAAGATCAAGCGATTCGATCATATTCTGTCTCCAGAAAATTCTTCTAGGACTGTACTACAGGCAGCGGCAGCCTCCAGGGCTTTGCTGTGACCAGGTGCCGTGCTATAATTTCAGCGCGGGGCAGGGAACAATGTTGGTGGTTCGTGTGGCGCGTACCCCGCACCCTCCTGTCGCATCGCGTCGCATCGCACACAGTACAACCCACCATGCCAAACCATTCAAACATCTGCATCTCATCGAAAGGTAGTAATATCCAAAATATAACTTCAGATCTATAGCTGCCTTGGAGTTGCGCACACAGTGGTACTCATCACATCAGTTTGGAACTGGTTAAACAGTCGTCACCACTTTTCCTCACCAGCCAGCCAATTGCAGCACGCGATAAGATGGCCCCGCAAATTCCTTATCAATTTCTGAAGACGCACAAAACACCAATTCGACCACGACGCGATTGCCTGTGCGCGTGGGCGGTTTACTGGATGCATATCTGAGGCTCCTGGATGCCAAGATCTGGGAACGTCAGGTCCGCCCTAGCCGAGGCCGTTATCTCGGGAAACTGCGAAATGGGGTACGCTCTGATCGATGGCGAGGCCGACGTGGACCCTTCCTCTCCAGAACAGAGCCGCCAATGACGACAAAGTGGCGACCGGCGAGGCGCTACCGAAGCATGTAGATTCCGGGGGATTTGGGGCTATGGTGAAGGGTTATGGAAATGCAGAAATGCTGGTCGGGCCGGTGCTGAGGCTGATCTTCTTCTTGAGTCGGGCCGATATAGGCCGGCGCTGGCCGCAGCGGCAAATTCAGCGGGGTACTTGGGGGAGTGGGGTTAGTAATTTCAGGAATCCTGTTGGAAGCACTGCACTCTGGATTCTGTGGAATTGAAGGGGTTGCAACTGCGTGATTCTCTTGCTTGTTTCGACTCTCTGGCTCTTGCCAGAGAGCCTTCCTTATAGCTATGAATAGTGGTAAGCTGTGTGGTAAAGCCACGCGGCTGTAATTGCGCGTCTGTGGTAATGGTTACAAATGTCAGAATCTAGCACTCATGGCCAATTGTGGTGATTGTTGTTGTTCTGTGGAAGAGAATCTCTGGCCTACAGGGTCCCCTATTGCCAAGCCGGCTACTTCCGCGAATGGCTCCAATTGCTTATATAAGCTGACAACAAATCTGTAGTTCTAGTGGTTTTCAGACTCTTCTTTCTGACAGGTGTCCTGGTCTCAGCAGGCCTGAAACGTGCACTGATAGAAAGTAAAGTCACTTAGAAGATTAGCGATTATTTTGCTACGATCAACCCAAACAAAGTTGAAGATTGCCCATATCTGTAGCTTCGTTCCTCAAGGCTCTTTAGGCAAACCGCAAGCGGTTTGCGTCTCCTATAACCCCACAGTTGCAGGTTGGACTTTGACCGGTGTATGTAGAGAGATCGGAAG
>Ga0247770_1000315_pt1 | contig 47496 bp, 35 predicted proteins | sample UWRJL136409B6_FD_179943 | JGI IMG/M metagenome (GOLD analysis project Ga0247770, IMG submission 179943) | Plant litter microbial communities from Arlington Agricultural Research Station in Wisconsin, United States - UWRJ-L136-409B-6 | ecosystem: Environmental > Terrestrial > Plant litter >...
TAGCGATTTTAAAAGGGTCGCTTACTCAGAATCCAGAGGCTGGAGCGGTGGCTTTGCGTGGCTCGTGAGCGTGCACGTTTACCGAGTAAAACCGGATTTTGTGGAAAAATACGGTATCAGCTTATCGACAAGAGGTATGAAAGCCACATCACTGCCAAAATTCATGAGGTTCATTCCATGCATCTCAGAAGACGGAAAAATCTTTGTATGCGACGCCATACCCCTCCCGACAGGGAAGCTGGTGTGCTCGGTGATTTTGAAGGAGGTAGGTGACGGCTCACCTGCACGATTGAAGCGCTTTATCCAGCAAATCAAAGATTGCCAGCCATCACAACCGAGTGGACTCCCTCATCTTCAAGCTTTCCTCTGGCTGCTCCTGAATCACTATGGCAATCTCAACATAGCACGTGAGGGCCCCATAGATGATCCGCGAGCATCCATTGATAACAAAGACTGGGTTTTTGACGCGGGATTGCAATTTTGTTCGTGGTTCTGGGCCAAACGGTCTTCCCACGAGACATATCTGTCTCAGGAAAGCCCAGGTGACGGCGACTATGCCTCAAATTTCATACATGAGTTTGAGATGGATTTCTTGGGCTATCATGACTCCACCCGCTGGCCTCCGTTGGATGGGTTACAAGATATGTTGCGGCTTGATCCGGACAAACCCATCACTTTCAATCTGCGCCGAAGTCTGCAAAACTATCGGGACGAATACATCTTTGGGACGCAGAATGGGCTTCTCGGATGCTGCTCGTTTCTACTGGTGCCGGAGGATGTGTTTTTCTATATACCTGGTTGTTCTTAGCCGCTCGTGATGCGGAAGGTTTCTGGCCATTACGTTCTCCGGGGGTCTTGCATCATATGGGGGTACCAGAAGGTGCAGGCATACACGGGGTTTGAGGACGGCATTTTGGGCGTTGAGAAAGTCGAGTTGCGTTGACTTTGCTATTTGGATCATGCCGACATCCTGGGCAGAGAGAAACTATCACAGCTCTACAGCGCGTTTTATTTTGATCGTGTCCCATTGGTAATGTCTTCCATTTCCAGCCATCCCGCAAACAGGACACCAGCCAAGGCCCATCTCGGAACTTAGCTGCCGAGCAATCTTCCGCGGACGCTCCCCGCATCTTGCCGCCCGCCCGTGTGGGTGTTTCCAGAAGGGCGGGTAAATCACCTCGTCCCATGGCTGATGCCACACTTTTCACACTTAGCACATTACCAAACCAGTTTCCCGGCTACAGCAACTAAAAAGGTACTCCGCATGCTGACGATTCTCCCATTTCGGCTCTATCCTGGGCACTTGGCACTTCCGGGTGGGCTCCTGAGTCGATCACACATGGATGGTATAGTGTGAATGGTACCTGGGCATTTTCAGGCTATTCAGGGGTCGTTGGGGTCAACGGCAATTCCATACTCCCAAAAATGGCATTCGGTAAAAGCAAAAGGATCACGCTGTTTGGGACGAAGATGCGAGTCTGGTCTCTGTTCTGGAATACGCAGCTGATCAACACAAGATGCAGCGCTTTGCTTTCAGTCTCCTGGCGATCTCGGGGCTATGTGTGGCCTCGCCGTATAAAGCGGACGCCGCGACAGTCGTGACGCGTGCGGAGAATCTTGACGAGGCGTATGACTATGTCATCATCGGTGGTGGAACGGCAGGCCTCACGGTGGCAGACCGGTTGACGGTGGATGGGAAGACGACGGTCCTAGTGATCGAGTACGGGCCGCTCAGTAAGTTCACCATCCAGGCGCGCTTGCTGGGTATCTTGCTGGATATCTTGCTGATAAACAGGCAACTCTGCAACCATCTCCTCGGTCCGCGGCGGTTTCAGCGGCATGACGGACTATTCACTGCAATATGACATCACCTCCGTCCCTCAGGTCAACCTGCGCAATCGAACTTCGCCCGTAATGGTAGGAAAAGTCGTTGGTGGCAGCTCGGCCGTCAATGCCATGATGACCATCCGCGGCACGAAAGAGGATTACGACCGATGGGGTGGCTTCTTCGGGGAAAATTCGACCTGGAGCTGGGACGGTCTGCTGCCGTACTTCAAGAAGGCGCTGAAATTCGTCCCGGCCAATGCCGACGTCGCCAAATCGGCGGGAATCCGCTATGACACGTCCTTCTGGGGGAACACATCGACCGTGTACGCCGCGTGGCCGTCGTTCCAGTACCCAGCAACCACCGCGCTTCTTGACGCCTTCAAGGGGCTCCCGGGCGTGGAATACGCGTATGACAGCGGCTCGGGACAGACGGGACTGTACTGGTACCCGACATTCATGGACCCCAAGTCCGTGACGCGCTCGTATGCCCGCACAGGACACCTTGACGGCCTCAACCGCCCAAACTACCAGCTCTTGACGGGATCGAAGGTAACCAAGATTGTCTTTGACGGCACAACCGCCACCGGGGTGGCCTTTGTCGCGGCAACAGCAAAATCCGCGGCGGATACCACCATCGTCAAGGTCAGAAAGGAGGTGATCCTTTCCGCCGGCGGCATCCACAGCCCGCAGATCCTGCAACTCAGCGGTGTCGGCCCAAAGAAGCTTCTCGATGCGGCAAAGATCGGAATCGTTGTCGACCTCCCCGGCGTAGGCCAAAATTTCCAGGACCACACCATGCTCTCGGCCTCCTACTCATGTACGTCCACCCCCTTACCAGTCCCCCGCCTTTCCTCTTCCCCACTTTCCTCTTCTCCCACTCCTCACCGCCACCCTCGCTAACCCCCTCCCACCCAGTCCGCAACCTCAAGCTCAAACCCTCCAGCGACGACCTCTACTCCAACCAGACCTTCGCCAACTGGGCCTCCACCATGTGGTCCACCAACAAAACCGGCCCCTACTCCCTCGCCACCGGCAACGCCGCCGCCTTCCTCTCCTTCCCCGTGATCTCCACACGCTGGGCCGAACTCGCCACAGCCCTCACCACACAAAACCACTCCGCCTACCTCCCGCCCGACACCCACCCTACCGTCGCGGCAGGGTACTCCGTGCAGATGAAATCCCTTGCCACTGCGCTCCGAAGCAACGGGACAGCCTTCTTCAACCTCGTCATGTCAGGGGGTGCGTCGTCGGGGGTGCTGGTTGATTTACACCCGCTTTCACGCGGGACAGTGAACATCGACCCGGCGAACTTGGGGAAGGAGCCACTGGTTGATTACAGGGTGCTGACAAACCCGCTGGATCCGCTGATCATGGCTGATATCCTGCGGTTCACGCGGCGGTATCACATGGATAATCCGATGACGAAGGATCTGGGGGCGACGGAATTTGCGCCGGGCAAGGGGGTGACGACGGATAAGCAGTTTGCGGACTATCTGGTGGAGGCGCTGAGTCCGAGTTATTACCATCCGGTGGGGACGTGTGCGATGATGCCGAGGGAGTTGGGGGGCGTGGTGGATGAGCAGCTGAGGGTTTATGGCGTGCAGGGGCTGAGGGTCGTGGATGCGAGTGTGATTAGTACGATCCCGGGGGCGAATACGTGCCAGACGACGTATGCGATTGCTGAGAAGGTGAGTGCACTACTGCTGAAGAAGATGGGGGAGATGCTAACGGGTATTACAGGCTGCCGATTTGATCAAGGGGGTGTGAGGGTGGGTCTGTGCGGAAAAGTTGAAATTCTATCTCGAGAAGCAGTAAATGTAGGCTCGTATCCAAAGGGCCGCGCAAAAGCAGTGATATTTCCAATGTGCAGTATTATCCAGTCCCTCCCTACCAACAACTCGCATCAGGGGTATACAAAAGACGAAATCAAACCGTACCATCAATGCATATGATACCACGAAACTTTTGACATGGCCACCAGATCCGTCCGTTGAGCCTTCCGCACTAGATCGGGAACTTCGCCTCGCCATCCACCATCATGGGTACATTCTCGCTTTGGCGCGCCCAAGGCTCGATGCCTCGTCCTTGGCACACCGCCATGATCAAGTGATAGAAGTTATATCTCGACCAGTCTGGGATGGCCACAGTCGCTCTGCCCCTGACCAAGCGCCCCTTGAAGATCATCGGTAGAAAGTGATTGATCATTGCCGCAAAGGCTGCCGCCACGACCAGCAGCACAAGGCCTAGTATGCGGAAAGATGTGTACCCTTCCGCGCGGATTCTGATATGGCCGCAGATAAACTGCGCCGCTTCGGTATCTGGCTTCATGATCCGACTTGGGTTTTCCTGAAGCCGCGCCGCTGGGGATGCGTAATCGCTTGGTCGCCGCTGGAGGACAGCAAGCGAGATATTGGCCAGGTTCCAGGCTTCCAGAGCCCATTGGTTGGTGCGGATCTTGGAAGAGCGCGTGGGCCAACTTCCCATGACGTTCTCGTTGGTGATGAGAACCCGACCGGCCATCATCTCGAGAGCGTAACGGATTTGGCCCGCCCACAACGACTTCCATACGAGATCGGCGACTGCCTCCTGGCCTGGCGTAAGGCCATCCAGGCCGTAATTTGGTAAGCCCTTCAGCTGATAGACGGCGCTAGGCTTTGAGCAGCGCTCTGAGGCACAGAGCTGGTATTGCTCAAGACAGCCAAGTAGGGACCATCCAGGCGGCACTTTCCAAGACTTATCGTCGTCAGACTGACCTTGTTGCACCTGAGTTATGTTGAACCATGGGTCGAGGACTGGTTCGTCAAAGAAAGCCATCGATGAAAGCGCAATGAGAGTAAAGTCGGTGTCTGCCACCTTGAGCTCGTCTCGTGGGATAAATCCTGACTGGGAATCGTTCCCTGGCGTCGAGACAGACCAGCTTGACATCATATTAGCGCATCACTTTGGGAGGTGTCTGAAAGCATCACGTACAATAGAGTGTATGCCTCAGAGGCCATCACGGCGGAATAGTTCGAAGCACTGAAAGGGTAGTCATAATCGAACCCCTGCAACCCGGGAACCTTCCCGACTGCATAGCCCTTCGTCTTGTCCCCCGCGACGCCGCCAAGAGTCTCTGCGTCAAGCCAGTCCGTAGCCCATTGATCGGCATCGATTGGAACACAAGTCAGTGTTTTCTTGACGGATATCCTGTCCTCGTCCGGCGTGTTGATCCCAAGCGTGTCGCGCGAATCTATGACCTCAGACTCCACCACAGCGGCATCCGATTTGCAGACCCCATCACCTGGAAAAGGACAGTTCTTGTCCATGCGCAACGTTGACGGAATCCGAGGCGCAACCAGCGTATTGCACTGTTTCCCGCTCCCAGGAACCTGTCCATCTACTGCCTCCGCATAGCAGCTCCTAACGTAGTTGCGCATCGTTTGGTACTGAGCTCGGGCCGGCACAAGCAACAAGGAACGGACATCCTTGTCCTCTGGTGTTAGAACAGCGGATAGGTTGGTCTCGGCCGGCCAACCGCAATGCGGACTCGCGATCAGAGCGGTATTGTCGGGAGCTTTAAAGACCTGAGTGCTGAGTATGCTCAATGCTGTGAGACCAGCGGCAAACACGGACGTGAGCGCCAGGAGAGTAAAAAGCTGCCCAAACTTCCCGCTGGGCTTCCTCGCGTGATGATCTTGGTGTGGCGGTTGCTTTCCATCTCCAAGGGCCCACAAATGGTTCATCTCCGCACCGTCCATGAGCCTCACACTAGCATAGGAGGCTAGCGGATTGCGAAGACGGGACCAGGTAATCTCGAGCAGTCTCAAGATGAACAGCGTGGGGCTGTTGCACGAGTGGCGTAGAGCGCCCTGGATCTGATGGTACATGCAGTTTCCGACTGCTGACTGTCGGACCCGGAATGCAGTGAAGCAGACGATGCCCCAGACCTGGGTGCCGGTGAAGGCGACGAAGAGGGCGATGCTTGCGACGAGCACATCGCTCCATGGTTGGGCAACTGTGAGAGTCAGTCCATTGGCGTTTCCATGGCCTGTCGTCGCGCAATTTGTCAGTTCCTCTGGTGCATCTTGTTGCAACAGCTCATAACTCACTCCAGTTCACCCAGGCGCCGAGATAGACGGATGGCATCTGGGCGGGCGGCGACCCGTGAAATGTGTTTGCTGCCTGAAGGCAGTTTGCGGAAGAAATTTCCCACTAGCGTTGCGACCTGGTCTGGTCTCACGGTTTGTCGGTGAACCAAAAGGAAGGAACGTGCTGACAGCGCCTTCCCAGTGAGGATACGTCTAACACCAAAAACGAAGGGCACTGTGCATCAGAGGCACACTGAGGTAAAGATGGGGGTTGTGCAGTATGTGTGTGTAGGAGACGTTGGTGAACTGCCCCAGGACGCGCCTGCTCAGGGGAGGCATAATGCCAATGTTGGTGGCTTAGGCTGACGTCCAAAACGGGATTGGCGGTTGATCTGAGACGGCCGCCATGGGAGAGAATGCTACTTCGTACCTCCTTGAAGCATGCCCCACTTGTTAATTGCAATTCCGATTATAGCCATCAAAGTGATCGTTGGCATTCTGTGAAATGGGCGGGATAATGGTGAGTTCGTCGAATCGTGTTGTCAACACGCCTTGGCAGGGGGGGTATGGGTGTGATCTGAGTCTAGCAACACCTTGGATACAAATACCGATTGTGTGACTTATGAACACCTCAGGCGTGGTGGCAGAGTGGTCTAATGCGATTGACTCGAAATCAATTCCCTTCGGGGGCGCATGTTCGAATCATGCCCACGTCGTTCATTTTTGGCATTTGTCGTTTGCATCGTTCCCAAGCTTTGCGTCGATGTCCTTCTTTTTTTTTTTGTCCAATGAGCCTGGAAGTTCCAATTGAAGCCGGGCAATATGCTTTTAGCAAGGTTTTTGCTGACCAGGAGGGCACAAATGGGGGTGCTGGCAGCCCACTGTCGATCTGGTGATGGAGTCGCTTGCCCCTGAATCTGGTCCCGGTCCTCAGGCCCTGACAATGGCAAAAGCACAACGTCGACTCCCAGCCCCGTACACTCAAACAAACCACAAGCCCAGTTTTCCCGGAATTTATGCTAGGCAATAGCATAGAATAATGAGCAACACGAATATAACACAAGTGCCATCGCCCCTGGTCCCAAAAGACGCAACTCACAAACAACTACCAGCCGAACGGAAAACGGATAGAGTTTCTTGGTTCAGATTCACTACCAAATCTACCTGAGCCTCAGATTGCGCTCAAGAACGCTACAACTTCGCTCCCCTCCCTTCAGATCCTTCGCTATCTCCCCCTTCCCTACCATGCAGTCATAGCAGAAACTCGTCAAACCAAGTCACTGCCTGCAGGAACGCCTGCTCCTTGGCAAACTTAATGACCTTGTTCGTCACATCGCCACGCACAGCAAAGCCGTGCTCGACACCCGAATACAATGTGATCTGGTAAGGGTGGCCTGTCTTCTTTAGAATGCCCTCCGACGCGTGGCGCTTCTCCGTCGTGAAGATGCTGTCAGTCTCAGCGGCGGAGATGGCCAGAGGGCCGGTGATGGAGGCGAGCTCGTCCTCTTCGACGAAAGAGGGGTGTGCGAAGTAGCCGACGTCGATGCCGCCCTTGTAGTGGCGGGCAACGTACTGCAGGTTGTGGTGGTTAGTTTGGGTGTTGGTTGGGGAGGCAAACAGGATTTACCTTGGCGCCGAAGCAGTACCCCAGAGCGCCGAGCTTCTTGACGCCGTACTGCTCCTTCAGGGTCTTGATGGCCTCGACGACGATGGGGTCGACGGCCTCCTTGGTGTGCGGATTGTCGCCAGTGGAGCCCTTAGTCATCCAGGCCATGAAGTCGAAAGTGCCGGGGCGGTTGAGGGGGATTGGGTCACCGTTGAAGACGTCAATGATCAGGGTAAGGTAGCCGTTGGCGGCGAGCTGGTCAGCCATGAGCTGGCTGTTCTGCCAGATTCCAATGACATCGGGAATGTAGAGCAGGCCAACACCCTCGTGCTTCTTGTCGGCGGGAGGGGCTGCGACGTAGGCGTCATACTTCCCGGCCACCTTGATGGAGTTGCCGGTCGGGGCTCCCCTGCGTTGGTGCTGTGTCAGCAAACGGTACCTGAGGAGCGTGTGTTTGCTGCTTGGCGGCGCGGTCGCGGGCTTCAACGTACTCGTGGGTGACACCCACGGTGCAGCATTTGGCAGGAGGGTTCGAAGCCATTGGGAAATCGGGTTCTGAGACTTGGGAGAGCTTTAATTGGGAATGTGGTATGAAGTTCTGCGGGATTCTCTGAACCGTCGCACGGCAGACCCCGCAGTAGTTGTCGATTTATGCCCCTACATCCACCGGCCGCCCCCCACATATGCCGCCCAGCGTCATTGCCGTCTTGAATGGCGCCGATGCCGTTGTGTGTTTGACGTTGTGACCTTGCGCTACCGTCCACAATTGAAGGAGCTAGGCCAACGGTATACGGAGACTGCATCGTTAACGCCTCCTTCTCGAGCTATCGAAACGAGCCGGTGCTACGCCGAGACCGATTCGGCCCTGCATCCTCTCTCGTCAGCGCGTGCTCTTCCCCGCCCATGCAAGCACTCAGCTTTGCCCATGTACTTCAGTAATTTCAAGGTTGATTTCCACCAAGATGCTGATCGGGCACGAGAACTCCGAGGTAGTGCAACGATGTGAGACATATCATGGTTCTTTGCTGACGTGCTGTGTCGAGCTTCTGGGCGTTCTTCAGGGGGCGTTCTTCAGAAGCCAGTGGGGCCGGCTCCCCTGCAGGGAATGCAGAGTGGGGTAGTGTTTTCGATGGCGTCCATCCTTGCAATGCCAAGCCGCAGGTCTGCAGGGCAGTTGAGGTCACTCCAACCGGAAACCCGTGCCTCCAAAGTGTCCTTTGACCGGCATTGTCTTTCGCCAACTCTCGCCATTCCCTCGCCTCACCTAACGCGCCGGTATCATAGTGATGGCAATGGTTTAGACGCATCTCTTCTCTGCTGCGCTCGAGAGCCATGAAGAGCGACGCTCGAGAGAGCGGTGATGCTCCTGTCAACATGGCCGCCACCCCAGCGAGCGACATCGAGCGCGAGACGGAATCCGCCTCGGACACGACCACGCACCTTCCTTCGCCAGAACTGACCCCGACCGATCAAATGCAATTGAAGCCCGCGAGCAAGCCGCAATCAGCGCCCGAGAAGCCCGTGCCCAGTCCGACCAACGGCTTGCCGACCCCAGACGCCTCGAGCGACAGCCACAGCGATGGCGACCCGTCGAGCGATTCCGCCCCTTCCGAGCCCGCCGTCGTCGTCGTCGACGTCGCGAAGTCTCGCAGCCGATCTAATACGAAGACGAGCAACCCTGACGGGGTTCGGCGGTTATCAGCATCCAAAATACAAGAGTTGACCGCCGCTCCGGAATCGCTACCCTTTGCCACGATACCAGACCGCCCCGGTTTCGACATGCCGTTGAGCGCTGGTATCGTGGAAAACAGCCGACCGTCGATGGCAGAGCGGCTTCAGCCTTCCCATCTAGGATTGTCCCTGGTGACCGACCAGCCCGATGTCTCGAGACGTAGCGGCCATGGCACAGCTTCCGAGGCGACCAGCCCGAGAACTGCACACTATGGCAGACCGACAATCACAACGCGGACACTCTCTACACCACCTACAACCAGGCGCAAATCTACCAGCCAGCCTCCCTCTCGAGGCTCTTCTAACCGACGAAACTCGTTCCAGCCCACTCCCCGGCCGACGCCCCTTAACCTCGACACCCCGAACAACTTCCCTCCTACCGCGCTCAAGGAGCCGGCTTCCATCCGGAAGGATGAGGCCGACGCGAGAGCCCCGTCGCCAATCCCGCCTTCCATACCACTCCCTCCGATGTCTATACCAACGATCCTGCAGCTCGAGCTGGCTGGGCAACGGCCTAGTCCGCTGTATATCCACCACTCGTACGCGAGCGACCTCCCCTACGAATCGAGCGCCGTCAAGTTCGAAAGGCTGAAGAACTTTCTGTTACTTCCGGGGTATCTCGAGAGGACAATAATATTTGGCGCGTTGGCATGTCTTGATGCTTGGCTCTGGACATTCACAGTGCTGCCCATGCGGTTCTGCATTGCGGTGTCTGTGCTGGTGAGCTGGTGGGTATATCTGCTCGGCAAGGAGGCGAGATGGTTGGTGGGATTCGTGTGGTACGGTCTGGGGCGAATGTGGAGAAGAGGTCGTGGCCGCGGCCGCCGTTCGGTATCGGGGAGTAGCAATGACAGCTCCCGAGGCGAGGCTTCACGGAGCCGCAGCGCCGTCCGGGAGCCAGGTGGCGCTGATGGCGCAACGGGTCGTGATGGCGCCTTCGGACGTCTCGAGAATTTACGCCAAACCGCGAGCGGGCAAGCCCCCACATCAAGAAAGGCGGGACCTAAAACCACTGGATCGGGTCGACATCGGCGCACAAAGTCTAGTCCGTCGAGCCTCACCTCCTTCCACAAGGCCGATCTCCTGCAGGGCGCTATTCTCGTCGCGAGTTCGATGGCTCTCATGAACCTCGATGCCAGTCGAATGTACCATGTGATCAGGGCGCAGTCGGCCATCAAGCTGTTCTCCATCTACAATCTACTGGAGGTTGGCGACAGGCTTCTCTCCGCCCTCGGCCAGGATGTTTTTGAGTGCCTCTTCAGCACCGAGACGCTATCTAGGAACAGCTCCGGTCGCTCGAAGGTCATGCTGCCGTTCGGCATGTTCTTGCTGGCGCTCGTCTACAACATCATGCACTCCGTGTGTCTCTTCTGCCAAGTGATTGCGCTCAACGTGGCGGTCAACTCCTACTCGAATGTGCTGTTGACATTGTTGCTCTCCAACCAATTTGTTGAGATCAAGAGCAGCGTCTTCAAGCGGTTCGAGAAGGAAAACACCTTCCAGCTTGCGTGCGCAGACATCGTTGAGCGTTTCCAGCTATGGATCATGCTTCTCATCATCGGCATGCGCAACGTGGTTGAAGTGGGTGGATGGTCCGAAGGCTCGAGCAGTGTTCCGTTCCATACGGCGTCGTTACTACCCGCCAGCTTTACGATATTACCGGATTGGCTGTGGTCTCAAGAGGTGCTAGCACCATTTCTTGTGGTCATCGGCAGCGAGATGATCGTCGACTGGATCAAGCACGCCTACGTCAGCAAGTTCAACAACATCAAGCCAACGTTCTATGCCAGGATTCTTGACATCCTCTGCAAGGACTACTACACTAACGTGAGTCTCAGCTGTAACCAGCTTTCTGTCTGTAAACTGCGAATCAGCACTAACCCCCATAGGCCTTCGTCACGCCGTCCCTAACCCGCCGTCTGGGCCTGCCGCTCCTCCCCCTATCCTGCCTTTTCATCCGCGCCGCGGTCCAGATCTACAACATGTTCCTCTCTACACACGTCCCTACCCCGCTACCGCCTTCTACGCATACGTCTCTGTCGATAGAATCAGCCACCCCCTCCCCTGCGATGCTCGCTACCCTCGACCGGCTCGACAACCTTATCCGCAACGCCCTCGGCCGCGCCGTCTACGGCCCCTACGCCGAGGGCATCCTTGGTGAGGACGATCCCTCTGCCCCCGGGAACGTCACCCGTCTCTGGCTGCGCTGGACATCAGATGATGTCATTGCGGCAGTGACCATGGTGGTGGTCTTCCTCATCATCTTCCTCGTCCTCTTGATCCTAAAACTCATCCTCGGGATGATCCTCCTCCGGTACTCGCGGGATCGCTACGCCAGAATGAAAGTGACCGAACACGCCGTCGCGACTGGCAAGGCGGAAAAAGAATCGTATGACGCCAAGGGAAAACGCGTCGGTGGGCTCGGCCACATAGAGGTTGGTGAGGAGAGGCGACGATGGATTTTTGCAGATGATCCCGAGGGGTTGAGGAAGGCAAAGGAAAAGGAGAAGAGGGCCGAGAAAGCGGGAGACAAGGAAAAGGATCTGGGAAGGATTACGCGGTACGAGATGGTTGCCAGGCGAATTTGGTAGGTGGCTGAGGGTACTACCCCCTGTCATCGACCTACCTGCCGAGAAGGTGTGCAGAGAAAGTTCAAGTTGGTGTTTCGTGGAGTTTGTTGCCTGCACTTCAGCTGCGAAAAGCATGTCGCGTTCTTATTTGCATAGGCGGTCTGCGGATTTGCCTTCCTGTACATCATCTGTTTCTGTTCCTGGCGCTCGGAAGGTTCATTGCGAGGAGTTGGTTAGCATGTTGCGTTTCTCATCAATGGCCAAGAGTTGGCACTGCAGATGGGGTTACTGCATATTATAAATGAATACAATTCGGTGGATTACCGGACACTCGAGGCGGCCACTGGCAGTACAAGTGATTGGGCTCAGAACCATGGGAAGTTTTCCTGATGCCTCTCCGACCCAAAAACAGGTTGAATCGACAGAGACTCCGGGTCTACACGTAAATATTTAGATAAGTAACCAAAACTGGTTCAAGCCTCCCCCTCTTGCTTTTCTTCCCTTCCCCCCCTTCCTACCGACCCCCCTCCGTCGTCCAGCTGCCCCAACAACCCCCGTTTGTCCACAACCATCGCTCTCTCCAACTCCCTCTCCCCTTCGCGTAACCTCGCCCGCCCAAAGCGCAACTCCTTCTCCTGTTTATGCTTCTCCTCGGCCACAGCGCGCTCTCTATCCTGTAGAGCCTTCTCCCTCTTCCTCCTATCTTCCTGCGCCTTGCGCTCCTCTGCAGACACAGCTTCAACGGTCGATGTAGATGACGGAGGAGGCGAGAGATCGACGATGTACGCTTCGATGAACGGATCGCGGATCGACGGAGGCAGGGAGATGTACCGGATGTCGGCGAGGACGTGGGACGGGAGATGTGTAGGGAGGGTCTGGTTGTTTATTTCGGAAAGGGGAGCGGATTCGAGGAGCTTCTTGAGCTCGGATTTTAGCGTTGATTGTGGGAGCTTGAGGCGGTTGATGTGCTCGCGGTACCACTTCTCGCGGTCCTTGTCGGAGAGCTTGGGGTCTTTGAGGGGGGCTTCTTTTTTGTATTTGCGTCGGAATTCGGGCCAGTAGAGCTTGGGGGTTGCGTGCTCGGCGAGGAAGGCGAGGTATGGGATACGCGGGTCTTTCTTCTCTTCAGTTGCGCGCTGGGCCTTGAGGTGGGTGATTTTGGCGCGGGACCACTCTTCCCAGACTTCTTTGCGCGCGCGGGTTGTCGGGAGGACGGTGTATCGCGGGTCGGGGATGACTTTGCCTTCTTCGATCAGTTTCTCCCAGGGAGAGTAGGGGTTGATCTTGAAGTCGTCAAGGAGGTCTTTGAAGAGGGCGCGCGCGTCGACTTCGGAGAGAGCGGGGGTGTCGTCGTAGTCTTCGTCCTCGTCTGGGTTGTCGTACTCGATGTCGGAGCCGTAATCAGCGTTCATGGCAGCGAGCTGGGCGGCGATGTCGGCTTCTGTGAACTCGGCGGGCCCGCCAGCGCCGGGTTCTTCGGTTCGTTGGCGCTTTGGCGCGCTGCCTTCCGCGCCTTCGTCGTCTTCGTCGTCGGTGACCTCCACTTCCTCGTATTCGGAGCTGTCGTAATCGTGGCTGGGTTTCTCAGGTTCTGGCTTTCGAGATGTGTTCGGCCTCTCAGGCACCGTTGTTTCCTTCGGTTTTCCATCTTGTTCCTTGGATGTCTCGCCCGTGGCTTTTTGTAGGATTCGCGCCTGGTCGAGCTCGAGGATGGCGGGCATCAGCTTCTCAGGGATGCGCCAGTAGCTCGCATTCTTGTCGGGGTTGTGGGCAAACCGTCGGCCGTACTTTGTGTAAACGAGGATCCACGGCTCGTGGCCGGGGATGGGGACTTTGGATCGGGGCTTGTCGTGGGGTTGCGGGCGCGGTCGCTGCTGGAAACCGCCTCTGCCGCCGCCGCCAGCGCCGAACGCTCCCCTCCCACTATGCGGCTGGGCTTGAGAGGCAGCATACTGCGACATGAAGGCATTGGCGACATTGGGATCGGACAGATTGATCTGCGGGGGCGGGGCTGGCAGCGGCGCAATGGGAGCAGCTCCGGGGCGTTTGTACGTCGACTCTTGCGTCTCGCTGTTGTAGAAGTATGTGTGGCCGGTCGGGGCCTTGTGCTCCGTCCAGCCAGGCGGCAGCGGCTGCAGCGCCGCCGCCGAGGGCTTGTATGTCGACTTCAGCATGGTGTTGGTGGCGGGAACAGAAGCGCGGTGCTGTTGTTCGAGAATCGAGTGCGACAGCTTTGGCGGAGGCCAGTGCCAAAAATTAGAGTGGGTCCCACGTCACGGCGGCAATTGCCGTGCAGCCCTACCACACCCAGCTCCTCATGAACACTTCCATTCATCAACATCGTCATCGACGTCCCCTTTAGTGCTGAGGAAAAGGCCGAGCTTGGCATGGATCCATCTTAATAAACAAACTTCCCTTCTTCCTGGCTGTGCACGCGCGCGGTCATGTGGTGTTCTGCAAAACCCAAAGATGCAGCGGCCGGGGCCAGGTCAACGGCCGAATTCCCCCGGATCGCTCATCGCCCGAGATCAACCTTCGACGAAAAAAGGCGTGCCTCTGAAGGGACAGCAGTCGTTTGCTAAGCTGCAATGGTGCCCATCCTCTGCCAATTTTCCGGCGTTTGGCGATCGGGGATACGCCATCTGCCCAGGCTGTTCCCCCCCTGTAACCAATCACGACCGATGGCCGGCTGACGACCATTAATAATCCGCCTCGTCACTTGGGACTCAATGTTTTGTCTAGACTCAAACATTGGGCATCAGATGCGCAGCCACGCGAACGTTTGAAAGTTAGATAAGTTGGGTCGAGATGCCCGCAGCGGCCTAGAACATGGAACCCCCATCCTCAACAGCGTCGCCCTTGCCCGCACTAACAGACGACACGAAACCAGCCATGGCCAAAACACGGAAACGCACCACCAATGCTTCGCAGAGGAGGTGCTGGAACTGCCGATGTGAGTATCAAATAGGGGCTAACACCAAGAGAAATGACCTGACTGAACACCAGCACGAAAAACGGCGTGTGATAGGACAGAGCCGGCATGCACCAATTGCCAGCATCGAGGCACGCAGTGCCTGGGATATGGTTTGAAACTGTCCTGGCCACGTCCAAATGACACCAAGCGGTTTGCTGAGGGATATCAACACCGGATACTGCCCATCAGAACTCGGAAACTGGAGTTCATCAACGCCACCGACAGTGACATTGAGGTCAAGAATGGGGGTCGCAAAGTCTTGAAGCATTCTACAAAAACTAGGACACTAAACATCAGACTGGATTCAATGGCAAGACAGCTTCTTTTGATGCCAATACCGCGCGACCCCTTCAGCAAGGGGATGGCAGAGTTCGACCCCTATCTGGAATCAAACCGTGAGTTCCTTGCCATCAAGCGGCCCAGTACAACCGAAAATCATTCTAACTCGAGCGTAGGATACAAAGCTGTTTCAGCCCTTATATCGTCAACTTGTGAGAACATGGGTAATGACTTGTATGGGTTGCTAGTTCGGATGTCTTTAGGTGACGAGAATCTGCCAGCGCTGGCAACCAGGCACGCCATAGCCGCCATTTCCTACCAGCACATCGGCCAAGAAGAGGCTGCTCTGACACACAAGACCAACTCTATCAACGCTCTCCAGAGAACCGTGGACCAGCTCACTTCCGGGAGTATGGATACCGGAGAGGCATTCCGGGCCATGGCAGCAAGCATGTTGCTCAGCATTTTCGAAGTATGTTTCTCATCGTTTTCCCTCCTCAACTACTAACAGCCGCTAGGCCCTCTATTTCAACGTCTCGACCACCGGCTGCTCTATCTTTCTCTGTGGAAGCAAACAGCTTGCCAACCTCATTCACACCCCGCACGCGAGCTACGAGGGAGACTCAGCTATGATACTCGACTGGATTTTCTATCACGACACCATGTATAAATTCAGCACCCGCCACTGGCACGCAAAGAGCCCAGATCCCACCGCCCCGACAGAAACGAACGTTGTGTCCAAAGCCGCATTCTCCCCTATGCGTCAGATCGTACGTTCCTTCACCCTCTGTTTGCCAAACAGCCACTCACCACCTGCACAGATCCTCCCCAGCACAGGCTGCTCCCTCGAACTCCTCGACCTCCTCCACCAAACAATCTCAGTCGTCTACGACCGCACCGACCCCCGCCATCTCTCCCCGTCCCATCTCTCCACGCTACGTACACTCGACTACCGTATCAAAAACATCACTCAAGTCCACCGCGTTGAATCACTCTCTTCCCCCTCGTCGTCTCCCTCCCCCTCCTCTTCCCCAGGATACCTCCCCGCCCTTCTCTACCGCCACGCAGTGCACATCTACCTCCTGCGCATCGCCCAGGGCCTCCCCCTCAGCAACCCCGCCGTCTGCTCCCTGATAGACTCAGCCTTTGAAGCCCTCTCTCTCATGCCCTACTGCGAGCGGCCCTGGCCACTGTTTGTCGTTGCGCTAGAAGCACGCACGGAGGACGAGCGACGGCTGGTACTGGATAAGATTCAGGCGGGGATCAAGGCGAAGCCGTTTGGGAATATGGTTGTGGCGAGGGAGATGGTTACGAAGGCTTGGGTGCAGAGGGACTTTGCGTTGGATGCTAGTGGGAGCGGGGAGAAGAAGGGTGGAGGAGAGGGGGATATGCTGGGGGTGTATAATGCTGCTGTTAAAGGGTGGGGGGGGTTGCCTTCTTTTTCGTAGGATGCTTTGGGGGGTGTTGAGGGGTGGGAGTCGAGTTGGTTTGAATTGTAAATGGAGAGACGGGATAGATTGGGGGAAAGACATGGAGGCGAGAGTGTTTGGAAAGTGGAGAAGCTCACAGCTCGGCGGAATTTCAGTGGGTTTGTGTCTTCAAAACCGACATTCAAGACCATCAGAAGCTGCGTGTCTCTCTAGAAAAGACGGCTGTAAGAAAGAAAGTAACAAACCGATAACAGACAGCAACGCCTCTCAATTCCACAGCCCCATTACAACCTCTGACCGCCAAACCTTAAACCTGCCCCTCCAGCCACCGAGTCAGTCAACCCCACAACCCACACCCATCCAGCCCTCCCTTTGGTTCTCGCCCTGCTCGTCGCACCCACAGCCACAGGCTCGGATTTCACAACCATCCAATATAAACAGGCGAAATGGCCGAGCGGTCTAAGGCGCTACGTTAAGGATTTTCCTTAATATCATCATGATTTCATGGTTCCGTAGTCCGAAAGGGCGTGGGTTCGAATCCCACTTTCGTCATAACTTTTTGCATTTTTGTCATGATCTATACAAAACATGACATCCCACTAATGCCTCTTCACCCATCATCCTAACGCCCTCCCCGACCTCGAATATACAGCCTTGTGAGATTCCTTCCCCCTGCTCCACGCATTATCTATCCCAACGCCCTTCCCGACTTCGAATAGAAATGATAGCGAGATTCCCCCAATTTCCCGGTATCCCATTCAAACACGCCATGGTCCGTCCGGTAAATGATTCTGAACCCACTGTCGAAAAACACATCACTTTCCACAATCGTGGCGGAATACCCCTTCCTCTTTCCCGCAAAGTTGAATGTGTAGATGAGATCCTGGCGGCCGGAAAAGGTCGCATCGCAAGTCCAATCGGCAATGGTCAAGTAACCTCCGCCAATGCCATAGTCTGTGATCCGCAGCTCGGCACAGGAGTCTTGTGTGGGGAGGGTTTTGCTGAGTGAGAGGGCTACGACGACGACGGTGGTGATGTTGGGGAGCCACATGTTTGCCGATGAGTGGGCTTGTTGAGTGAGTGGTTGATTTGGAGGGAAGCTTGTTGCGTGTTGAACCTGGATTAGATGGAGGAAGAGGAGGCAACAGCTGTGGATTTATACTCGATCATTCTGTCTGCCTTCCTTCTCTTCTCCACCAAAATATCAAGCCAAACGCCGGTGGGAGTCTGAGGGAATTCCAGCAATTTGGTTGCGGGTCGTTGTTTGCAATACGATGAGGCTTGGAACTACGAGGTAACAGAAAAGACAAAAAGACAGCTCCAGTGCGGAAACTTTCCGTCCAATTGACCAATTGGATCAATCAATCACGATATCTTGTGTGACAGCCCAAACCCGTTGTTGGTGCTGATCTTGATCCTTCTTCGCTACGCAAATTGTTCCCCACTTCAGATGAATGCATGCCATTTTACAGTTGCAGCTCCTCGTATCCTTTCAGCGTTCATATGCCTTATCATCCATTCGTGCGGGGGCGGTTGGGGTACGCTCAGCTGACTTGGCTATGTTGGTCGTGCAAATCGTGTCCCACATTAGATAGCCCCAAGAGCCCATTCATCAGTTTGAATCCCAAGTCATAACTCATTACCAACCCCAGCAGTCAATCCTCCAGCCAGCCACCTTCCACCGAATCACAGATCACACTTCCTTTTCTTTCCTCCTCGACTCCAAGGCCAGGCCAGACATTCGCTCATCATCACCGCCCCATCACGAACAAGTCTCATTCTTAACCCCATCATTCCCCCCACACCAGATATAAACCCTCGAAAATACCCCTGACGCATTCGCTCGATACCTCGCATCACACCACCACCCCGTCGACGTCGTCATGTTCGCACAAAACGTCAGACAGCACTTCGTGTCATCCGGCAACCACACATAGCTCCTCCTCGCACCAATGTCATGGAATCCTTCCTCTTGGATGATAACCGTGGCGTTCCCCATGTAAGAGGGCTCCGAAAACGCTTGGAATGCCAGGCCTTGTGGGGCCGTCCCGTTGTTCAGGAAGCGCTGCGGCACTGGGAGGGTGGTGGGCTGGGATGCGGAGCGGGTGCCGCCGATGCCGCCGCCTATGGCTGCGCCGAGGACGACTAGTGTGGCGACGGTGATAATGATGAAAAAGACGCGGCGGCGGAGACCGCAGATCCTGCGTTGGGCTTTGGGGGGTTGGGATGGGGGGTTGTTAGACCCTGCAGGGAGGGACTCCCAGGGCACGGCGGTGCTTTGCGTCGTGGCGGTGTTTACTTCTGTCCCTGGGGACCAGGTCTGTGGGTAGGTCGTGCCATAGATGGGCTTGGGAGTGGCATCGTCCGGGAGCTTGGGCGCGGTGTCGAAGACGACGGGGTATTTGTCGCGCTCTGAGGTCTGCCAGTCGTACTCGGCTTTCTTGATGGCGACGACCTGCGGGGAGGAATCGCGGCCGACTTCAACCGGCCGGGGCGGGACAACCTCTGGGAGGTTTTCATCTGGAGGGGCGCCCATGCTGGCGATGCAATTGGGACTGGAAGGCGGCGTTCTTGCTCAGTCTCCTGGCATTGTTTGGTGATGATGCGCTAAGAAGGTGTGGCGTTCTGGCTACTGCAAGGGACTTCGCACGCCGCAAGAGCCGCGGAATCCATTGAGGGTGCCGTAGTCAGGATATAGGGAGGTGATGGGTTTGGTAATCTAGCAGTACGTCGGCAAGTTCTTGGCGTAAGACGGAGCAATGTTCTCGCGTTGGGGTAACACGCCAGAACATCTCCAGGTCGGTACTCAATATAGCAGTCTTCAGGGGCATCGGTGAATGGTAGGGCCAGCCGCTGTTGTCACTCGACGCTGTTTCAAGTCGAGGATAGCGACAGCTATTCCCATTTGTTGACAACGGCGCACCGGAGGGGGCGAAGCCATGTTCCACAGCCATCGTGTCCACGGTGTTTCGTGTCACATTTTGAGAGACCGCCGGTGAGGGGCCGTTTCAATCCAGAGTGATCTTAAAAAAGATTGAGGGGAAACACCGCGCGACTGGTTGATTGGGGGTCTTGTCCCGCCTCATTTGCCCGGGTCCAAGGTTCAATGAGACACTGGCAAGCAGCCATCTGTCAGTGGCTGGATAGAGAAAAAAGGCGACATTTACATGAAAGCATCACTAAATGGGGTTTTGGAGGGGCGAAGGAGGTCGGCGCTAAGGTAGGAGCTGAAGGAGTGTGTTGTGAGGCTCCGTAGTGAGATGTCCAAACGACGACCGATCAAAGCGACAGGCATTGCGTTCCAGGGGAGGGTAGGCACTGCCCACCTGGGGAAGGTCTCACAGCGGCCCGCAGTGGAGACACATGCGGCACTCAGCAGCCGTCCCACCTACCCAGCTAAATTTGCATCCCCATTTGGCATGTGATGGGAAGAGAGTAAGACGAATGCCACTTGGTAGGAAGAAGTAGAAACGAGCTACTCCTGAAGAGAGCGGATGTGGCATGGTGGCAGGCCTTGCACGCTGCTCTCGTTTTCGGGTCGTAGCAATCTGCCGGGCGATGCTCGCGTCTCCAAACACCAGCGACGGAGACCCACTTGGGATGCTGGTTGCTCCGCGTCTCAATGACCAAGAAGGCTTCGCCCAAAGCCGAGGGAAATGGAAGACTGCCGGCTCTCTTTGCAGTCTAGCGGTGCGTTTCTTATTGCATGTTGAGCACGTTGGCGGCAGATAATCCCCACCAAGAGGTGACGCTGGCTAGGTTCCAAGTTGGCCCTCCTCCTCGGGTGGCTTGTGGTTGCTAGCATCTTGGCATCTTGGAGTCGCCCCAGGTGATCGCATCGCACAGCGAGCGCTGAGAACGTGCGACATTCACACGCAAAGGTGTGAGACCGAGATCGGCTCCGCGAAGCAATGCTTGCGAGCTGTCGAGATTTTCCATCCCCGCAAGACGGATGCCGGAGGATGGGTGATGAGGAGCTGTGGGGCCGATGGTCCGAAACTTACTCTTGCCAAGACCCATAATCTTATCAGATCATCAGATTGGCAGGGATTGCACAATCCTGGCAACACCCCCACAAGCAACTACCCTGGCATGGATGCAACGCGACGAACCCATCGAAACCAATGCTCTCTCCACCGGCAAAATTCCCTCATCTGTGGCAGCATGTGGTGCCAGCTGTCCTCCGCTATTACCCACGACTCGAGACGAAATGGCGAGCTGAAAGGAGCCGTGTCGCTGGGGAGCTCGATGGCGACCGGGTCTTCGGGACTCGAGCTGCGTCTGTCTGGGGGAGCGAGCTGGGCTTCGCAGGCTTCGCAGGCTTCGCAAGCTTCACAGGCCTCGCAGTCTAGGCTTCTCGCTCCGCGGTGGGATGCACGGTTCCGAATTGGCGAGCGACGGCCCTCTGATCTCCCCGCTTCCTCGTCGGATATCGTACCATCTTGCTCCGCTTGGGCTGAGGGTGACTCGAAAGCCCCTCGGTTCCGGAGGCAGGGTGTAGCGCGGTGAACGGTGTGTCGCGCCAGAAACAACCGCTGTCATACGATCTGATAAACACGTTCCATTCGTTCCCCCTCCCGGCTGGCGGGCCAAGGCGCAAAGCCGCTCGTCGGAGCCAGGCAAAGCGAGCCGTCTGTGGAAATGAGTGGATGATGGGATGGAGGCACGTTGTTTTTTTCTCCCTGGCGGCCCCAGAGCCCCACTAATTCCATCTTATCAGATCCGAAGATAACGCCGATGCCGCTGAACTTGCTGGGATCCCCGGCACGATCCTGGGAGAAATGGGCAGCGTGCAGCAGCGTGCATCGGTGCATCATCAACCAGCGTGCTCTTTACCCCTTCCTGGCGCCTCCCTCGCCGCTCACCACCTCAGCGCACCCAAGCGACCGTCCAGCCCGTCGACCACAGCGCGGCCGTGACGAAAATTTTCACCATTTCCCCCCCCCACAACCAACAATTAAATCGCGTCACTCTTTGCTCAAAACAGAAGGGGCTCCGCAGCGGCACGCACACTGCCCGTCATCGTTGGCCTGGGGCAGCTCGGGGGGGGTCTCCATCTCCGTCCGATGCACCGTTTCGCGTGTTTTTGCGGGATAAAGCGGAGGTGGCCGTGAGCGTTGGGTAGGGGTATTCCGTCGAGCACTTCCCGGCCGTCTTCCTCGGCTGGCGAGGGTTCCATCGGAATAGAATGGGGCTCTCGCCAGCGACCTGGACGCAGTTTCTATCAAAACGGCAGTTGCGACCACCGCTCGAGACCTCCCATCCCTCTCTCTGTCCCGCACGCCTCGAAGACTGTCCAGACAATTTCGGTCCTCGCCCACCCCTCTAAGCTCCCTTTGCCACGAATCTTTTGCATCCAACCATTCTGCTTCTGTGGAGCGTGGGAGGACAGCCAGCCAGGAACAAACCTCACCCCCCCTTACGCCTGTCAGCGCGCCATTGAGTGCGCTAGGCCGAGCCCCGTCCGCCGCCGAGGACGCAGTCCGCAAACCCTCCCGAGACCCGTCATTCTCCTCGCCCGAGCTGAGCCATCTCTATTCGGTCGCAGATAGATATCGGCACCGACCCAGCCTCCACTGCTCAACTTGCAATGTCGCCGCATCGCACCGACACAATGGGCAACTCAGCATCTGTGAATGCTGGTGAGCGCATTGTCAATGGTTCCGGCGCCGACGTCATCGATCCCGCCAGCGAGTCGAACAGCTCCGCACCCTCCGTTAAGGCCCTGAATGGCTTCAATGGGGTCGCCAACGGATTCCACGACGCTGTCCCGGAATTGGTGAACGGAGATGCAACGCCCAATGGTGTTGCTCCCGCTGAAGCGACAAATGGCGCCTCTGCTGTCAAAAGCACGGAAGATGCTACAGTCACCAAGAGCCCCTTCGTGAGGCCATCAGAGCCGGATTCAGTCTACGACTTGGTCTGCATTGGCTTTGGCCCGGCAAGTCTGGCCATTGCTATCGCCCTGCACGACGAGATGGAGGCCGGAAGGTTGACGACCCCGCCAAAGGTGCTCTTCCTGGAGAAGCAGACCCAGTTTGCCTGGCACGCCGGCATGCTGCTCCCCGGTGCGAAGATGCAGATTTCCTTCATCAAGGATCTTGCCTCGCTCCGGAATCCGCGATCCAACTTCACTTTCCTCAACTACCTGCACAAGAACGACCGTCTGGTGGAGTTCACCAACCTTGATACCTTCCTCCCGGCTCGCGTCGAGTATGAGGACTACCTCCGGTGGTGTGCCCGTCACTTTGACGACGTGGTCCAATACCAGAACGAGGTTGAATCTGTCTCTCCCGTCAACGAGGATGGCCCTCTCAAGACTTTCACTGTCAGATCACGGGATACCCAGTCTGGGCAGACGACATCTTACCAAACACGCAACGTCATCCTCGCCCTCGGTGGCCAACCATCGATCCCCAAGGTTCTCCCCGCGAAGAGCCCCCGTGTCATTCACTCGTCCCAGTATGCGCAGCTCGTTCCCAAGATCCTTGCGGACACTTCGGCCCCCGTCCGCGTTGCTGTGGTTGGCGCTGGCCAAAGCGCTGCGGAGATCTTCAACAACGTGCAAAATCTTTATCCGAACAGCAAGACCTACATGGTCATGAGGTCCGAGTTCATGAAGCCCAGCGACGATTCCCCATTGTGAGTGGGCCATATTGATGCAACAACGAAGTATCAAGCTAACCCGCGTAACAGCGTCAACTCTATCTTCAATCCTGAGTTCATTGACAGGATTTACCCCAAATCTTCAGCTTACCGTGCGGCTCTGCTGGAGGATGCACGTGCTACCAACTACGGAGTTGTCCGTTTGGAGCTGATTGAGCATCTCTATGAGAAGATGTACCACCAAAGGCGGACTCTTGGCGTTGACGAGAAGACGTGGCCGCATCGCATTTTGGCGGGGAGGCGACTTGTCAGTGTCAACGAAAAGGGGGACAAGCTGCACATGAAGGTTGCCTTGTTTCCTCCCGGCGGAGAGACGCAGGACGGCCCGCTCCTTGAGGAGGAAGGCCTGGACGTCGATCTCATCATCTGCGCCACTGGCTACCAGAGGAGGGCACATGTTGACATGCTCAAGGATACCTGGTCTCTGTTGCCGGAGTCAGCAGATGCCAGCTCCACGCCATATACGCGGACGGACCGCTGGCTGGTAGAAACTGCGGATGCTAGCAAAGCTGGGCCGCGCCAGCGCGTGCTTGATGTCGAGCGCAACTACGGAGTTCGCTTCACACCAGGAGCAGTAGCCCCCGGGTCTGGTGTATGGCTCCAGGGATGTTGCGAGGCGACGCACGGTGTAAGTTGCCTACAATTTTCCCATCAAACTGAAACAACGCTAACAATTTCCCAGTTGAGTGATACCCTTCTTTCTGTTCTGTCTACGAGGTCTGGGGAGATGGTGGGCTCCATCTTTGGGAAGGGGGCTGATTCCAGGTGACTGGGAAAACCTGTAAAACGGGATGCATTGGGTGGGCGGAATTGATGACTTGTTTGCATTAGACTTGGCTGTTGGCATCTTGGGTTTCATAAAACGATCTAGCGTTTCTTAACATTGCTATTGGTGGAGAAAGAAATCGGATGTCCTGATTTGAGCATCCGATGCTGTCTGAAGTCGTGCGTTGGCCGCGGACTTACACATGGCCATGGCGAGGAGGTCACACGCTTGGCATAGGCATTGTCACGCGAACCCTGGCAATGCGGTTTCTCCATGCACGTCACCTCGGAGGCGTCGATAGTGTCTGTCTCTGGAGAGGCGAAACGAAGTGACAGAGCTCTTCCCCGTGCATGAGAACCCCCTGTATCAAGCAAAGGGGACCAGGATTGGGGCTCCTGGGACCTCGCGGCCCCCCACAACCCCGGGAGCGGATGGGTTGTCTTAGGTAAGCTGGTAGCAGCCGACGGCCGAAGATCGGATCTCCGCTGTGACCTGAGGTTTGGGGAATGCTGCACCAACCGCTGTTTCGGGGTCAGAGGGCCGAGCCTAATTGTGAGCTGGACGGGGGCTCACACCCACTCTATGACGCAATGTGAACTGCGGGCGTGACTAACACTCGTAACACCCGCCTGGAACGGATACGCGGTGAAGACTGGAAAAACAAATTCGGCATTCTGGACCGCGAGCGGGATGGAATTGCCCTTTGGTGCGAGGTGTACGAAGTACTTGGCCGGGCTCCTTCTGTTCGGGTTTGCCATCCACAGGACCGTCGAAGGTACCTCGCCCTCCGGCAACACGCACCATGGCCGTGTTTGCGTGTGATTCGAGGTCTACGCCGCACAGAGAAACAGGTGGGCAGGTGGAGTCCCGTCAGCTTCCATGCTTGCTAGGTTCCGCATCACACCCAGCTCCACTGCCTGCCCGTGCTCCGCGTGCTTGAATCCCGGCGATTTGCAGCGGCCCGCCTCAACAACCGCCGCGGCACTGCAGAAACTTGCGGGATAACGTCCACGCAGCACCTTCTCTCCCGCTGCTTTTTTCTATCTACCCAGGCAGCAAACTTGCGGCCATTTCTCTCGGCGTGAGTTCTACACTGCTGAGCCGGACGTTGGATGCAAGTCATCGTGTCTTCCCGACCCTACTAGTCCTCGACTAAGCCTGGAAGGTACGTTCTGCAGTCCCCCTTTCCACGTCTTCCCGTCCCCTGCCCCTCCCCCGAGTGACTCCCGTGTTTTTCACCCGAACTTCCCTTGTTGCATCGTTTGGAAACCGGGTCACCGCCGCTTCTCGCCTATCTTGCCTTGGGTGGGTATGCCGTCGTCGTATCGCATTGCATGCGGGCATCAGGAACGAGCGACAGACACTTTCACGACGCTGCATTCAAAGGTCGACCCGCACCCAACCCACGTGTGATGGAGCTACCGCTGGTGCGTCCCAAGCCATATCAAGCCAAATCAAGCCACACCAAGCCATATCACAAGATATCTCACCCTCCTTCGTGCTAGGCCTTCCCACCCTTTGCACTTCCGGAGGTGTCTGGCCGTCGACCAATCGCTGCTTCGCCGAAACAAATCCGCTTCCTTTGACTTGTGCTATAGTGGGGCGCTGACCAATGAGCAGCGATCCATTTCAACGACAAACGGTGTATATGCAAGCCGGCGCCGAGATTGTGAAGGGAGGGAACTCTATTGATGTACCGGTACTTGTGACTTGATACCAAGTGAGGCGAATCCGATAGATCGCCGGGATAGCCCCCGAGGACAAAGGTGAGGAATTTCCGGATAAGATTTTCTGGCTCAACTCCGTTTCGGTCTGCTATCGCTCAGCTTGTTCATTTGGGTAGCGGGGAGTTTCCTGGCGCCTTTATGCTGACTGATTGTTGTCTTGATAGCTGGTGGAACCAACCCCTTGACAGCCATGGCCTCGCTGGAAGCTGACATCGACACAAACGCCACACTATCCATTCTCAACCATCCAGCCTCGCGACTTCCTGGGCCGAGTCTCCTCCACCAGCTAATTCAAACACAAGCACAAGATGGTGCTGCGCCTGCCATCGACTTCCTTGCCGCAGATGACACTCGGAGCTCTTTATCATACTCTGAGTTTCATGCGGCAGCTGATGCCCTTGCATCGAGGATCTCTACCCTAATTGGGGGTTCGGAGCCGTTCGTCGTTCCCGTGCTTATACCGCAGTGTCCAGCACTCTACATTGCGCAGCTCGCCATTTTGAAAGCGGGCGGGGCATTTTGTCCGCTCAACCTTGATATCCCTGTCGAGCGCGCGAGGCTCATTCTGGATGAGGTCAAAGCCAAGGTGGTGATCACAACAGAGGATCTGTCTTCAAAACTTCCCAATTCGGACGGCCGAGCTATTCTACTTGTTGAAGATGGAAATGTGGGGGGAAATCCCGTTGCATCGTCTGGGATTTCGCGCAGGCAACCTCGATCTACCGATCTCGCATACGTGATGTACACATCTGGCTCGACTGGGACACCGAAAGGTGTCGGAATCTCACACGACGCGGCAACACAGAGTCTACTTGGCCACGACAGACACATTCCCGAGTTTTCACGATTTCTTCAGTTCGCTGCACCAACATTCGATGTCTCTGTCTTTGAAATTTTCTTCCCCTTCTTCAGAGGGAAGACTCTCGTCGGCTGTGACAGGTCAGCTTTGCTGAACGACTTGCCGGCAGTCTTGAGGGCGATGGATGTGGATGCATGCGAACTCACCCCTTCTGTGGCGGGTAGTCTCCTTCGCACGAGGGAGAATGCGCCAAACTTACGACTGCTACTAACAATCGGTGAGATGCTCACGGGGCCGGTCATCCGGGAGTTTGGGGGCAGTGAGGGGAGAGACAGCATTCTCTGGGGGATGTATGGGCCGACGGAAGCGGCAATTCACTGCACTGTTCAACCTGCTTTCGGCTTTGATTCGTTGGTTGGGAGTATTGGCGTTCCGTTTGACACCGTTTCGGCCTTCATTCTCTCAGTTCCAGATGAAGACCGACCCCCAGAGAGAGAGGTCCGAGTTCTTCCTCGAGGCGAGGCTGGAGAACTAGCCATCGGGGGATACCAGACAGCCGAAGAGTACATCAACCGCCCTGAGCAAACAGCCACAGCATTCGTCGATACCCCTTTCGGGCGCCTCTACAAGACGGGCGACAAGGCTCGGATACGCCCCAACGGTACGCTGGAGTGCTTGGGGCGCATTGGCTTTGGGCAGGTGAAACTCCGAGGCCAGCGAATCGAGCTCGGCGAGATCGAGCATGCCGCATTGAGGACACCGGGGTGCCATGGGGCGTTTGCAGTCATCATCAAGAACGTCCTCGTCCTGTTTTGTGCTGTTGACGAAGTCGGTGGCATGACACAGCAAATCGAAGACACTTGCAAGCGGTGGTTACCGGGGTTCATGGTTCCTGGGGATATTGTCGTTGCAAAGGACTTTCTGCGGCTTCCTTCGGGGAAAGTGGACCGAAAATCACTTGCAACAAACTATTCCGCTCTGGACACGTCGGAAGATGTGAGGTATGCGGACGACCTGGAACGACAGCTTTGCGAGATTGCGGCCCGGGCTTTGAGCGTGGATGTGCGGCCCGAGAGCATTCTTTCGAAGGTTGGCGTGGACTCGCTTGTGGCCATCAAGCTTGCGTCTGAGTTTCAAGAGGCTGGTGTAGAGATTGGGGCTGTTGACATATTGTTGTCACGGACCTTTCTCTCTCTCAAGAGCCGCGTCCTGGAGAAACGGGCGGCGACGGCGGGTCGCGCTGATAGTCTCGAAGTGTTGGAGAATAGAGTACGGGGACTTCCCAGTTCAAAGGACTTAGGTCTCGGTCTCCTTGTCGACGAAGTTGAAGAAGTCATCCCCTGCACACCACTCCAGTCGTCGATGCTCGCCGAGACAATGGCAAACCCACAAGCCTACTGCAACTGGATCGAGTTGAGCTTCCCCGCAGACTGCAGCCAGGAATCTGTGCGGTCTTGGTTTCTTCAGCTAGCAAAGACCAACGAAGCTCTCCGGACGGGGTTCGTACACTACCAAGGGCGATTCCTTCAGGTCATCTTCGACAACCTCAACGAATCGATGGTTGTGATGGTCGATCGCCCAACAAAAGAGTTCAAGTTGGAGAAAAACGACCGTTTACTTCACCCCTTCAGAGTGCAGATTGCGAATTCCGCTGAGAGCGACCACAGAGTGGTGGTGGTTCAGCTTCACCACGCTATGTACGATGGCTGGTCGATGGATATGATTCTCTCAGACCTGCGGACACTGAGACGGGGAGCAACGCCCGACCCAAGGCCTCAGTTCCGGCTTGTCGCAGAATACTACCAGTCGCAAAGTTTCAAACAAGATTGTGATGCGGCAAGAGGATTTTGGGCTGAACAGCTTGTTGCTCTTCAGCCTCCGACAGTGCCCCAGGTCCTGGCTGAGATTCCGGCGGAGAGAAAAGTCATATCGGCCTCGGTTCTCCTCGATTTACGACCTGAGTCTGTCAAGAAATCCCTCCGAAAACTGGACTGCGGATCCCAGATACTCTTCCAGGCGGCCTTGGCATGGCTCTGGGGTTCATTTCTGGGCATCGACGATGTGGTTCTGGGAACAGTCACATCGGGGCGAACACTATCAGTTACGGGGATTCAGGACACAATTGGCCCCTGCATCGCCCCTGTTCCTATCCGGACAAACCTCTCGCAGGTACGAACCATCAAAGACCTACTGTCGAGCGTGCACACCGGAAGCAGGGCAGCTCTTCTTCACAGTATCCTGCCGCTTGGGGAGATCAAACGCATCGCGGGTGTTCGATCCGGACAGCCTCTTTACGACGCCCTCTTCGTCTACCAGGAGTCCCTATTCAGCGGAGATAGGGCCGCTGACGGAATAAAGGAGATTGCGCATCGAGATTACCTGGAAACCAAGTTGCTCGTCGAAGTGGAACCTGGGCTCGACAACTTTGTTTGCCGTCTTACATCACGCTCTGATGTGTTTACGGAGCGCCAACTAATCGTCATGGGTCAGTCGATTCATGCAGTCGCACAGAACATGCTCGGCAATCTGGACTCGGACTTGGTCGCTGTTCGAAGTGCCTTCCCGGAAGACTTACTCTCTGTTCACAACCCGACGCCAAAGTACTTTCCCGGAATCCCCGACCTAGCATATGCCGTTGAGCAGGTAGCTACCGAGAACCCGGACAAGGACGCCCTTTGTTTCGTGGAATCCATTGCTGATGGGATGGTAACCACCACCACAGTAACGTTTGGCTGGCTGAACAACTTGGCAAACCGAATTGCCTGGCATCTGAAGGACTGTGGTGTTGCAGAGGGGGATACAGTCGCTATCATCATGGAGAAGTCTGTGCTGCTTTACGCAGGAATTCTGGCGATCTTGAAAGCCGGCGCGGCGTACCTACCGCTCCTACCGAACACGCCATTGGCTCGAGTCGGCACGATATTTGAACATGCCGGCGTCAAAGTGTGTATCTCTGACACAAATACCCGGAACCACCTATCCACGCAACTCACTTGCACCATCCTGAACCTGCAATCAGCACGCCTTCAAGATTACCCTCCTGCAAGTCCCCCAACAAGGCCGGACCCTACCCGGCCCGCTTACATCATTTTCACCTCCGGCAGCACCGGCGTCCCGAAAGGGGTCTGCGTCACCCAGCTCAACATTGTGTCCAACCTCGACGTGCTTTCGCGAATATACCCTGTCAACTCCAACTCCCGGCTTCTTCAGTCCTGCTCACAAGCCTTTGACGTGTCTGTCTTTGAGATATTCTTCGCCTGGACTACGGGGATGTGCCTCTGTTCCGGTACAAACGACACCCTTTTTGAGGACCTCGAGCGCGTGATTCGCACGCTCAAAGTCACCCATCTGAGCATGACGCCCACAGTTGCCGGGTTAGTTGACCCCGTGAAAGTTCCCGGCGTGGAAGTCTTGGTCACTGCCGGTGAACCGATGACGGAAGTTGTTGCCGCTGCCTGGGGTCAGAAGCTGTTTCAGGGGTACGGGCCGTCAGAGACTACTAATATTTGCAGCGTTAAGAGGATGGGAGGCGGGTCAAAGCAGGTGATTCGCCACCTCGGATGGGCGTTCGAGAATACCTCGACTGTCGTCATGTATCCAGACAGCGATGAGGTCGTGCCACTTAGTTCTCTGGGAGAGTTATGTTTTGGTGGTGACCAAGTTGCGAAAGGATATCCCAACCAACCCAGACTAACCGTGAAGAACTTCATCCATCACCCGGTTTACGGGAAATTGTATCGCTCGGGCGATCTGGGACGGATGTTACCAGATGGGTCGATGGTCATCGATGGGCGCATGGACGATCAAGTGAAGATTCGTGGACAGAGGGTCGAGCTCGACGAAATCACGACCACAATTAGGCAGGCTGAGCGGGTAGCAGACTGCGCCACTATTCTTCTGAAGGATGACGGGCCGGCCAGCTCTCAGAGAATTGTCACATTCTTTGTTCCGCAGTCGGCTGATGGGGCAAAGTTTCGGATCTTCGAGTTTGATAAGGGGGTGGAAGACCATATTCAACAGATGTTTCGCCAGGTTGTGTCGTGCCTGCCGGGTTATATGGTCCCGTCATTCCTAGTTCCTATTTCGGTACTTCCCACCATGCCATCAGGGAAGCTTGACAAGACAGGGCTTATTGCTGCGTTCCGGAATCTTAGAGCAGAGGAGCTTGCCCTTGCGGCTCCCACTGTGGGAGACGAAGACGACGGGGAATGGTCCGACAGTGAGCGGAGGATTGCAAGCCTCATCGCTGATGTATTCGGTGTCGAGGTCAATGACATTCAGCGATGGACACCCCTCATGACCTTTGGGCTGGATTCGATCTCGGCCATTGAAGTTGCGAAGCGGATCAATGATGGTCTTGGGAAGAGACTTCCCATCTCGGAGATACTCTCGAATGCAAGCGTGGCAAGGCTCGCACACGCACTGCAAGCCGCGCAGGGGTTATCTATCGAGAAACAGACACAGTTGCTCCCGGAAGCCCTCATCGAGACTGTTTCGGCAATGTTTGCCGACCGCGGAACGATGATAGAGGACATGCTCCCGTGTACGCCGCTCCAGGAAGCCATGCTGGCTGTCTCGGCTGGGAGGGGCCGGTACCTCAACCGGATGCTGCTGAGAGTCAACACGGATACGATCCGGCTGAGGGAGGCATGGGAAGCTGTTTGTAAACGGCAGGGAATCCTGCGGACATGCTTTGTCTCAACGCCAGATCTTCAACGTCCGATCATTCAAGTTGTGCTGGAGGGATGGGAACCGCCATGGAAGGAGATGGACGCTGCTGGAAGCTCAATTGAGGCGTGTGTCTTGTCGCATGCTGCGACTTTACCGCCAGCAATTGACTCCTTTGAACCGACAGTATCGTTTGCCATAATCAACGACGGAGACGCGACGTATCTCTCCTTTGTGTGTCATCATGCACTCTATGATGGAGTCGCGGTGGAGAGGTTGCTGTTCGAGGTTGAGCAGACGCTGGCGGGCAAAGCGTTGGATTCGCCGCCCAGTTACGGCAGCTTCCTGCAAGAGTCACTGCAGTTGCCGACTTCAACAGACAGCTTCTGGAGGAAACAGCTTGAGGGATTCAAGCCTCATCTTCTCACTCAGCTCAGCGCTGCCAACCCCGAGCCGGAAGCGTTCACAATTTCCCGCAGCATGGCAACTTCCTTTTCAACGATCACGGAACGAGTAAAGGCCCTTGGTATATCCCTCCTGTCGGTAACCCAAGCAATATGGGCAACTGTTCTCAGCTGCCTGTTCCGAAACACCGACATATGCTTTGGCTGTGTTGTCAGCGGCCGATCGCTTGCCCTGAAGGGAATACACGAGCTTGTGGCGCCGTGTTTTAACACTATTCCTGTCCGGGTGGACTTCTCGGATAGCCGACAGAGCATTGATTTGATAAAAAGCTTCCAAACCTTGAATCCAGAGTTGCTGGTGCATCAATTTACTCCGCTCAGGCGGATACAGTCTACGATTTTGAAGGGAGAAATGGGGAGGCTATTTGATACCCTTTTGCTTTTACAGCAGCCGTCGCTGAAGCTTGATGAAAGTGTATGGAGTTTAGAGCGGGATGATGGCGAGATGGATGTGAGTTCTCTCTGCGTTCTCTCTGGACGTCAGAGGAGTGATGATGTTGACCTGTAGTACAGATACCCGTTGTTTGCGAGCTGATGCCTGATACCCATGATGATTTACTCACCGCTAAGTTGCATATAGAAGCGTAAGACTATGTTGGTTCCGATACGGTGACCCTGCTAACTGATTGATAGGCATCGATTCCCGAGAGGAGTGGCGGAGTTGATTCTCGATTTGTTTTCTTACGTCATCGAAACCACACTTCAGTTTCCCGCTTCGGCTATCCCGACGATGGATAATTTACCAAATTTCCTGAGTGCCAGGTTGCTGGAGCTGCCGTTCGAAGAAGCTGCAAGAGCCACGGATGTGGAAGTTCAAGAGCCGGCGACTGAGCTGTGGACCCCGACCGAATCAGCTATCCGAAGCGTCATTGCGGGTCTTTCGTCGGCGAAACTCGAGAGAATCCGCAGGTATACGACCATCTACCAGCTTGGACTGGACAGCATCAGTGCCGTTCAGGTGGCTTCGCTGTTGAGGAAGCAGGGCCTCGATGTCTCTGCGAGCGATGCCATCGATCACCCGACCTGTGAGAAGCTGGGTCGATATTTGGACAGCCGCACTCAAAACGGAAATGACGTCAACGGGCATTCAGAAGCCGGCGTTAATGGCGTCAACCATATTTCAATCTCCTTTGATATCGACGAGTTCCGGACCCAGATCCTTCCACAGCTGGAGAGACAGGGGTGGGCTGCTGAAACTCTTGAAGAGATCTTGCCATGCACCCCACTACAGGCTGGCATGATGGCGCAGTTCCTGAAGTCTGGAGGCCACGACTACTTCAATTTCTTGGAGTTCCACGTTGAAAGCGGTGTTTCTGAGACAACGCTGGTTGAAGCTTGGCGCAGAGTCCGTGACGCTTATCCCATTCTCCGGACGGGGATTATCTCGGTTGAGCACGATGACTTTCCGTTTGCGATAATCCAGCATCGTTCCGACCAGCTTTGTTCGACTGTTGATCTTTCTTCCCAAGATGAGGGCCACAACTTCGATCCTGAGAAGTGGAGATTCGATGCTGCCCGCGAGGCTTTACGGGACCCAAGATTTGGGCTGTGGCGCGCTGCAGTTGTCGAGAGGGTAGATCACTGTGAGATGCACCTGGCCATGCATCACGCGCTGTACGATGCCCAATCGCTTCAGGGGATCCTGTCAGATCTGGCGAGGGGTGTGAGGGCAGATGGCATATCGCAACCTTCAACTACCCGAGAGGCTGTGGTGGATATCCTGGTCCAGATACACACCGGAAGGGACGGCGCCGAAACATTCTGGCGAGAGCAGGCCAAGAAAGTTGTCATCAATGGATTTCCCGTTATGACGCCACTCCGGGAGACAACTCGCAATATCCTAGTTCAATCGGCAACGAGTAATGCGCCATTCAAGTCCTTGGAGAGCGCTGCCTCGGGGTCTGGATACACGCTCCAGGCAATCCTACAAGCCGCGTGGACGCGTGTTCTGTCTTCTTATCTTGGGGAGAGCACGGTGGTTTTCGGAGTTGTTCTCTCTGGGCGAACCACGGACGCAACTCAAGCTGCGGTGTTTCCCTGCATCACGACACTACCGGTTGTGTCGACAAATGTTTCATCCAATCGCCGGTTGTTGGATGACATGCTCGGCTATAATGCGGATCTTTACAAACAACAGCATCAACCATTGACGCAGATACAACACTGGCTTGGTTGCAGTGATTCGAGGCTGTTTGATACGCTGTTGGTGTACCAAAAGTTCAGCGTTGACACATATGAGGCCAGGCCATGGAGGATTGTCGAGAATCAGGCAACCGTCGACTATCCCGTGTCCATCGAGGTTGAGCCGATGCAGGACGGCACTCTCAGATACCAAATAACCTACTTCGACGACGTTCTTCCAACCGAACAAGCTCATATTCTGCTCAAGCAGTTTGATGCCATTATCCAACATTTGGCATTACATCCGGACGAAGAAGAGGCGGATCTCGTGGGGTCTTCCCCTGAGATATTCTCACTCCTGCCGGCTGCGCAACCCGCCCTCCCGACTCCCGTACAAACCCTCCACCAGTTTGTCGAGTACCAAGCTATCGCAACCCCAGCGAAAACTGCGCTTCACTTTGTTGATGGGTTCGACGGCGACACTACTGTTTCGCGAAAGTGGACATATGCGGAACTCAACTCAAACGGAAACCGAGTCGCGAATACCGTTCTTCCCCACGTCAAAGTCGGAGATATCGTGGCCATCGACTTCGACAAGTGTCCCGAGGCGTATTTCAGCATTCTTGGTATCCTCAAGGCGGGTGCAGCATTCGTGGCTCTTGACCCGGGGGCACCGGCGGCAAGAAAACAATTTATCCTTGAGGACTCAGGGGCATCGGTGCTTCTCACCTCCAGGACGGAGCTGGAATACCGAGTTTCAGTGCCGATTCTGAAAGTTGATGAAGAGTTGTTGGGAGGCCAATCCCCCGACCTGCCTCTTACAGGCAGAGACATCGAGCCTAGCGATGTGTGTTACTGCCTTTACACATCCGGCACGACGGGAACGCCCAAGGGCTGCGAGATCACACATGACAACGCAGTGCAGTGCATGCTTGCATTCCAGGAAATATTCGAGGACCACTGGGAGGAAACATCACGATGGCTGCAATTCGCCTCCCTGCACTTTGACGTGTCAGTGCTCGAGCAATACTGGAGTTGGTCCGTTGGCATTACCCTTGTCGCCGCTCCGAGAGATCTCATTCTGGAGGACCTTGCCGGGACGATATCAAGGCTGGAGATTACGCACATTGATCTGACGCCGAGTCTCGCAAGGCTAATTCGTCCGGAAGACGTACCCAGTCTCTGCAGGGGTGTGTTTATCACGGGTGGCGAGTCCCTGAAGCAAGAAATCCTTGACGCGTGGGGGTCGAAAGCCGTGATTTACAACTTTTACGGCCCTACAGAAGCGACCATCGGAGTTACGGTGTATCCTCGTGTCCCCAAGAACGGCCGATCATCAAACATCGGGAGACAATTCATCAATGTTGGATCCTACATCCTGAAGCTAGGCACGGACTTGCCTGTGCTGAAAGGGGCGGTTGGCGAGCTCTGCGTATCGGGGCGACTGGTTGGCAAAGGGTACCTCAACCGCGATGAGCTCACGACGGAGAGGTTTCCCACTCTGCAACACTTCGGAGAACGAGTCTACCGCACAGGTGACCTTGTTCGGGTTCTTCATGATGGTTGTTTTGATTTCCTGGGGAGGGCAGACGACCAAGTCAAGCTTCGTGGCCAGCGCCTCGAGATAGGGGAGATCAACCACGCGATCAAAACTGGTTTGGGTGAGATCAAAGATGTTGCGACGTTCGTGGTTCGGAACGAGCAGAAGCAAAAGGACTTTTTGGTGTCGTTTGTGGTCACTGAGCAAAGGAAGATTGGTCGCGAAAGGCACTTGGAGATCACCCAGTCACGCGAAGCCTCGGGCCTTGCGCGACGTGTAAGACAAGCTTGCCGATCAAGATTGCCTGGATACATGGTTCCGACATACGTATTCCAGCTGCCATTTATTCCGCTCTCGCCGAACAACAAGGCCGAAGTCAAGGAGCTCAGGGGCCTGTTCAACAACCTCTCACAGGATGACCTGGTCTCGTCATCGTCTACCGCCGAGGGCTCACCGGCACAGCTGAGTGAACTGGGAAAGAAAATCGCCTCGGTTATTGCGGCTCTCAACTCCATGGACGTTGACAGGATTTCCGCGTCTTCCAGCATATTTGAGCTGGGGGTTGACTCCATCTCGGTCCTTCGCTTTTCTCGCGAATTGAAGAGAGCCGGTCTCTTGCAAGCCAGCCCAGCCCAAATTCTGCGATACCCCGTCATTGAAGACCTCGCACATATCCTGGAAGCACCAAAGCCCCCATCGACCAATGCATTGGTTGCGGCAGCGCGTCAAATGGTGCATGCATGTGCTCACCGACACAGAGCCTATGTCTGTCACGAGCTTAGCATCAAACCGGACCAGATCGAGTACCTCGCGCCTTGCTCGCCGCTGCAGCAGGGCATGATATCGAGATCGGCGACTGATGGGGCGTATTTCAACGCTTTTCGATTTCGACTGAACGCAGACGTATCCACCGTACGGCTGCATGAGGCGTGGCAGAGGGTAGTCGAGTCAACGACAATTTTGAGGACGGCCTTCATCAACACTGTTGATGGGTGTGTCCAGGTCGCAATAAAGAAGTTTGAGCTGGTGTGGGAGGAGGTCACCGTTTCTTTCGAGGAGAGGGACAAAATCTTGAACGAACGACATGACGCTTGGATCGCCCGGAATCAGGACTCGGTGGCTCAGCCGTGGGAGATACTCGTTGTCAACGGGGAGATCGAGCGGATTCTAGTCCTCCACATCTTCCACGGGCTTTATGATGCCAACAGCTTCGAGCTCATGGTTAACAATCTCGCGCATGGGTACTCGGCATTGGGTTCCTTGACGAATGGGTTATCGCACGGCGAAGATGCCCCTTCATTCTTGGAGGCTTTGTGTCACGGCCCGCTTCAGAATTTCGCAAGCTCCAAGGATTTCTGGGTCAACCACCTCCAAGGGGTTGATCCTGCGGGAAGCCAGTCTCCCGTTACGGGCGTGTCCAGCCGCGAACGCAGACTATCATTTCCGGGGCTCGAGCGGTTGAGATCATCCCTTGCAGTCACTCAACAAGCAATCCTACAGGCTGCATGGGTGTGGACACTTGCAAAATATCAGGGCACAGATCCAACAATCGGAATTATTGTCTCGGGACGCACAATCGATATGGACGGAGCGGATGGGGTGGTCGGACCGCTGTTCAATACGCTGCCATTTCACGCGAGAGCCCTCCTAGGAGATGCACTCAGCTGGGCAGAGTTGGTGAAGAAATGCCATGAGTTCAACACCGCCGTGCTGCCGTTTCAGCACGTCTCCCTTAGAGATGTCCAAAAATGGTGCTCAAAGGGCAAGCCGTTGTTCGACACCCTATTCTCCTTCCAAAGAGACGATGGCACGGCGGCAGGGAGAGGGCTGTGGATGGAGATCACTTCGGACGAAAATGCAGACTACCCCCTTGCGTTAGAAGCCACGTTGACATCTAACGATGAGTTGAAGCTACTCCTCGTCGCACAGGGCGAAGATGCAAAATTGGCGGTGCTGATGGATGACCTGGACGCGGCGTTGACGGCGATGGTCGAGGACAGCACGCGCGCCATCTGGTTGGACACGACTGTGTTGAATGGGGCGGGGGTTCACACAATCAGTTTCGACGGGAACGGTATCTCGAAAGCATCGCCAATGCAGAACGGGTGGCATTTCGAATGGACAGAAGACGCCACCGCCATTCGAAAGGAGATTGCACAACTTGCCAACGCCCCTGTCGATGTTGTCGCCGAGACAACGTCGATATTCGAGCTCGGACTAGACAGCATCGACGTCATCAAACTATCTGCGCGGCTAAAAGTCCACGGCATCCTGATCAAAACGAGCCAAATCATGGCGGCACAGACAATCTCAAGGATTGTCCATCTTCTGCACAACCAGCTCCCGAATGGACACTCAGAAACGAACGGCCACTCGGCGACTGGAGGGAAGTCACTGACGGAACAGCTCAAACAACTCGACCATGACCTCAGCAGTGTCGAGGCTGTATTTCCCACCACCCCGCTCCAAGACTCGATGGTCGCGGAGATGATCCACTCGGACTTCCAGCTCTACTTCAACCACGACATCCTGGAGATCCAAGCCGAGGTCGATGTCCAGCAGCTCAAGGAGGCGTGGCTTACGGTGATTTCGGGCTCTCCTATCCTCAGAACCTCCTTCATTCTGCTTGATGACTCGGATCTTGAGCACGCATACTGCCAGGCTGTTGATAGAGATGCGCACTGTTACCTGGCAGAGGTTGACTTGGAGTCCGTGGATGACTTGGCCAAGATTACGGACGCTGCAGTGCACCGAGCTCGGAAAGCAGGCGGGCGGTCCGACTTACTTCAACTTGTATTTGCCAGTGTTGATGGGAAGCGATTTCTGGTGCTCTCGATTGCACACGCTTTGTACGACGGCTGGTCGCTCAACCTCCTTCATGAGGATGTCCGAGCGGCATACAACGGGCAGTTCCAACCACGCCCCCATTACGGTGCTTACCTCGATGAAATCACACATTCAAGCTCAGGGGGTTCCTCAAATTTCTGGGCAGGATTTCTGGAAGGTGTTTCTCCTACCTTGATCCCCGAGAAGACCGTCGACAGGAAAGACACCATTTTCAGGGCCGAAGGACCTTCTTCGGTACCCGCAGCGGACATCACATCCTTCTGCAAGGCGCAGTTGATCACTCTCCAAGCCCTCGGCCAGGCATGTTGGGCTGCTCTCTTGGCAAGCCGGACTGGGTCCTTGGATGTGGCGTTTGGGGCTGTCCTGTCTGGGCGTGACTCTGAGGTATCCGAGAGCCTAATGTTTCCGACTATGAACACTGTCGCAATCCGCAGCGTCCTACACGGCACAGTCTCTTCATGGCTGCGCTACATTCAAGATAACATAGCAAATGTCTCCGAGTTCCAGCATTTCCCGCTTCGGAAAGCCCAGAGGTTGGTGGAAGGTGTCACTGGGCCGCTTTTCAACACGCTGTTCATTCAACAGAGGGGAATTGGCGGGGAGACTGGCGAGAAACCGCTGATGAAATCAATTGAGGGATCATCATCGGTGGAGTTTCCAGTTTGTTTGGAGATGGAGATGGATGAAGATGAGCTCGTGTGGAGAACTGCATGTGATGGGAACTACTTGTCAAGGAGGGAGACATCGCTTCTGTTGAAGGATCTAGACACGATTCTCGGCTACATGATCCAGCACCCGGGGTCTGATGTCATCTTGTTCTCCGAAACGGGGGTCTCTGTCTGTGGCCTGTCGCCGTTCAGAAGAATAGCCGACATGATGGGAACTACAACCATGAATGGATCAGCGACTCGACCAAGTACCTCGCCCTCCCCTCTCGATGAGGCCATCCGATCAACCCTCAGCGAAGTTTCAGGGGTGCCCCTCGAGTCCATACAACCAACGCACAACATCTACCACCTGGGCTTGGATTCGATCAGCGCGATCAAGGCCGTCTCGCTCTTGCGTAAAAAGGGGGTGTTAATCGCATTCCGCGACATGCTTCGCGCGAAGTCGATCTCTAAGATGGCTCAGCTCTCAGCAACAAAGCGGCCAGAGGATGTGCAGAATGGGAACGAAGATTCGGGCAACGTCGTTTCCAAAGTACTTGAAGGCGTCAACGTGGCGTCGACACTCGAAACGCTTCAGTTGGAAACGTCTTCTGTCGAGGACATCCTCCCAGCGACCGCGATGCAGGTGCACATGCTCTCGGTGTGGCAGAACACCAACGGAGGTGTTTTCTATCACACGTTCAAATTCCGGCTCACCAGGACGGTTGAACCAAACGCAGTGTTGAAGGCATGGCAAAAACTGATCGCCGAGACACCAATCCTAAGGACCACGTTTGTCTCGACGCCTTCTCAAGACGTCCCATTATTGCAGATCGTTCACAAACTCTTACCTAGCAGCCCGTACGCATTTATCAAGGTGCAGGAAGCAGAGGAGGGGCACTTGGTGTTGCAGCTGAGGATACACCATGCTTTGTACGACGCAGTCAGCTTGCCCGCCATCCTGGACAGATTTGCGGCCCTGAGTGGCGACCACCCGGACACACTTCACCACGTTGATATATCAGCATGGAAAACCGCCGTCGCTGCCCAATTCGACAAACGCCATCGCACAACGAGGAAGGATTTCTGGACAAACTATATGTCCGGAATCGAGCCCGACAGAGCCGCCATTATGCCTAACATACACACCAGCAGGGCTTCTCTCCTCGTGTCGCCGGCCATGAAGGACATCACTTCGCTCAGATCCATCTGCACTAGCAGAGGCATAACGATACAGTCCCTCTTCTTTGCCAGCTACGCGGCCCATCTCGCCTCTTCGTCCTCGCCACAACCAAAGGACGTGGTGTTTGGGATCTACCTCGCTAACCGCGCCGAGAACAACCTGCCTATGTTCCCAACTCTTTGTCTCGTGCCTTTGCGAGTCCGCATCAACCAGGGCGATGATTTGATTACCATGGCGGAGAGAATTCAGGACGACTTGCAAACTATTTCGGCGCGGCCAAATGTGGACGTGGGGCTTTGGGAAGTATTGGAGTGGACTGGAGTCAAGGTGGACTCGTTTGTGAACTTTTTGAGTGTCCCTTCGCAATCCGCAAAGTTGAATGGCACTGCAGAGGAGGGTGGTGCGGTGGCGTTTGAGGAAATCACGACAGAGAGCTCTGCTGTGGAAGGAGATGAACCGTGGGAGATCCCCGAGGAGGTGAAAGGAAATGTGATTCGGCATGCGTATCCGGTAAGTTTTCCACTTGCGATCCTTCGACTCAAAGGTGGAGTGGGTAGCTAACTGTTTGTAGGATGGAATCGACGTAGAGGTGGCTATTCAGGGGGAAGAAATGATTATTGGTGTATTTGGGTTGCGAGGCATGCTGGGTGAGCAGAGGGCTCAGGAAATTGTTGACGGCATTGTTTTGGCGTTGGAAGGGATTGCCAAGGGATGAGTTTCGTGTGCATTGCATCCAGGGCGGTTGGTTCTCAGTAGGTGTTTTGGAGTTTTGGGGGTTGAATTTCATTATGGGTATCTATTTATCAAGCACGCAAGTCTAATATTCTCCATCGGTACAACTTGAACTGGTAGCTGTAACTCACACATGATTCCCAAGCATGACCCCCAGCCCGCTTGGGACAATCGAGCGTGTGAGATGGTTGCGAAGTCCTGCATAAGTTAACACAAAGTTAGCAAGGCTTTGGAAAAGGTGAAAGGACAAGTTGGACAAGGTGGCCTTGAAGTACCTTGTCGGCCGAGCAGGCGTTGACGAATGTCTCTTTCAGCAAAATTCCGGCGTTGCTGAGGTTGAACGGGGAGATAAGGTAAGGATGTCAAACGACTCGATGTCATGGACGGTTACGAGCCGCCAGGGGCAGTCGTACTCGAGATCGGTTGTTGCCATATCGAAGCCTGCCCGCCTGCATTTCCAGGTCTCGGTACATTAACCACCAGATTGGGGGGACGGTGTCACCGAGGTCTGTGCGGGTGTGCGTCCGTGAAAGGGAGAAGGTACGGCAGGCTAGGTACAGGGATAGCAGGGCGACGAATAGGGAGGGGATGCCGAGGGCAATGGCGACGATGACTTCTGGCGACATGCCGGAGGCAGGGTCAGGGGTGTCGGGGACTGGAGGCATTGGATGATCCGGGAAGAGGACAAAGTGAAGATGGACATTGGAAATGGAAAAGGGGAAAGTATTGGGCTGTGAGCGTCATCTTATGTTCTCGGTGTTGAACAACACCCCGACCACAGATGTATATGCCATGTGTCTCAGGACAAATGACAGACGCTAGGAACAGACGTGCATGGGCTGGGCGGACGCATACCTTCAACGATCCGAGAATCTGCCCGCCCTGCGGCTGGCGGGCGGCACCCTTCGACCAGTGGTGACCAGTGGCGACCAGTGGCGACCAGTGCGACAGTAGCGAACGATGCGTGATTGGCTATGGCGACTGTCCCTCCCCGCCGTTTCAACCTGCACAAAGGACACAGGGATTGCACCTACCAGAAATCGCCATGCGGCCCAACCCGGGCTAATGCGACAGTGCGACCAGTGCGACCAGTGCGACCAGCGGGCACGACGAGTGCGACAGGGGCGGCCAGCCCCCGCATCAAAAGGCAGGGGCGATGTGATTTACTGCCGACATGGCAGCCCTCACACCCTGCCCGAATTTCTCATCTGCCATGTCCACCGACCAAAGCACAATGGAGGGCACTCGACCTAAGAGAAGACGCAAGCTGAATTACCGAAAATGTGCGCGTTGTCGGGCTGATAAGAAGAAGGTTTGAACTTGCACCAGTGAACAATTGACTCGTTGAGGACTGACCTTCTACCAGTGTCAGCCCGTGGATCGTATTTGGCCAGGGCAAAAATGTGACCGCTGCGAGGAACAGGAGCTTGAGTGCTCCGGGAACGACACCGCAACTCCACGGCACAATCACCGGGGACATCAACCCACGGGATCTGCCAGCAACTCAAACGTCCCAGGTTCTCCAACAGGGCCATCAGATATCGATACGGAGAGGGAATCCCTCAGGGAGCTGTCCGTCGTCCCCAAATTGTATCCACCTGACTTTGTTTGCTGACCACCACAAAGGTCATTGAGAGCCTCATGGGCACGAAGAACGAGATCCAGCATACAAGACGCCCAAACGTTCCTGGACCAACTCCCTTCCTCGGTTCCTCGGAAAGGAGAATCAGTCTCTGATGGGCCATGGGCAGCGCTTGCAAAGCTCGATATCGAAGCCGAGGCTGAGCTGAGGCATATCATCCAACTCAGCAACCGACTACTGTCTTCGTCCTCGGGTGATATCCGCAATGGTACATTGCGTGCTGTTAGCGAGCTAGGCACTTACCCGTGGCCCGGAGGAGGCATACACTGGCCTCTATCGACATATGAGAATATCGGCGATCTGTTATCTACTCATTACGCGGCGAGCGACCACGAGATCGAATTTGAGTCAATGGAGCGCATCGTTGGACTCCCACACAGCGACGCACTTGACAATATGGTGAGGTATTGGCGAATTTTTGAAGGTTGCGTCGACCAGCTAAGGTCATACACGTCTCCTCCCGTCAGACCTCTGCTTACCACAGCTACCGGTCCATTGATAGGAGGAGGTATACTCCCAAGGCAGGCAGTAATAATGCACTCGACCTTGTTTGGTGAGTCGTTGAAACATTCCCGCGATCTCCTTGGCCGTACTCCGCTACACGTCGCGCTATACTACGACGGCGCGGATGATATCGAGGAAGAGGATATCCGATGGGATGATGTGAATGTCTCAGACACCATGTCTTTCACACCACTTCATCTCGCTGTTATCCAGAACAATCTTCCGTTTGTGGAGATCCTACTCAAAGGGGGTGCCAAATACGACACGCAGGGGTGGGCCGCAATGACCCCGTTGCACTATGCGGCTATGATGGGCCATGAGAAGGTAGCCAGGCGTCTTCTTTCCGAATACAGAGAGCAGGGCGATCACAGAGGGATCGCGGCGGGAGGTGTTAATGACTATACGCCTGCAGACCTGGCGTTGGATCAGGGGCATAAGGATCTGTATGAGTATATAATGAAGTTCCCTTCAACTTTCCAGTTTTAATTGACAACCCCAAAAAGTTATGCAGCGCTTATTGTGTGGGTGGAATGTTGTACTTCTGGGTCGTTGGGGCTTGTTTAGAGATCTCGTATTTACCTTGACAGGGGCAAAAATGTAGGACGCCATTGACAGGCTCAACGACCAAAAAGTTGACACACTGCTTTGAAGTGTTGGTGATACATCGACGTGGGCATGATTCGAACATGCGCCCCCGAAGGGAATTGATTTCGAGTCAATCGCATTAGACCACTCTGCCACCACGCCTGTGGATACTGTACATGGCTGATATCTTAGCCTACTAAGGTGGCTCGAGATCCTGGAACGTTGTGGAGTACGCTGTTGATTTGAGATGGATCACTTCTTCCATGTCGTATCCGCATCTGTCACCGGAACGCGAGTCAGCGGAGTCCACCTGTCATGCGGAGTCGGACACAAACCTGGGTGTATTTTCGGCTCCGGGATGTGCTCCCGAATCTCCTTCTTCCTCCGCCAGTCAGTTCCCGGGAACCGGGTGTCTCGTTCATCCATGACCTTCTCCAGATCCTGAATCTGATCAGCAGCCGTGATGCTCGTCATGAGCTCGGGCTTGCCCAACGGTATTTTGTGGCCTTTATCGACCTGCCACAGGTGGTAGACCTTTCCGTACAGGTGGATGACCTCCTCCATCTCTGCTGTCTCGGCCTTCTCCCAGGCAGCTTGCGGGGCCAGCGCCGATGGCTGCGGCATGACGAGCATTCCAGACTTGACTTCGAAGACGTGACTGTGCCAGAGCTGGCGCTCTTCCTGGTCGAGCGTCTCATACAGGGCAGGAGATATCATGTACTCAACCCCCAGAAGCCGGGCTCCCGGTCCCGGGCTGTCATACAGGAGGCATTGCCGGACATCTTCAGATGGCTGTCAGCAGGTGGGTCGGAAATTAGGTTCGAGGGGGCTGTGTGGGTGATGTGCCTTCGGTCAAGTGACCACAATAGTGGTTGGTCTCGACCCATCGCGTCGGGTCGGATGCGTAGACGTGGAAAGCGTTGAGATGGGCGCAGACGTTTTTGACGGGCGAAAAGTCTTGTGTTAATGCGGCGCCGGTTTCGAGGATGGTGCTTTTTGTGCTGCGAGGGTCGCCCGCCACGTTGGGCTGCGCGCAGTGATGTTTGATACTCGTTGCGGCTTGCATTTTGATGGAAAAATGTCAATTAAGGAGCTTGATGCCTGGAAAGAGCGTGCTTGCAATTATCTGAATGCATTGCCTCGAAAGTCGACCTTGATGGTTTGTTCTGTCGACTGGAAAGTGCGATGGAGATGGTGACGTCACTGTGACAGACAGAGCGTTTGCTGCGGTTCGTTTGCTGCTGCGGTTCAATTGGGGTTCTCGATCTCCAACTGAACGCGTCAACCATACATCCACGATCACACCTCGGAGGTATTGCAATATTCGACGATCGCTAAGTGCGGCCCAGCATCCCACCAGACGAGCTTCAACCCCAAATTCACAGGTTCCAGTTTGAGACCGCCAACAGCCGACAGCTGAGAATGGGGCACTCCACAGCGGCACGAACGATCGCCGCAGGTGCCTGCCAATGTGGTTCCAGTCCCCGGCCTGACAACAGACACCCTCTTGGTGAGCACGGCGGGCAGGCTTGGCACAGGCTCCCATTGTGGCTCAGCTGCAGAATTTATTACCACGACAAACTCGTCGTCGAATCGCTTCGGCTGAGCCATCGTCCTGCATCTGCTTCGCATTCGTGCGACAGACAACTCGACACTATTGTCCCACGAGAGGAAACCTGCAGCGAGTCTGCAACATGCTGCCCGCGCGCGAAAAAGGGAACATTGGTCGGGCTTGTGGTTGCTTGGCGAAACACACTGGGCCACGGGATGGAACAAGCGTCTGCGGGAGAAGCGGAAAAATGGCAGGTATTGGCGGACCGGGCTTGGGAGCTTGGGGCTGAGAACCCCAGCGCTCGCCAACAACCACCCGCTAAACCGAATTGACCACTGGCGTCCACGATTGGCCTCCCCGGCCCCAAGACGCTGCGATGAGGCTCTCTCCGAGGCCGCTGCAGGATCCGTGCCCAAAGCGCCTGGCCGCGATGGGCGCGCAGCTCACTGCCACCAGAACCTCGCTGCCGTTACCCCCTAAAACCAAGACGCCCCTCAGAATTTTCCGTTCAAAACGCTCTTCGCAATGATCGGACTGTAATATACGGCATTTGTTTTCTGTCGCTTTCTTTGCTCGCGTCCTGTTCTCGGCTGGTTTTTGCCTGTGCGCTTTTTCTAGCTACGATCTACTTTGTCCGTACTGAATACTTCGACCTTCGAGCTGCTTCGATCCAATCTCTCGTCCTGAGGTCTGACCTCGCACCGGTCGACACCGGCCTTGCCGAGCGATGTCTGACAACGGCAACGGCGGCGGCGGCGGAAACAACAACAATAATGGTGGCAACGGAGACGAGATCGCCCTTGGGTGGGTGGCCTTGGTCGTGTCGCTGGTTGCTCTCCTAGGCACTGTTGCCCAGGTGCTCCAGCAGTACTATGCCTCCGCTGCCGGGTTCGCCAATTGCGGCGAGAACGTGATGGGAGAGTGGTGGAAAACAACAAAACGAATATTCCGGCCAACCGAGCTACGATTCGAGGTGCAATTCGAAGCGCCAGTCATTTTCGTCTGCCCTCCAGAGAATATGAACGGACCCGTCAAGGGCGTGCCGATCCATTTCGTTTCGGGGACGGACGAAAGCTTCAAGAACACCCGTACCCTATCTGCATCAGAAGAGGAGGCACAACGACAGGGCTCCCGCGAGAACAAGGTGCACACGGCTGACAACGAACGCGCCACCTGGGTCACCCTGCTCTCGCAGCTTCACACAATGGAGCGAGCCAGCCGAGAATGGGCGAACGAACACTACCCGGATACCATCATCACGCCAGAGATGAAGCTAGAAGACGAAAGAAACCCGGAGCTGAGGGGCCACACGCTCGCCGTGGCGCTCCAAGCGAAGAACCGCAGCTGGGACAACATGCCAACAGACGTTAAGAAGCCCTACGCAACCACGACAATTTGCCATTTGCTGGAAATAGCCGCCATGATGGGCATATACTGGAAGGAGTGGGATCGGTCGAAAGACCGGTACCGCGCCGAAGGGAACGGGTTCATCCTGACGGGCACCACGGTCACGGATCTCGGGTTGATGTTTACCTTCCAAATAAGTGGCGGAAGCCGGTTTCAGGAAAACCGGGTGATTCCCGTGGATGAGGTGAAGGAACTGTGCTGTGGCTCTGTCTCGACCATTTTCCGCGCCCGCAGTGATGTCAGACGGCTGGGTGTCGTGACCGAGGATCCCAGAGATCTCGGGATATTGCAGCTGGGGAGTATGAACGAGATATCCGAGACCATGGTGCTGATGAACTGCAACACCATCACGGCCAGCTATTTCCGGCAGCCCGACAGCAAACACACCCACCTCTTTCCTGGTAAGAGCTAGCAACCGCCGCCCTCAAGCGTTCAATTTCACTGACAATGTCTCTCACAGTTCCCCTCGAGCTCGTTGGTATGCTGGCCAAATCTCTCCATGTCAAGGGGACGCCCTTCCGAATGCTGCCGAATCCCACACCATACCACTGGGACAAGAACTTCTTCAACCTACGAAGGCTTATCAACGAGTACTACAAACATCTACAAACCAGCTCCGACGGCATCCCGGGGATGAAGCAGTTTGTGAGGCTTGCTCAAGGCGTCGTGGAAGCCTTGGGGAAGAACAAGGCGGAGGAAAAGCAGCGGCGACTGGACGAGAAGAAGCTTCTCTTCCAGAAGACGAAGCTGCTCGAGATGGCGAAATTGGAAAAGAAGAGCTCGGCAAGGGCACCTCCAGAGAATGGCGCGCAATCAACCGGAGCCCAGGAGGGCTGGGCAGCAGGCTTGTTGCAAAAGTTGCCGTCCAAGATTAGAAACAGAAAGCCTTTTGCGAACGATGAGGAGAGCCAGACGCCATCGAGCGACGTCAAGATACAACTTGAACCTGTTCCCGATAAAGAGAAGCCGGCTGCGAAGGGCAAGAAGTCTAGGCCCGGGTACAACATGGAGCTCCTCGATTCTCTCCACGACGCTATCGCAGCATGCGACAAATATCTATTAAAGCAGAGGCGGGGGCTCGTCAGGACGGTCATTCGCGAGCACTTCCAGGAAGTTCTGAAGATGCTCAACGGCGACGATGAAGATGACGACGGCCATACAA
>Ga0247770_1000316_pt1 | contig 47370 bp, 42 predicted proteins | sample UWRJL136409B6_FD_179943 | JGI IMG/M metagenome (GOLD analysis project Ga0247770, IMG submission 179943) | Plant litter microbial communities from Arlington Agricultural Research Station in Wisconsin, United States - UWRJ-L136-409B-6 | ecosystem: Environmental > Terrestrial > Plant litter >...
TATTCTAGATAAAAAGGAGAGGGTGGCAGAGAGCCAGTAATATAGTGGTGGAAGGTGGCGAGTCACGTGGCCAACCAGGTGACCATATTGTATCACACCATAGTACAACCTTAACTCAGATTGGCAATTCTGGGATTACCATTTGAGTCACCATTGAGCGGGTTGAATCCAATAGCTGCTAGGCCATGATACAGTATCTCAACCTATTTGAACTCGACAACCCTCAGCGACTACAAAGGCTCAGGCCAAAGGAAACGGTCCCTTCAGTTAGTGTAAAAAATGCCGTCTTACTATTAAGACAGTCTATAGTTTTTAGTGTGGCAGGCCATCTCCCATCATAGAACTGCCTTCTATGCTAGAAAGGCCTTCGCTTACTACGGTAAGCCGACGCTGACTGTTCCAACACAGGACTGTGGGATTCCAAGAACGCAATTTCGAAGGGAGAAGACAGACCCTTTCTTCTAGGTTTTCCTCGAGGTCCCTGTACCACTGTATACAGGTACGCCGGGAGCCTGGATGGGAGACATGAAACGCCTTGCGAGCAACTCTGGGCCCCACCATTAGTTTGGATGAATGAAGCACACCGATGTCCACTCACCTTGATGCGCTAGTTTCCATCTAACATCTTCACCGTTTGCCGCAGACCTGCACTGTGCTAATCTGCCAGTAGTTGGAACAATTTGTGAGCTGCCGATTTTTGCCGCCTGAGGCTGACTATGCGCCACCTCAGCTATGAAGTACAATACTGACTATTACTCGAAACAGAAAGTGAAGATATCGGCACAATCATGCCGAGAGACACAACTGCATGTTCCGCCACGTTCCCCGCATCTCTTACCCACATGCTGGCCACCCGCCCCTCTACTTTAATGCTCGTCACACCATTATAGTCCGTTCTGTCGCACTTTGTCCCTCAAGCACCATCCTAATCTAATGAAATGCGACGTGGTGTTGGCGGGCGCCGGCCCGACTGGTCATTCCAATCGGGAAGGTACTTGAAAGGCATCCTGCATCTTCTTGTCGACGAAATCTTGGGATTAGCCTGGAAATAAGCTTCGTGGCGCGGGATAAGCTTTCTTGGCAGTTCATCCCGCGGGACGCTCTTTAACTGCCAGTTGGTCTCCACAATGTACTTTACCAGTAACACTGCAGGATGGGGATCCGGGCATTTTGAAAACCACGCTGGCTTCTTCGGAAGCGGTATATTGCCCGGGTAGGCAGGTACCTGGGAAATACCTGTACGCCTAGAAGGTTGAGTAATGATTGTGGCAAGCATCCGTCCCAAGTCTCGTCTGTAGCAGATAAGGGTGCACCTCTCCTCGTCCCTTCCACACTTGTGCGCCTCATGCTCGTTCTTCTGCAGCCTGTTTTTGCGCGCCGCGCACCTTCCGCCAAATTTGAGTGCCTCGCGCTTTTCCACGACCATCTCAATTCCTCGCTACACATGCTGCTACCAGTGGCCAAACTCTGACATCACCCTTGCGCATCTCCATTCACTCGTCGCCCATCATCTTGACCTGATTCCGCCATCATTCACGCGCCCACCCGAGTGTCGTAAGACCTATCGGCAATCATGGCGTCGCCGCCTCCTCCGGTCGGCGATCTCGCCGAAAAGCACGACGAGAAGCACGATGCCGAGCCCCAGGAAGTCATCGGCCACGATGTCCACGGCTTGGTCCACCAACTCGCCGAGAAAGCTGGCGACCGAGAGGACGGCATGGCCCCGATTGACGACATTGAACATGTCATGGACAAGATCGATACCCTGACCATTGAAGAGTGCGGCGCAATCCTCCAGAAGCTGCTCAAGGACCACGAGTACGACTACAACTTCGCCTCCAGCCAGCGCGAGAAGCTCACGAAGCTGCTACAAGGGCCTGCTGAGGGGGAGAGCACCGAGGAGTGGGAGCTCAAGCTCAAGACCGAGACGGCGGTCAATCACTTCTTCTCGCCGTACCCAGAGGTGCGCTCCGTTTCGGAGCCGACCGACGATCCCTCGATTCCTGCGGAGACTCTGCGTGCCCACTTTCTCGGCAACATGTGGGCCATCATCGCGCAGTTCACCAACTCGCTCTTCAATTCGCGCTTCCCCACCATTACACTCTCGTCGTCCGTCGCGCAGATACTGCTGTACCCTTGTGGCCAGGCTCTCGCGTGGGCTCTGCCGGACTGGGGCTTCCAGTTCCGAGGTCGAAGCATTTCGCTCAATCCCGGGCCCTGGTCATAATGTCGGCCTGACCTCGGCCTACTGCTTCTGGAACATCCAGACCCAGACGGTCTACTACAAGGACAAATGGTTGACTCCCGGCTACAGCATCATGTTGCTTCTATCCACCCAGCTCATGGGCCTTGGATTCTCTGGCTTGCTTAGACGTTTCGTGGTTTATCCCGTCGATGCTGTAAGTTCGGTTGGAGCGATTTCCCTTTGTTTTGTGAAACTATTGGCTGACAATTGCCGCAGCTCTGGCCTAGCATCCTCCCGACCTTGGCGCTGAACAGGGCGCTCTTGGTGCCCGAGAAGAAGGAAACCATACATGGATGGTCCCTCTCAAGATAAAAGTTCTTTTTCCTTATTTTAGGCTGTATGTTCGTCTACTTCTGGTTCCCCGGGTTCATCTTCCCCGCTCTGAGCCTCTTCGCCTGGATGACGTGGATCGCCCCCGACAACTTCAACTTGAACATGATCACGGGTTCCCAGATGGGCCTTGGGTTCAACCCCATCTCTTCTTTCGACTGGAATGTGATCTCGACCGCATTGCCGCCTCTCGCGTCCCCCTTCTTTGCCTTCGTCCAGCAGTTCACTGGGGCTGTCCTAGCTGGTTTCATCATCATTGCTCTCTACTACTCTAACGTGAGCTGGGCGGCCTATCTCCCTCCCAACTCATCTGGTATTTTCGACAACACGGGCAATTCTTACAACATCAGCAGGATCCTCAATCCCAACAGCGCAATTGTCGATGAGGCGGCTTACCAGGAGTACTCACCCGCATTCTATGGGGCTGGAAACCTTGTTCTCTACGGCGCATTCTTTGCTTTCTACCCGCTCACGATGGTATTCATCGTGCTGGATATGTGGCGGCCAATCCTGAAAGCGTATCGGTCGATGTCAAGCAACGCTGCGTCTTCAATCAAGCGGTTTTTCGTCGGTCTGAAGATGCAACTTCTTCGCTGTTTCGCGGCAACTTGCGCGAGGCCGGAAAGCATTTGGCGGGCATCGTAAGCAACGACAGTTCCATTTATGATGGATTCGACGACCCGTTCACGAAAATGATGCGCAACTACCCTGAGGTTCCCGACTCGTGGTTTTTGATCATCGCCTTCATCGCCTTCATCTTCGCCCTTTCTTGAACCGATCCCGCTTGCCCGACCAGCCCTAATTCTCGAGTAAAAAGACACGACCACAATGCCAAGGAATAGACTATCGATGCAGATGACCGCTGAGGAGCTGCAGGAGATGATGAGAGAGATGGAAGAACGATACGAGCGCGATGAACCCAAACGAAGGGCCGAAGCCGCACAACGCGAAGCCGAAATTGCCCGACGAGCGAGCCTCCACCCCACCGAACGTCTCGCCGAAGATGGTGTAAAGTTCCGACAGAAAATCGAGTCTAACGATGACATGATTGCCGTGCTAGAGGTGTCGCGCAGCGCTCGGGCAGGTTGCCGCGCTGGTGACTGCTTCTACGCTCCTAGGATTTATATCCAAGATGAATTCCGCATTCGAGTGGAAGGCGTCCGGGGCCAGTTTGAACCGGCGCACTACCGCACCCAGCACTACTATCACGTTCTGTGCTTCGAGGCGATGATGGATTTGGATGAGATGATTCCCTCGGGAAAATTTGTCTGCAGCGCCGGCGAAACCTGGGGTCTCCTTGTGAGAAAGTGGTTCCAGCATAGGGGCCGGATCAATGAGAAAGTGTTGGTGGAATACATCAAGGAGCGGGAAGAGTGGGACGAGAAGCATTACGGCGGATTATCGCCAGCTCTAATAAGGGCTCTCTTCGCCGATACTGAGCGACGGCATGCCGGTGATGGGGTCGAGGGGATAGCATCTAGCTCGGCATCAGTACCGGAGACCGCTGTCGTGTCTTGGAAGGAAGACGGGTCGCCCATTCTCCGTGACTATTCAACGATGAGAATTGGGTTAGCCTATTTTCTTTACTGCGACTCCCGGAAATCGGGGCAGGCCGGATGGACTTCATGCAGGACCCCCGGCGGCCTTTTATGTTTCAGGCAGTTGACCCGTGGCCAGACGCCTATGAGAGAGTTGAGGCAGAAGGATACGGACCAAAGACAGAAGAAGAGGTGAGCATGGAGATTGAGCGACAGCGAAACCGACAAGACAAAAAGCAAGAGACGATGCGTATGATTTGGGAGATATGGCATCGCCCAGTGACAAAGGTCTCAGATTTTTTAGATCCTGACGATGATGATGCAGAACCGGTTGAGGGTGCTGGCGAAAGCCATAAGAGAAGGTACAGTCATTCCGATGGAGAAGAGAGTGAGGAGAAGAGACGGAAAGTTCAGGGTGGCGAAGACATAGGGGGGGAAGCATAACCTCAAAATGAAGAAAGTTTTTTTTTTCCTTCCGGAGAGTTTCCGCGTACGCCACCCGGAAGCACTCACGTTCGGAGCCATCTCAGCTCACCAGACCCCCCAATCAGTGTGAGCCGAGGGTGAGCCGATGGGAAACTGGGTGACTTGGAAGGGCTCTGCTGCATCTTTTCTAACCGCCTTTACACCTAGTGTTGGAAAGAAAGGGGTTTAGGGTTAGTCCTTCAACAGTTGCTATTGCGGGGTACGCTGCCCCATAGATTGTTCCATAACAATCCATGTCCTTCTACGGTTCATCGAGGCTTCTGGAATTCCAAAGCTTACGTTACTAGAGCCTGCTGCAATGCGGTGTACCGCTGTGAGCGCTGTGGGTTGGTAATTATGGGGTAACTGAACAACAATGTGTTGAACGTGGCGTGTATTAACATAATGTATTGAAACCTGGGCCACTCTTCGACTGGTGCAGGGTATCCCTATCTTATACGCTGACGGTAACCTTGCTTAAGCCTCGAGCTGAGGCATCGGCTTTGCGGCTATCTTCAGTGGTGACGTATATCATCACGCCTATCCAGTACACGATTGCCGAACTTTCGGCTTACCACAAGAACCCTGCTGGTGCCGAGATGCTGAAATGTCAGCCGACCGAGAGAACTTGCGAATAAAAGCCCGCGAAACCATAAGATGAACCCCCTAGATCAGAACCACCCCTGGAAGCGAACCACTAGTGGTGTTAGTGCGCACGGGCATTTTATAGCCGACACACTAACATTGAAGTGCTGAAATATCTCCACGAACATAAGAGTTAAAATTACGTTAAAATTACACCTGATAGTATAGTTATATTTTATATTATGTATATTTTCATGTATTTTTAAATGATACTTTAAGGTAATAATCTAGTTATAACTAAGAAAGTCAGATTTTGTTATAATATATATATGTTTTACATATACATTATAACAAGTAGAAAAGAATTCTTCATTAATTTTATATAAAAGATAAAAATGAATAAAAAATTACGTCAAGTTTATGAAGATAAGTATTATAATATTAAATTTTTCGCTTAAATAAATACTTTTCATTACGTAATATAACTTTAAATCAGTAAAATAATATTTAAAATTTATTTACTTTAAACTTAAAGTAAATTATTATTTTTAATAAATTAGTTATAAGAAATGTTGTTTTAATATTACGTAATTCTATTTTTACTAGATTTTTCACAATTTTATCTTAACATTAACCTTATATAATACATTACTTAGAGATAGTTTAATTTACTATATATTTTATTAGTTTAAAGCTTACCTATATTTTTCTTTTTAAATAAATTTAATATATTAGTTTTATCTTTATATTAAGACTGAGCTATTTCTAATATATTTTATACTATTTATTAGGCAATTTTATCTATTAATATGGCTGAGAAATTTGCTAGTTAAGATTTAATAGAATGTTAGTGTTTTCGCTTAAAAATGGCCGTGCGCACTAACACCACAAGTGGTTCGCTTCCAGAGGTGGTTCTGATCTAGGGGGTTTGTCTTAAGATTAATCGTGCATACTGTACATAAACTAACGTCACCTATGCCAACGCGTTTCGTCTACCGGTAGTTGAAGATAAAGAAAGGTGGGAAATACTAAAGTAGGGAAGTTTTTTTTAGTTTAAAAATATAATGTAAAAGATAAATAATAATCAAGGTAACAGCCTGGTTATCTGAGACGAATCTGGGCACACGGAATTTCCTTTTCCATTCACAATCCTAAGCTGGGGTAAGTTAGGGTAAGCTATAGCTAATTTATTCTAAACTAGGGTGATCTTATACACCACCACCACACAGCCTTTTAATCAGGGATTAGTATGACGCATGGTGCAGGGATGGTGGAGATTCAGCCTAGCTCCTAACTAAAGTCTTCGCCTCGCTTCTCAGCTTCACTCTAAGGCTTGAGACACTCAGCCTTTCGTTAGGCGCGGGCTGGGAGGTTATCTCGGAAGAGCCCCTAGTGTCGAAACTTTTCAACTGGCTATTCAAAGAAGACAAGCTGCATAGTTCTCGTCGAGGCGGGACTGACCCCCTAGCGTTGCTCCCACCGCAGCATCCAATACAAGGACAGCTGCTAACAACTCCTTGCTAGCCGCCGCCACTTCTTCGACAAGTCGCAGTTGAACTTGAGTTTCAAATCAAAAATGAGGATGGCTTATGGTGCAACATCCACCTTGACATCATTCCCCGCGGATATCCGGCCAAGCATCTGGCTCTTGTGCAGCGCTGCGGTCTTGATGACGACACTCTGGTTGCTCAGAACGGACATCCAGCCACCCCTAATGCCCATCACTTTCAGGATTATCTGTCATACGCCAACTACCGCAGCTTCGTTGACGGGATGAATTTGATGCTCCATGTCGCAAACGGAGGTGGGAAAGCTGGCTCATACTTCAATGGGCGGGACATTTTGACTGCCGGTTGCAGAGATGAACAGCCCCTTTTAGTCCAGACCAAGCAGTCTCGTGGGAGCTCACCCAAACTTTGAAGTTTTCTCGGCCAGGGTACAGGGATTGCATATCCATTCAAAGCAAAACCTTGGTTTTTGAGCTAAGCGACCTCCTTGACTTCGGCAGAGGTTTAATATGGTCGCTTTTCGGAAGGTTGCCATGTCACAAACGTCGAGAGCTTCGACGTGGTTGGCACGCAAGGCGTGATAAGCGGCAGTGGCTCACGCGTGCGAGACGCTGGCTGGACCCGGATGCAACTTTTCTCTATGACTCGCAATCCAAGGCCGAAGAACCTTCGATTGCTCTGACGAATCCCAAAGCGAACAACTGCAATACTCTACGAGTGGCGCCGGGCGGAGGGCCGCGCACATCTGAGCCACTGGACGAGGGGATGTGGATCGAGGAACTCACGATGACCATGGAAGGTTTGTTTGGGCCAATAACACAACTACGTCCAATTTTTGGCGTGACGGGCTTCCCGGAAGTTTGCGGAGACACTTCCATCAAATACAACCTCGATCCTATGCGGGGAAATCCGCCTGTGGCGGCTGAAACCATTGAGAGCCGCCTTGTCAGCGCGCCCCCCGTAGCTCTGCGGACCCTAACGATTATAGATGGTTCCACCAGTATTCCAACCCGGAGGAGTTTCTTCCAATCCAAGACATAGATCCGAGTCAAGATAACAGATCCCGATTCACATATAAGAAGTAGCCTTCCAACTGCAAAGAAAGCCCGAAACAAACCTGCAGAAGCTTGTGCAGGTGTACAAGGATCATGGTCTGGAGTTTAGGATCGAGAGGGATGCGGAGGATCCCTCATGCGGTTAGAGATGTTAGGAGGGGGGCTGAGACATCGTACCAAGGAGTCAAGGTGCATTCAACGGGATAGTGGTGAGGAGCCGAGAGCTGTATTAGCCGATGGACACATACGGATTTGGAGTATTCTGTAGGTAGCCATATACTTTATGTTGTGAATATGCTATGATTCATTTATCTCATGATGGGCAGCTCAACGAAGCGTTCCCCAACCACTGGAGCGCATCTCTCCTCCAGTCAAGGTCAACAGGTAGTCGAAGAACTGCGGGGAATAATGAGGCACTCGATTGGCTGCCTAGACAAACCATTATGCAGTGAGGCCTACCATTGACAGCGTGGAACATCTACCCCACTTTCGCCGACATTGCACGACGTCCCTTCCAAGTTTTACACCCAACATCGCGGGCTCCATGTTTCCTGAGGGACGTCGGACGTTCAAATGGCTACTGCCGCCGTCGCGTGTGGGGAGAGCATCGCCCTCCTTTCGCTTTTGCACTCGATCCCTGCTCCCCCATCAAAGAACGACTGGGATCCTGCAAACATTGTCTGGGGAGACTACACCCTGCCCTTTGAAACAGAGCGGCGCCTCGTTGGCATTCTCGGTTTTCTGTCGAGCATTAGCGACGATCCCAACCATGTCACCGCCGTCTGTGTCGAAGAGGACCCGCACGCCGTGTCTTTGGATGTGCTGCTCGCTATTAATAGGCGTAATGCGGATGGCCTCAATCAAGTTTCGAAGAAGTTGGAGGAAGGGTTCAAGGCGATTTTCAGAGAGCTTTCCCAACCACTTGAAGGTAGACGCGCACATTTCTGTCTACCTTTCAATGCGCGCTAACTCAACCAAGACGGCGTCAGACTAGCAGAGGACAGGGTGTTCTGCGCCATCACTACAATGTGCTCGCAGCGAATTCTCTGTCGGCTGGGGCTCATTCCCAAGGCCCGAGGAACTACGAGGCAACCCATAAAAGCGACTTTGCAAGAGGCCATCCATTGCCTCGGCCAGCTTCAAACTCAGCCTGCCAATACCGCCCTATTTGTTGAAAAAGCCCGGGAGGTGATGAAGCGATCCGACGCCTGGACGAAGCACCAAACGCTAGTGCGGTTAGAGGAGTTGGTCGAAGCCACTCATCGCTTGTGGCAAGTTGCAGATTTGCGCTCATTGATGGCCACGATTCCGAACCGTCTCATGAATCCGAGTTCTAGGGGGAGTATTTGCAATATCGTCAGCAAAGTCGCAAGGTATCGAGAAGCGGCCCGGTTTCTGTCCCGTACAGCCAAGAAATTTCCATCGGCCAGGCGAATGAAGTTTGTCATGGCCAAACTCCCCCCAGAGTCATTCCTTCGAGCCGCGACAGGGCAACACTCTCCACAGCTCGAATCAAAAATTTCCCAGTTAACTGCAAGTAATCGGCAGGCTTTTGACCTCAAGCACATCTGTCGCTTGCTCAAGGCCGATGCAGATACGGTGAATCGCCAGTTTTGCGAGCAAACAGGGAAAACGTTACAGGAAGCCAAAATCCACGCGGAGATCCAGCTTCTTTTCTATTGCGAGCTCAGGCAACCTACGCGAATGCCTCGGGTTATTTGCGCGAGCAAGGATGCGTGCTATCTGTGCAACCTGTTCATAAGGATGCATGGGAAGGTGCACGTTCCCAGATCACACGGGAAGCTTTACCCTACATGGAGGCTACCTCATATGCCGAAATTCGGCCTACAACTGCGGTTCAACGAGGCTCTGGATAACCAACTAAGAGAGAGCTTGTCGCTGCTTCTGTCGAGATCCGCGAAAACGAGCTATCCTGATCCGAACGAAAGTACACTCTTAACGCTACCCCCGTCGATCTCAACATTACGGAGTGTACCCCTTGTAGCAAACCTCGAGCCAGCCGTCCTAGTGGAAGAAAGACCTTTGCCGGCTGCAGTTACGGATTCAGCTGGGGATGAAACCGTTCAGCTATCATCTTCTCCGCCCAATCAAGAGCTGGAAGCGGCCATTGGAGACACAAGTGCGCAAGAAGAAACCCAGCTTGAGCCAGGGGGTTCATTGCATAATACGGAGAATACCAGCCAACTAGCAATCTTAGCTCCATCAACACAAGGGGGGACATTCACATCTATCGAAACGCCCCGCGACCTTGAAGACAAAGAACTAGTCCAAGGGCAAGTGCTACGCAGCAACCTCAAAGTCAACAACGTATCACCCTTGTATGATGCCGGCCTCATCCGAGTTCAAGTTGAATACGCGGGGACCAGGGGAGATTCAACAGCGAAATCGGCAGAGCTTCAGTTTGGTGTAGAATGGCTGAGCGCGGAAGATGCAGAGATTGCGTGGAAACAAAAGACTGTTCCTGTCATTGACGCGGCATCGCTGATGGGCGAGGTTTCTCATGTTCTGCATGAATCAAATTGCCTCTATGTTGGAGCTCAGCAATCCGTGATGAAGGTCACGATCCGCCGGTTTGATGGCGGTTAGGAAAGTTCAATGTCGAGATCAATCTCATACAACAACGCAGTTCAACATCTGTTCCACCGGACGGATGCACAGCTGCCATATCGATATTGGCGGCTGACATCATTTGGCTAGAGAGCTGGGGCTTGGCTTACGTCCCTGATATCGCTAAAGCACTTGCTGAAAGAGAACCGGTGGCACTGCAAACACTCGAACCCAAAACACACCCAAGCTCGCAGTCCCCAAAGCTTTCCCAAGTCCCCCTCTCCCCCCCAACTCCCCCCAAAACAACACATCATCAAAACATTAAATTCCCCACTTCCCTCCTCCTCTTCCTCTCCACACGCCTCGTCCACGCCGCAGTGGGGGACAAGTGCGGAGCCACTCCGCAGAGTGGTTACTGCCACGACTTAAACAAGGGTGCATGCAAGGGCACCATCTCACATGGAGACTGCCCTTGGGACGGCAACAACGTCAAGTGCTACCAGAAGATTACGCGGTGTTATCGGGACCTGCAAGCCATATTCTGCAGCTGGCCTGAGACTTGTGGTGCAGTGTCAACGCAGCCGACTGGTGCGTTATTTACCTTATCTCTAGGTATCACTTTCATTGGCAGTGGCCGATGGAGAGACGAACAGGACTCCGCCCTGGTCCGAATAACTTCAAGTGCTGTGTCAATGATAATCTTTTCGGGTTTGAGTAGGGGGATGGCGTCGATCGGAGGATGGCGGAGGGGGGAGCTGAGTTGAGGGAAGCAATTGATTGCGTGTGGTGTAAGACGGGATATCTAAGAGCCCGACCTCTGAATTCTTCCTGGATTTGAATCATGTTAATGTTGCATTGTGCATTGTGTTAATTTAGCCACAGTGTAGGACGCGGACGATTAATTCCTTGAGGGTATTTGTATGCAACTATTCGGACATAGTTTCGGCCTTGGGTGGATATTACTATGAACGGCGTGATATCGAAATGCTCTGGTTATCTCGAGAGCCCTTGCTCCAAAGGCTGGTGGTATGGGGTTCTAAACAGGGGCGAAGGCGGCTAGATTGCAACAGCTGGGTGAAAGCTTTCGTGGTGTGTGCAGCGTCTTGCTGCAGAGGCAGCATTCTTATTTTGTATGATAAACTTATAAGACTCGAAGAAGAACCGCAATCACTGGCCCCGCCCCGAGTTAAGAAAGAAGAGAGAGAGAGAAAGAGACGGTGGTCTTTCAAAAATCCATCCTCAGGTCTCCTGACATGGTGCTCAACCCTGGAATCCAACTCCAAACCCAGGCCAAGATGCGATACTTCCAAGGCAGGATATAATTACCTTCCCTCTGCCCAAGGCGGACCTGATCCCTCAACTTCAACTTTTCGTGCAACACCACTATCTCCGTCTCAGCGTAATCGACCGATGATAACATGATAGCGCCCGTCCGATGGATGGCCTTCGCCCTCTCCTGCCTCGCGATGAACTTCCTTCCTAGAACATCCGCAATGATTTGTCCCTTTGGAAAATGATCACAGATCCGCCTGATCAGCCTCTCCACCTCCGCCCGTTCTAGATACATCAACAACCCCTCCATGATAACAAGCGTAGGACGGTCCGCGGGGATCTCTTCCTCTAACCACGTGGGATCCGTCACGTCTTTGGCGAGCAGCGTGTACTCCCTCCCATTCGACTCCAACGGTCGAGGCATGGCCATCTCCCTCACCCTAACCACCTCGGGCAGATCCACATCAATCCACCTCACCTTGCATCCTTCCCCCATCCCACACACCACCTCCCGCCCATCTCCACTTCCAAAGCACCCAACCCTAAAACACCGACTATCCAACCCGCAGGCAAGATGCAAAACCGTGACTCCCTCCTCCTTATCTGCATGCTCAGCAAGAAACTCCAAAGTCCAATCATCAAACTGCTTCGCGCGCAACAATACAAACTCAATCCGGTCTATGCGTTCCTTGGCGGGCGAGTAATCGAGCTTGTCGAGGACGGGTTGGGCCCAGATGTCGTTGAGGTACTGAGATGTGGGGGATGAGGCCGCTGCGTCTTGGGCGCGCATTGTTAGGGTTGCTAGCATTGTTTCGAGGACTCCTTTGAATGGGATTTGGATTTTGGCGTTATCGGGTGTCGAAGTTGGAGAAGGCGGGGGTGGTTCGTTGAGTTCATTGTTGAGGCTGGAATTGTCATTGGGTGATGTGATGGAAGCCATTTTTGGGGAGTTGTAGAAGCGAAGTTGGTTGGGAGATGGCTGCGATGCGATGATGGATTGTAGTTTTTGGGTGACGGGCCTGGGTGGTGGGGTAGGTATTGAGTGTAGGCTGAAAGCGGAAAGCGCAACCGCGGGTACGGATGCTTGGGCCGGAGTTCCGGTATCTTCAAAATCAGTACACAAGACGTCAGAGCCAAACGCTTTCGCCCGGTCGCACATCGACCTCCCCGCTGCAAATATGCCCCGTTGATGTCCAGAAGAGTTCAGTACTCCTCACTCTGCTCTTCATGCCGCTAACACCGTTGTCGCTATCCCATGCACAACCCGATTGCCGGTCGCCCATCATTTTAGTCTCTACATCCTGTTGCCTAGGCGACATGCCGCCAGTAAAATGCTTCTCGGCTATCCTGCAATAATTTTCGGCAAGTACGTCTCTATCATCGATGGCAAGACGTTGAATGACCATATGTTCTACCCACCGCTCGAATTGGGCTCTGATCTCTTCATCTTCCAATGCAGCCGCCCAAGTGTGCTCGTAGAGAAGCGCCCTAGCCAATCCTGCTATTGGATCCATCCCCACGATTTGCATATCGTCGACATTTGCTAGAAATTCGACGACGAGTTCAATATCGATGGCACCTGAAGGGGTATTTCGTAGAGGTATCATCTTCTTGATGGTTGTGGTCCTCTGGGCTGATAGTGCAAGGACGCGTTCATCGCTACTTGGGCGAACTGCACTCCCGCTGGCTCCTGTCGCTTCGTATGGAAAACCTGCCATGTCCTTGATGGCCATCAAGTCCATCTCGAAGTATGTCTTACTGAAGTCCGGGACCCATGATGGGAGGCCTTCAAGTGTAGGAGTTGTGGCCTCCCTAGGGAATAGCAGCATTGAAAGGTCGCCATCGGTTTTAACGACGTAAATTTAAGTATATAATATTTTCCTTTTTATACCTTACCTATATAGCACTGCTTACCCTAGCTTAGGCCCAGTTTAAGCTTAGTTTAAGATATACCTAAGTTTACTTATCTTTAATTAAGCTAAATACTATTAGTATATTATATCATAATATATTAAGTTACTTTAAATTTAATTAAGCTTAAAATTCTGATAAATATAACTAAAATTAATCTTTATTTTAAAATCAATCACTTTATTTTTACCTTATATATTTTTTCATATTTCATAATCCACATGAAGCCCTCGGCGACCTCAGCCACACTAGATTGCATCGACATTGTAATCGGCTTGCCGTATGTGCTATGAGTCGGGACCTGGTAGTCGTGCTTGACCATGGTGAGGTCCGCAGACTTGGCAACGCCAGCAAAGCGACCCCCTGCCGCAGAAAGAACGGTGGTACCATGACTGGTCTGTTCGGTTTAGCCGGCGAGCGGTGTGCAGTGGAGCCGCGGTGCTCTTCCCTCGAACTCCTGTCAGGTGGTGAGCGCTTTGTTTTCTCTCGCCCGGTGCTGGCCCAGTATGCAGCTGATGAGTGGCCAAAACTCCCGAGTCAAGGGCGTAGATCATGACGCCGCCGCCTGTTGCTGTGTCGTCGTAGACATACTCCAAGTTCTCTCCCGACCTCGGCTTGGAGATAAGTCTTTGGCTGTTTGGACTGGCAACCTGGGTAACGACGGCCCGCTTGTTTAGTGTCGCGGTGCCGTTGCCGGTGCTGCGGTGGACGCGTTGCTCGCGTGGCGGCGGGAAGAGATGGCCGTCGACGGACTCGGCTTGATCTCTTTTTTGGAGCGAGTCGTTTAGGTCAGCTGCTTGGATCGAAAGAAATGCATTTCCCACGATCCCTTAGACGATTGGATTGGCTTCGGCCCGCTTGATCTGCTCGGCATCTAGGCTGACAATGTACACCTGCCAGTCTAGCGCCGGAAACACCAGCTCCTTTGCGTAAGGCCAATCAGAGTCGAGGTCATCCACCAAGGCCTAAAAGGCCCCGAGCGGCGTGCCTGATTTGGTGTGGCCGATGCCGTGCTAATTGTCGACGATGTCGCGGAGTCTGTAGTCGACGTCGGAGTCGGAGTCGGAGTCGTGATGGACGTCTGTTGACCGCCTCTCCCCCCCCTCCCCCCCGGTGCCGGTGCCGGGATTGGAGAGAATGTTGAGGTCTTCTAGCCTGCCTTTGAGGGCCAAGGCTATGAGAACTAACACGTGGTGGGGGCAGCGTTAGCGACGGGGTTTCATGTAAAGACCTCAACGGCTATGGTGGAAAAGCAGATAAAGGGGGGCGAGGGGGAGATACGTATGGTTGCCGACCCGAGGACCGCGGCACCAACAAAAACGGCCGCTCCGAGAGTTCCCAACTAAATCGACCACCTCAGTCAGCACCACGTCCGTCAGGCGAGGGTAATATAATTCCGCCATACCGAGATTCCGGCAAGGTACCGAGCGATGCTGCTGAACACATTGTCCGCAGCCGTGTTTCTAAGCCGCTGGACGACCGTGTCAGTCATATCCTCTGATCTAAACTGTGAGTTTCTGCTTTTCAACGCCCAACAAGACCAGATGACTGCGGAAGCCGGGGGGCACGTTGCCAAGTCGGATATACTCGTTTTCCTCGAGACGTTGCTGGTCTAGCTGAAATGAGGGGCGGGATGTCAGCTTGGCTCTCTAAGAGGACTTTGGGTATATTTCTCCATATTTACCCTCGCGTAACGTATTGCTACCCTGAAAAGCCTTTGAATGATGGTTCTTACCGTGGCTACGGAACAGAAACGCATCACCTGTTAGCGGGCCTTGCGTGGCAGACAGTGGGCTCAGGGATACATCATACCTAACTTATCCACCGTCGACTTGATAAGACTACGAACAGCATTGGTGGCCTGCATGAGAGGGGTTACCTGTCTGCGGAGTTTCATGCCGTTCACCTGTTCGTCGCGGAGCTGTTCTAGCAGGTTTAGCCAGTCCTTGACGGTAACTTGCAACCGACCCAGGACGTTGAGGTACCAGTCCATGGCCTTGGCGGGCTGCGCCCTGGACGGGTCGAACCAGTTGATGTGCTGGTAGCCGATGAGGCGGTTGGGCCCGCCGCACCACTGCGACGGGCCGCCGGCGCACGTCATGTCGCACTCTTCGTTAGCCACCTGTTGCGGATTTGTTGGGACGTCGCTCCAGTAGCACGCCCTGCCAAAGTAGTGTGTCAGGATTTGCAACGCGGTGGAGTGGTGGGGTTCTTCTCTTGCGCTTCCCCGCTAAACTCAACCCCCACATAGCGGTAGCTGTCTCCCAGCTCGACGCACTTCTCCACCGTCATGCCGTCCGGGCTAAAGTCGGCGTATCCGCCCACAGGAAGGATATGGTCTTGCGGGTCTGCTTGCGCATGCCGGACTCGGCGCGGCCCTCGACCCGGGATGCGCGCCTGGCGGGAACTTTGACCTATCCTACTAGAACCTCCAACTCCCCGACGGCAACCCTGGCCAGCCTATCACCATTCCCAGCCGCCGGCTCCAGGGGTGCGCCGGCTGCGAGGAGGAGGACGACGAGTACTTTTACACCCGCAGCAGCGACGGCGCGCTAGTGATGAGGGTGCCCGGCTCGCCCGCGTCGGCTGGCTGCATCACGACGCCTAACAGCAAGCACTGCCGGACCGAGTTCCGCGAGGTCAATCCGGCTAACGGAGCGGCGGCCAGCTGGGATCCTAACCGGGCCGTTAACCGGCTGCGGGTTACGCTTGCCGTCGCCCAGCTGGATAACAGCGGCTCGGGCACCATCATTGGCCAAGTCAAGATTGACGACAGCGTCTTGACGAAGCCGGCGTGCGAGCTCTACTACAGCTTGGCGGGCGTGCTGCGCATGGGCGTCTTGCAGTCGCACGTGGGCAACCAAATCCTGACCACAGCCGGGACCGTGCCTGTGGGCCAGACCTTTACCTACGAGATCCGCTACGAGGGTAACGTGCTGAGCGTGCGTATCAACGGCGCGGCCCCGACCGTTCTGAGCACCTACAGCCTGAATGCGCCGCGCAGCTACTTCAAGGCCGGCAACCACAACCAGGGGAGCACGCCCTCGACCGTCTACATCTTCAGCATGTGGGTGTCGCACGCGAGCACGACGCTTGTGTAAGTTTTTCAATTTTCTCTATTCGTGTTACCTACCTACCTACCTAAAGCTAAGGTACCTAACATCTTTACAAAGTCGCTCGGATAGTCCAATCTCATAATTTTAGACACGCAGGTGAGATAAGCCACCTAGAGTCAGTTCCTAACGCATCCACCTCCGCGCCCTAGTGGAGTTTGGCCCCGATGTAGGAGACACTGGAGCCCCACCGTCGCTACTGTCACCACCACTGTAAGTGCTGACAGTGCTGTGATCATCGTCATCGTCATCCCCGTCACCATCATCATCACCGTCGTCGTCAGGCTGAGCAGGGACATTATCATCCTGCGGCTCCGTCACAAACTGCACAACCGGCGGCATACCGTGCAGAGGCACAGGCGTGACAGCAAGCTCAACACCCATCGACGGCCGGTAAACATGCACGCGATCCATGTAAAACGGGCAGGTCCCCGGAGTACACAACTCCCAGGCCCACCAGCCCAGCGCATGGCGCTCAGACACGGTCGTGTACATGATGTTGCGGAAGATGAGCCTACCATCAGGAGTAGCTTTGACGTCACGGAAGACCTCGGTCATCTGCTCGATGCAATGCTGGATGATGTCCTGCTCATCGGCTGTAAAGGGACCGCGGTTGTAGTTGCCCACGAAACCGTCTGGGAGCTGGAGCTGGAAGGGCCAATCGTCAATGGTCGTGCATGGCGGGATAATACCAGGGAGGACCAGGGAGATGAAGGTCTCGTCGATCATGGAAGCTGGGTTCTCAGCGAGCTCGATGACCCGGGGGATGATGACGTTGGCGTATATATGGTGGCAGGGCGCGCAGCTCCCGGGGACGCCTCGAGTGCCGGGGAACTCGGGGTTGGTGAGGGGGATGAAACCGAACACTTGGCGCGGGATAGGGTAGTTCAAGTTCTCCCAGTCGCTACGGGTGGGGATGACAAACATGTTCATGGGGCACTTACACACGGTAAACGCGAGCGGGTGCCGGCAGGTTGGGCAGGTTGGGCTTTCGCCGCCGTGCGTGAGAAGTCCGCCGATGCATTCACCGCAGAGCATGTGGCCGCAGGGGAGGACGGCGCCTTCGTCGGCCTTGGGAATGCTTCCGTCGTAGGTGTCAACGCCGAGAATCTCGAGCTGGTCGCCGCAGATACCGCAGATCACGCGAGGAATTTTGTTCGCCAACTCGGGAGTTGGGTTGAGGATGTGGTTCTTGACCTGATGCCAGAGCAAATGGTCTTCGAAAATGGGTTGCGGGCTTGAGCTCATGTTGGCGGTGTTGGTGTTGATGATAGAGTCGTCGAATATCGAAGTTGTCGATGATATCAAAGTTATCGATGACGGTGTTGTCTTTCGGTGACTGTGGAAAGCAAGATGGAATAGAGAATAAACCAGAGTGAGATACCAGGTTTATATGAGTTCTCATGAATAATTGTTGGCAGAGACTGAGATTGAACAATCTTTTCTTCTCAGAACAACAGTGCCGTTTAGGACACAGTGTACCTAGATACATGCCTAAGGTTGCTAGGCACAGTAATTGCCTTAGGTATACTAAACATGGAATCCATAGATAATTACTTCGAAAACAGTCCTGCTGTTTGGGAAGAGAGGAAAGCTACCCGACACTGTCCGCGTCTCGTCCCTTGGCTCAGCTAAGGTGCCTGCCTCCCTAGGTAACATTAACAGACGTCGACTATCACCACTGCATTTGATCTGAACAAAGAATCGAACTTTCCCGAGCATGCATCTAAGCCATTGTTTGAACAATGAACCACAAGCTGTTCCAATCACTGGACGTTTGTTTTCAAGCGGCCGGTGATAATCGTACACTGCATCACGACATGCAAGAAAGGTACCTACCTATAATCAAACCTGGAAGTGACAATGGATCAGAGATCGGGATGCTATCTTCCATCACCTTTCAATGCATAGCCTGATGCCACTACGTGCTAGATAGATGAGTAGAGAATTAAAATGCTTTTCTTCTCCGACACTGAAGCAACTGTTCCCCACGTGCAGGTTAATGTTACCGCATTGCATACATGAGACGTCAACCTGGTTTCGAGCCATATGGCTGTGCAAGAGCGCATTACCTGCCTGCGGTGGGCTGAATTGCAGTTGTCGGCGTCTGCAGGCCGCTGGCGACCAGTGTCTGTGAGCTTCATTGGAAGGTGCGGACTAGCAGGCCAATCACGGTGAACACCTAACGGGCAGCGGCTACGCTTTCTCAGGTGGGGGTAGCTGAAGCTAAGTGTTTCAGGCACAAAACCCCTCGTTCTTCTCCGGACGAGAGCTGAACCCACCCCTCCTTCCTCCCCGCTCAACGAAAGTACAGAATCCGTGCTCGCGATGAAAGTTGAAATCACCTGCGACGAAATGGCCGAGGCGCTCTGCGCTATTGAGGCAATCGGACTGGCATCGAGCATCCTCACCTTTGTCGATGTTGGATACAAGATTGTCTGCAGCGCATACGAGATTTACTCCTCCACGACCGGCGCGACGCAAGAGAACACGCACATCTTGGCTATTGCCACCGACCTCGAGAGCGTCACCGCCAGCATCCATACCAGCTATCTGGCAGTGAACGATGCGGAACTGGTCGAACTCTCCAAGAAATGCCAAGCGCTCTCGCAGGACCTCCTGAAACTTCTTCGCTCGATCCAAGCGAAGAACCGCAGCAAACGTCAGAGTTTCAAGGCCGCCATCTCAGCAAAATGGTCGCAAAAGGAGGTTAGCTCAATAGAGGAGCGGCTCGGCGCCTATCGCCAACAGATCATCTACCATCTGTCCACCAATTTCTTGTGTGTCGCTCCCAGCCACGCGTACTGGTTTTGGCATTCTAACCGTACAAAGCAAACAGGAGCTGTGGAACAATATGGATGTAGTCGCTGTTACTAAATGCTGGTATCAGTGGATTCACTTTTGCAGTGTTTTGGTGCAGCGGTCTAGTTCGACAGGAGCTACCGACGAAAAGTCAGTTGGACGTTATTCGGCGCGAGGCCCGCGATTTCCATAACACGAATTGGACGCGGATGGACGAGCTTCAGAACACGATTTCAACGACCGTCGGCGCCGTCAGTGCTCTCGAAGATCAGATCGCGAGTTCGACAGTTCGAAGTGGTCAAAAAAAAGCGACTGAATCGGAAATGATCGATCAGATCCGTCTCCTAACCCAACAGCTAGATGGGCTGTCCTGCTTGACCAAGTCAACACATCGGGTCAACCAAACGCTTGAGAGGCTCAGGTTTGACAAGATCCTGGGCCGGGAGGACGAGATCCCGATGGCCGAAGACGAAACCTTTCAATGGATCCTTGGCGATGAATCCGGGCAACCAGTTGGTCTTGACCCCCCGCGTCAGGAGGCGTCGGATAAGTTGAACAAGTTCCTGCAATCGGATACCTCTGTTTAGTTCATTTGTGGCAAGGCCGGATGCGGAAAATCGACCATGATGAGGTTCCTGGGCACCCACCCCGTGGTCTTGGATAGGCTCACTGCCTGGGCCGGCGCCGGTCGCAAACTGGTGCTAGTTCGCATATACTTCTGGGGCAGTGGGGACAAGGTGCAGCGAACGCTGAAGGGTTTCTGCCGGACGATACTCTTCCATACGCTGAGCCAGTGCCCAGAGCTATTCGAAGACCTCTTCCCCGAAGAGGCCGCCAAGAAGGAGGAGTTGCCCGGGCGCATTGTCCCAGAGTTTCAAGATGTCGAGCTTGCAAAGGCTTTTGATAGGCTTGTCGGGTTGAACGAAAAACAGAACCATCGATTTTGTTACTTTGTCGACGGACTCGACGAATACGAGGAAGACGGGCTCAACGACTACAAAAGCCTGGGGAGCAAACTGGCTTCTTGGGCCAACTCAGAAAATGTCAAAATTATATGCTCCGCGCGGCCCTACACAGTCTTCCGAGACATCTTCGAGAACTGCGGCTTCACAATTGACCTCCACAACCTGACCCGGAGCGACATAGCCAAGTTCGCTTCTTCTCGGTTCCGGTTGAAGATCGACATGCCCAAACGAAATGCGGCGCTGAACGCCTGTCTCGGTCTCGTGGGTACGATTGTGGACAGGGCGGATGGTGTTTTCATTTGGGCATCCTTTGTTGTCTCATCCCTCGTACGTGGAGCACTTGGTGGTGAAAATCAGAAGGCTCTCGAGAAAAGACTCAAGAGTTGTCCGGATGACGTCGAGGCTATGTTTCGAAAGATGCTTGCCAAAGCTCACGGTGACCCCGCTCACCGTCGTCGGTCGAATTTGCTCATATATCTCGCCGTGCACAACCCCTTCGAAAAAGCGCTTAACGCACTCATGCTATCATGGCTCGACGATGCCGATTGGTTTGAGGACCCCGATTCCAACGACTTCCCATTTGACCAAGAACCGCGGGCCTATAGCGCAGAAGAAATTTGGCGCAGGCAAGAGCAAGCCGAAGAAAAGCTAGTCTTGTACACGGATGGTCTCCTTGAGATGGTCAAAGCTAGCGGCAACAGTAGGGACCGACCCATTCTATACACGAGTCACCGTGTAGGGTTCATTCACCGATCCGTCCGAGATTTTCTGCTCCGCGAATGCCATCAACCTTTCGGATCAGACGTCGGACAGGTCGAAGCATACAGCCGTCTCAGAAGTGCCGAGGCAAAATTCATGTCTACAGTGCTTAGTGTACCTATGATGTTGGAGTCAGCAAGATACGATCTTGCCGGCCTCTACGAGTACAGCTTCATTTGGCTCGCTAGTTGCACAAGAAAGGGTCAAGGATGCTCTATCAGGTGCATCGAGGATTTTGGGCGGACCGCGCACGCCCGGTCGATAGATTCTACTATTCCCTCTGGGACTGCGCTCACTTCCGCCGCTGTTGAACACATGGTGCCTGGAAGCGATAACGAATCTGATGATAGTAGTCGCCCAGCCGGCCCGGACAACTACAACATCTGGGGGGGAGTATTTATGGGGAAATTGCAGGTCGGCAGCGAGCGGTCTTGGCGATGGCATTCCAACTACCGCGATGGCCGAACATGTTCATATCTCCACTGGGCAGCGTATTGGTCACAAGCTTCCTACGTGCGACATGTTCTGGACCGTGAACACGAGATGGGAGGACGCAATAAGACGGAACTCAATCTTCTCCTCACCGCTGCAGTTGGGACGGATGTCGACACCACACAGCTCCTGCTGCAGCGAGGATGGCATCCACATGACGTGATCGACATTGATCCTGTCGATGAAGGGTCAGCACTTCGTGTGAGGCAGCCGACTAGTACGGTTTGGATGGTTTTTCTCCGCGACTTTGCTAACAACGTCGCCGAGTACTGCAGAAAGCGGAGGCGAAAGCTTGTTTGGTCCAGCTACCTCGATGATAACTGGCTGATTAGAATGTCTGATGTCGTCCAAGCATTTCTGGAGGTCGGATCCGATCCAACTGTATTTTTCCTCATCAAGATGCAACTGCCACGCTTTTATACTTCACACATCTATTGTGTCTCTCTAGATCAGATGTTGGACACCTTCAAGCCGAGAAACCAGACGGCTGTGCAGGGGCTGATAGACAGAGGAGGCAGAGAGGAGGCAGGTAAACGTCGGCAAGATATGGAGCGAGTAGAGTACGCAGCTACTACTGTCGATGTTCTCCTCGAAATGGAGTGGGAGGTTGGGGGAGTTGTGTCCCTTCGTGGAAATGATTTTGGAAAAGGTCAGGATCTGATGGGCCAGTTCGATGTTCGTGTATTTTGATGGAATTACTACCTGATTCACCTCGCCCTCTCTCTACCAACTGGTTAGGTATGCTATACATCGGTCTAGTTTGGCTTCCCGTACCCATACCCCTGGCCATAACCCCCACCCTGCTGCTGGTACGGATAGGGGTACTGCTCCTGGCCAACCGCATACTGCATCGGCGGCGGCGTTTGCGGGTAATGCACGGGCGGTGGTGTTTGCCCATACTGCACAGGCGGCGGCCCCTGTCCGTACTCCATCGGCGGTGGCACTGCCTGACCATACTGCACAGGCGGCACACTACCATACGCCGCCGGTTGCACAGCCGGTACCCTCGTCGGGCCTCGAAGAAATCGCCGAACCAGCTTGTACAAACAACAAAGTCCTAGCAATCCCACCACCGCAATTGCAATCAAAATCCCAATACTCGCCCCCAACGACAACTTGAACAACGAAAAAGCAGCCGACACCGTATCCGACTCCGACCCCGATCCAAAGCCACTCCCCGTCGTCGTCGCCGCACTCCCCGCCACCAGAAAATTCACCCCCGGATGGAACAAATCCGCCACCGTCGCCGTCGGCCACGCCGTCGTGCTAATCACACTGCGACTCTCCCAATTATCAATCCACGCACTCGTACTCGCCAGCTCCGCCGGCCGCTTTGTCGCAATCTTGCCCGACGCAGCGAGCACCACCTGCTGCCCGGCCGTGATAGTCAAATTCCGGAAGCAATCCCACCCGGCGTTCCCGCTGATCGACGTCGCGACGTAGCTGGTGGGGCAGCAGACTATAGTGTTTGAGGAGGGGGAGTTCTTGTCGACGGTCGCGGTCGTCCAGGCGACGGGGCAGGACGTGCCGCCGGTGAAGTACATGGATTTGATGTTGGCGAAGCCTGGGGGCATGCACGCGGTCGAGGTAAGCTGCTGCGCGGTGGTGAAACCGGGGTAGTTGACTTCGAGGCCGTAGGTGAAGAGGAGGTCGTCGAGGCGCGAGGGCGCGTAGGCCGAGCAGGAAAGGGTGTTGCAGGTGCCGGCGACCATGGTGGGGACGGCCGAGATGCAGGAGGTTGGTTCGGGCCAGGCGGTCGTGAGCGGGACGGTGCTGCCGACGGTGACGGTGTAGACGTAGCGGACGACGGGTTGGACGTGCACGAGGGTTGTCGGTGGCGAGGGGGACGGGGTTGTTGAGGCCATGAAGGCGATTGCGGCCTGGGCTGTTGGGCCGCCCATGGTTGCGATGGGTGCGTGAGTTCGGCGGATGGATGACACTTGAACCTCGGACTGACTCTGAGGGGGCTCGAAGGAAGCGAAACCACCAACTTGGAACCTGCGACGACCTGATGGAAACGACTCCCCGAAGTCGGGGCCGGGTCGCTCTTCATATGCTGGATCTCCAACGGTTTTTCTTCACAGCCACCGCCGTTGTACAAATGTTGTGCATATTTCCGCATTCTACCCCCTGTCGAGACCCGAAGCTAAGCCTTCAGCCCCAAGCCATTTCCGTTGTTGACTAACAGGCTAGGGTGGTTTGGTGTAAACCCGACGCTAATCTCAGCCCTCGCTTCCAAAGGCAGATTTGGGCACGGCCGGGACGAGGTCCAGACCAACGGCTAACGACGCGACTGTGACCGTGCATGCAGGACTAGACGATCGCAATGCAGGTCTTTTTTCGGCATAGCTTGGAGGAATCACGGGAGGCTTTCTTGCATATATGGCACCGCGCACTTCGAGTCAAGGTCGATCTTTTCCAGGACTATTTTCAACCCACTCGCTGTGAGTCTATGCGTTGCTTCTCAAGTTTGAAATTGGAGAATGGCATTCTAATATGAAAGTATGGGGACATGTTGCTTGTACAAATATAGACATATTTCGAGCTTTATGCTCACAACTTTATCATTTCACAGACAAATCGGGACTTCAAATTTGTTAATGTGGTATCTTAATCCATCAAAAGCTCAGGGACAGCCAGCATTAGCTACGGAGGCGATGACAGTACATGACAGAACAGTCTCCAGCATATGCCGGCTCCTACTAGTATGCATACATGTATCAAACCATCATCCCAGGCTTTACAGTAGACGACTTACTAGGTGCTCACGTCAGATTACACGAGATACCTCACTCTACTTCCCCTCCTCGTGCGCCTTCCTCACCCGCTCCTCACAATCAGCACACTCCATACTGCGCACAGTGTGCTTGGTAAAGTTAGCCTTCAGGATAGGGCAGTCCTTGCAATCACCTTGGTGCTGGCCGCAGCACACGATCGAGGTTGCCTGCCATAGGCCGCCGTAGTTAGGATTGGGGCTTGTGAGCCCTTATACCAAGGCACTTTACAGTCAAAGGCGCTTAGAGTTTCACGTATCACAAGCAATGTTCGAGGACTCAAGATTGAGTACTGCGTATCAACTTGGATAGACTTACCTGTATACCAGTAAGATAGGAAACCCCCAGCGGTCGAAGCTGTGGTAGTCGATTCAACAGTCACCCGCAGCAACAATTGTGTTCCACTTCCGATAGTCAAATGCTTGGCCAATAGTCCGGCCTCTCAAGGGGACTTGATCGAGGTACGTGCAACTATCGACAATAGATGCAGCAACGTCTCCGATCCACCTGCAAGGCTCCCAAATGTCATATGCATTATCTGTTGGGCGTTAGAACGGAGTTGTTCATTTTCTTTTGGGCGACGCGCTTACCATTGCAATAATATATGGCAGAAGACCAGGAGCAGCTGACGCGTCCGCAGGAGCCAGGGCCGGGAGCGCCACGGCAATCGCCACTAATGCTTCGGAGATATGCGATGCCCTCGGTAATGGCAGCCGGATCCCATGAAGCGGTCCATCCTGGGGGCGACCCGCAATTAATGACTTGAGTCTGCCGCGTGTTCAAACCGTCACGGGCCTCGAGCGCCACAGAGTAGTTGTCGAAGATGGTGTAAGTTGGGTTGAGAGCTTTCGCTTTCGCCTCGATCTCCTAACATTCAGATGTTGGTTAGTACAGAGAGAAGTTTCAGAGAGAAGAGAAGATGGATAGGTACATACCTCGAAGGTACCGCCGGTCAGGTAAACCGGTTCCTGCCCTTCCTCCAAGGTACCTCGTCATTGGATTGGGCCGTCTGTAAAGGTATAGGGTGCCACGCCCCGCTCCGTTGGCACAAGGGGTGAGCCGGACACGAAGAAGCTCCAAGAGCTGAGCAAACAGCCCAGAGCTGCAAGCCAGGTAGAAGCCTGGACCATGATGATAAGAGGGCTACCTGGTGTTAAGTGAATGGAGAAGTGTGTGAGAAGTTGGTGGTAAGGAGAGAGAAGTTGGAGAGGAAGTTTGGGCCGTCTTTTATACTCAAGATGTTGGTCTATGGGCGCTGGATGCATGTGGGGACCGCCACATTCCGGGACACGGATGTCAAGACCCTGGATCCTTCGCGTGCAAGGAGCCCCGGTTCCGGACACTCGGACTCCGTGATCGGCATTTCCTGCGATAGTCAAAAGGGGAGCTCTCTGGCGAAGCGAGGACTAGAGGAAGAAAAAAAAGGACTAGTTTTATCATGAATGAATAGAACTTGGGTCCCATCTGCACCAACAGTATACTGGTAACGGCTTATCAACACAAGGGACCTGTTCAAGCCCGGTCCGAACATGTCCAGAGACTGAATCAAGGTGGTTTGCACGGTAAAAACCTTAATTTCCAAGCGTCCTTTGGCATCCACCTTCCAACTTGGTAACAAATCTTAATCTGGCTGCGCCGCTCGTGTGTTACGTCTGCGGCATGGTAACAAATCTTAAATCTGGCTGCGCCGCTCGTGTGTTACGTCTGCGGCATGATAACAAATCACGATCTGGCTGCGTCGCTCGTGTGTTACGTCTGCGGCATGGTAACAAATCATGATCTGGCTGCGCCGCGTGTGTGTTGCGTCTGCAGCGTGGTATGGCTCGCCCGCTATTGCCCAGACAAGACGTCGAGAGCGGCGCGGAAGGGATATTGCGTTGCGCTTGAGCCGAACGCTCTCTAGGTTGTGATTAGTCGTGACTACGGGCGTTGAACACTAACCGCTAGAATGCGATACTTCCTCATTGTCGGTAATCCGAACGGAATTCGTCTTTATGCCCCGTCTGCTGTTCCCGCGTTGATGGATATCCGTTATGCAGTTGGCACTAAAAGGGAAGTCAATAGCGGTCAGCGTCACAGTGCTAGATTTCGGCTAAATGCACAAGGTCGGATTGACTTAGACTCCAACCGCCCAAGTGCAGTGGGATAGGCATAATCGGACGCGTCCGTCCAGGTGCAGGACGCGTCCAGGGGCAAGATGCGTCCAGGGGCACGCCGCGGAACACCTAGACTTTGGTATATATAGTATTGATTCTCCCGCTGTTATCTCCTAGCCGCCGTTCTTCAAACCTCAAGTCAAATTCGAAGCCATCAGTCGAGTCGAAATGGTCAGAACTGCCATCACCTTGGCTGCAGCCGCTGCCCTGGCTATGGCTGCCTCGGCGGCTGCCCTCCCCGCTGCAACCTCTCCAACCACCTTCTCCTTTGCACAGTGGGTTGAGGACATTATCTCCCACCCCGACACGGCTCTCACGGTCGACGAGGCCATCGCAGGGGCCCACGCCGCCAGCATAATCGGCTCCGCAGGTGGTCTTCAGAAGAGGGCCTATTGCGATGGATCTGGATCGCGCGCACCTGTACGTACTCTCCTTCGCTCTGATACATGTCCCCTTTTGTATAACGGACTTGATGCTAATGTGTTGATGTTATCTGTATCAAGGGGCGAGATGCTGTGGCCTGTGTTGACTATCTTGCCCGCTTGGGCGGCCTCGGCTACATCTGCGGCGTTCCACCAGGCCGTACGTTCAACCTCGAATGATTTACTGGTTGGGCCCTGCTATAGACAGATGACTAACATTGTTGAACAGAAGCCGCCCTTCAGATGTGCGTTATCGGTGGCGCGCAGATCTTCGGGTCTCAGTCAAGTAACACTGCGAACTCTGTAAACTGGTGAGTTATTGATGCTACAGCTAGTTGACTAACTTATCGTCTTTGTCTTGCTCGGTACATATACTAATGAATGTGACTCCTTAGCAACGACGTCGCTCGTACTGCCGGGCTTGTATTTGATAGCTGCTGGCGAGCCGACGATACGATTCTGGGCGGGACAGCATGCATCAACAGCCCCCTGCTGTACATCGGTATTGCCGGGATTTGACGACTTGAGTTGAAAAGGACATGTTGGCGAACAGAAAATGAACTCAACTGCGATAGTGACGCTAAGCCAATAAAAGCCAGTTCTAGGTTTGTTAGGTAGTTAAAATTGCCAGGAGCGGGAGAGAGGAAGGAAGCGCCCCGTGGTGCAGCGAAGGGGCGCTTCCTTCCTCTCCCGCTCCTGGCAATTTTCCTGTCCCTCTCCGGAGGACAATCGAGCAATTAAATGTTGGTTACGTATGCGAGAGAGGCGAAGCGCCAGAAACCTGTCCGTCGGCCAAGGACTCCCGTACACCGGTGCTGCATTGTTCGTCTCTATTCGGCTAACTACTCTCGTTACCGCTGTCATCGCCCTCACTGCTCACCGTGTAGTCAGACCCCTCCGAGAGATCATTATCTTTGACATCTTCCAGCTCCTACAGCAGCCTGACAGCGTGGTCCGCTAGCTTCAACCTCATAGCACTTAACGGCAACTCGCGGTAAACCCTGTTACGGTCGAACGGGTTCTCGAACATCATCCCGCCAAGTGTCTTGACGCGAGACACAGCTACGTAGGAGAGGCCAGCAGCGAACTCCGGCGCAGAGATATTGCAGACGACCTTGTCTAGCGTGATGCCTTGTGACTTGTGGACAGTGATTGCGTAGCTGACCAACAGCGGGAACTGCGCTCTCGAACAGGAGTTGGTACCAACCATGAAGTCCTGCCGCACCCGGAGGATAGGAACAACCAGCTTCCCCTCCCTGCGGAGCGTCTCCCCGCTCGGAATCGTGAAGCTCGGACCGTCGTAGTCGTCAAAGGCCACCATAATAACCTCTGGTGGGTCACGCAGTACGTCGGCGCTGTCCTTCTAGGAGATGTCGTGGACAGCGCCCCGGGCACCATTAAAGAGACCGACGTTGGTCCACAAGTTCCGCGTCAGCATCACCCTGCAGCCAATACACAGAGGGAGTTGCTTGACCAGGTTGCCTGCATTGGAGGATTCAACCCTCTCCGAGCCAACACCCTCGTGGATTGCCTCGACCTGTACAGCACGGCTGGTCAGGCCGAGCATGTGGTCGTGGTTGTACCTGACGACCTGGGCCTTGGTGGGGTAGATGCGAAGCGCATCACCGAAGCTGTCGAGCTCCTCAGGGGAGATCGTGACCGAGCATCTCGAGGTGAGAAGCTGCCAGGAGGGCACCGACACGTCTGCCTTCCGTAGCTCCTCGAGGGCATGCCGAAAAGGGGCCTGGTCCTCACCCTGTTGCCGCTGCACAGCAGTGAGGAAAACGGACTCGTCAAAGGAGAGGTATGCGTTACGTCCAACGATCTCGATGTCCTTCAGGTTGTCGCGTGTCGAGTACAGCGGCTTGTTAAGGACAGGAGGGGGCTGAAAGAAGTCTTCGATTAGGATGACGCTAAGGCCGCCGAAGAACTCGTCGTGGTTCTCGGGAAACACCACCCGAAGGCGTTGGTCTATCCACGCCATAGTCTTAAGGCCTAGCATGCTCTTCTCGTCGATCACAAGGTAGTATATACCCCTGAAATGCCGCTGCAAGGCCTTCAAGACTGTCGGTATCTCTGAAAGCGGGCATTAATTACCGTCGACAGGCAGCCGTAGCAGAGAATGGAGAGTCTGACCCCCAATCTCGTTGCTCGCTACGCCCGTTGGAGCGGCCCTGACGATCGGGGATATTCGGCCGTATCTGGCCGCCTCGGCCTAAAGGTGCAAGGAGATGACCTTCACCATATACAACTTCCCCATACCGCCTCCTCCATCAACTTACAAGCGAAGCGGCCGAGGCTGACGCCCTTAGTTAAGCTCCTTGAAATGACGCATGATTGCGTTATACACCCGCCGCTGCTCGCGATTTAAGGTGTCTCGGGCCTCACGAGGCAGCTCTTCCACGTCAAAATTACCTGGGGTATCGCCGCGGAGCTGTGCCTAGTAGTCTCCGCTAGGGAACCCCTCGTGGGAATAGCGAGCTACGTGCTGCGACCAGTCGTAATTTACGTCGATATCCCGACGGCCAAGCAGGTCGGCCTCCTCCTCGGGAAGATGGAGATCTAGAACCTGCCGAGCCACCTCCTGCCAGTCCTCAAGGGGAATGTCTCCGACATCACCCCCTGGCTCGAACTCATCCTCGTCCGGCAACGGGTCGGGCTCGTCCAAGGTTCCGTAGTGGTCGTCATCGTGCTGATGATGCTCAAGGCAGTACTGATAGGCAGCGCCATAGTAGGAGAACCGCAGGCCGTCGACATCAAGAAGCTCTGCAGGCTGGCCATGCGGATAGTTGAGGGGTAGTTTGACCCGGCAGAAGTCAGAGAACTGCTGGTGTGTGCGGACTGGCTTGTAATGGGGGAAGTAGTTGAGGACCCTCGGCATCGCAGGAGGTTGCCATCTCGCCCACTTGACAGGGTTCCGCGCCTTAAAGTTCCAGTCCTGCAGGAACTCAAAGTACGAAATATCCTCCATCCAGTCGGGCCGCTGGAGATACTTGTCATACGCCGTCTGCGACTCCTCGATATCGCCCTCCGCCGTGATGTCGATTGGGTGAGACTGCCTGTCGCGGGGCCGGCAGTCGACGCTCTGCACAACTCGGCTGTCCTCCCGGAGAGCGAGTCCCAGCAAGATATGGCAGATCTCCTGGGCGGAGTAGTCTCTCTCGCCAATCAGCTTGTTCATGAGCTTTGACACGAAGGAAACCATTGGGTTGTGGTCCTAGATATGAGGGAGAATACTCTTGGCGATCTGCGCATACGTGCTGGTTTGCGACTCAGACTTGCTGCAGTATTTCGCTGCATAGTTGATCACAGCGTCTACACTCGTACAGGGCGAGCAGTCGATGTTGGCCAGCCAACAGAGAGCCACCAGTGGGTTGTACTTGTTGAGGTGCGTGTCGTTACGCTCGGCCTCAAACGACCACCAGCCCTTTCCAGGTCTCTTGATAACCTCAGCAGCCTCGCGTGCAGGGCGAGGGAATAGAAACCGGCATGTTGGTGCTGGCGGCGGCTGGCCCCCTGTAGCAGCTTGTTCTGAGACCTCTCTAGCGCGGTCGGCGTCCCTCTTGGTCACCCGCAGGCAGTAGGTCGTCGAACAGTGGTGTCGCTGGCAGCGGTTGACAATTCGGTTCAACCACTCCCAAGTAACCCCCGTCTCCAGAGGGTCAACAGACAGAGGGTTACCCTCGTCGGCACCCTGATCTCGCTGTGGGTTGACAGCTGTGACGTGATGACCCCAGACCCTCGCGAAGTGCGCCCTCGCCTCGGGAGTCGCCATATCAGGAGGGGGGCTTCCTTTGAACCAGTAGAGCCCGTGGGAATGGCTGCTGCCGCGGCCTTGCCCCTCGTACCGGCACCAGAAATCGGCAAGATTGAACTTCTTCTTGAGCACGATGTCCCTGAAGAGCGTGTTCCGAGAATAGAAGTGCCAAGCCGCGATATGCGGGTTCTCCCGCAACAGCCGCCGGGATTTGGCCATGCGTCTCGGCTCATCGATGTTCTTCCACTCCTCGTACCCGGGCATGGGCCGAAGCCCAACAGTCAGTTCGTGGTATGATCATGGAGAACTGGGAACGGTGCTTGGCGTTGATAATTCTTCGGGAGGTGGTTTCATTTGGGTTTCGCCCTAGTGCCCTATCTATACTTTCGGTGGGTGTACGAACGAAGCCGCAAAATATGCCTCACCTGAGATATCGGGCCTGGGCTGGAGCTTCTCCTCCTGGGCTGTTCCGATGATAATTTGGTACCTAAGTTGAAGACGGCAATAAATTCTGTCATCTCGTTTGCAAACCTGTGACGACTTGGGAATGAGCCTGGTTATGTGGCCACAGGGGTCGGAGGCCAACAATCACGCTTTCTGTCGCGCCAACCGAAGCGACGACACCGATAGTTATTCCAGTTGACAAGGGGCAGGATGCATTTTGCCCTGTCAGGCACGAAGCAATTGGCATGCAGCAATAAGATTACCGTTGGTAGGTAGAGTAGAATTGTGTTGAGGTCTCAGGTTTGGTTAAGACACTGCGGCAGAAAAGGAGGCCTCGAGTTTATTTCTAACAAGGAAATCACTGCGGGAGTTGGGACTGTGAAGGCACTGCCGACACGTGGGCATCGGGGCAGTGCAAAAGCTTAGCGGTTGATGGGGCAGTGCTTGGCGGTATCCGATCCGATCCGGATCGGTTCAGCCCTATGGCCTTTGTCTTCGCCACCGCCAAAAGCCCGAAACCCTTCGATCCCATTTGCCAGCCCAGAACAAAGTGCATGCTGTGGCTGCAGGCAGCGCCAGCTTCGCCAGGCCCCGCCTCTGCGGCTTCTACCACACGAATCTCAGCTCCGGGGCTGCGACTGGAACTTTGAGAGTTGAGTCTCACGGTCAAGACAAGAACGGTATAAGTCTAATATCATGATATTTGAAGATAAAAGAGCCACTATCCCGCGATCAATCGAGGGTTTTGGAATCATCATCACACAGCTTCAATTCCAGCTTCACTCAAACCCCTAGCAACCAACCAACCAACCAATTCAACAAACCACAACCTTAATAAAACTTTACATCTACACACCATCTAACAAAACCTCGACACTTCAGCCCTTCAAAAACAACACCATCCACCAAAATGAAGTCCACTATCATCGCAACCATCCTCACCCTCGCCCTCGGCGCCTCCCAAGCCTCCGCCGACACAATCCCCACCCGCCGAAACGTCCTCCTCAAGGCCGCAAGACCGGGCGGCTTCTGCCAAAATAAGTACGGCTGCCCCAACCAGAGCGAGGTCGCCGCCGTCTTCCAAGTCGGCACGGAGTGGAACTGCATCAACCCCGAGTACGACTCGCTCGAGACGCGGGCCGACGCTACCGGCGCTTGTGTGGCGCTGCCGGCAAACATCAAGAGCATTACGGTTGATTCGATGGACTCGAGGTGCCGCGTGACGGTTTACAACACGGGTGGTTGCTGGGATCAGGGGATCCAGATTGGCGTGAAGGGGTGCTATTCGAATAATCCGATTGCGGCGTATAAGGTTACTTGCCCTGATTGGAAGTAAGCTTCAGAGAGCGGCTTTGATACTCCGGGGTTGGAGTTGTGGATGCCTTCTTTTCTGGACTGCATTTGGGCGGCATAGATGGGAGTTGCATTGCTTGGACCTTTTCCTGCTTGGGATCGCATCGCATTGGGTGGATGGGAAGAGTAAAAGATAGGTATTGGGTTTAGCATAGAGACGGGGCCATCATAGAACGGTGTTTTTCTTTTTTTAAATCTTTCGTTGGCATTTACAACAAACATACCTCACTTCACTACTATCCTTCTTCGCTGCAATCATCAGAACAACTTAAGTTGAACCGTTTCTCGGAGCAATTCGCCCATCACAACCTATGCTCACCCTGCCTGTACTCCTGCATCAAATCATACACCCTCTCCCCATACCCCGGCCACTTGACCAAATACTCCGCCCAATGCGGACTTTCCTCCACAACCACTTTCGCCTCTTCACCCTTTTCCACCGTAACCAGTTGAAGCAGAAGAATATTATTTCTGGGGCATACCCTCTCTCCCCTTCAAGAGGGGAGAGGGTCTTCTACTTATTGGGTGGTCCACTATAGGCATCTTCCCGTGGGGAGTGGAGCACCAACCCTCTCTTTACAAACAGAGAGAGATTAAACAAACGAAGCGAGAGGGATAGTTCACCGATTTCAACTCCCCCCCTGAACTGAGCTCTCCTTCGGACTCAAACTTGGTCAAGACCCAACCTCTTGACGTGTCTCTCAAACAGTTGCCTTCCCAAGCCTTGGTGAAAATATCAGCGCTATTATCGTATCGACCCTTTCAGTCTTGATGTCCTTCACCTGAACCACGTGCTCCCGCAGAAAGTGATGCCTGACGTCAATGTGCTTCGCCCTTTTGTGGTTCTCAGGGTTCTTTGACAACCTTAGCGCAGAGTTGTTGTCGATGAAAAGAGTGACCGACGGTTGATGTAGAAGTCTGAGGTCCGCCGTGAAACGGCGAAGCCAGACTGCTTCTTTTGCTGCGTCTGCTGCAGCCATATATTCTGCGTCGAGGGTGGCCGTTGCCACCGCTTCCTGCCGTCTCGAGGCCCACGACACTGGCGCACCGGCAAGAGTGAATACGTAGCCCTGTCGTAGATCGCCTTGTTTCCAGGCACCCGGCGTAGTCTGCATCAACGAACCCGGCAATAAGTCGTGACTCTTCAGGTAGGATGTCCTCGTGTGAGTATGTGAGTCCGTGTGTCCTTGTTATCTTTGCATATGAGAAGATCCTGATAGCGGTATCAATGTGTTGTTGGCTTGGGCTGTTGGTGAATCTCGCACACATGTTGACGGCGAAAGAAATGTCAGGTCTCGTGCCATTAGATAGGTACAGGAGTGACCCGATCATTGACTGATATCGGTGCTTAATACCTAATGGTGGCTCATGCAGCTGCGTTATCCCGATAAATTCGGCGTCTACTTCTATGGAAATGTTGACGCTTTCATCATGTCGGTGAGCACTCTTACCGTTTTGCGACTTATTACGTCTCGGAATAAGGATGGTACCGGACTAGAGAAAATAATAAGGCCTCTTCCCCTCTTAATGGTATGGCTAGCCATCTCTGTAGCCAAAATTGGAGCGATGTTATTGACTTTGGCATCGGTCATCGAGACTATTTCTTGTGGATTAGTAATATGCTTTCTCATCGTCGACGACCGGAAGGCCAGCCATAGCGGGTGATGCAGTGTTGGCGCTTCTCTTAGGGATCGGAGATCCCCAGTCTTGGCATCTTGGTGTGCATGGCCAGCCGAAGCAAGAGTGCCATCGATACCAATCAGATCCGATCATCACATTAAATAAAACTACAAAGATTGGCGGTCTGGGCCGTAGCGCTATTGTCTCGGCAGTTCTGTGCTCCGTATCTCGGCCGTGCCCAACTACCTTATATCAATCTCTAAATCCCCCGTCCACTTCGCCATTCACTTGTTGTCCATCATTCCTCGTCCACAGTGGCACTGCTCACAATACCATCTATGGTTGACCAAACGGGAAAACAGGGCACCCCGAGCCCTTCGCGAAGCCAAAGCCCCAAGCCTGAACTTCCAGGGGAACGAGAGCCGAAGCATGTCACTGTCTCGGACAGTACGGCTGAGCGCCGTCTCCGCACCAAGATCGATCTCCACATCATACCCATGATCATGCTGCTGTACCTGATGCACTTTATCGATCGCACAAACATAGGTGATCTGCTGCGAGCCCTACGTCTCCGTGGAAGGAAGCCGATGAACGGTCCGCTGACACGACGCAGGGAACGCCAAGATTGCCCGTATGGACGTCGACCCCAGTATGATCGGATACGATTACAACATGATCCTATCGGCGTTCTACATAGGCTATATTGTGTTCGAGCTCCCCGCCGTCGCCTGCTGCAAGGCCATCGGCCCGGGTTGGTTCTTGCCGGCCACGGCATTCCTATTTGGTGTGTGTTCCATCGCGACGGCCTTCATTAAGACGGTGCCGCAGGCCTGCGCGATTCGCTTCTTGCTCGGCGTCTTCGAGGCCGGCATGTTGCCCGGTAGCGCCTTGTACCTCTCGCGCTGGTACCGGCGCGCCGAGCTCATCTTCCGCATCTCGCTGTACATAGTCATCGCCGGCGAGCTATTCCACTCCACAAGGCTGAGAACGGCGAGCACGCAGGCGAGGATAAAGAATACCGTTGATCTTGTAAGTGGACAGATGCACTAGTAGTTGACAAGGCTTGGGGGGAGGTACTGACAAGGGGGGGGGGGAATAAAAGGCATTTCACATCAACACGGTGCATGACAGCCAGGTCAATCTCTGCAGCGGCCGGAGCGTACGCATAATTTCCATCCTTGGTATGGTTTTCATCCCCTTCGGCCCTGTCTCGTCCATCTTTGGAATGCACTTCTTCTCGGCCCCCGGCGAACCACCTTCAAACCAGGGCTCAGCCTCCATGCTCATCGACGTCAACCCAGACTTTTGGATCATGTGGGCTATCACGGTGCCGGTGACGTTTGTTATCCTTGGAATTTGGCGAGCTACTGAACAAAGCGTCTTGGAATCCCCTAGGGGTGGCGCTCGCCGTTCTTTCCTGGGGTGGTCTAGTATTGCGGGACGAAGACGCACAAGCAAAGAAAAGGGATACGGCCTTAGGGCTAGCAGATGTAGTGGTTTAATGTCATTGCCTCACACCGTCCCGTTTGGATCACCATCTTGACGAACATAGCCATGAACACGTAGCTATCAACATACCACTTTGCTTGTAGAATGAAAGCGATAGCAGATGGCCGTCGTCGCTCGTGGTTGCTGTCGGAAAATGCTGTCTTGATTGCTTGCTTGCCGGACTGCTTAATTACTTGCTAGAGCTTAGAGGCTCTGAGCCGAAGAAAACTCTGCCCACGCACAGGTTACGCTTCCTCCAATCACATGACCACATCCAGAATCCCCAACTCAATAGCCCTTGACGCACAAACCGAACCAAACCCGGTTCACCTCTTGAGCGATCAACTGGATTGCGACATGGAAAGCATTCCCGGGGGCAGGACACTCGTGGGGTTTGTGAGGGAGCTGTTGCTTGACGGGCGGTTGGCCAAAACCAGAAGGGCCAAAACCAGGAGCGTGATAAGTACTGTAGCCAGTAGAGCCGCGGAGGTCGGGCTTTTTCTCCTCTTGCACGAACATGCCATACCAGGTAGGGCACACAGCCGCCCCAACCTCTTGAAGTAATTGCGCAACGCTGAGCGCTTGGTAGTCCTTCTCCAAAGAGTGATTTAAGAGCGAGGTGCTGCTCAGCAACTGGGTTAGCGCCCCAAGTTGCATCGTTCTGCATTCGACACCGCAGCCTTTGCACCCATAAAGCAAGTCTTCCTGAAGTCCGCTTAGTCCGTTGAAGATCCTGTTGACTTGGAGCTTTCTATCACGGTTAATGTGTTCTGTTAGGGTAGATATCATCAGTCACATTTTGCCAAGGCCGTGAGACATACTGCTGTTTGCGTTCTTACCAATGACCCGGCCTGGAATTGGGAGACTGAAGTCGGTCATGTTTGAACGTCCGTGGTGAATAGCAACCTCAGTCGCGGCCCTGAAGGCGCTCTCGTCGCCAAATACCCAGGAGACGCAAATCCAAAGTGCAATAGTCCTGTTGTGGCAGGTGGTGGTGGGAAGCGAGGATCTCAGTCCATCGATCCAAATAGGGCCGAGAATCTCGATCGCCTGGTGCGCGGCGTAGTAGTCAACAATGACGGCAACCTTTGCGAGCATCTCTAATTCCAACGACCTTGGCACCCGCTTGTACTGGCAGTGGATGGCATTTAGAAAGATGCTGAGTGCTGTGGCATCCCATCCGTGTGAGCTAATTTGAAATTCACCCTCGGTCTTTACGCCCTCCTTCCACCTCCCAGTGAGAGCCGATTTGAAGACCGGTGAGGCCAAGATAAGGTGGCGTGACGAGACACGGAAAGTCACCAGTTCTGTCGTATCGGCTTCTTCCGGTTCTGCGGTGTTCTGAGAGGAAGATGTATTCAAGGAGCTGTCACCCTTGGCCAAGGCATTCGAATCGGGCTTCTGGGTGCGGGTGGAGGCGCTGCTACATTCCGGAGCAAACGGGTCGTTCGGATACTCGAGTTTGAGGATGACATCGCCATCGGGATCCACGGTATTGTTGCACATCCTTCTGCGGCGTTGAGACAAGATGAGTTGAGAAAGCCTACAGCAAAGAAAAATGGAGGTGTCTGTCCAAACCTTCTCATTTTCCAAGGCTTGTGATTAAAAGTTGTTTCAGATTAAACACACGCATCGCGGCCGGCGATGAACCCGAAGTTCCCATCGAACAACACCCTTCACGAGTCAGGCAGCAATGCATGGCGACGACCTCGATACGTAGCCAAACAAAAGCACGCATGTGTCAAAACCAAGATCCTCGGCCTTCAAAAGATGCGCCATTGATAGATGGTTGTGCCGGACCATGAGTTGAACCAACTAGACTGCTGGGAACTTCTCGACTTTGGCTTGCCATCTCTCACGAACCCCGCTTCTCCCGCGTCGTCGAACGATAATGCTGCGTCCGCAGCTGCCCCGTTGGCGTGGTTGTAGGCCTCATTGCAGCAGCCGCCCAGTAAAATCGCGTGCCATCAACAGCCACTTGCATCCCCGCACCTCTTGTGCTTGGATAAACTCTTGGCGTTGAACGATACCACTCCAACAGCAGGAAGCGCAGAAGGGCCAGAAGTTGGGACGGAAATGCACGGAATGATGGAGAGACGTTAATCATAGTCAGCGCACTACGATTGAGAACGCTCTTGTGGGACTAGGGTGTTTGTAGGCCTCGCTGCACTCGGCTCAAAGTGATCGGTGCCATAGGAACGAGTATTGAGAAGGCCATCCACGTCGCCAAAACCGATCAGAATTATTTTCTGGCCGCCAGAACCGTGATGGAGGGTGGGGTTCAGCAGCTACTAATGATGGCGTCTAACCCAACTTCAAATCTATGTCCATATTCTTCCATTAGTTAAGCTGAGGTTTTCAAAGTGTGACAAAGTCAAGGAACAGTCCCAGAAATGCAATTCAGATATAGCCCCTCCGCCGCCCTCCCTCACCCATCCAAGCCCTCCCAATCCTGCAGCAACTCCGCCAAATCTACCCCAAACCTCCCTTCCCCCTCCTCCCCACCGACCTCTAGCAACCGATCCTGCACCGGTAGCGCAAAGGCAATAGGCAGATCCTTGAGATTCTCACGCCGCTGCGTCATGCCCTCAAAGTAGTCCCTCGCCTCGGACGAAACCACCTTGCCCGTCTTACAAGCCAGGGCGAGCACACCCTGCATGACAGGCCATACTATGGGGTAGTCGCGCTCCAGGATGGGTATGAGTGCACAGGCGCGGGTAAAGAGGTCTGTCGCCTCCTGCTGCGTTTGGTGCGGCTGCGAGCGGTGAGGGGAGACGTCGTGGGTAGGGAGCAGCGGGATGAGTGTGGTCGTGACGTTCCAGATACCAGTAAAGAACATGGGAGAATACTCGCCTAGACCCCAAGTGTGTGCGTAGGACTCGATGGCGTGCACATCGGCGGCACACAGCTGGATGAGGAGCGATGCGGCCGTCGTGTAGCCCGACGGGTGCAACGCGTACGGTATGCGTGTTGCGGCGGGCAGCGGGCGCAGAAGATTATAAGCGATGACGGAGATATACAGTCTGGATGCCCTAGTCAGTCCGGAGAGGTGTCTCCATGGGTGCTGCTACAAAAGGATCCCGCGTCGGTAGGTAGGTAGGTAAGGCAAAAAAAAAAAAAACCGGATAGGGAGGCACCTACTTGAGATACAGTGTTTGGGGGGTGAGATTTACATAGTGCCGCATTCGGGGGTAGAGCGAATCCTCTAGAGCTGCGATCTTGGAAAATAATCCTCTCCGTCCATCCATGTCGTCGGCGTTGCCCGTTCTGCCTGGTTGCACCTTGTTGTTGTATATCATGACTGTGCGGTGCAAGAGGGCCGCCTCACAGAGGACCCCGAATATCCCAGGCACCAGGGGCGGCCCGGGCGAGAGAAGCCCGTGCGGATGGCCGTTGATATCGGTATTGCTAGCGTATGGTTCGCTGCAATCCAGAGGCTTAGGAATAGCCGGCGGGGACATCGTTGGCGGCATCTGGTATGTGTTGGATAGAATGCTGTGGGGACGAGAGCTGTGTCAGTAGCGGGAGGAAATGCCAAGACTAGGCTATCACACTTGCCATTCGAACACGTATATTCCCCATGCCATCCTAGTCAGGGCTTGCTGCTGTTCGGCTTCCTGGCGAACCCTGGGGTCCAGCTTGGCAATCATGGATCCGAGTCTCATCCTCTTAAGCATCTCGCAGGCCGCAAAGCCATACATGGCCCCGGTTTGGTTCGTTCCGTCGCTGTAGGTGTAGATTAACAGGGTATAGAGTCCTTGCACCGTTGTTAAGCAAGGTGTGAGGAGCTCGGCGTCGAGGTGTCTCTTCGCTTCGGCGAGGAATTTCGCTCTGAGGTCGATGTTGGACGCCCTCTTGACGTGCTTCACGCTCTCCGAATTGAACTGCGGGTGTTGAACTGAGATCAGAAGAGCTGAGAAAAAGCTGAGAAAGCATGGGGCCTGGGACATCAGAACCACCGAAAAATTATACTGACCGACCGTATCGCGCAGATCGCATTAACGAGCAGAGGAGAGCAGTACTTGGCCTGAGACGGCACACCATGCCGCATGTCCCTCAGAAACAAATCCCTCACCACATATGCGAAGGCGAAGGGCTCATCCCACTTGAAGAAGGCCGAGATCAAACTCGACACTATGCCATCTCCCGCGACCGACGTCCACGGCCTCGCCGGCACCCTTATTGCACTCCCCGCCAAGGCGCCGTGCTCGATTGCGTTGATAGCCTGCCCACCAGCGACCGGCACGGAATTCGGCACGTGTGCATTCCGCGCATCTCGAATGCACCGGAGGATCCGTCGAGGATCACTGTCGTCGCTCGTCTCTGCTCGCAGTCGTCGAAACGCTTCCCACGCGTGCTCCGGCCCAAGACTGAGATAGTCGAGTAGCTCTCGCAGAGCATAGTTTTCGGTCTCTAACTCGCTGCATACCTGCTTTAGATCGTCGATGGACGACGTGGCGCCCTCTCGGACCGAGTACTCGCAGCGTCCCTTGTTCTTCTCCTTTGCACAGGTACTGCATACCGGTCGCGCGCCGTCGCACTGCATGCATGCGTCACGTCAACATCACCCTGTTTCGCGGGAATGCCCTCGCTAAATTGGGGACGGGGCGCCACCTTTGTCTTCTTCCGCCGGCATGGATGGCAGGCACACCTCGTGACGGGAGCTCGCCGAGGACGAGGCACGAGATCATGATGTTGAGGGGGGACGAACGGCTGCATTCCCGACGATGGGGGCGGTGGCGACGGAGGGCTTGGCATGGTTTTCGCCTGGCATTTTTTGCTCTGTCCACATCACATAAGTTGACAGGCTTGGATGCCAGGTCTTAAAAACCAGCATTGAGCCTTGAGCCCACTGGGGTGGACAAGGGGTCGAGCTTCAATACCCTCCATCGAAAACCGACACATCACCTCTGCTAGTGCGTGCTCAGGTTGCAATTGACTTAAAAGGCACCAATCAGCGCCCCAGCAAGGGGGACTTTGCATTTCCCAACAACATGGAACCACGACTCTGGGGCTGCGCTAGCGCTAGTCTCGGCGCCACCTGCAGCTGCCTGCTGTCACAGATGTTGCGAACCTCACCATGGGCGGAGAACTCAAAGTCGAAGTGATCAATGTTTCGAGAGCGATGAATGATACTAATCGAAGAATTAAAATTCTTAGATGCACTCAAAGGACACTGATTACTAGCCCAGGTTGCTGACGCATCTGGATATAGTACCGTGCGCCTTTCCTGGCACTAGAAGCACAACGCACAGCACGGACGGGGCCGTATGGAGCAGGGCCCCGGGCAATGCTGCTATCAAGCGCAATCAAGCGCCCGATACGGAATCACTTGCTGACTGGTCACTATTGCGGCGCAGCAATTTTGTCAGCGAAATCACCTGCTCTTGATGCCATGCAGGGCAAGGCACAGAAATACCTTAGGCCCCTCATTTTCCCCGCATTGCTGAGTCGATCCTCAAATATTACCTACTTTTGCATTCTGTTTATCGTATTACCTCCTGCACCGCAGTTTCCTTGCACTCGCTGGACCTCACCACCTATCTTTCGCCTTTGCATGTCCTTGAAACCAGTTGATGGCCACTGGGAGGGGCATTTCGTGTAGGGCGCCCACGATGTCATTGACATACGAGGGGCGGGCCGAGATGGCCGCTTTCACCCCGTTTAGGTCGGCCTGGCCAGCAGCTTGGAAGGTGGTGGAATCTGTCGCGGCGCAAGATTGGGTCGACAACTAGTGAAGCTCGGATGAGGAGCTCGGGGCCTCCAAGGTCGCCTTTGGCGCATAGCGAAACAATGATGCTGGATATCCAACCGAGTAGACGGTACTGCATTTCCAAACTGCTTTTGCGGCGGACGGGGTAGCCCTCTGCTGCTTCACCACCTTACCCCCTAACAATAAAACTTGGGCAATATTCCACAACGAGTTGAATCTCTAACGCACACAACCACAACCTAAACATCCGAATATAATAAAGTCGATATCGTCTCCATTCTCGGCACCGGTGGCGACATCACTTAATTTAAGAGAATGTCTATTTGTACCGTAGTCTTGGTCTATTTGTACCGTACCCCACTCCTCCCACCCACTACCACCATCTCTCAATCGCGCGCATCGCGTTTCTAGCTCCCAGAGGTAAGCATTCGATTCGCACACGATTTTCCGGGCTAACTGGGCGTTCAAATGGCCGAAAACAGCCCGCCGCGCGATGGCGCGATTGATTCCGACCCCGAGGTCGATGCGGACGGCGATGCGGATGACTTGTTCCTCGATGACGACCCCGTCGAGCCTCTCTCGAACCCCCCTCCGAACCACAAGCTTCTGAACGACTAATATGACTCCCTCGACTCAAGGCCATACAAAGCGACCTACAAGAGTTTGCGGCCTCTGCTGGCTTCTGTGTGTTGAAGCTCCGGTCTAACAACCACGTCAAAGATCTGGGCTATACCAACATTAAGAGGCTTAGTCAGCGACTAGTAGTTAATAGTCAATTGTAATTTTATTGCAGAATCGGTTCGGTAGATTTGAGCCTAATTGCGTTCGTTCGCTGGCAGGGTCGATTAATTCGCGTATTCAATTGAAATGCGACCGCGGATGCGACCGTGGACTCGTTCGCGGGAGGGGGTTAGGGTTATGTGTGGGAGAGTGGGTGGGGTACGGTACAAATAGACCGAGACTACGGTACAAATAGACATTCTCTAATTTAAATACCGCTTTGACTAAGTTAACGACTAATCCGTCACCGGTAAAGTTAGTCTTACCTCCGCCTTTATTCAGGGTTTTGAAGAAGGTGAGCTTGCTAGCCTAGAATCTAAGTATATCGTTCCCTATCTGAAGGACCACCTGTACTGGCATGTGCTGGTAAAAGGCGTGATTGATGTGCTGTGGGAGGAAGTGCTGGAGTTAGTGGCGTGTGTTTCGTCAGCGGAGGAGAGTTTGACGAGAATAGGATCCGAGTTATTCGACTAAGCATACAGTGTATCCGGAGATTACAGATGGGAGGCCGGCGGGGTTGAACGTCGGGGAGGAGGCTTAGGGGGGGTGCGGTTAAGGGGGAATAGAATTAAGTGGTGGTAGTTATATCCAGGGGTGCCACCCTGAACAGCAAGGACCCCGCCCACTTGGAACTAATACCAGCGAGTATCGCAACTCACACACACATCAGTGTAGTCATCGCGAATCGGCAGCAATTGAATGACCAATATTGCCAACCCCTTCGGTAGGGTTTAGGCTTCTCACCGCTGTCAGTGGCAGTGCGGTACGGGCATGTTGAGTTTGGGTTCATCGCCTGGCGGCAGATGTAGTTGACGAAGATGCCGGAACACATGGTTGGCTTGATGCGCGTTCAATGGTGGTAGGGGTGGGGGCAGCGTGTCTGCTATCGATTTGCAGCTGGAATTTAGGTGATTACCAGCTTGATATGCTGAAGGCCTGGCTAAATCTGAGACTGATGCCAACTTGAAGACGACTTGGACAATGAATGGGGAGTGCGATGCTTTATATCTAGAATTGATGAAGAGAGCAGCAGTGTAACCCTATTGCAAGCACTTGGAGGCAATGATGCGGTTCGGAATGAATGGGGTCGAATACAACGAAGCTGCTTCATCGAATGAGAGGCACGAGGCGATAGAGCGAATCTCCGCCAGTGACAAAGTGAATATTCATCCTTGATCATCTAGAGCTCACCACGTTGGTGTCAATATTAACACCTCGACCTCCCGCGTCTGGCAAAACGCGTCGATTCTTTGTCTGTCCCCACAACGTCATTGTCGGCGCGGGCCGTGTGGCAAAAAGATTGCATTGTGCTAGGACTACTATCATCACAATCGTCTTTATTCTAAAAGCCGTAGTTAGCCTCAAGGGACCCCGATATACCTATGTACCTATGGGACACTGCATGGCAGCCGCATACATAGTACCGTAGGTTTCTACCTATATGAAGAGCGCCCCCAACCAGATGAGGTATCACGCAGTGCAGCACGCCTCCTCGCCACGCGACGCTCGCAATCAGGACACTCTATGGTGTATACGATATGTCTTCTCTCGCGAAAGTAGGGGCATTGGTGTCAAAATGACTCTTGGTGGTTGCCGCAGCAGAGGAGCGACGGGTCTTGCCAATCATAATCATAGGCCGTGTAATGCCCTGTCGCTGCCGTCCTGGGATTGCTGTATGGACACTCTGGATTTTCGGTAACAGTGTAGGGGCAGACGTAGCAGATTCTGATGCCGGTACACATTGTGGGATTGTAGAGTGGTTGTCTCTGTTGAAAGTAAGTCCTGAGGTTTTCGGTGTGTATGTGCCGAAGATTCGCTCAAGGTTGTGGCGAAGATGTTGAAGATGCAGGCAAGACTTCGGTTTGACTGAGAATTTGACCCAAGGGACTTATCCACTGCCTTGTAGGGGACCACGCGAGTCACTTGACGGGGTTTGAGGCTTTCTCGTCTCATATTCACCTCTGAGCCTAGACGCGGATGCAAAAGGTGGTAGTGAATGTGCTCAAAACTTGGGATGTTAGAGTAGACTGGGGGTCTGAATCATTTAGCAAGTCGTCACACAGGTCTAAGAGGTGCAATGTCGTAGTATTTGCCGGAGTCCCCAAGTGATTAGTCACACTCGTGCGGACCGAAAGGGCAATGGTGGTGACGAGCTTTCTATAGGAAGCCATCAGATGACTTTGAACCAACCTCAAGTTATTAGGCGTGCCAGTGAAACTTGGAGTGATGCGCTGTCGGATGGACTACGCGTGGCCTAAAGATCCTGCTACATGGCCTTGGTGTGTGAACCAACGTCACATTCGAACCAGCAAGGAAGGTACAAAATCTTCAGCCAAAAGGGATCGGTGTGCCAGAAATGGAGGTACCGTTTCTTACATGTACCTACCTGGGTTGAAGAGGGGCCATGGGGATCAGTTTTCGAATACCCGAGTCGCATTCTCAAAATGCATCTTTCAGTAATACCTCCGAATCTGCAACTTAGGCATTACATGATTTAGGCCTGCTTTCATAAGGTACTCAAACCAATGCCTCCTGCAATGTGAGCAAAATCTGCAATGTAACAAACCGGGTGTTGGTGTTGCTTTCCTAGCACAAAACCGCCTTCGGACTGCCCAGGTCCTCAAGTCGACGATGATCATGATGAGCGTCAAAAACGCTTTCTTGCAAGGCCGGAAGTTGCCCTCGGGCGATTTCATAAAGAAACGTTGCTAGCCCGGTCTGCGCGAAGCGAATTGCGACACTGCATTAGGAAGTATTGTCTCGCGCTAGTACGGATTGCTTATCTACCCCTCGGCAACGAAATTGTTGCAACGAAGAGACCCGAGGGACGAAGATGCATGGGCGAGGGGAAGAGGGGGGGGGGTTATACTCTGAGCGTCGGCGAGATTTTTTCCTCGCGAGTGCTGCTGTGGTGGCGATGATGGGCTCCCAGTCGCAGATTGGAAAGGCCTCGAGACGGGTAACTTGAAGGCCACGATTGCCGTGCTTGATTCAAGGTCTAGTCGTCCCATTAGCGCACTGGCTGGCAAGCGTTAGTGCCACGGGCAGTTTGAGTACCAATACCAGTGGGCGAGGACGGCGGAGCAGTGAAGATTTTGGCTCCGCAGCCTGAGAGTGCATGAGGTCAGTCGTTTTGCGGTCGCAGGTTGCACGGGCTCTCGCACTCTCAAGTTCTTCCCGAGCCATACGTAAAGACAATCGTCTGGAAGTCGCGATGAAAAGCCCGGGTCCGAGCCTCAACACGCGGCGGGGATACTAGGTTCAATTACAAGTCAAATGTTTGGGCTTCCCATTGGGTGTTCGCCCACCAGTGGTGGCGCTTGAAACTTGAAGGCTCTAGGCAGGCAAATCCACCCCGGTCGACCAGTAGCAAACTGCTGCGGCCCGTGGTGCAAACCGACTGTCAGTGCCGCGAGAAAAGTGCGCCTAATTGGCAAACTGGGCAGATGTGCATGATGTGGAAGAGGAAAGTCGACCCGGAGATTTGGGGCGCAACATCTCCAATGAGCTGCGACGTCCACTTCCGAGTGGACCGCCTCAATTGTCTCACGACACCAAGACTCGCCAAATGAGAGGCGCTTCGCGAGTTTGATGAATCCCGGCGATAAGCAATTCTGCAGAACGCCCTGTCTTTAGGTTCGGAAGTTTTCAGTGGAGTCCTCAACCTTGAACTTGCCCTCCTCGGTGGCACTGTAGTTCTTCTACTGGCAGACGCTCGCACCCTCGGCCTGGGCTCTCGGATTACGGGTCTCCTCGTGGCAAGCGTCTCCAGTCAAGGGTCATTTATTTCCCTTCCATTCCATGCCACTTGTCTAGCTGCACATGCAATACCATGGCCAGGACGCATCAGCTTGACAGAACGCCGAAAGCAACAACCATGGCGCCATGCAGATCGCTGCCGGAATTCTCAAGTTGTGGCTTCGTCCAGCTTGAGCTTACAGTGTTCCGTTCAACGGGATCACGACGAGGAGGAATTCCAGGTCTCCGGCAATTTGCCATACCACCTCATTCGTCAGAGTTCGTCACGATTTTGCCCGCCGGATGAGAGAGTCAGGTGCATCGCGAAGTGCTAGTGATAATACAGTCCACTCACTGTGCTACAGTTAATCGCAACATCACTGTGATCTCAGGGGCGCCGTATTTCTACAACGCTGCAATGACGCAAAAGAAGGGGTTAAAATGGAGTCAGTTCCTAGTCTCGTTGAGAGTGGAGCCCACTGGCAAAAAACAGGGCTCAGCCAGGGCTTGAACCTGGGACCACTTGCACCCAAAGCAAGTATGCTACCACTACACCACAGAGCCTTTATTGACAGATGAGCCCACAAAGTAAGCCTGGATAGCTTCGGTCGGTCACAGCGAGTGGGAGCCAAAGCCAAGCTCTGGCGGTCAGGAAAGCACGTGATGAGACACATTTGACGTCAGCTCACCGCAACTTCGGAGACGGAAACTAAACACCGCTTCAGCGTCAAGCAACGCGTCTCGACCGAGCGGAAGGTTCTAATTGGCCTCAACTTATTCCGCGATGGTGACCAGCCCAACCCCTTTCCATCTCGACCAGAAGGTCAGCTTGCAAAATGGGAAGCTTGGCGCCCTCAACTCCCTCATCGCCGACACGGTGATCTGTACGACACGTCATTGGGGCCAAGACCGATGATCCCTTGTTTGACTCTACCACCGAAAAAAAGAAGTGGTTTTCCCACCACCCGCAGCTTATTTCGCTGACAGGATCGCGCCTGCACAAGATATGGATCAATGTCGCGGCTGCTGCCGTCACGTGCAGCATTCGTTTTGAAGAAAAAAGTCCATGCTCATTCGAACCCAAGAGCGGAAGGGACTGCGACGCCGCAACCCGACACGTCACTGTGCTCTCCCAGCAGTCTGCCCCTGAGACTTCCACGACAAGACCGCTCGACGACCTGTTCCAGAAGAAACAAAACAACCCTAGCGCAACCATGAAACCGATCCCCTGGCACCAGGAGGGTAGCTGCGTCACGTGCCACAGGGATCACCATTCACGATGCGATAGGAAAAAAGTCCAAGCGCGGAATGCGAAGCACTGGTTCCGGATTTTCCGGCAGTTGCGCTCGCTTGTCAGCACTCTCTTTGCGCGTCAATTGGGCGCTGGACAAGGGGCCGGAAGTCCCCGAACCCAACCCCGAGCGCGCCGGTGACCCGACGGCGACTCGCCCGTTTAGCATAAAGCCAAGGCCTAAAAACGAACCAGCGACGGAGGTATCTTCTAAAATTTGGCGCAG
>Ga0247770_1000317_pt1 | contig 47233 bp, 46 predicted proteins | sample UWRJL136409B6_FD_179943 | JGI IMG/M metagenome (GOLD analysis project Ga0247770, IMG submission 179943) | Plant litter microbial communities from Arlington Agricultural Research Station in Wisconsin, United States - UWRJ-L136-409B-6 | ecosystem: Environmental > Terrestrial > Plant litter >...
TTACGGTAGGGTTCTTCTTCCATCATTGCCTCACGTCTCCAAGTTCATAGATTCCTCAATATGCCTCTTAGCTAACATGAGTCCAGTCCGTGCGAGCCTCGAGAACTTGGTCATTTGCGCTTTCCTTGCGTGCTCTAAGTCCGACTATATCCGAGCCCAAAATCCCACACTCTGTGCTCTAGCCTCAAGAACCCCCTCTTTAGTCACCTTATTGTCACCCCAAATATTCCCACATATTTGTCGCTTTATCGTTGTACTTTAAGGGAGAATCGCAATCAGAACTCCAGCCCTGACGCCAGCCGCCAGCCGCCAGCCGCCAGCCACCAGATGCCCGTCACCCCGAGTTCGTGGCCGCGACTGCATTTGGCCCCAGCCTCCAGGGCTACAGAAGCACCCATTTGGGGTTTCGTCGCGCAACTATCCCCCGGCCCGGATAACCTCGCGCCACGAAGAGCGCCCGTCTGCTTCCATCGATACGGATTACCAGCAATCCGGGGTGGTACATCGTACTTCGTATATGTGTACGGACTCGCCGGTCGACCAAACACTCCGGAGGCCGGCTACGCCCGCCCACCATGCCAAAGCGCAGGATAACATAAGATTCCGTTGCCTCCGACATCCCGCATTTCCAAGAAGTGACAAGACGGTACATACCCCGAACGCTTGTCCACCTTGAATCGCCCACCAATTGAACGTCAGGCCCTGTCGGGCAAGTTGTCCAGAAGCGGAATGTCCCGCGACCTCGCCGACTGCCACACACAGTTCTGCATATTGACGGTCCGTGTTGGACCACCGCTGTGATAGCTTGAGGCATCCGAGATCCTTCCGGCGAACCGGGCAATGGGAATTGATGCCAGGCCCGATCCGTGCCGTCCCGAGCACTTCGGGCAACGCTCGAGCACGTGGCGCCGTAGCATCCCGTGCAGCAGCAGACGACAGTCTGCCGGCTATCCTTATCTGGACTGCCACTGCCACCGTAACGACTTGGAGACTGAGAAGGGGGCATGTCTCCTCGTGCATATGCCAGTTGGTCATGTGCCGGCCGCGCCGCCAGTACAGTGCAGATCCAGGGGCACGCACAGCGCAGGATCCCAAGTACCCGGAACGCCTTCGCACATCGTGTGGCTGCTTGCCTCCACCACGCATATGTCAAGGCCGTCTGGAGGCCTTGATTCGACGAGAATGTTTGCTGCCATGCAAGAACGGCCCTGTTCTTGTGCGAAGGGGGCTTCGCAAGGGCAAACGCGTGGACGAGCCGTCACCTTGAAACGCAGATGACCGAGTTTGCACAACTTTGTGGACGAGAAAGGGGGGAACAAACACCACGACAACCGGCTCGCGACGCCAGACGGCACACACAAAACTTCTCTGAAGATGTCTGATACAGCTATGTTCCCAGCACGATGATATCCGCCTGTGGACGGGTTAGATCGAAACACGCTTTCTGGGCTTTAAGCTACTTTAGCTAAGTGCCGGACCATCTTCAAGCCTTGGCTGATGGGTGGGTGCCACCCATGCGCCGCTTCTGGGCTGGCACACGACAAACGGGATCGACAGTTGACAGGACCCGCTGATAGGAAGACACGAACACCCGTTCTGGAGGCGGGCACTTTCGTCACATATTTGTCGAATCGTTTCGATGCGGAAGAGCCAGGCCGAGTGTCGTTACCAGACTGTCGGGTCCGCCAAGTTCCTGTTTGGTCCTCGTGCAGCGAGGCGTGCCGAGCTGTCAAGCAAAGAAGAGGCGTTGCCTGCCAAACAGAGGCCGCAGCGGGAGCAAATTGCCCTGTTTTTGACAGGTACACTACAGTACTCCGTACCTGCTCTGCGCGGGGTCACGAGTACTTCTGAGGGCCAAACGCCCAGCACGGTGGGGGTGGGTAGCGTACCCGAAACGGATGGGTTCATCCAAGTCCACCGAAACGACGGCTTCACCGCTCTAAACAGTAAGCCATCGTTATTTGACGGGCCGACAGCGCATAGCTTACAAACCAATAGCTCATCCATTTCTAGTTCAGGGGTGGACTATTTTCGGTGCATTTGTTCCTGTGTCGGGTTGTGTATGATCGTGTCTGTTTGACCATTGCGCAGCCCTACCAAGCTACGAAGTACACATCTCTCGAACAAATCTCGATCGCTTCAGACCTCCATCCTCGCCGATATCTACCCCCCGCCAAAGAAACCGACCTAACGAACTGCCGGTGCCGAAATCAGAGCGGCTCAGGGGCGCGCAGGCAACAAAACCGGCCAAAAGCTTGATCGGTGGCTCCCAAGAACCAACAGCGCCACACTCCTGCATATTTGGCGCGGGGAACTTGTGATTTGCCTGTGCAGGTGCCGCTGTTTGCAAACACTGGACAGACAGCCGCATTATTTGGGCAATAGACGGCGTTCAGTGCGCTGAGCGGCATGCTTAGTACCGAGCGAAAATGTCAAGGCAGAGGTCCCGACCAAGTTCGGGATGTTACTAACTCCCGGTTGCCTTTTTGGTCATTTTCGAAGCCTCTGCTGTGCAGACAGCCGCAAAGAGTGACCCGCCAAGTGCTCGAATTCCGAATACCATCCTGGAGCAGTAACAATTACCGTCCCAGTCACATGAGGCATGCGTCATGCGGCCGAGGGGGGCCCTTCGAAGAATGCTCCGTGTCTATTCCAAGCAAGCGGGTGGAAGTCGAGGTAAACAGGGGCGCCTAGACGGACATTCGCAGGACGCAATTGATGTTCTCGGTAGCAAACGGTCTCGACGCTCATGAAATGGCCCCCAACCGCCTACATCCCCATTGCTATGCGAGCTCAAACAACCTGGCAAGACGCGCTGAAATGGCGGCGCACTCTCTCGGAATGATACTCGCCATTTTCACCGGAATTATCATGCAGTCGTCTGCTGGCAAGATTACAGGATTTGTTTCAACAAGTTTGATGGATCGGGCTGGGATGTGGCACAGTGCTTTGGCCAAGTCCTCTTTGCCGTTCCATATGGTTGCCTTCAACTCTCTGTGCACCGACACAACCTCTGTCCCCAGAGAATGGACGCAAACTTTTTGGCCCCAGAATACTGGAAGGACTGCCGTACCTACTTACCTTTCCAAACTTCCGTAGACGGACGGGAAATACGTTGAAGCACGGCCGGGGCGCGAAGCGTAAGCTTACCGGCAAGTAAGCTCCCCGGAACGGAGGGTCCGGGCCATCGGACCCATAGTTCAGCGGCCGCCGCACATGCACATGCGGCCCGGCCAGGATAACCCTTCCAATCGCGCTCGCGGCATGATACTCCGAGCTTCCTGCACATGCCTGCAATGTTCTCCATGAATGCACGCGCTGCATGGAACGCATTGCCAGGGCCGCACACCCCAGCAGGGCTGAGGGATCACGCGCCAACACCCATTCCGCCTTCAATTGGGATGTGGCCCCCCCCACATACTTGACCGCCTTCCTCCGGAAGCACTCCGCGACCCATTTCTCGGTACTGCGCCGCCGAGCGAGGACAGCTGTCTCGGTCGCCTCTGCTCCTTCGGACATCGATGCCTCGCATCGGCCGGTGCGGTTGGTGCCACGGCTCCCGCTGTTGGTCTGAGGCCCTGCCTTCTCGGCGGACCCCCACACCCCGCGTCCCCCGCGTTCCGCTCTCAATGTCTAGTGCGTCCGTCACGCCGGCGCGTGCAGACGGAAATGTCAGAATTGGGATGTTGCTGCCCTGTCTCACCTGTTTTCGCTCACCGCCTGGGCTTCAACTCGGAGATTCAGCAAGTTCGGAACTTGTTTGGTGGAGTGGGGGGTTGGTGACGGCGGCGGCAGCACACACCTGCCCACGATGCTGATAAGATACTGGCATAGTGGCTTTTGAGCTTGAATTAAAAACAAGCCATGGGATAAGCTGATGGCGTCAGCAGCTGAGACGCCTCCCAACGTCTATAGGAGTGAATTCCCGCGCGGGGTGAGCACCATCAGCAGCATGCTTTCTCGCATCCAGGACAGCTCGACTTTAGTCCGGAGGTGAGACGATTTTGGACAGGATCTGACAGAAGCTGACGGGCTCCCTCGAGTGAGACCTTTCGCGGGCGGCGTGCAGTTAGAAGGGCCCGGATCCGAATCCGTGTGTCGCACAGCAGGTCCAAGACGAGAGTGTCGACCAACCCAACCAGTCGCGCTCGGGCAATTTTGAAGCACAAGATAGTAGATGCACTACGAAGGCTCGGGCCAAAAGAAAGGGTCTCTTATCTTCGTGCGAAAATGAGTTCTTGGAATCCTCACATAGTCTTGTCCTAGGATGCCAAGGCATTAGCTTATCACATCACAGGCCTTCTCAACATCAGGAAGGCCTTTTCAGTATTGATGTAGGTGTCTTCAGAATGGGAGATGGCCTGTGACAACAAAAGCTATGGGAGGTCTTTGCAATAAGAAGACATTTTAGGAGCGGCTAAGGGGACCCTTTCTTTTGGCCCGAGCCTTCGTACGCCGTTCTGTTCCATGAGGAGCGACTTCCTCGTGTTGTTGGTCAGACAAGATTATTTCACCCATGTGTTAGTAGGAATTACGAAATACCAAGGGCAGTAGCTCCGGTGTCCGGAGCGAGACGGGTAGCGGGAGCGCGGCAACGGGATGGATGTGGCCTGTTGATGACAAGAAGAGCCAACGAAATTGATCGAAACAATGAGGATGGTCAGCTATGAGTTCAGCAGTTTTCCGAGGCACTGCGTGGCCGGCCCCCAGCGACGCAAAGCTCGGACTACGGTCTCCAACGTAATAATATCGGCCTCGAAAGTGGGTCGCAATGTCTTTGCGGCGCAGGCTGAGCGCCGACTTTGAGAGAAGCCAGGGAGCTCCACCCCGCACAGCACCCCTCTTTCCCCACAACGGCGACTCCAAAACAGGCGGGTCGGGGGACGGGGATAGGTGGAGGCGGGGTCAGCCGCCCGCCGCCACTGACGGGTAAGGTGAGCGCACCGAGCTAGTTGCGACAAAGGAAAGGGGAAAAAAGGCGAGGCAAACAAGAAGCGGAGAGCAAACAGAAAGTGGGTTGCAGACAGGCCACGGTGTTTCTGATGCCGGCAAGAATTTTGATGCGAGACAAGAATAGCAGGCGATGGTAGGTGAGCTGATGCCGAACCCCCCGTTGCAGGATTCCCAACTGCGCAGGATGCGGCGCCATCTCTGCCAACAAGTACCAAATACAGCGCCCCAAGAGGACCGTTTTCGTCAGGGTAGCAGCACCGTTATCCCGTTTCAATGTCCCAGTAAAAGGTCCGAAACAAGATGATAAGCGAAACCATGGCTCTCCCGTCGGCAATCTAATTCTTGGTGCCGTAACAACGCCTGAGAGCAATACCGACCGTAGCACGCAGCGACGCGGCACAGGTCGGCCAAGGCGCGCTCAACTGGGGAACACTGGTGAGCCCACAACCCCTAAATTGGACTTAGCATAGCCGTGGTATACACCGGTGAGCCGGCTTGCTGGGCGCGCGGCCGAAATGGGTGGGTTCGATGAGCGTGTGGGGTCTTATTGCCAGCCGTGTTAAGCATGCTGAACCGTGTAACTTCCCGTGCTGCGGTTCGACGGGATTACCACGAGGCTGCAAGAGCCCCAGCACAAGGATTGTCGCTGTGCGCCATCCTCGCAGGTGTTTCAACCACGGGCCATCCGAACCACCGAAAAGGCTCAAGTCGCCCGTCATCATCTCGGCCACTGGACCGAGCCGCACCAGGAACTCGCATCTTCCACAAGTCATAGCGCCTGCATTTGTCTTCTACGAAGTTATCTGGTGGAAAATCACCGCCTTGACTGCTGTGCAAGAGGATCCCGCTCGGTCGGCCTCGACCAAGTCCCCCTCGAGACATTATCTTATCTCGTGTAACGATGCCATGGCACGGGTGCCAGGCTCTGGGGGCGAAACAGCCGTGAGAGGTCAGCCAAGAATGGGTAACGAAGGAAGAGGGTGGTAAGACTATGCTGGTTCGACGGTGGTCAGGTTGCTTTCTGGAGCATTGGTAATATACAACGGAAGTGGCCCGCCAAACCACGTGTGCCACTTTGTGGCACTTCGTACGAAAGGCGAACATCTTGGGGCAACAAACTCTGGGGGAGAAAAAGATGACTGACTGCCGGCATACGCAGCAGCGGCCTAGCCTTGACCTCAAATCACGCCTTGGTAGTTGCTGCGGCCACAATTCCGGCCTTCTAGACGCGCCAGAAACGGGAGAGAGCTTCCACTTCTGGGGGTCGAGTCAGCCGGTTTGGGTCAAATGCCGGACCTACATGCCATGATGGGCTCAAGGGAACCACATGGCACTGGCCTTGGCGACTGCAGGTCGACCGTACCCCTTAGCAGAGTATGATGTCTGATGTCGCTTTGGGGTTGCGATTTTAGCCTATGCAAGCAATGCGATGTGGAGTGTAAGGGTAGAAACATAGCAGCCGGCCATGGGAAAGAACGGGTGGGAAAGTAAGGTAGCGGGAGGAATAGCCGTGCGAATCTGGGGTCGGGATGCGCAATTGCCAGAGCTCAAGGCTTCGATGGTATGTACCGTGCGGTACAGTACAAGACCTGTATCAGCCCAGGCCAGGAATCCGAAGGATCGAAGTTACAGTTCAGCCTGAGCGGAGGGTTAGATAGGTCTCACAACGGACGGGCCGGCACGTCGAACTCTGAATCCTCGTCGTGCTCGCAAACCCATGTGTGCGACTTGGCAAAATGGAACTGAAGAACCCGGGGTTGGAACACCCGAAGGTCCCGATTCCGGGCAAGCGGTCCGAGAAAGAGAGCTTGCACGCTGCCACGACGGGCAGAATATTATTAGCCCGATTGCTTGAAGAGATGAGCGTTGCAGCGGAGGAACATCAGACGAACCACGGCAGGCGGGCGGGGACGCGTGTCACCGTCGGATCCGCAAACTGTCTGGAATGCAAATTTGCATTGAGTAAGTGACCGGACACAAGTCGGCTTCTCGAAGTTGTGTTCGGGGAATTCTCCGTCTCAATGCCATGATGAGGTTGCAGTCAGCAATCTGGCAGACTCTGTCAAGTGGAGGCATCTGTTTGCTCACCTCTGTCTGCCGTCATGTTGCACATGCCAAGAGGCCACTCGAGCCGCGCTTTCTGGCATGGCAAGGCGCATCGACGGCCTGCAATCCGACGATAGATCCAAATATTCTAGAGGGGGGTGGGTTGATGGGCCATGGAGCACAGTGGCATTGCCCCGCCGGCTGTCGAGATGGTGCGACGTCTCTTCAACGTCTTCAACGGTGGCGAGGGAGATTCGAAGGGGCGGACAAAGGATGCGACGAGGGCCTGTGGCATGGAATGACGAACCACTGCGATCGATCTGCGGAATCTCTGTCATTTTGTGACAAAGATGACGGCCCCCTCGCCGTTGGAGGATCTGGCTCGACGCTTGGATCTCCGTCCGGACACCAATGTTTGAGCGACCCGGTTTGGGAATGGGAGGTAGCGCAACGGGTGAGCGCCGACGACGAGCTCTCCGAGCTTGTTCTCCTTTGGTCCTCCCTGCAACTGAACACCTCCAATTCGTCGGAAGCAAGTGTATTGCTTGCTGTTGAGCTGCCAGAGGCCGTGTCCAGCTTGTAGGGCGTGCAGGTGGCTTATGGGACATGCAATGCACGCAGCGAGCGCTGCACCACGATAAGGGCGTTCTGGTAATCCGAACGATCTGAGGATCAAAGGAGTTCAACCCGAACCCGAGTGTGAAGGCCCGAGCAGCATTCCCTGGCTCCACAAGAGTGGCATCGTTCTCCCATCCCCGGCCGTTCAGAGCGCCCTCAGCTACCCAGTTGAGGAAGGGGACGCCCGATAAACACGCGTGATGAAGTCGTCTGAATGCAGTCAGTACTTTATAACCCAGACAGTCCTATCATCGCCGGGACGCAGGTCATCAGCAACCAACCCCTAATGTCGGACACTGTGTAGTCTCATCTTTCGAGTTTCGGGCCAGGCGCGGTCACGGTTTGCGGGTGTAACGTCGTAATAACACAGTCCTCTGCTCGTTGCTTTGGTGTCCGCTGCCCCAGCGGGCAGCCGCAGTTTGTGGTGGTCATCCAGAGCCCTTGCATCCCCAAACAGGAGGGGAAGGAGCAAGTTGGCGAGGGTCGGGCAGCTGTGGCAAGACGCCAGCCAGTTCAAAAGTTCAAACGAACCCCACCTTGCATGGCCTGATCTGAGGCTGCTGCAGCAGTGTTTCTTTCGGCCCCTCATTCGCCCATCTCTGTCTCCCAGCCGAGAAAAAGCAAGGAAATGCAATCACCCGCTCCTCAATCGCTCGATCGCAACAAGCCTCGCATCCTTCACTCGGCGCCTCCCTAAGCCAAAAAGCCTGCAGGAACAGACGACAAACCAGAACCCTGGACTTCCTGCACTTGCGATTGCCACACATGCCGTTGCTGAGCCCCATCCACACATCCCGCGCAGCAGCCCGGCTAGGCGCCAGGTGCCATTTGGCTGTCTGGCTGTCTGGCTGTCGCAGCCAAAGATAAGATGTGTCTCGCGCGTACTATGTAAAGATCGGGTAAAATTAGGGCGGCTCTTGACATTTGTTGTGCTACCGTTTGAACTCTGCGACACCACATCGAAAATGTAGGCAGTGTAATATATCACACCCTCCTGGCAAACATGGCTGTTCTTCACGGTGCGAGACAAGAAGCTCATACCCCCAAGCAAGTCGCCGAGAAGCATGAGCATCTCCATGGCAGCCATGCGTGTGTGCTCGTCTCACAGCTGAGCTTCCGGTGCTTTGCTTTTGGTGTGACTTTGCGGCAAACACGAACTGGGGAGGATCGTGAAACTGGCTTGCTTCTCAGAACTTGTGCACAGGCACAAACACACATAACTCTGCCACTACGATACTGTGCGATGCTGAAGGGAGCGAGGCTCGTCAATTAGACGCGATTCGTGGACTTGCAGAATATCATGCTTCTCATTGGACCGGGCTCATGGACTTTCCGCATCGCACACCTCGAGAAAATCCGTCTGTCTGGTAGAGTCCCACCCCTCCCCCCAGTAACAAATGCACTTTCTCTGTCTAGGAGGGTACCTTGGGTACTGGATGGCTTGTACAAGAAACGCCATTGAAACGACAAGACTCTACCAACTCCAACGGCACAATACTTCGTGCACCAACCACGACAGAATGTTGTGCAGTGTCACCCCATCAGCACAGAACCGGCAACGCCAAAGGACGTCAACAGGCGACTCGTCAATAGCCAGTCTTGACAGTAACCCAAGGGGGCGTCGTGTGAATCGCCAATCCCATCGCCAACTCAGGATGCGCGGTTCCTGTCCTGGGTCCCGTTCGAACCCTATGAGCGAGGACTGGATGCGTATCTGATGCCCGACGGTCTAAGAATTGGCAAGTAACAGGCCGCCAAGTAGGGTGACTTGGCTCTGCATCCCCATACGCCCGCCTCCAGGTAAGATCACGACGGATTACAAAACCGCAGCAGCAGGGGGCAAGAGCAACCAACCGATTGCTCAGACTTGTTTCAATAATGCGCTGCTGACCAAGGGGCGCGGAATCGCTTCGGGTTCTGGTGTTGCTTCCGCTCTCACTCTGCAAGGCGGTGACAGGAATGATGGAGGTTGTGGAATCTGCAGGCCAGGTTCAACAGACAGCTTGAAGTCCATGCATGGTCTAAAAACCGCAGATTGGCCCTCCGTCAATCACGACGTGCATTTTCTGCAGCAAGCATGGCTGTCACTTTCTGGGGTTCAAGGTTAGTGAGGTTAGGCTGGAAGCTGACCTTGCCTTAAAGTACTTCGTACCTTCCCCCCTTCCCCACCTGGGGACATGACTGGAAGTCACGCCCCAGAAACGCACCTCGCCGGTCTCCAGTCCAGTACTGGTGGGACGAAGCACTTGGGCTCTCAAATACCTTTACCTAGCGCGGTGGAGCGGCCGAATGGCAGTGGTTTCCGCGAGATCTCTGAGCTGAGATGCTGTTGCCGGAGTTCAATAGCTGCTCATCTGATTACCTATCATCGGCCCGAGGATGGTGGCGACCGTTGATTCAAGACATTGTCTGGGCTCATGTCGAGCACCCGTTGGTTGTGGCGTGTGACGACCACTGAAACCGCAGAGCGCGGCACGCGGTAGGCGCCGCCAAGCGGCAAGCGGCAAGCGCGATCCGTCGAGGTGCAAGGTGTGCGACGCCAGCGACACCGGAACCGTGGACGAAGGTTGACGACAGGTCGAGGAATATTCCGCCCTTCTCATCGTCGCCCGGGTATTGCGTCACTAAACTCGACGCGCAGAAGCGCGACCCGCGTTACGCACCACTGCTTGTATCTGGTTTTTTTTTCTTTTCGTGAAGCCGAGCTCCGCTGTGGAACAAACAACCTTCGGGTCAAGTTGCAAGTTACGAACACGCTAACCGACACGCAGACCCCCGCCAAGCCTTGCCGCCCTCGCCTTCCCGTCACTCACCGTGGCCCGCTTCGGTGCTGACAGTCTCGCCCGCAGCCGCAGACGCGCTCCCCAGCAGACGCACAGCCAGCTGCGTCGCCCGCTCCAGCTGAGCTGAACCTGCTCTAGACACCGCAGGATAGCGCAGGGCAGGGCAGCTGCGGGTTCCCCAGACAGGGCAAACGACGGCTGCGAGCCCTGTGAGGTGATGCCCGCAACGCCCGTGACGGGCAAGACCGAGGTTGCCGAGTTTGCCGTTTTGGACCGTGCGCTTTTCCTCAACCTGTCCAGGTCCCAAAGCGGCGGCCGGCTCACCTAGCCCAGCCCAGAACCGGCCATCAGAGGTCCTGGAATCGCCAGGCTCGGGCGGGACTGAACTAAAAAGCTAGCGCCGCAGCGCAGAGTGACAGCGGTCGGGGCCCGACGATCAATCCCATTGTTACATTACCATTCCACAGCACATCCCCGATTCCAACTACGTTGGCTGGCGGCAAAGGGAACAAAAGCAGAGCACAATATCCATCCTTATGCACCACCTTTCCCAGCTCGGTCAGCCGTTTCGGGTATGGGGGAAGAGCGTTAGATGTGATGGGGCCTTTTCAACCTAGTGTGGGAGAGAGCACGAGGCCCGAGGACTGGCCAACAGGCGACCGACGCACTATCGTGCTGGATTGGGTACCCCCTGCCCTGTCCAGTGGCTGGACGACAGGCCTGTCCCTCATCATCACAAGACCACGAGACAAGCCAGGCACAGCGATGGAACTCTGGCTGGAGCGACAAAAGAAGAAAAAAAGAACGCAAGTAGCTTAGCTAGCAAGAAATATACGGCGAGCCAGCCCATCCTGCGTGGACCTTTTGATCATGGACAGGGAGGTGTTGTGGTTGGTCGAACCAACCCCGACTGTTTACGGGCAGGACAGCACTTCGGAAACCACCACGAAGTCTCCCATATTCGCAGCAGCCTGTCACGATTGCAGGACGAAAACGGATAAACAACGATATGTCAAGCTTGTATTCTACTAGGTTTGCACCTGCAAGTAATGCTCATGCCTATGCTGTTTATTGATTTCCTTCAGCCCTGGCAGACCCACTGCTATCGGGGCTCTGTCTTCTTTTTGTTTCTTGCCTTCCCGTCTCTTCTTCGCCATGTGGTATCAAAAGTGTCTTCGCTTCCCGTATTCCGATTTCCCAAGTCCTGTATGTGAAACACCGATGGGGGAAAGACATGTATATGTAACCCAAGAAAATGGACCCAAAAATGCACAAGTGATGTTTACCCCTCGCCGGGGATTATCTGATACCCCGTGCCGAATTCCCCGCGCCCGCCCGAAGCGCGGGTGTAATCAAAGAGATGCCGATTCTGCTAGTTCCGCTAGAAGAATGATACAACTGAAGTAAATGCAAGAGAAGAGATGTAGACTGGCGGGGCTCGTGCTGGAGCCAGGGAGATGGTGATGGGGGGCCGGCGTAGCGTATGGCGGATGAGTGGTGGGATGGTGCATTGGGGGAGGCGCTGTGCTCCCACCGCTGATTGTTATGGCGGATAAGTGGGCGGGGGTGACCGGCACGCGGCGGGGGTCTGAGGGGGGGGTGGGTGCCTCTTGGGAGGGGGGAGAGTCAGGGTTGAGTCCACATCCCACTGCCTACCGCGTCCCCGCTCCTTCAAACACCGCATTCGGATCTGGGCTGGCCTGGTCCCTTTGAACGCGGTACTGTGCTTGTCGGCTGTTTGGTTGCTGCAGTTGCATTGCCGCACCCAACACGCTATCGGCCCCGAACCGACCAAACCCGTCCCTCCAAGTCGAAGAAAGACAGAGGGCTAGAACCCAAAGTCAATGGCGCCAGGCCATTCGGACGGCAAGTTCCGTCCGTTCTCGCGAGGTTTCCCACGCTCGGTTGGGCTGACTGCTTCCTTCACACATTTGCATCCCTTCGGGGCATCCTGATGCTGGTGACGAAAGAAATCGGTTGAAGTGGATGTGGGGGATTCGTTATCGTCATGGTTGAAGTCAAGGGTAGTCGACCCCCACTCGGTTTCCGCCGTTGTCGAGCACGTGGCTGGTATCCAGAGTGGTGTCTCAACCGCTGCTTGTCGTGATGCCGTATCTTTGCGAGAGCGCCCTTGGACGTACGCCAGAAGCCGAGCTCTCGGGGTCAGAGGGAGGAGAGTAGTGGCGACGATCGTGCGTATGTATTTATTTGCTTAGCACGAGTAGGTTTGCTGCTTGTTGGAGCGCTTGATCATGTTCTCCCACGGGGGGTAGGTCTTCGGCTTGCACTCTCCTGTATGTGAATCGGTGTCAGTTATTTCTGTTCGCCATATGAGAAACCGGGGCTTGGAAAGGGCGGTCCCGCCACGCCCACGCCAGAAGGGAAGCCTGTGGCGCTTTCGAAGACCGGGGTTGGACATGGGAGTGGGTGGGGGAACCGTCGTCGGGAAAGTTGCAAGAGAGCGCTGATCACATACCACATAGCTCTTCTGCCCTGCACGTTGTTGGAATCAGCTTCTAATCTCGTAGCGTCAAATGGAGTAGTATCTTACCTGTACTCAAAGTGTGTCACGTTGGGCTGACACCTCTTGTGGGTCAGGGTGTAGTCCTTGCACCACTTGGAGGCGATCCAGCGGAAGTGGCCGCACGAGTACTCCCGTTGAGTATAGTCGCACATGTTGCTGGGTGTTACGGTGACGGTGTGAGTGTGGGTTATCTGTGTTTGTTGAGGAAGCTGAAGGCCAAGAGCAATGGTGTGGTTGGCGTGGAGTTGAGAAGAACTAAGCGGCGTGCTGCTTGTAAAGTATACGAATACGTGTTGGCGATACTGCTGGGTATGTGTGATCTCGTTGGCGAAAAGGAGAGGGAGGGCAAGATGGTGGGAATGACGTTTATTTAAGCTGGCATCGTGGGAGAGCACCCGGACACTCGAGAGCAGAACGAGGAAGCTGTCACCCTCGTGGGAGCTCCAGGAACCCATGCTGGCTTCATGCATGCTTTCAGAAGCCTTACCGCGAAGGGTCGGGAAATAGCAAGCTAACTACTCACGTATAGTGCGGTACAAGGAGCAGGTCGCACCCATGTTCGGTACTGTACTGCGGAGTACGTACCTCGGTACACCTGCGTACCGGAAGTCCAGCGAGAGGTGGATTGTGGAGGGCGTGGGAGCGGGCGTGAGTGTTCAGGAGATTGATTGAGCCGGGCCGAGGGGGTGAGACAAGAGAAGCAGGGATCGTGGAATCGTGGAAGCATTGGAAGAGGACGAAGCGCGTTCCAAAGCTTGGACGAAGGCCAGACCAGAGCTGGGAGGCCCATGATACGACACACGGCCGCATCAGGAATCAAAGACGGTCTAGTTGCTCCCTCTGCCCATCGCCTTGCACGATTCGCAACGCTCCTGGTATCCGTTGAGGCTCGGTGCCAGTCATCCGTCCCAACTTTTCGCGTCTCTGTGGACACGCCGGCTCGTGCAGCAGATCCCAACGTCGGGTGGCCCAGCGTCCCAGACATGGCCCGGTATCGAGGGGCCCGCCGTGACTCGCGGAGCGACAACGGTATACGGAGGAGCAATTCCCGCACGGCAGAGCGCAGGCCAATGAGTCTCGATGGCGAAATGTCCTGCTGGTATTAACGTTAGTTAGCACTGGCAACTTAACGACGCTGCGATTGCGAGACTAGTTCCTGCGACGCAACTGGCCAGCTAGCTGGTGCGTGCCTGTCCCTCGCTGCCCTGAGAGCCTGGGTGGGCTGCCAGTTCGTAATCAGCGACGAGAGCGGTGGATCGAGCCAATTCAATTGCGCAAACTCGCTGCACTGGGGACAACGCAAGTGACAGATCGATGAACAAACAATTTGCAGCGGAAGGGCACCAACCCGGAAATTCTCCGTTTTGCATGTGTCCTAATTGATCGAGGTGGCCGAAATTCCGTAACAGCCAGGCTAGGTGCCAGGGTCCCTGCCCTGCCGGTTGCAGCGGGGAAGGAGGGACGGAGGGAAAACGAGCAGAGCAGCAGAAACGGAGCACTGGAACGGTTGGGCGTCCACTGTCAAGAGCTTGTACCCACTACCGACGCCTGTACTCCACAGCGCCACAAACCGCAACCGCAAACCGGCAAGTGCTCCAGGCGGCTCCTGCCCAGTCAGTTCTAAACCCCGAACAACCATCGTCGCCTCACCTAACCACCGCTCCACCTTTCAACCCAAGGTTCCTTCACCTTCCCGGCGCACAGCTTCGCCCTCCGCCTCCTCACCGGTCGCACCGGTCGCCCGTCCCGTGTCCCGTTTTTTGTATCCCCGGGCATTGTGGTTCCACCCCAGAGTCGCCTCAACTCCATGCCTCCCTGCTCTCGTGTTCCCGCCCCGGCTTGCCGTCCGCCTGGTCACAAGACTCGCCGCAAAGTGTCTCTCCCGGTCCAGGCCCGCAGCTAGGCGCAGTCCGCACCGCACAGCGACCACATCAAACTGTCGAGGGATAGCTGTCGTCGGCGAATGGTACTGCTCAGCGACCAGCATGCCCACGACTCGCAAAAAGGCACGTGCTTCTCGTGCTGGTTGTTGTGTTTGGGCCAGGGATCCAAGGCTCGCATGATAACCGAGTTACGCAATCGAGTAAACCCTTCGCCGCGGGCGAGTCACGCCATTTGTTGTTACACCAGTACTAATTTGTCTGCACTCACTGCTCCTGCCGCGCTAGCGCCTGGGATTCTAGAATGAAGAGCCGGCAGCGATGTTGCAGTCTCACAGGCGGGACGACAACCGCGACATCGACAGTGGGTCCAACCGGCGACAATCTTGTGGCCGAACTTGAGTCTGCAAGGCCGTTTTGGCCTGCCCATTGCTGGGGCCCGCACCGGTGTGTAGTCTGCCATCTTTCAAGTTTAAGGCCCGCGTGGTCCGTCGGAATGGCTTTGGCCCTTTGGGAGATTCGACCTAGGTTCGACCTAGCTCCCCTGTGTTTCGAACTCCTGTCATTGCGGAGACGCGCAGATCAAGGTATGCTTCCAGAAGCTTGCCCTTTTGCGACCCTGCCAAACCGAGGGCTCCCCCTGTGGATATCGACATGCAATCTGGATACCAGGATGACATTGCTATGGGGGTCCATCTGAATCGCTTTTTACGAACGGCTCTTCGATAACCCGCATCTCTAACATCTCCCACTTGAGCGGCAAGACCCAGAGATGTGGAGATGCTCGCTCCCAACCAGAAACCACAATCCCCGAATGCCGAACAGAACGGAGAACGAGTGAAAAGCGCTCAGACGTCCACTAACACGCACTAGGCTGGTGGGCTTTGTAGGGACTGGCCGTTTATAGGGGGGCGCTGTTCGCCAGTTCCACACCAACGCCAACGGCCAGTGTGCTTCAGGCGTCCACCTTGGACTCCCTCATGTCCTCGTTCAGGTGGCCTCCCGCCCGATTCCAGAACACCAGAACACCAGTAGCGTGGCTCACAACGGCTTCGGCCTCAACATCGACATCCATGTCGCGACGCCTATCACCTTCCTTTCCTGATACGACATCTCGTGCGCCCCTATCTCTCTCTCGGGCTCCTGCTCGTGAGATTATTTCAAGAGGCCAGGGGCCGGTTTGGGGTCCTTTCACAACCTTGATCTCCTTCCAGATACCGTCCGCTTGTTCGTCCAATTGCAGGATTGACGGTTAGGCCCTCGATCCTTTCGCAGGCATGCTTCTGCAAATGTGGCCCAATGCGCAAGACAGCCAACGCGACGAGAGGACGAGAAAGCGCCTTTAGATCCCACACCAATACCATTCGCAACCCGGGCCCCTTCAAGCATCCGCCATGTTGCTTTTCACAATTTGTGTGATTGCATGGTCGACTCTTTCCCGTGGAGTGTTGCCGAGAACGTCGTACTTCGAGGCTGGCTGGGTTGGGAGCGCTCGTCGACCGCTATCTTCTTCACGTTGCTTTTTGTGAGTGAGGGAGACGGTCAGCACATGGCTACTGGCCGGACTCTCAACCTCTCACCGTGGACTCTCCCCGGAGCCTGCTCCGGCACTGAGGCTGCACCATGATCTCCACCATCTGCCAAATAAATCCCATTCTGTCAAAGTCACCCCACAACCCTAGACGTCGCGGAAGGAGCGCGTCGCCCTCTCCCCGGCCCATCCAGATGATCCCTGGGCACATTTCTTTCCAACTGCTCCCAGGTGAACACATCAATGTCACCAGCGGTCGTCTCGACACAAACGGCGGCTACCAGGCCCACTATTACCAGCTGGTCAGCTCCCCAAGCCAGTGTCAGCCCCTGTCCCAAATCCGTGCCCTTGGTGTCACGGATTAGCGGCGCCCAGGAACGTGGTCACCTCCGTATCTTATTTCGCCGCTCCTGATGGATCGTGAAGCAGAGACTCATTGCACTAGCGCGATCGTTCTTCGCTCTCCCGACTGCTCGCTCTGGGACATCCTTCGAATGCATCATTCCTATCCTGCCACGAATAGTGGCCAAGGCACAACCAATCGTGCTCGTAACGCGACGCGACCTTCTGGCTGAGGTGGCTGTTCTTGACCTTGCGGCTCGTTGCTAAGGGATTCCAAGGGTCCTGGTCAATGCTACCCCAGACATGGATTCCCACTGCCCAGTCCCCACGATGGAATTTACAGTGAGCTTTCAGCTCGATTCCAGTGCTACAACTTGTCGACCCAGCAAGTTGAGGGTTCTGCAGTTCACATGCAGTGAATCTGGCTCATGTCAAATCAGTCGGTTAGAGACAAATCCGGTGAACTGGGTGTTTGTGGTCTCATCCTGGAAGATATTTCTCTTTTGATCATCATGGCGCGATCAGCAAATGCGCAAAGCTGTCGTGCCCATGTGGCGTGCATTTCATCAACCGGCCCCAGGGGTTGGCGCTCCAATGACAGCACCCGTATCCGCACTGCGTAGTTGCTGGGTCACTCGCCACTGGAACGCGCTGACTTCCCTCTTGCGTATAGCGCAGCGAGACCCTGCTGCTCTCACAGGGACCCGAATTCTCAATCACCAGCATCCCAGCTGCATCGAATGCGTATGTAAATTACCTACGGATTAGCTTGCAAGCCGCCTCGAGTCAGCAGGGCTGGACGGCACAACCGCTACCGCTCACCGCCGACGCCGGTTACCCCCTGCCATCTGCGGGGAACCCCTAACCCAACGATTGTTTTCGCCAGCTGCTCCGTGTTCGCAGCGGATTTCCGGAGGCCAACAGAATTCTGAAGAAGCAAGACGGCTTCTGTTACCCTGCCTGGCTGCGCCGACCGCACGCCACCCCGGCAAGAACTGCTCTACAATGGAGATTCGCCTTGAAGATGGGGGCGGGCGGGGGCGGGAGCAGCCAGTGACGAGATGACGCCCCGACAGGCCGGGTAACCTCCAAAGTATACGTGTAACCCTGAAGGTCTGGTATCAGCATCCCCGTCTGGAACGGCCGCAGACTGGCCGGCATATTCGCGCTCCCTCGCCACGGAGACCAAGGAGGACAATCGCCTCGATTCAAGACTGTCCTGAATCGCTGGTTTGGCAGAGTGGGGAGCGATTCCCATTTGGTGTTTATTGTCTAACTGCAGTCGTATCAGGGGTGCCTCACGGACATCACACGTTACCTGCTCTGGAATAGCCGACGCTCACCAAGCATCCGCGGCGTCCTCACTTGCCCAGCCGTCTGCATGCGTTGACGGAAACGCAATGTGGCGCGGTTGGTCTGGTTCAAAGCAGCGCCAACTCTTGAGGCCTATCAATCTTTCTGCCGACTGCCGCAGCGCGACTGGGCAAGACCGCTGCGCGCGCACCCTCCCTGTCTATTCCCTGTCGAAGACAGAGCAGGGAGCGCGCCGACTGGATGATAGGTACGGATTAGGCCGTGGTGGGAATGATGCGATCAACACAGGCCCTGTGCGTAACACCACGCTTCAACGGCATCCGCTATCCTGCCTGCTTATTTGCGATACCGCAGAGATAGTAACGAAACGTGGTGAACAAGCGAAGTGTCGGCTCCTGGGTCTGGCCCATCATGGATGAGGTTGATGTGCGATTCGCACTGCGAAACGCAGGCAAGGCAAGGACACTGGAGACAACCGGACGCCGGTCCCCAGACAATAAAAAGCAGCGTGGTATCTACTGTGTAGCTGCTGTGAGGCTGGGTCGATTCGAGTCTGCATTAGCGTTTCCCAATCGTCAAACGGGCCCACATTCGACGGACCTGATTGGGTTTCTGGGGCTACGGGCGAGGCAAGTTTGTGACGGGTCATATTCCCCGCTTTCTTCAGCAACGCCGCAGCGTTCTGATCAACATAACACGCCGGCGGGCCGAATGACTGACCTACCGAGCCTACCAACCAGCACTCTGTCCCCGTTGAGCCGGCTGTATTGCGCTTGTCTGGTTTCCAGGGCTGGAATTAGCCCAATCCGTGACAATTAGCCCGGAAGTTGACGCCGACCAGGACAGAAGCACGCAAGGAGGAAGAGCGCCAGTCCCATGGCAACGGGCTGTGTTGCTAAACCTTTCCAGGTCCATGGCAAGGGCTCCTTGGGGGCCCGTCTGGGGTCCGACAATTTAGCATGGGAACCCGATGATGAGCGGCGAGACAGACTCCCAATCTGAAGGAACGCAAGGTTAGCAATCCCACCGCCAGCAGGGTCGCGGCCTTAGTTATCGGCTTGGCTGCTCGACCCGAGGATCCAGTCACAACAACGGCGCCAAGACACTCACCGCAAAGACGCCGGCGAGCCGGGGACGACTACGTCCGTATCGTTTGGCCGTTATCTTGCTGCCCCTCGCGGCCGCTGCATGAAAAAGCTGGACTCTCCACCACTCCCCTGCATCCAATCTTGCTCCTCTGGCTGCAGTGATGGGCCAAAGTGTCGGGGGAGGGAGCCATGTGAAGTTGAGGGAGAGGGTAAGGGAAGCCACGACGGCATCCAATTGATGGTCTTGGTGCTCCGAAGCGGGAGGAGGGCCGAGAGGCGGGGTGACATAGGTATTAACCCCTTTGGGTCCTGCTGTACCCGAGGGGCTACCGGCCTCCCGAAGCCATCTCCCCCATCTTTCACATCTGATCCGCGTGGGTGTACGAAGTACCATTGTCACCCCCCCGTTCCGTCGCGCCACCGACCCGCGTCAGGATAGCATCACTAACAAGCGGCTCAGAAATTGTTTACTGCCATTCCCTTGCAGCGGATCGAGCTACTCGATGGGGATATGCGAGCACATGTATATATGATATCGTTTCATGCGGCTCGCTTACGCAGGTCCACGGCGCTATCGCAGACCACCACGGCGGCGATAGTGGTGCAAGAAAACCAAACGGTTGCATCTCTTGCTCCTCGCTAGCCGGGCCGTTTCAACGGCGGCCACCTCTCCATAGCGCATGAGTTGGATGAGAAGGTTCATGACCTTCTTTCTCCGAGCTTCTCGGCTCTGTGCCTTGTTGCAAGCTAGTGTGTGGCTACTAGTGTCGGGAAACCCGTCGTGACATTACAGCGTTTCAAGTTTGATACAAACAACAAGCGAGGACATGGTCGCGCGACTCCCACAAGGTATTAACTACTTGAAGGAGCTTGGCTGCATCATCTGGGATTCAAATTGGCATCTGCGCCTTGCACATGGTTATTATCACATCACCTTGACCAAACGGCATCTGCATAGTTGGTGTCGGAAGAATGCTAGGCTTCCTCGGCACTTGACCATTTCCCATGTGCAACGTCATCGGAGAAGCCTGGGCTTGTGATTTTTCAATCCCAAGAGGAGTATAGCGACAATTATTCAGTTCTGCTCACCAATACTCTCAAATACCAGTAAATCATGTCGTAGGAAGCCAAACCCAACAGTGATGAGGCGGCCGACCGAGCCCTCCGGATATTCGTTCCTAGGTAACGACGGCATAGGGTCATCTGTTTCATACAACTTGAACTTTAGGATATCCCCATATGTGCGACAACTCCGATGTTTGGTCGGACGAATGGCTAATTACCCCATACGCTGTTGCTTAGCCTTCAGACGAGCCGCTCGCCACACCGCCTGAAGCAACCGAGTGATCGTGGGAGTCCGAGAGACGATGCACATCACGAACTCATCTTTGCCGCATCCCCTTTTGCCGGTATCTTCGGCTTTCGGCACACAAGACGTTGCGGCAGGCAATGGTAGATTGGGTGCTGACATGGTGTACCTGCGAAAGAGAGGCTCAAAGCGTTCTGACGAACGGAAGGACGGCGGAAAAGTCTCTCGGTCGGTGTCGCGAATCAGGTACGGCGCTGGATCCCGTGTCTACACTCATCCGGTCCTTTTTCGAGCACACCTCTTCACACCGTCTTCTCGTGGACCAATCGGGAGGGCGAGGGAAGGCTTGAGCGCTTTCCAGCTACACTGCGTAGGACTGTCTGTCATGAAGAGGAGGTGGCGTGTGCGTGTATTGATGACTGTGTGGACGGCCGAACCACAGCCCTGGGAATTGCTTGATAAAGTAACGTAAGTCTGATCCTGCGGGATTGACGACGGGCGTCAAGACGACGTGAGGAGGTACGCTGGTGGTGTTCTCGCCTACCCTACCTAGAAGCCCGTGGCGAAGCTTCCAGATGTTGGGTCTTGAACGCCCCAGGTCTTGAGCCCGGCAACTAGCCCGAACTATCTGCAGGCTAACATTTTCTAGATCCCGCACGTTCGCCGCCAAAGTGGGCAATAACCGTGACTTTGATTTGTTGGGCCGGGCTGGGCGGTGGGCGGGTTTCAAAGACCTGACTCGAAGGGCACATCGGTCAAGCCCGGCTAGGGAGGGTTGCTGACCGGTGGCGGAAAACACACGATAATTTGTACCGGTTGTTGTTCACCGGTAGTTGATCCGTGCTGGACGCCCTGAACTAGCAAAGTTGCTATTTCTAGGTATCCTGTTGGTGTCGCTGTATCGTGGCGTTGCATAACGGAGTCATTTCCGCCTCTCGCCGTCGACAGGACGTTGCAGCGCGGCCTCTATGTCCGTCGGCGAATACGCGCACAATACTGTGCAATGACGAATCCATGACGAGGACGGGGGTGCTCCAGCTGACGGCATGCCGCACAGTGCGCACACGGCCACACCCCGGTCTCTCGTGCTACGAGCGTTTCTGTTGGATTGGCCGGCCATGAGGATATGTCAGCACGCACGGCGAACCTAGCCAAGCCCCCTTTCTCACGGATCGAGGGCAGCTGCTAAAGTGTTTCAGTATCCATGGCGAGCACCTCGTTGAACCAGGTAGGCCATGTAGCTAGCGCTGAGAGTGTCGAGCCAATGTCGTATGGCTAACATCGTCGTTACGACCATTGTATCTGCGCGTTTCTCCTTGCTTGTTAAATTCGATATGACGGTTCGTTTTTGTGGCACCTTGTGCGTTACTGAAGGTTGCGGCGGTCAGCGTACCGGGCTCGAAACTACCTATCAAGAGACCAAACCATCAACGGATGCATAGGTTGTTGATCAATATTGCGGGTACCTGGTATGTGTCTGCCGGGTTAAGTCCAATGGCTGAGTTCGATCGGAATAATTCGACGTAGGCCTTCGCCGAGGATCTTGGGATGTTGCACTCGAGGTAACCGCAGGAGCTGGCTGCACCCGTAGGCCAAAGGGGGGCAGCGGAGTTGGAATGCTGAGCACAATGCCTACCTTGAATTATAGTTAGGCGGCTGCTCTGGTGCAATAGGTCTGTGTTAGGCATATATACCTAGGGAGATATTACTGATGTCCATAGCTTGTGGAAGAATGTCGATGGTAAGCAATGCTGGCAAGATGAAAAGGCTCCGTAGGAGTGTGGTGCCGAAAGGCTTCACCAAACCTTCTTCCCGGTATTCATATCCCCATGGACTGCTGGCCCCGGGTTTGCCATGGAGGCAGTTTCTCCAGCGAGAAGCTTGATATTTACCCGGGAATCAAACAATGTTGCCCGCCTTGTCTCTCTCATGAATCACACACAGGTCCAGGAAACGGAATAATACGAACTAGACATCTGCACCTTTTTTTAAAACTTGTAATTAGTTAACTCCTTGCATCGCATGTAGCTCACCATGTCTAGGTGCCTCACTGGTTGACGGCTCTATCGCGATTATGCCTTGCCTGAATGATGTTCTGTCTCGCACCTAGGTATGTTCCCCGAGAGCACCCACCCGTTCCTGAGAAGTAGCACTCCTCTTGCCATCTAAGATGGGCGACCTCACTCCCCAGTAGATCCCTCAGATGCCGGACGATATCCAATAATACGCCGATTAAAGTAATTGATTATCTACTTGAACTCTACTTACGGTCTGTGACACTTTTATTCCTGTTCCAGGAGAGTTAGACGGGACATAGAGGAACTAAGCTGTTCAAGCTAGGAGACTAGGTGGAGTGATGCGAGAAAGATGGAGCGTTTTAGGGCGACTCCCTTTACAAGCCAATCCCATGAACTTCCCAGAGCTAACGGTACTGAACATCGTCTTCCGTGCCCCTAGCATGGAAGATCACCGCCTGACAACGTCCCTGATGTACGATGTGTGCGAAGAGTTATGATTTCGGCCACTTGATTCAACAACACAGTACACTGCAGTTACAGGCGAGAAAGAAGCAACGAGGTCCAGCTTCCGAGTCATAGTCTAGATGCTGGAAACCTGCTCTAAGATCTGGAGCCGGCAGGGAAGAAAATAACACTCCCTTCCCCAACCAGAGGTCTTGCACTCCAGGGCACTCAAAGAGCTGAAAGTATATATTAACTGGAAGGACAAAGCACCAACACAAAGCGGGTAACTACTTCAGACTTTCAGCCGGGAGGGGAGTTGGCGTAGGTAGACTTACTGGCCGATTGCTGGGAAAATTTGCTTTGAGGGCTCACCAAACAGGCAAGCATATTGCACACGTCTTTCTGGCAGGGAGAGGGGATATCTTCGGCAGTTTCTGAAGACCCCTTGGAGCAACTGACAAGGCTCGCTGTCTGACTTGACATGTTCTGGGGAGAGTGAAAGAGGGGACGGGGGCTCAACACGTAAGAGGCGGTTTGTGCAGGATGAACACATCGAATATGGTATAAAGTACATGGCGCAAAAGATCGCACAGCAGGGAGAGTTGGGATAGACGGGCATAAAGGAGGTCGCCTGAATGGGTGATTGGTACACAACGCTTCGCATCGATAAAGGCCGGCGAGAATCCATACACTGGGGGTGATGTGAATGAGAGGGAAGCACAGGTAGGCAACAAAGCAGACGACAATGCAAAGTGAGTGTTGTGGTACGAGTAGGGTATTAGATGCACTGCGTGCCTCAATGTACGACATAGAGTGGCAAAAGCGACCATAATTATGGAAAAGAACACGCCAGAACGGTTTAGTTCTAGGCCTTGGGCTTGTATTTCTTGCTGCCATCCTTCAGCCAGTCCTCAAAGGTCTGGGTGGGTATCTCCTTCCTTCTTGCGGCAATGTCAGCACCGTAGCCATCAGTTCCAAACCACCTGAACATGGCGCCCATCTCCTTGACACCCCACATCAACCCCTTGCCCAAAAACGTATATGTCTGGGGTAGATTACTGCCGGTGACCTTCTTGAACACCTCCTTCTGCTCATCCAGCGTAAGCTCATCACCCGCCAGGCCAAAAGCCCTGCCAGACCACTTGGCCGGGTCGGTCAGAGCGGCAGCAGAGAACTTGCCAATGTCGCGGACGCTCACAAGCTGCAGTTTCTGGTCGGGCCGGAGAGATGCGGCGAGAAGGGCGCCCATCATAGAGCCGAAAGCGTCCCAGTTGTCCATGAAGGCGACTGGGCGGACGATGGTCCATGTGAATTTGCCAGCTTCCTTCTTGGCCTTGTCGCGCAGGTGGATCTCGATGTTGTGCTTCTCGGCGAAATGCTTGATGTTGGTGGGGTTGGTCCAGCTCTTCTCGTCGCCGCCGCGCTCGACGGACGAGAAGACGATGTGCTTCACGCCGTGCTCGACGGCGGCGTCGATGAGCGGAATGGCCTGCTGCTCCTCGGGCACTTTGCCGGGCGTAGTGACGACGAAGAGCGCGTCGATGGATCCCCGGCGCTGCGACGCAAAGATGGGCTTGGGGTTGGTGGCGTCGCCCTGGACGAGATCAACAACGCCTTTGTGCGCCTCGACGAGTGTCTTTGCCTTTGCGGATGAGGCGTCGCGCGTCAGGCCAAGGATGTGAATTGGCGGATTGCTTTTCTGGAGCTCCAGCAGCGCCCTGACAGTGGCGCCGCCCTGCTGCCCGGTAGCGCCAACAACTAGGATGTTTTTGGAGGCCATGTTGAGTGTTGACCGTTATGAAGAGGCGGGGATGGATGTGTGAGTTGATGATGGCGAGGAGCGCGTGAGTGCCGATGATGCAAGCGACTTGATCCCGATAACGTCAAAGTACAGAGCCAGGTAAAAATGTGCTGAATCACAGAAAATACCGCTACGACTTCGTCCAATTAATACCAGGAGGCTCGGCGGCTGTCCAGATTTCCTTATCAATCAGCTCGGAAATGATTTGGAGGGTTTTGGCTAGAAAGGACCAGCTTTGACAGCAAAGGAAAGGCACATCGCGGCCTTCGGTCTCCTCATAACACCGACCACCTGGCGCCAATGCACGATAAATGCCCTGGACGGTCTGCCGCCTGCCACGTCTGGATCACATTTGTCATCAGGGTGCTGCTGTTGGTGATGGACGTTGCCAATGCTTTTTCAACGTTCGAAGGCGAGATGCCAAGCTTCATTGTGTGCCCTCGGATCTTTTTTCTGACTTGTGTTCCATGGTGGTCTCGTTGACATGTCAACGGACTGTGACTGACCATCACTGCCGGTAGCTGCATTTTATGATGAAAGCGGGGGCTTGACGCAAGCCTGTGCTGGGCCAACTCTCTGAATGGCCAGGGTCGCGAAGGAACCCTGGCCTTGGCTGCCCCGCCCACCTCCACAATCCAGCCTTATCGCATTTCGAGGGGCGCTTCGTCACATCCCCAACCAGGCAACACGAAATTCGAGCGCATCGCGCGAGTCTTGAAGTTCCCCAGCCCGACACTGCCCATCTCGACACCGATCCTCCGGATCCGAGACAAATACCGATCCATCCGCACCGAAGAAACCGAAGATGAACCGCCTCTTCGGCTCGTCGGCGCCCAAGGCGCCGAAAGCGACGCTCAACTCAGCCATCTCCAACATCGACACGCGCGTCTCCTCCATCGACGTCAAGCTCGCCGCAATCAACGCCGAGCTGACCGGCTACCAGACCAAGCTCTCCAAGATGCGCGACGGGCCCGGCAAGATGGCGCTCAAGCAGAAAGCGCTTAAGGTCCTGCAGCGACGGAAGCAGTACGAAGCGCAGCGCGACCAGCTGCAGTCGCAGGTGTGGAACATGGAGCAGGCACAGACGATGCAGGACAACCTTAAGAATACAATGGTGACTATCGATGCGCTAAAGAGCACCAACAAGGCGCTGAAAAAGGAGTACGGAAAGGTCGACATCGACAAGATCGAGCGGCTGCAGGACGAGATGGCCGATCTGCTCGACGTCGGCAACGAGATCCAGGAGAGCCTTGCGCGCAGCTACGACGTGCCGGAAGATGTTGACGAAGCGGAACTAGATGCTGAGCTCGAGGCGCTCGGCCAAGAAGTCGAGCTGGAGCGCGAATTCGGTGGCGCCGAGGGCATTCCCAGCTTCATGCAGGATGAGGTGCCCGACTTTATTGACGAGGCACCAAGTGCCGCGGGCAAGGTTAAGGAGGCTGCGGGGTGAATACAGGTCCTGTTTCGGTGTAAACAGGCGAATCAATGATTGCATGTTCTGAGAAGAGGGGAGGTACAGTGGTGCAACGGCGTTAGCTTTACTATGCTTCGGCAGGGTCCGTCAAGTTATCTACATCTACACATTAACCTCCGAGAGGGGGCCCATACTATACAACATTCTTTCCATTTCGTGATTCGTAAGTAATCCGATCTGCCAGCTCCGTCGCTAAACTCCGTCCATGCGATGTTCCATCCCGCCGTTTGGCCGAGGTATTGGCCGGCGGGCATGCCTAAAGCAACAATCCATCCTCCTAGTTTACCACACTCCAATTTCCCGAAAACATCTTTACTGAACATGGCCAAAGAAGCGGCTGGCTTCCTGCAGCTCCGGATCATCGTTGCAGAAATCCCAGCCAACAATGACGCTGGTTTGGCTGCAACAAATGATGCGGCGGACATCGTATTGGAGCTTGAACACGCGCGCGGGATTAGCGGCGTTGTGAGCCTCGACGGGTGGGTGTGCGACATGCAGACGATGCTGGGTAGGGGCTTGGGTAGGTTGGAAAAAATGAAGATCGGGTACCTGATGCAAGTGCACCCCGTGAGACGGGGCGTTGAGTTGAGCATGCGCCTGGTGCGCCGCCGCGGCAGCGGCGGTAGCAGCCATCTGCGCCGTCGTGGCTTGTGGTGCTTGACGAGAGCCTGTTGCTGATCGGCTGCCCGCTGCAGCGACGGATTGTGCTTGCCCCTGGGCCGTCGAGCTGCCCGACCCTGACGACATCGCGGCCTCCTGGTTCCGCATTGCTTCGCGCCTCTGCCTGGCCTGCTCGAACTGCGCTCTAATGAGCGCAGCCGAAAATGCTTGCCGGAGCTGGCTCCTGATGACGGGGTTTGGCTGACGGTCGATGGCTGCTTCAACGTATGCGCGCTGCGTGAGAATAGGTTGGTGCGTGACAAGGGCTTGGGTAAGGGCCTGCTGCCCAAGCTGGACGGCGCGATCGATGATCTGATGTAAATGCTGAACAGCCTGAGGTGTGAGCCCTGCCTGCCCCTGGGTATCCGTCTGCGTTATCTGTAGGAGAGCAGGATTTGGCGGCGCTACGTTGGGCCGAGTGGTGGTTAGGGTTGTCGGAGGTGCTCCTGTAGACTGATTCCGCGGGGAGGTGTTCGAGAGAGCTGACGATGGCTCCCCGGCAGTTGCCCCTGCGCCCGTGGGTGGTATGGCCCCCCCAACATGTGCCCAATCGCGCATTGCAGGGTGCAGTGGGATCTCTCCTGGGCTGTGGGATGTACCCCTTTGTGTTCGCTCCCTGCGAAATGCGGCCCCGGCGGCTTCCTCCTGCTTAAGGTGGTGCTGGTCCTTCCAAATTCCCTCCTTGTCTCTACGCCAAATGATGATGCTGGTATCGTAGCTTCCGCTGATGATGCGGCCGTATTTGCCTCCGCCGCCGCCAGGTGGTAGCTTTGCACCGTATGCGCATATGTCTTCCGGTCTCTTAGAGCCGGCGTTACCTAGCCGGCGACCTTTTGGACGCGGACGATCTTGCTCTGCTAGACGACCCGACTCCACCGCCTTGAAGTACTCGGCATCGACCTTTTTCGCCTCGGCTGCGTCGTCTTCGGCGCTATAAGGCAGGTCCCCAAAGCCGGCTTGAACCGTCCTCACTAGGTTAGAATGGGAGCGAAGACTCGCAACCTCGAGGCCTGTCTGTCGGTCGAAGACCTTCACCTCGTTATCGCTACTCCCGCTAACGATGCGTCGGCCGTCGTATTGGACGCAGGCGATTCCCTTAGTGTGCCCAACGATTGTGCGTGTGCAAGACTGGGTTGGCCAGTCCCACACCTTGATGTGGCGGTCACCGCTGGCTGAGACAACCTCCCTGCCATGGATCTGCACAGCGTTGACCGCTGCACTGTGACCTTCCAGGACGCCAATCATTGTCCAAGGCGGCGTCTGGGGCAAATCGTCGGGGCTATAGTTGAGTGAGTAGCCGTAGCTCCTCAGGTTGACAGGTACTGGGTCTACCTCTTGATACCCGAGATCACCATGTCGAAGAGGTTTGCGATTGAAGATCTTGATGGTTTTGTCTTTAGAGCACGTCACCAGGATGCGCTTGTCGAATTTCACGTTTAACACCGACTCTCTGTGGGCGTGGCGGAGAGTCTGGATCTCCGTTCCAGTTGAGAATCTCCAGATTATAACATCAGAGTCAGAGCTGCCCGAAACGACAATGTCTTCCTCCGGGTCCGAATCAAATTGCAGACAAAGGACGGAACCCCGATGTTTAGCGAGCGTCCGAAGACAACGCCGCGTCTCCAAATCCCAAATCTTCAACGAGCGGTCGCGGCTCCCGCTGACAAGATACTGATCGTTGAACTGCAGGCTGTAGATGCACTCCCCGTGCCCCTCTTCGGGATGATCTGGATGAGGCAGCTGGAAGTTTGTGAATTTTCCCAGCTCCCAGTTCGACTCCAGACGGCGCCGCAGCGTGTACATGTATCTCCAGTTGAGCTTGAAGCGCTTATTTGCTCCGTCGAACATCCAGAGGGCTGCCTGCGGCAAGCCCGATGATGGGCCGGGTTTGTGGAACAGCTCATCTTTGTAATGCACAGGCGTGGCCGGTTCGATCGAGGTTTCTTTACCCTTTCCCTTGTCGAGGCTCTTGTGTCCATCCTCAGGTCCCTGATCGTTGGCGGGCCGCACGATGTTGGTCTTACCAAATGACGCGCCAGGATTACCAAAGATGCTGGATCCGGTCATTTCGGTGTCCATGGGCTCGAGCTTGCTTGCGGTGCCCGCATCTTCCATCATTGTGTCGGCATCGGCGTCGCCATTATGTATCGCAGCGAGGGCGCGTTTCTTGTGGGTATGGCCGTCCTCATTGGACTGATACGTATGAGGTAGGGGCTGGATTGGGGTCTGCGTTTCGTTGATCTTTTGTTCCCATCCATCGATCTCGCCTTCTCTCGCTTTCCAGCCCTCCATATAGTAGAGCTGCTGCCACAGTTTCCAATCCAAGGCCAGCTCGTACCATGCTCGGCAAGATCTGGCGACACTGATGAGCGACCAAGGGTCTAGGTAGCCTAGAATCTTGAGGCAGACTTCGGGCGGAAGGTAGCGAATAAAGTCGATATAGAGGCGGGGATTCAACTGCTCGACAATCTGCGATATTACGCTCGTGGGTAGGTCATGGAGGATGGCCATGGTGAGCTCTGTCAAGAGGGTGAAGATGTCAGTACCAAGCGCGCAGGATGGAAGCGAGCGATATCATCAATGGTGAATGCGGCCACCCGAGGAGGCGGGCAAAAGACATACCGGTTTTACGGGACATGGATAGATTGGAAATATGCTGTGTCAACCATGCCGGAAATTCGCCCGACCGTACTGATGCCAGCGCCAACACGGCGTCCTCCCGGTTCTTGAAGGAAAACGAGGCTGAGGCAGAGAGCGCGTTCAAGGGGTCTTCCGAGTAGCCTTCGTCGGGCTGGGCAGCGAAGCCGGCCATGGTTTTCCGGGAGGCTGGAGACAAGCAGAACCGGGAGTGCTGTCGTGTGCTGCTGGGGAGATGGCGAGTTAGCTGCTTTTTTGCGATGGCGCGGTCCGCGTCCAGGGATGTGGAAAGCAGAAGGAAGCGCAAAGGCTGACCAAGAAACAGGGCGGTGCCGGATGGCAGACCGGGGGGGTGGCTGCCTTCAGCACGGGGCGGGGGGTTATTGTTTGTTGTGATTGGTGTGACGCAAGACACACGGGATCCTCCGTGGGGTCTGGCCAATACTAGACGCTGACCTCAGGCTCGAAATGCCGGCCCCTCATCAGCCAGGTCAGATGAAAAGATGGGTTCAGAAATGTCGAATTCGGACCTACCATAGTATCCATGTAGATTTCCCTGCACTTCTTCGGCATTATTGTTTTTTTTTCTCTTCCGCGGCGGGCAGCGTGGTTGGCTCCTGCTTTGCGCTAGGCAGCTGTCATTCTGGCGCTGCTCATTTTTGGCTCTTGGCGGACCCCAGACCTCCAGCGGTCCGGGGGCACGTCGGTTACGTTGCCGACAGTTCAGGAAAATTGTGAATGTTGGACGTGGAATTTAGTAATGGCGTTGCATGGTTTTGCAAATTTGCAACGTATTTATTTCCATCTTCCTAATCCAGTTGCCAATTGGAAGTTTAGCCTCTACCACAAAAGAACCTTGTCGTTTGGTGATTATGTAAGACACCCAGGGCAGTGATCTGCAATACATTCGCCTGTGTTTTGATGCTCAAGTTCTGGATCTGCATGGAGGGTAGATTTGGACAGCCTAGTGTGCACTAGAGCGCGAGGATGAGAACGGAAACGGATCACTGCTCGTCCATGTCATGGTTAGATTTCCTGCAGCTAGGTTTGCCAAGGGCTCATCCTCATCACGGCACGGAGCGAGACAAAAGAGACGTACTGAGAGGGAACGTCAGCTCTCTCCGAATCCACAATGAAGGTTTTGACCTTCTTTGGCTATCGTGCTATTACTGTCCCACGCAATGTGGAATAAGAACCGGGACAAAGGCGTATCTGTGTGTCAGCAACGGATGAGATGTTGCAGGATTGTTGTCGGTGACGGTTCTATTCTTCTCTCAAGCCTCCTGGTTCTTCGCCACTTCACGGTCCACTTCGGGCCCCACTCGATCGATAAGCTCGCGGTTTCAAACCTTAAAACTCATGGTGGGGCAAGTGGTTTCGCAACACTGAAAGCTCCTTTTACCCGTCCTCGACCGTCTTCAAGCGAACGGCAGCTAAATAACTACCTTTCTTAATATGCTTGCTGTGCATGGGGATGACGATATGCGGCAATAAATGGCCGCAGGTTCCCGGCCAGGGTCCAATGAACGAAGAATAGCAACGTCAAATGGAACACTCGCCTCAGATGGCGAGGTGTATCCGTGTCTGCCAACGCAGGCCGTGCAGGCCTTCCTTGCCCGCTACCGCTTCCCAGCGAAGGCGGACGGCCTACCATCAACAAAGACTCACCTCCGCCGAGAACAACACCACAACCCGCAATTCCCGGGACTCCTTCATGTTTCCGTTGTCTAGTTATCATTGCAATATGACCGGGCGTCTGCTATAAAGGGCCTGTCAGAGCCAGAACAGTACAGACCAACTGATTGGAAACTCAAGACGTTCTAACGACAGAAACGAATGTTGGAGTTTGGCTTCTACGAGGGGAATTCTGATCTCCAACCTGAAGCTCTCGGCAAAATCATTGATATGGGAGATACCGCAGCCAAGGAGTGACCCTAGAAGGGATTAGCGTCTTTTGAACCGTGCGAGATTATGAAACAACATGGCCCTTCCACAATCATGCCAAAAGAGGGGTACTTGTTGATGGTGAAGGACCTCTGGAATGGACAAATTGTTCTCAGCACTGGCAGCCGGTCGGGAAAGTGCGGCGGACTGAGCAAACACACAAAAGAGTCCAGCGCGGCTGTGGCTTGGGATTGTTGTTATTGAGCCCAGCCGAGAGAGGCGGTCCGCCGCGAAGGTAGCTAAGGACGGCCGATCAAGTGCTGCGGGCACTCGTCGAGATCCCGTCTCCCGCTCCTGCATGCGTGCAGGGAATTCCGCCTCGAACTCGATAGGTAAGGCGGTGTGTTCCACGCCACAGCAGTAGTTCTGGACGCACAAGGCTTCCAAATGCTTCCAACAAGCCCAGTCCTGCAAGCCCGCCCAACAGAGGCGGAACTTCTTCCTACCTAACCTACAACACCCGCGAAACGCAGCCCAGCCCGGCGGAACCGCGCAATTGATGCGGCTTCCCTAACGCATTCGACACATTGCATCCGTACTCCTGCTGGCTACCGTGGCAGCGTCGAATAGAATGTCTGAATGATGCCGATTGCCATATTGAAGTCTGGATCCATCATTGGCTGTGGGAGCCTCCAAGGGCATAGGTCGAGCGGGCTCTGAAGTCACCCGACTCGTTTCCTGCCCCTCTGAGTGACCTGTTTCGGTGCTGGACCGCCAACGAGAAGCCGGCAAAAGCCACACCAACCTCAGCCGTTTGCCGCCGCGGCGCTTTTTTGGCCCCCATTTTCTTCCCAGAAACCCGCACCAAGGAGCCCCCTCAACCCAAACCGACCTGTCTGCCTGCTCCCTGCGCACCAACCAACCATCTCCGAGAGCGGTCTCTCGCCACGACCACCCCGTTTCATACCACATCTCGACATCGACTCTGCGCGCGGATCACGGAAACGTATGGTTCGCTCTCTGGAATTTTAATACCGTCGCTGCAAAAAGAGCAGAGCGTTCAACAGCGACAGGGCACGACAAAAGACCCGACCCAGAAGCCGAGTCACCGAGGGAGAAGGCAGCAAGGAAGGACCGCACCCGAGACGAAGAAAGACGAAATACCACAACGCGGGCGCTTCATCGACCACAACGCCGACCCGAGATCGAGTTCGTCGCGCCGCTTGAACGACGCAAAGCTCCGAGTGCGACCGCTACAGTCGCTTTCGCCGGTGACAGACGGACACCGACTAGCAAGATTCGAGTGCTGATTTCCGTCTTGACTCGGATACTCGACTATCCCAAGCGAGAGCGACGATCGGGTGAATCGGTTGATCGCACTTTGTCAGCGACCTCGAGCAACGTGCCTGAAGCGGCTGTTGACGTTTCCATGCATGCGCTCGATTGAGTAGCTCAACCTCGACATTTGCCTGGGAGTGCGCAGCACCCCTCCTTGCGGACTGGTCCTCACCACTGCACCCTGCGAATGGAGACCTGGCTGTGCATACTCCCATTCTCTGAACGAATACAACCCTCATCGTCCCAGCATCGACCGACGGCGTCGCCGGAACAACGACCATGAGCGTCACGAGCGCGCCGCGGGCGAGCCAACTGTCGGGCTCGACCGCATTCACGTCGACCACCTCTTTGAGCTCGCTCGCTAGCTCGGCCACTCTGATAAACTCTCAAATAGGTACTTCGTCATCGGGGCCTGTCGTGGCGAATAGCAACATCATAAACCAACGGGCCGACGCTTCGCGGTCGCTGTACCAAATATGCGTGTCCTTGAAGCAACGACTCGCCCAGGTGCCGGGCTTCGAGGAATACTCGAAACAGCTCGACCAAATGTCCCAGGATCCAGATGAGGGCGGCCCTGTCGAATCTGTGTGGAAGCTCTTGCGAACCGGACACCCTCTTCTCGTCATCTATAATGCTTTGGAGCCCGATAAGCGTTTGGCAGTGGAGGATATGCCCAATGCCACGGAGGAGAAACTGTCCAAGATTGCAATAATGAAGTTCTATCAGGCTTGTCTGAATGATCTCAAGCTCCCACCAGCCGAATCGTTCATGATCAAGGATCTTACAGGATCCGACACGACAGGATTCGTAAAGGTAAGAACTCTTGAATACGGATGGGGAACTATATGCGCCGTCCATCGGGCTACCTAGGAGCGTGATTCTGACTCTGCTTTCAGGTCATCGCTGTCATCAACTACGTGATAGATCTTGCCGACAAGCGCGGGCTGCTCAATAACAAGGTGCAACCATACCCGGAAGATGACACGATGCAGCCGGGCTCGAAAATGAGCTATCGGGATTATGTCGTGCGGGAACTGGTAGATACGGAGCGCAAGTATGTGCAAGATCTGGAGAATCTGTACGACCTAAAGAAGACTTTGGAACAGAAGGGTATCATCCCAGGCGACGTCGTTCACAACATCTTTCTCAATATCAACGCCATTCTCGATTTCCAGCGGCGATTCCTCATCAGGATAGAAACCACAAACTCAATGCCACAGGCAAGGCAGGAATGGGGCAGTCCGTTTTCAACAAACGAGGAGTCCTTCAACATCTACCAACCCTTCATCGCGAACCAGAGGAAAGCGGCCCAACTAGCGAGCCAGGTTTTCGACAAGATCTTGGCCGCCGAACACCCCGTTGCGTGCGATTTCAACACCCTCGATGGCTTCCTTCTCAAACCCATGCAACGTTTGGTGAAGTACCCGCTACTTTTGAAGGTATGTCGTGTTGATGGAAGCCCCTCAACAAGGGAAGCGGCCGCTAACTGTCAATTTTTTTTTTTTAGGATTTGTTGAAGAAAAGTGAAGACGAGGCTACGAGGGCCGACCTGTCAGCTGGTATCAGCGCTGCTGAGCGGGCTTTGCAAAAGGCCAATGAGGCTGTCGACCGGGACCTTCTGGATGAGGCATTGGAAGACCTCATAGGCAGGGTTGACGACTGGAAGAACCACCGGGTTGACCAATTTGGAAAACTATTGCTGCACGGGGTGTATACCGTTGTCACCGGCAAGACCGACCAAGAGAAGGATGTAGGTGGTCCTGTGCGAATCCATCTTCCAAGGCGCATCTGGCAGGTACTCATTTACGTGTTCTTGCTGACTTATATGTCGTTTAGTATGAGATCTATCTGTTCGAGTGCATACTGCTATGTTGCAAGGAAATTACGCCCAACAAGAGCAAGGATAAGAAGGACAAGACAAAATCGACGGGGCCTAAGGCCCGCAGCAAAGGTGCCAAGCTTCAGCTCAAGGGACGGATCTTCATGACCAACGTCACGGATGTTGTAGCTCTCTCCAGGACAGGTATGCACCAGTATTTGCTGCTACCGCGCATTGGCTGACTCTCTAGGCTCGTATACGGTTCAAATCTGGTGGAAAGGCGATCCTGGCGTCGAGAATTTCATGATCAAGTTCCAGAACGAGGAGATGATGAAGAAATGGGCGGTGGGGTTGGACCAGCAGAGAAAAGAAAACGCAGCTCCCACGCAACCGAACCCGGACCCGGCCGCCATGAACTTCACTTGGTTAGCGAATCAGAATTCCGGGTTAGAGAATCCATACGCGGGGGAAGATGAACCCGACGAGGATGATGAAGAACAATTCCATACACCAATGGGCGGTCCAACTCCTTTGGGCGGTCCAGCGCAATCGCAGTACTTCCAAGGTCCAGCGACTTCGTTACCTGGAACAATGCAGCGTAATGCATCGAGCACAAGCTTACGGCAGCGTTCAGCGACAAGCGACAGTAACCAGTCTATGGCGAGCATTGCCCGAGCGCCGCCTCCCCGCTTCCCTCTCCCACAACCGCCGATGCCTCCTCTGAGCGTCCAGACTCAAAACATGGGCATGCCGCAGCCATCGGCTACCCCTCGAGGCGGAGAGTCGTACTTTTCGCCTGTCGCAGAGTCACCCGCGTCGAGCCGGACGAGCACAACCAGTGGCTTCTTCCCCGCCGGGGCTGGCTACCCCTTTCCCAAAGCCGCCACACCACAACCCATGTGGGGCCCCGAGGACAACAACAGGTACACCGCTCCAGCAATGCCCCGTGCGCCATCAAGGGACGGGCCGTCGCCAGTTAATGCCTACGGTATGGTAACGGCGAATGGGCGGAATCCACGTGGGCCATCGATGCCGGTCATGCCCAGGGACTCAGCATCTGCGCAACTCCAACAACAACGGAGCAGGAGCTACAGTACGCCGGATATAAATGGACAGCCCAACGGACGGAATGGCCAGTCTGTCCCTGCCGTGCCGGGGATCCCACCACACCTTCACCCGACGCACGCACGGCATGATTCGAACATTCCCAGGAGCAATACGGGGAGCCCTGCGAACGATCTCCCTCTCAGGACAAACACGAGCTCCCCCGGGACGCAGAGGACAAAGCAGTTTGGGGGAACAATGGCGCAGTTTCCAGCCCAGCCGGTCTACCCGCGACAGGGCACACCTGGAAGTGGTGCTAACCTACCGCCACCAGGCCCCCCGCCCCCCGGTATTGCGCCACTGGCACCTTCCGATATCCCGAGGAGCATACCCATGAGCCAGGACATGATGGTTCCTCCTACGCCTGACCTCCCTCTTCCAACTCAGTTGAAGGTCAAGGTAAACTGTGACGGTGGCAACTATGTCACGCTCGTCGTCCAGTTCAACATCACTTATCAAAGTCTCATCGACCGGATCGACGCCAAACTGGCGAGGTTTACTGGCAGCAGTATTGGTAAGGGCAATCTGAAACTGCAGTACCGAGATGAAGATGGCGACTTTGTTATGATCGAGAGCGACGACGATATCCAGATCGCTATTTCCGAGTGGCGCGAGGGAGTTCGCAACATGTATAGCCAAGGGGTCGGAGAGATTGAGTTGTTTTGCGTCGGTGTGATGTGACGACACTCCGGGCGCATGACAGACCGACGCCCATCTCAGGACTTTTGGCACGAGGCTCTGGAAGCACGATACACGAGGACTGCATCGACATAATACCCCGCGACTTGTCACCTGTTGTTTCGACTTCTCCAATATCTTTTAAATCACTTTGCATGGCGTAAAGCGGAATCTTTCGCCCTCTTCTTTCAGCGGCATGACCGAGAGCACCATCAAGCCGGCAATGATTAGAATAGCCACCCATGTGGTGGTTCGTCTGGCTTCTAGCAATTGCTCTTATTCTTTCTCCGATAGACGAAAGGTTATACTTCATCGAGGCGCTGCCGGGCTCATCTGTTTTCTTTCACCATGATGTGACTTCTCGCTCTGCCCTAGAAAAAGCTAGCACGATGGACGAACGGTGGGAGTTCGGGAAGTGTTTTTGGTTTGTCTGAGCATACAGTAACTCAGACTGAGCCTTCGAGCGGGGCTATTGATGTCCATATCCCCCGCTGTCACTCGTTCTGGACTTAGGTTGGCGACCTCATCCGCAACTGACACTCGTTTTTCTTGGAGATGGTTTTGGCTTGATATTTTACTTGTCTGCTCCGAGACATCGGGTTGGTGTCCCCAAAGCGTCTGCCCGGTGTTGAACGGACACCGACATCATTGCGGCAAAGGGCGGATGAAGTTTGAGGAGGGCATGACGAGAACGTTTATGAAGGAAATGTGGATGAGACCAGAATGGGGCGACTTTGCTAGATATGGAATACCCAGGAAGCCTTTGACGTTCATTTTGCTTCCGCGCTTCATTTTTTCGAATGCTTAACTTCTTTTTGGTTTGAGACGCTGGACGGACATCGATGAAGTATTTTGTTCACTTCTATGCTGAGTGACTCTGCTCCTTGTCAATAACGTACACCCTCTCTCCAACCTCAGCAAAGTTCGGATGCCTTTCGGGTTGAAGTTGTTGAGTGTTTAGGCGTATGGAGTTAGTTGATGTCTGTATCTCACTTGGCCGGCCAAATTCACCACCTAATTTACCAGTTCTAGAGAGCGTCTTGTTGATACCTAGCGTTTGCAGTCAAAATTGTCAGGCCACAGCGCTCACACGATCATGACTGCGACTTTTCAAGGAAGGGGGCGGCCGTAGAGGGAGTGGGATCAGCGTTTTGTGGAGAGTAGGCTCTCCCACTGGTTCTCGCAACTTGATTCCATCGCTCTCGGTTGCTGATCGACTAATGCCGTTCAATGGAGCTTGGTCTCGTCGGGCGAATAAAGGGTTCATGCAGAGCGTCGTTGATATTTGTACAAGTACAATACAGTGTGCTGTTCGCAAATCGGCAAGATGGCCAAGTCCCTGTGGAGAGCTAACTCATCCTCTGCCCCCATACTACCGTGTTGATACATTCCGTAGCGCCTGAGCTCGTCAGCCACAGCGCGTTTGCGTATGCCAACTTCCATAACCCACTGATCGGGCATCGCGATGACTTTGTCAATCAAAACACCGGAGGTCGAGGGTCTATCGCTTCCCCTTCCGGCTGCGACGCTGTCGGAGCCGGGTCCATGCAGTCCATCCATTCTGACGGCACATCCGCCTCCATCTCGGCCATATCCTCCAGACCCATTATTTCCTCGGAATTCCTTTCTGTGTCAGGCGGCGGTTTAGTCGGTTCAAGTGGTAGTTGATGTTGTTCTTCTCTGCTGGTGGCAATGGCGGCTTGTCCATGCAGGCTCGGAGGGAGGCCTCGACGGCGGTGCATCCCGCAGTGTTAAAGCCGGCCGATGCCCAGCATGCTAGTTACAATTCGTCAGCAGCACACTCAGAGAGGCGAAGGCAGAGGCAGAGGCAGGAGCTTGGGAGGCCGGCCCGGTGGCATACAGAGAACGTGGTTCATGACCATCAGACACGGGTGCGGCTCGGGCTTATTGGCAACCTTCACACGCAGCGTCTGCAGGGGCGGCAGCCGTAAGGCCTTCTTTGCTGATGATCTCGAAGACATCTTGTATTCGGTTCCTTCTCGGCGGGGGTGCTTGCTATTGCCCAATTCGCATTGCGGGAGCGTTGCCGTGAGTGGAAGAGTGGGCCTGCGAGCCTCGATTTCGAACGCGGTTCGAAGCTCCAGTTCAAAATTCCAGACCGGAGATACCGCGGGAGTCACGTGGAGATAGGCGGCGGCTCCCGTTTGGCTGGAGGACCCGTCTGCGGGGCAGCTGCATGCTCGCGCCTTTCCTGAATGGGATAGCCCGCAAAACCGGCTGTCGTGGTTGGCCAGAAATTGGAGATGTAAACAAGGCGCTTTCGGCCCTTGTCGCAGTCCCCGGGGACCCTCTTGAAGACCCGACACGCCGCACGCAACCTTCGCGATTTGCTTGCATTCCGTCACCCGACGCGTTCTCTTCGTCCTTGATGAGCAACTATTCCCGCACCACTCTGGCTGCGCGTCAACCACAGTGATCGAGCTTGTTGCTGCTTATTTATTGTCATTCCCGATATTTCTCTGTAGTAGTTATTTACTTCTGCCTCGACATGGCGGGTTTTGTAGGCGGCTTCGTGGGAGCCGCCCCGCACGGCGCGCCGCTGCAATCCGAGCTGTGAGCATCAAGTTTGGATCGCTGCAAAGACATTGGCAATGCTAACCTTTCCCATCGTAGGACCCCGATCACCACTGCGAGCTTCCGGCCTCCGCATGTAGCTTGCCCGAGAGCGTGGCAACGCGTCCCTGTTGTCCCTGTTGCCAACCATGGTCGACAGCGCAAGATCTGGAAAAGAGTGGCAGTCGCGTACCCTATTGTTCTCGATGACGGCTACCGACGAGCTGTGGCTGAGCTAAAGAGTCAAGGAGCATGCTCGAGGAAACGCTCCCGGCACGAGGGTCACGTCCCCGTTTGGGGGGATGCTGAATGGGATGTGCGAGTAGACCAGCCCCGAAATGGGGCACAAGACATCCTAGAGGCAAGAGGTATGGCTTATAGGGGCTGCAATCAGACTCTGCAAATGCTGACGGGCGCGGGGCCAGCTTTTGTGTCAATCATTCACGAGATTACGAAGTCAACCGACACCACGAACAAGTGCTCGACACACGCGACATTCCCTGGAGATGCGTTGAGATGGGTCCCAAGGAAACGGCACAACACACGCTGGCCAATCGAGCCCAAGGCAGCGACTACTCGCATGGTCGCCGCGTTGCAGCCTCTGATTGATTTCGACGTGCCGGCAGCAGTTGAGCCCATGGATACAATGCATAGAATTGACGGGGAGGGGCTCGGGCGGCGGTCTACGAGACGTCTGAGCAGACGGGTCTCTCTCTTCCCCGGAGACATGTCTCCACAAAAGGTGTCTCTCATAACACTAACACCAGCAAGGACATCTCACCCAGCCATATCGCCAGTGAAGAGGTCACCGATAGCTCCTTCACCAGTGAGGGTCGCGGAATCGCCCCTCCGCTCATTCAGGGTCAATGCCACACCAGTCAAGGTCGTTCTAGAATCACCCAAGGCCAGTCTCCCGCACGAGTCACCTTCGAAGCCTTCACCCGTGCCGGCAATCTCAAAGGCTACGCCTACAATCACGGCGGAAGCTTCTGGAATCAACCCGACCACTCGTATGCCTAATCACGCTCCTTTGGTGTTCGATCAACCGACCCAGGATGCTACAACCGAACCTCAGTACGAGGCCCAGAGGCGACGCTCCCTCCAGCTTGCTCGCCGTAGTGATCGCAGAGCCAGCGGGCTCGTAAGAGCAATCAATTTTGAAGGGGAAGGGGATGTCCCAAACCGCCGCCACAGTTTCACTTCTTCGACCGTGCCTTCAGATGATGCGAAGGCGCGAAGGCGTACATTGGACGCATTTTTCTCCGCTTCTGAGGATGGCCAGGATGATGCGCTGGCCCCTGATGCGCATGGTAGCCCTGTCATCAATTCCCACAGCAACAATGAGGCCCAGGAGATCGATGAGACTGATATATCTTGTGCTGTGTTCAAGATTGATGCCGGCACCAATCTGGATATTTTTGGTCAGTGGAAAACACTGTCCAGAAGCGCCTTGCCAGGTCAGCCGGTCGATGCCGATATACCAAGCCCAGTCAAGGCAGCCCACTATTATGCGGCAGAGAGTTCTGGCCCTGCTGCCCCGGCAATTTCAGAAGAAAGCGACGCGATTATTGCGTCGCCCGTCCGAAATGCTCTGGGTGTGACGTATGTCGCATCTAAGGACGAATCAGCCCTGGGTCAGGCAGCAATGTATCCCAGCCCAGACGCACTTGAGGCAGAACAGCACAACTCCAACTCAGAGTTCACGTCCCACTCCACTCTTGGAGAAGACTCACCGATGTTTGGCCAGGAGGAAGACGACTCTGTGTTTGAGCTGAGGGATCCTGAAGGCCTGTCGACTATCTATGAAGAGTCCCTTTTGATGGATACTGAAGCCGAAGTCGTCGGCATTCCGAATTCTTCTGCTGCTGGCTACGAAGATGCGTCAATCCCCGCGAGCTCACTGTGCGCCGACCCCCAGCCTAGCATGGAACCAACCGTTTGCTGCGAGGGCTCGTCCCCGGCCCCGACACCTTCGCGGAAGGTTGTGCAGGTTGACGGCTCGCCGCAGTTGATGCACACTGACTGCAAAGCAGACAGCCGTGCGCTAGCCGATCACGCGCCCGAAATGACCAGTAACGAGCGATCTGCAGCGGGCGTCTCGACAAACCACGTTGTCACCATGGTTGATGTCTTGTTCAAGCCTGATTCGCCGCACCATGACCACAAATTCACCACTGAGGCTTCTAACCTCTTGGGGAGTGAGAAGATGGGCAATAATGCGGGCTCGCCAAGCCCCTCCAAGGAGTCGGTTTCTACACCTGAAAACAACTTCTACATCTCACCCTCCGACATCCAGACGAAAGCAGATGGCCAGCAAACGGTGGCGATGGGCTCAATCACCTCCATAGAATCCGACCAGAATGATGGTCTTTCTCGGAGCAGCTCTCCCCGCCTTAACCAGACCCCGCTCAGCGCATCCTTCAGGCCACCGCTGGCAACTGCAACGCCACCTGGAGCACTGAACCTGCTCGACATCAGGGCTGATGTGACTATGGATATTCACAGGCGCGAGAGCTCTGGTTTTACGCCGATCAACGGCCGGCAAATTTCCCCTCCTTCGTCACTCACACGCGGAGCGGATGACCAAGACAGCGAGGTCGAAGTCGGCGATATTGAGGATATGGCGATGATGGAAGACGAGACCACTGAGGCCATTGATGATGACTTTACACTGACGGTCGTCGCGCCGCGCGTTGAGAATGATACTCTCACTTTGCAAGCATCACATGATGATTCGGAGACGGAAATGCTGCGCAAATTTGTGACGCGAGTCACGGCCGATAAGAACGCCAAAGCTGCAGCAGCGGCAGCGGCCCTGGCGACAAAGTCAGGCCGGCCCAAACGTCGGTCAGGCTCGACCGGATCTACTGCTTCCTCGACAGGTTCGCCTATTGCCAAGTTGGACACTCCTCACAAGAGGACTCCACTTGGCGAAAAGAACACCAACAGTCCCAGCCCGGTGAAGAAGCGGAAGCATGTTGACGATCTTGGGAAAAGCGAGAATGATATCCTAGAAGTGTCTGAGGACTTGCTCGATGCCCCGAAACTCAAGCGTCGCCGCAAGCGAGTTGATCCTGTGCTAGAGTCTGCTTCTGATAGTCTGAAAGCTTCGCTGAATTCTCCGGCGTCTTCGGAGGCCGGCCCGCGCCGCTCTACCCGATCACGGAGCTCCCGTGTGGCGCTGAAGCCGGCCGCCCCTTCTGCTAACTCTATCGCGCTTTCTCTGATCCCGGTTCGCCTACCTGGCATGGGAGTGATGGACGACACAACAATGGATATGCAACTCATGATGGCTAAAAGCCGAAGCGAAGAAAAGGATGTCACCAGTGTCACGAGAGTCAACACGCGCAAGAACAAGGGTAACTCGATTCATCCAAAGTTAGTCCTTGCACGTCAGGCCGAAGACCCTGCCGCATGGAGAATGAAGGAATTAAAAATGGTCTTTGACGCGAAGGAGAGTCGATCTGCCGAGGCCAAGGGGGATTCCGCCGCTGATGGAAGAAAAAGCAGGAAGGCCAAGGGCGTTCGATGGGCAGAGGAGCTGGTTCGGTTCCAGGGCGATGAAGTGCCATCCGTCTTCAAAGCCATGGCAAGCTCTCTTCTCGCTGATATCATGATGGGAGACGCCGAAGAAGAGGATGAGACGCCCGTCGCCCAGCTTAATCGGGCACCCGAGCCCGCCGAGCCTGAACAAGCTGAGAGGGCCCCTTCGACGCCGGCGAAGAAGACTTTGCCGCGGCGCACGAGGTCTTCGAGGCTGCTGGCACCAAAGCCCGTCGATAAGATCGCGGATATGCCGGCCGTTTCGCCCGCGCCACCTCCACGCAGCATGCCTCTACCCAAAATCGCATCCTTAGCCGCAGCGGCTCCCACAGTGGCTCCCACGGCAAAAGCAGGAATGGGAACGAGGCGATCAAAAATTGCAAAGCTTGGTATGGGTGTCAACGGGACACCCGCACCGAAGCGTCGTGGCAGACCAACAATTTAATATTACGGTACAAGATGACCCAGGAAGAATCAATGATGAGTCTATATTTTGCCTCTTCATCAATCGTGGCGAAGTTAGTTTAGCGTGCATCTCGGGCAGGATTGAGGTTGTTGGGAGCAGAAAAATACCCGGTTTGATGGAGTCTTTGTTATTCCCAGCGCTCAAGTTGCGCGTCGGGGGATATCAGTCTGGGATAGAAATAAGGTGTGATTTCCCTTGTTATTACCTGTTGGGAGTGGATTACGTGTGGCTGGAGCGGAAGCATAGGATTTCATGCATCTCAGATTGAATTTATGAAGTATTACCACCTCCCAAAGCACTTGCGGGTAGTTGCGGTGTCCGACTCATTCACTCTGGGCCTTGACCACTGGTTTTTTTGGCAGCTTGCCAGCCTCCATATCGGCAATGCCCGTAATGACGGCCTCCCATCCTTCGCCCGCAACTAGGTGGTAGTCCAGAGGCCGCAGTTGACCGGCATCGATATGCCTCTGGAACGAAGCTACCATCTCAGCAATCTTTGCCGTGATGTGCTCTTGCTCCGTTCCAGTACGGCCAAGCATGCCCAGCTTGACACGGTAAAGGTTGATGGACTCCGGCACCGTCATTTCCGACCTGTACTCATGCTTTAGTGACCATAACACTCGATGTAGGATTGGTATGGAAGGGCAAGTATGTTTTAGGGAACATGACTTACCAATCGTCAACACTGACGAAGTATTTGACTGATTCCTTGGAGATGGTCTCTAGCGCCTTGACGGAAAGATCAAGGGATACAATGCTGGTGTCGACGATGTGAGCGAACTGACCACCGGTAATCTTCTCAATCTCAGCCAGCTGCTCCTCGATGGGCGCCCTGTTGTTGAATGTAGCTGTAGCCCCGGCTTTGAGAGCCAACTGTTGACCATATTAACAACTGCAACAATACAACCAAGTGGGGCCTCAATCTTACCTCATTCTTCGAGGGAGAGCAAGACGCAAGGACCTTGTATCCGCAAAGGCTGGCAATTTGGACGCAGTATCGACCAACGCTGCCGCTGCCGCCCATGACAATAACCCATGAATCTTTCTGGGGTGCCTTGCTTCCCGCGGGAGGGAGCTCCAATTTCTGACCGTCAAGAAGAGCGAGACCGGCCGTCTAGGAAGACACCATCAGTAACCCTACACTGACTCTCGGTATTTGCTGACGGCAACACTCACCAAAACACCAGCCCCAACAGTGCAAGCTTCCTCCAAGCCGACGTTTTCTCCCTTTTTGAAAACCCAATCCTCGTCAACGAGGAACGTCTCTTGGAACGGGGAGAACTCGCTGATTCCAACGGGCACGCAGGTGAAGATGTAGTCGCCCTTCTTGATCTTCTTGCAGTCGGGGCCGGCTTCGATCACGATGCCGGACACGTCGCTGCCAATGACTGCGGGCCACGAGGTGATGAGCATGCCGGTGTGCTGCATGAACGGCTCTCTGTTCGGCTTGTGAGCAGCGGACTGAGAACAGGGGGCAAGTGAGGGCTTACACGGGATTGAGCCCGACATAGAGGCTCTTGACCAGGGCTTGCTTGGGGCCGGGTGTTGGGCGGGGAATGCTGCTCACGACCGTGTAGGGCTCATTTGGCCCTGCGATCGTGATGCCTGTCTGGGTAACCATTGCTTTTTGGTTTCTTTTGCGTGTGGAGTGTATCTGTGTCTGTGCTGTCCGCTCGGGATTGAAGCTGAAGCGACTAGATGGTGACTTCCGGGTTGAAGTGCTAGTGGCATCCCCGCGGGGTACATATGGCTTTGTTGCAGCGGCTCAGTCTCACACAGCAGCCGCCCCAGTGACGAAGCGGATAGATGCCTGGATATGCATGGTGCCAAAGTTGTCGGTTCTCATGCTGCATCTGCTGAACAGGCTGTGAAGGCGAGATGATTGATTGGGCCATGATCTCTCGAAGGGCGACGCAGGCAGGGTATTGGCTGCCAGGGAAGCGGGTCGGGGCAGATATCGTCCGGGTCTGACAAGATAGCGGCAGGCAGACAGACCTATCATGCAGGTGGTCACTTTATCGTACCTTCCGCCCCAATCCAGCGTCTCCAACTGGTCATTCCAAAACAGAATCCTCAATTGCTTCACTTCTACCTACCCATTTCCTCTTGGCTACACCCTACTTCAGGTGTTTGCGGCCGCTGAAAGAAAGACGGGAGTGGTACGTACACGCCTCCCAAATCCTGGGCCATTTATTGAGAGCCAAAAGAGTGCAGGGCTCAATAAGAAGCTTCAGGGCTTCCACATGGCCGCGGATGCGTCGTGGGTGCGATTGGAGCTCCCTACCAACAATGGCAAGTCTCAGGCATGGGAGCTCAACCCAAACTGTTTCACTGTGTCTCCGCCGAAGCCAGTATCTGTCATCCCGGGCCAGCGCCTAATAAATATCCACAGAGACCGCGGTCGGTGTTAGTTATCGATTCAATTCTGGATTTAAGGCACTGATAAACCCAGGCACCTGACAGGTCCGCCGCAAGCGTCCCCTATCACAATCCCCAGGATTGGGCTTCACAACAACAATATGTGCTTAGTCACACCTGAAGACACACTCCAGTGCCTGATTACCCATAACGGCACCTATACTTGTCCATACGACCTAGAGTACGCATTTCTGTTCCCAGATGGCCAGTACCTTGTCGCCTAGCAGGCCAACGTCCCCTGGGCCTCCCCTCATGTTCACCCAGACACCCCGGTCACGCGCAGTTCACCGCCCAAGTGGGACAGAGCCGGTGACGACCCCAAGACGGCGCGGCCGCGAATATTTGCCCTCGCCACGGCATGGAAAGTAGTACGAGAAATCGATCGACACGGACGGCTCCCTCTTCAGCAACCCCTTCCACATCTACAACATAGGCTGGACAAGGGACGGAGACGAGTATCGCTTCCTTTTCATTGGAAGAGGCTGCAAGTGCGGCCGGCTCATTGGTATGAGCCGCCGTGGCGGTACCAGAGCTATCATTCGAGAGGCCAGCGCAACGTTTGTGGACTGCGGTTCTGAGAAGCTGTACATCACGTACTCGCTCGACTGGTCGGAGATTCTGTGGGGCAGCGAACGCGATGGATGGAACCACCTCTACCTGTACGATGCAGCAACAAGACGCCACAGCCAGGTCACCCGAGGAGAGTGGGTGGTGCGCAGCGTGGAGCACATCGATTGGAACACCCGCCAGGTATGGGTGAAGGCATTCGGAGTTGTTCCAGAACAGGACCCGTATTACGCCCACCTTGTATGCATCCGTCTCGACGGATCCGACCTGGTGGTGCTGACCGAGGGCGACGGAACACACACGTGTAATTGGTCGCCCTCACGGCGCTGGCTGATTGACACATGGTCCCGCGTGGACCAGCTGCCCGTGACGGCGCTGCGGGACGGAGAAACCGGCCATCTCATACTGGAGCTGGAGGGCGACAGAACCCCTGAGCTGGTACGATCCGGCTTCCGGCTTCCAGAAAGGTTTATCATGATAGGCCGTGATAGGGAGACGCCGATATACGGCATCATCGTCAGCCCCCAGCACTTGATCTCACCAAGACTAGATATCCCATCGATCTTGTTGACAATGGCTTTGTTACCGTCGCCGTCGATGGCATGGGAATGAACTGGCGAAGCAAGAAGTTTCTCGACAACTGCTATCAGAACATCAGAGATGCTGGTATCCCCGACCACATCAAGTGGATCAAGGCAGCAGCCAGCACTCGGCCCTGGATGGACACATTCCGAGTTGGCATCATGGGATGCTCCGCTGGTAGCCAAAATGCCGTCGCTGCACTACTTTTCCACAATGACTCGGGCTTTTACAGGGCCGCTACAGCTGAGAATGGCTGCTATGATGATGTCATGTCGTCTCCGAATTGGAACGAGCGTTGGGTCGCTTCCGTGTATGAAAAGTCGTCAAACATTGTCTATGCTGCAAAGTTGGACAAGCCGCTACTGCTGCTTGTGGGTGAGAAGGATGATACTGTTGAACTAAATGCATCGTTCTTCCTGCAAGAGGCGCTGAAAAAAGTTAACAAGGGTCGCCTATGCAAGCTTGTTGCCTTTCCCCACAGCGGACATTTCCTCCCACCGGAGGCTTTCGCTCACGAACTGAAATTCTTCCGGGAGCATCTTAGTGGGCGCGAATCAAGAATCCAGAACGGTATTTGGCGCCTAGTGACGTTGGATTCAGGGACATCGACCTGGATTCCTGTCGGGGAAGCCGTCGAAGAAGAAATTAACTACTGGCTAGAGATTAGTCGGGCTATAGATGACTGGTTCTTCATTTCTTTGCCGCCGTTAGCGAAACAGCCTGGTTTCCTGCGACGAATCTGGGCACACGAAATTTCCTTTTTCGTTCGTAATCCTGAGCTGGGGTGAGCTGGGGTGAGCTGTGGCTGATTTGTCCTGAGCTCTCCCTGATTCTTCCC